>Ga0210040_10000112_pt1 | contig 162161 bp, 114 predicted proteins | sample CryGeyCG12114_NA_FD_185462 | JGI IMG/M metagenome (GOLD analysis project Ga0210040, IMG submission 185462) | Groundwater microbial communities from aquifer - Crystal Geyser CG19_WC_8/21/14_NA (SPAdes) (version 2) | ecosystem: Environmental > Aquatic > Deep subsurface > Groundwater | place...
CAGCATCGACCACTCCAAAACCAACCCCTCCAACACAATCCGCCTGCGAACCCCCTACCCCGCCCCCCACGACATCCTTATTGCCTCCCACAAAAAGTACAAATCCAACATCGCCGCCGCAAACGCCAAAGCCCAACTCGGCGCCACCGACACCTCGAACCGCATCCCCTTCACCATCTACGAGGACGACCAGATCATCGCACACATGCTGGCGGTCTCGCAGGACAGCTCGGTGCCGCAGACCGAGGAGCGGTTCGCGGAAGTCAGTCGGCGGCTGTGCGGGGATGGCAGCGGGGTTTATCGGAGCGGGACGGCGATCAAGAATATGTGGTGTCGGGTTGGGAGGGGCAGAAGCGGATATGATGAGAGGAAGGGGGTGAGGAGACGCGGTGATCATGTCGTCAACGGGTGGAGGGCGAAGCCGGGGAATGAGAAGAGGAAGAGCGGGGGCGGTGGGAAGAGGGTGAAGGTTGACCATGCTGCTGCTATTGCCGGCGAAGGTGCAAACGACGCGTGGTTCGAATTGTAGACAACAGACGAACACGGCATGACATGAAAGTAAGCCGCGCGATTGTGAAATTCATAAGTGGTGTCGACGTTGCGCAGCTTCGAGTAAGATAAGTTAGGTTGTGGCGGCAGAAGTCTGATTTGCTTGCATGCATGTTTTGATAGTGGACAATTGAGTTGTCAATCGGCATTGTTGTCGATGCTTGAGATAGAGTTACAACCATTACCTTACGGTAGACGCGGTATTGAAGGATTTCGCACGTCGATGCACGGGCCGGGACCGGTGAATGAAGAGATATGAGCAGATGTCTTGGCGTCTTGATATACTCTCTAAGTGTTTGTGAAGCGAGTGGTAGACGGTCGTATGGAGCTCTGTACGTCTGTGAACTATTCGCGGCTTTCCTACATGGCAGTATGGCTATTCTGCGGAAGAGTGTTTAATGTATGGACGACCTCTTCGCAAGGTCGCGCACAAAAGCCAGCATGCTGGATCGAATGCAACAACAAAGCCACAAAACAGTCACTTAGCATCCAGCTCATCGACCAAGTAAGCAACTCGACCTTCACAAAAAGTCCGCCGCCTTAGCCCTCCTTCCTCCACCACTCCCAGCCACGGCATCATCTTCCTTCCTTCCACGTCGACCTTCTGCCTCATGGCTCGGGCTTCTCCTCCTTTTCTTTGAATCGGGACCTGCCCTGCCTTTGTAGCTACCAGGACCTGCTCTTCTGGGTGGTGACCGTGATCGCGAGCTACCCCTGCTTCTATCAGATGGCGAACTCGTGTTTCGCTGTGCTTGTGCGCGACCACCATTTCTGCGAGGTGGGTTAGGAGATCTGCTGACGCTACGCGTTGGACTACGTCTTCGTATTGGGCGTTTTGTACGGTTCGGTTGTGGTGGCGAGACCGAGCGGGAAGCTGAGCGTGCAGGACGTCTTCGGTACGGTGGCGGTGACCGTGACGGGGAAGCGGAGCGCGAAATGGAGCGTGCTCGGGTAGGTCGATATGTATCTCCTTTTGTGGGGTTTGACTTGGCTGGTGGTGAACGTGAGGGGGAGAAGCTTTGGCGACGGCCAGGCACTTTGCGACGTGGTGGAGAGCGGGAAACAGAGCTTCGTGAGATAGATCTGGTAGGACTGCGGCCGCGGCCAGCTTTTTGTGGTTGTCTACCGCGTCTCGGAGGAGAGGCTGAGTAAGATGTGGAGCGCTTTTTAATAGTTTTGCGGGGCGAAGACCTAGATCGGGAAATTGATGAACTATAGCTTCTTTCTCGTGGCCGCCGGCGCGGTGGGGAGCGCGATCGAGATACGCTCCGTGTTGGACTTCTGCCTCGAGCTCGGCCGTTTTCTATGCTCCTCCTTGGTGGGCTTCGAGAATGCGACGCTGACCTACTCCTACTGGAATAGCTTGAATAGCTACTGTAGCTGGAGTAGCTGGAGACACTTTCTGATCGCTGCCTGGCGGGTTCTGGTAGTGCTGGCGGTGGGGCAGGTTTTGGCAGGTTCTTCAGATGTTCCCTCATCTCTTCTGTTAATGCACCCATACCGATACTCGTGAAGTAATTGATCGAGAAGCGAGTGTCTCTGGGATTAGTTGGATCCATTGGGAAAATACCTGCGTAGCTTGGCCGCAGGATGTCGTCCTTCATCCGCTTCTGAAGTGCCGGTATGCCCATGGCTTCTGCAAGATCTTGGAAGAGGATCTTAATGAAGATTCGGCTGCTTGAGGTGGTCTCATCTTCGTTTAGGTGTACGACGGAGAAAACGTGCCAGCCGATAGCGTCGGTGGCAAGTATATGGCCGAAAAACCGAGCGATGTTTCGTAACTTGTTGGTCTCATATCGGTGAATAGTATCATAGTATTTGGCAAAGGCTTGTTCGAAGAGGTCGGTCCATAGCCGGTTCAACTTGGCGAAACGTTCTCCGACCAGGCCGAAGAACTTCGAATAGGTCTTCTCCTGTGAACAGCACTCAATTATCATGGATGGTAGCTCATGCTCTTGTCCCGGTGGTAGCTGGACTTTCATCAATTTGTGGCATGCTTCTTCGAAGTCCAAGCTGGACATGATGGTGAGGTAGATAGTTCTGCGCAGGTTGACCAAATCTGTGTTCGTCTGGTCCTTGATCTCCATGGCACGGTCTTTGTTCTCTTCTTCCTCGTCCGAGCTGTCTTCCTCCGAACCACTCTCGTATTCTTCATCACTGCCTTCGCCCAGAATTTCTGCTTTGAGTTTCTTGTAAGCTTCTTCGTGCTCTTCGTATTCAGGGTCGAATTTGAAGATGTTCAAAGCGTCTTCGACACTGACTTCACCATCAAGATCCAGCTGATGGGTGATCTGATCCGCCTCTTCCACCAGATCCAGCTCTTCCCGAACAGCTGGGTTGTCCTTGTACTTGTCCTTTCGAACCTGAAAGAGTACTTCAATCATGTATTGTGTTCTCTTGTCGATATCTGCTTCGTGTAAAATGCTTCTAAACTGGTCAAATACTGCTAAAGCGATTGGCTGCTCCATCTCTTCCAGGAATTGACCGACCTCTCTTGTCAAGCCAACAGCAACCTCGACTGAATCGTCGGTGGGTTTGTGTAGAAGCAGAAGAAGTATCTGAGCGACAACGCTGCCATGGGCGACTTGCTGATTGCAGAGATGTGCGATGAAGGTTGTGGAAGACAAGCAAACAGCCTTGTCGTTGCGGCGAAAAGCTTTTCGAAATTGCATGACCAGCCTGTTGAGTAGCAGCTCTCCAACCTGAGGCAGTTTAGTGTTGACAATGGCTGCCATGGCGGCATAGATGGGGGTGAAGGGCAAGGATGCAGCCTGTGCTTTCATGATGCTCCTGCAAAACAGACCTCGGCCACGGACCAGGTTCTCACCGAAGAGCTCTGGTACAATGTGTTTGATGTTCGAGACATTGACCTTGTTGATGAGGCCATTGATGGACTTCTTTAGTGCTTCCCAGGCCATGCGTTGATACTCCTTGCTCGTCTTATCGGTAATTTGAGATTGCAATGCACGAAGGCGTGCTGGAGGAATGTAGGTGCCTCCAGATCGCATAGTCAACAGTTTTTCGTACTCTGCCTTAGCTGCGGCCTGCTTTTCCTCCTCAGTCATAGGTTTGCGCCTCGCATCCTCTTTCTGTCGCGATCGGAATCGTTCTTGCAGCATTCGCTCGCGCTCGTCCGGCTCGCGGCCTCCATCGAGCTTCCCTGTAGCGTTGCGACTGTCTGCAGCCGGCGGCGACCTCCTCCTCTTCGGCGAGGGTGACCGTGATGGAGGTGATCTCTTCCTTGGGTTTGACGGGCCTGGCGAGTAAGAACCGGCTGGCGGAGGCGTGGGCAATCGCACCGCCGAGGATAACAATGCCGTTCCAGACATCTTTGAGAGCGATGGACGTCGTATAAAATGTCTTCAATGCATGCTCGCGGAAGCGAAGCTCTGGCCCTGTCTTGGTCGTGATGTGGCAGGCAGATTTATCAGAGGGTTCGTAAATTCATGGTCACGTGCGTCGATCGCACCTGCCCTCTCAGTCACATTTATTTGGCTGCCACGCAGCGCAAGTCGCAGAGCACACTGATCGCTCGAACGTGAGAGCAGCCACTCAACGACGGGATACATTGGTGTTGTCCTCTCTAACCAGCGTTTCATTCCTATCACCATGGTAAGAGTCGATTCCGCCGTGACCTGGCGCAATGCTAAAGCCCCTTTCACAGGACAAAGCCATAGGGATGGCTATGCTCGTAGTAGCGACTACAGTCTTTTCATATTACACTCTTTGGACTCTATTTATGGTAGGTACTGCAGGAGATCTGGCATGCTGCTGGCACTGACCTCAAGCGCAGCCTTTTGTTGATGACGACCACCCACTGCAAAGCCTCTTCCCTCCTCGCGTGTGGGCCATTCGAATTCCGGTGATATTGACCCTGCTGGGGTCAGCCGTGGTTGGCTCTTTCCTAGGAATGGTTATGATCAAGAGTAACCGGAAAAAGGCTGCGAAAGCAAGAGCTGCTGCGGCCAAGAAATCAAAATGAACCGCATAACAACAGAGAGGCGGAAGTTTCGACGCATGGACCAGAGATGGGAGAAGAGCCAGATCAGATCAGGTTGATTGGTAGCCAACAGCCATGTTACTCTAGGAGCCCGTCGGATCGGAGACTCGAATCAAGCTCGTGCTGGTGGCAGCATCCCAACAAGCATATTCCGGTCGGAACTGCCAGAGCTGCATGCCAGTTGCTGACTTACCTCAGTTCTCGTTGACTCCCTCCGAACCCTTTCGCTTCCGTAGCTCACTATCGAGTAATCACATTCTTGATCGAAGTCCTACATTGTCTATCACCCATAATAGCATGTACTCTCCGCGCTCTACCTGCTAAGGCAACTCTGCATCGTGTTTGCCCTTAGTTCTGCACCCTCTGAGGCTGCCTGTCGGACTTGCAGCATATGCTTTGATATCGATAGACAAGACAAGGGCAGTGTGAGCAAGCCGCAAACGAGGTCGGAGAACTGGCTGGGTCCCAGAGCGCCCGGACCCAGATAAGATGCTTGCAGCTGCAGGAACCCCGGTGACAGCGCTAACATACGCTAGTTTCAGTGATCGCCTACGATTCAGCCCGCGTGCCCGCGCACGCCCGCGTCACTGGCAGATGACCACCCAGTACTCTTCTATTCTCTGACCTTCAAAGAGTCATGCTTGTCCTCACAACAGGCTGAATCTTTGGTATATGTGACAGCTGCTCCTTTCGTCCTCACCAACCTATGCACTCGTTACCAGACACTTCCACCAGCCACTGATTGCTACCAAGATCAGGATCAACTGCCGCCTGCCGCCTGCACCCTGTAACCTAATCTGACGCGCCTCAACGCGGGGACCGAGGCTCCTCAGAGCTTCACGTCTTGCCCACCACCAACACGTTACACACATCCTTGCAATTCCAATCACGAAGCCTTGAATGCCACGGAAGAAGACACAGCAGCCACGGCCTGTTATTGACCACTACCCCGACCCAGACGAAGCCAGCATCCTTCCTGCGCTTGACGACGATCCAGAGGCAGAGCCAGAACCAGCGCCAGAGCCTCCGAGGCCCAGTCGAAAGAAGAACCGCAATGCACATAATACGCCTCCACCAGTCGAGGACTCATCGCCAGAGCCCACAAGCGACGACCCGGTAGCACAACCTGACCCTCCTCCCCGCCCTCTACCAGACCAGTCTCTCCTCAACCACATAAGATATCCTGTGCATAGCAAGAGCAAGCCAGTAGACATCAGAGAGGAACTTATCGCATCAGAGAAAGTCTCGGATCAATACACTCCCCCAAGCGATAGCGGTCTTGCAGAAGACCTCTACAGCAGAAGCCCTCACTCTGTCGCTGTCTCGAGTGCTGCCAACACGCCTCCTGTAGAGCCAGCCTTCTCCACTCGTCACTCTTTCAAGGCCCGCAGTCCGCCTACTTCACCACCTTCACGCAATGTTCGCCCTGTGAGTTTTGGTGCTAACATCCCTCCCTTGCCTGGCTACACTCGATATCCTCCTGGGAACTATGGCTCGCCTCCAGTGGTACCTGCTCCTCCTCATATGCCCCAGCCTCACTTCTACGCCGTTCATGACCTAGATATCGGCATTGCCAGCTCGCCACGAGCAGCAAACAATGACGAGCCAGCATTCACAAAATTTGTGCAACTTCCTCTCTGCGCCACAGGCACCAAGCATGGCATTATCACAGGTTACGACGGCAGGTTGAATGTCTGTTCTTTCGATGGAGCCGCTGTCGAGGAGGTCGGAGCACTCTCGAATTTGCCAGGTGTCGTCGTGGACGCTGACTTGCTTCGATGGACCTCCGGCAAGGATCCTTACGCTGAACTAAGACCTCTGGTTGCAGTGACTCTGATGCACTCTGAAACGGGTGCTGGTGGAACTCATCAATATGATCTGAATGTGTCAGTGTACTCCTTGTCTCAGCAGAAGTTCATTCTGGACCTTCTACACACCCCCATCGAGCCTGTTCAGCATATGGTGCAGGGTCCACCGAGCATGAGTCCATTGCCTTGCAACCATCTGCGCCTGATGAGTGCTGGAAATTATTTGTCAGTGTCATCTGGTAGATCTGGAGAAGTCTATGTTTTCAGTCCTTGTGCAAACAACGGTAATTCAAGGTTCGAATGTCTAGGCAAGTTCTGGACCACTATACAGCCAAAAGAGCAGCGGCGAGACTCGTCACACCATCGCGTGGCCACTCCGGAGATCGCAGCAGCTAACGCACAGAGAATCAGGCAAGATGAAAACGTGCCTATCATGTCCATATCGGCGAGATGGCTGGCCATATGCCCGCCAGGAGCCGTGCCAAATCGTTCCATTGGTGCCACAATTGGGGAGGGCGTTGCAGCACATAGACAAGCCGGTGTCGAGGCTACAACCGCCGGCGCTCGTCCTTCGATTAACTGCGAAGTTGACTCACCGGACGCTGACACGTTGCTGGGCAAAGTCGCTCGTGGTGTTGCACAGGAGGTCGTCAAAGCTGGAAGGTGGCTAGGCGATCAGGGCATGCAGTATTGGCAGAACTATTGGAAGAAAGACGACCAGGCCGGCCCTATGGGCCAACCCACTGCGTACAGTAATATGGGTTACGCAAACGCAGCCCCATACGGACCATTTCCTCCAACTCACGCAGATGCTACACCTGCTGCAAAGGATCCTGAGCTCGTTTCGATCTTCGATCTCAAAGCCATCCATGAACCGTCGGCTCGAAAGACAGGTGCTTTAACTGCCCTTAGCACTTTTCAACCACCACATGGGTGTAGCTTCTTGTCCTTCGCGCCTCATGGCTTGAGCTTGCTAACCGCTAGCACCATAGGCGACTACCAATACGTGTGGAATTTGCTAGAGATGAAGCATATTAGGACGCACGCCGCGGATACTGACAGCGACACGTCTCGCTCAACACCTCGAGTCCGGCAGCTTGCTCGGTTCGATCGACTCAGTGGATCTGTGATTGTGGATGTCGTATGGCAGAGACCAACATTGTCGCGACTTGCAATCTTGACCAAGAACAAAACAATTCATTTGTTTGATTTGCCAGCTTCAGCAATACGCTGGCCTCCTGCTAAGGCTGTGAAGAAGAGCCGCCCAACTTCTGCACCGCCAACAGGAGCATACGTTACGGAGCACGAGGCCGCCCCGCCTGGAGGGTTCTTTGCTTCTGCGATGAACATTGCTGGTCGAACGCAGCCAATGCTGGCAAACTTAAGAGGCCGAACGCCAAGCACAAGTGGAGGCTTTGCTGGCATTGGTCAGGCGGGATTCGGCATCGCAACTGCCACAGGAGCTAGAGGGTCGAAAGCGGTTGCAGCTGGATTTAGCAAGTCCCTTGGCGCCGCATCAGAAACCGTAAGTAGATTGCAGCATGCTGGTGATAACAAAGTCCACCTCAAGTCCGAAAGAGACGTGATAGCCGGCCGGCTCATCTGGCTCCGTCGAGCATCCAAACATGGTGTTTGCGTGCTGGGTGAGAATGGATTAAAGTACTATCATGTACGAAGGAGCAAAGCGCGGGATCAACGACAAAGAGACGCTACGGTGTTCGAAGCAAGACGAGCCGTCGTCGTCAAGTTCCCAGCACTGACTACCATGATGGCTGGAGAAGGTGAAGAGCACGAGTACCACGGGTTCTGGAATGCGAGACCTGCCTCGACCAACAGTGCAGGTAGCATACATCCACTGTCCTTCGCGGAGATCGAAACGAATCCGCCCTTTCAGCCGTTCCACTCAGACCATAGGGTCACACTGTCGGTCTTCGGGTCCGACATGCAAGGAACGCAGGTGAAGAGCAAGAAGTCCAAGACCAGCACAACGACTCAGGAGCAATGGGTTTTTGGCGACGAGTTACCGTCGGTGAAGCTTAACATAAGTTCGATGCAAAGCTATGATGATGATGCGTCGGCCTCGGTCATCTATAGGGAGACGTCGATGACCACTGACAACCTTGGTCAGAGCGAGCAGATAGTCAGTACTACGCGAAAGCGAAAACCTAAGCGTGGAGCCTCAGCACATGCTAGTAGCGTGGTAAACGAAGATGGGCCACAACAGGAAGGCTTCTTCGAAGACGACTGCGACGTGTTGGACTTCGCCACGGACCGTGTGTAGAGGTAAATAAATGCAGTATCTTAGCTCTAAAGTCCCATCGCCCTATTACTGTTTCTCATACTCGTAATCCAAACGCTGAAAGTCCTTACATGGTACAGCAGTGCGTTGAGGCCGCAAGGCGACTAACTATGCTTTCGTGATCGGTTTCCCCACATGTGCGTGACGTACTAGTACGATCGTGTGATACCTGATGGGCTGTACCGCATCATTCTGCCTTGTCTGCACGACACATAGCCGCATGTTGTACCTTCGCTTTCCTTTTCGCTCACGTCGCTCTCTTTCCCTTCGTTCGATGCACATCGATTCTCATCGGCTGCGTTTCTATCCCGACAAAACTCCATATCGAGCTGGCGCAATGCCGTGTCGAAAACGGTTTCAGGCTGCTCTGCAAGAGACTGAGACGACCGAAGATGGGGTCAAGATGTACACATGGCGAGCGGTGCGAAGACAACATCTGAGAGCACTCCGAAAGCAGACCAGGACCATCGTCTTCTTCATGGCTTTGATCGAGATACTACGAGTCGGTGTTGGTGATATGGTCTATGCTGGCAAGCACGGCACCAGAGCACCTGGTCCAGAGGAATATGGCGTAAGCTAAGCTAGTCAAGGTGTTGGACGGCATGATGAAGGCTGACCATATACAGATTGCTTACAGCGTGGGCTATTTCATCGCTTGGCTCTACATGTGCTTCTTCGCCGTCGTTTATGTGCCCCTCTTTTCGGTAATGCTACCCGCTCTCCTGCCCAGTGACCTGGCAGCCACGGCTAACACGACTCAGTGGTGGGTACCCAAGCTCTCGTCTGGCGACTCCACGCCCTCCAGCGGCCCCTCCAAAGTCGACAAGGTTATCAACCTCCTCCAGAAACTCAACATGATCCTCCTCCCCGCCTGCGTCGGCCTCTCGCTGATCCAACACATGTACCACACTATCTCTGTCTTCGTCTACGTTGACGCTCGACCTGTCGGTCCGAGGATCGAGAGCACACAGAGCCTCAACAGCCGCCGAAACTGGGCGACCCGAGCTCTTCTCTTCAGCGGTGTCTGCACCTCCATGGCTATCGGAAAAGTCTCGTTCGTGATTCTAGAACAGCTAGACCTTGCACATGTCAAGCCATTAGAGTACATGATCATTGTGTTGCCAATTCAAGTCAATATGGGTATCCTTTTGGGCAGTCTCGTACAGTTCAAGGCTGAGCAGAGACGGATCAAGAAAATGGCCGCGCAAAAGGCTGTTGATGCAGAAGCAGCTATTGTTGATGAAAAGCAGAGCTTGCTTATTGAGGCATAGACGTTTGAGGATTGTGTCTCGACAAGGCGCTTGCAAAGCATCATCACACTACAGGGTTACCTTCAAAACTCAAGCAAATTGTCAAGCTACAGACGTGAGGAGAGCTGAGGTCAAGGCCTGGTGTCAGAATTGTGTGTTGGGTACAACTTGTATCGGAGTCATTGGTGAAACACTGGAATCAGTTGGCTGATATAGGATATGCAGCTCAGCAGATGGTGCCAGTGTACGGATACTTGGACTATGTCTACTATTGTATGTACACGTTGTACGGCCGAATCGCATTAATGAAATTGAATATGAAAGTCCAGCTGCAGTGACTCCTACCGCTATAACGCTCCTTCTCTTGCGGAAACTGGTTCGGGCTCTAAAACATGTGCTATGTGCTCGTAGTCCGCTTCGTCCGCTTCATTAGCACCATAATCATAGTGGTATCTGACTTCGAGATCCATGAGGAATGAAGCTGTTGCACGTGCGCGCTTACAGGAGTCGCAGCCACTGACTCAACAAACCAGTTCACCATTTTACGCTGGAACACGAGCTGCCAGTGCTTCGTGATACTTTGGAGAACTGAGAATGAGCTGATTGCCTTCTCTGAGGATAGTTAAGTTTATGCTATTTACTCAGCGTGCAGTCCGACACTCGCTAAAGCAGCAACCTGGAAGGAAGTGCAGCTCCTGCCTCAAATATTGCTCCCAAGGTTCACGAAGCGCGCTCCGACCTAGTATGGATCCAAAGCTGAAGCGGATCATTGAAACTATCAATTCTCGCAGGAAGCATGATTTCACTTGGGAGCGAGGACAACCAGTCCCTCAACCATATTACACATGGCATGACGGGCAATGGAAGGCGAGACGCTCCGGTGCTGGGCAGTCAGCGTCTACCACTCAAGATGGCTTTTTCTCGATTATGTCGTGGAATATTGACTTCATGCGTTCCTTCACCAATGAGAGAATGGAAAAAGCTCTTTCCTTTCTGGAGCAGTACATCAGCCAAATATCGAGTCCGAGCATAATTATGCTGAATGAGATGCTTGTTTCGGACCTCCGGCTGATTCAGGGTCAGAGCTGGGTAAGAGAGAAGTATCATCTGACTGACGTGTCAGAAGACTTCTGGGAGTCGGGCTACTATGGTGAGCAGACACGTTCTTTATTCCAGCGTCCTCCCCAGCATTTGTGATGTGAATCCATCCATATGGCACCTTTGCATACAACGCATACTGCAGTAGCGACCTCCAACTTGGGGCACCAACTCACCTGTGGCAGGTACCTGTGTTCTGATTTCGAAGTCAACGAGCATCGCGAAAGTCTTCCGTGTCCACTACAAGCATACTGCGATGGAAAGGGACGGGCTCTTCATCGACATGACCATTAACAGCAAGACTGTCCGGGTCTGTTGCACCCACCTTGAATCACTCGTAGCGGATCCCCCGCTTCGACCGAAGCAGCTTGCGGCCGCTGCTCGATTCATGCACGAAGCGGACGCCAGTATTTTGGGCGGCGATCTAAATGCGATTCAGCCTTTTGACAAGTATCTGCACACTGACAATGACCTGAAGGACGCGTATCTCGAGACGGGTGGTAAAGAAGATGCAGAGGCAGGCATGACTTGGGGACAGATGGCTCCAACGAAGGAACGAGAAAAGTTTGGGCTGTCTCGAATGGACAAGTTGATGTTCTGTGGCATAGTGGCAATTGAGCGTTTCGAGACTTTCGGTATGGACATTGTTCTCGATGATGGGCTAGTGGCCAAGCAGCTCGTTGAAGAAGATGGGCTTGAAAAGCCTTGGGTGACTGATCATCTCGGTGTCCGAGGCGACTTTCATGTGGTAACAGATCAGCACGCTGTATCCAACTTGTGAGGGGTTGAGATGGTGTTGTAGGGGCTTTGGTCGTTGGGGAAGTGAAAGCATGACTGTTTATGTCTTCACTCCGAGCCTTCCACTCTAGCGGGTATGTACGCAATGGTTCTAGATCTCACAGCCCTCAACCATATGGTCTGCGGTTCCATTGTCGAGCTCGCTAGATCGACGCCAGCGCAGATGCTGACTCCCTATCATCCCTAGTCGCCATGGCTTTGACGAACACTGGAATAGGCTCATGGGTGCCCTCCGACTTGTTCGAGACATGGAAGGATGATGTCGTGAGTGTCAGAGATCTCTACGGTGCGAAGAGATATCGTCGATGTGCTGTTCTGTGCTCAGAGCTCCTTGCAAATGCGGTATGTATTTCTCACAAGCGATCTACCTGACTGACGTTTGTGCAGGTACACCCCGTTCACAAGACGTTCCTCTTCTTCCATCAGGCGGTATGCTACGAGAGCCTTGGTCACATCTCCCACAACTACTCCAGCAACAAAATACCTCTCTTTGAACAGGCACGAGATGCATTCACATCGGCTAGCGAGGCATTGCCTCTGCCATTCCTTACAACACCAGACGGACTGTACGACGCACCAGGATCCTCGCCTGGCTGTGCCACCTTCGACGTGCTGGAGCTCTACAAGGCTGGTAGTCCTTCTGTATACTCGGTTCCATCGCCATTCAAGCAGACACCATATCGGCATCAAAGCACTTCAGCTGTGAGCCCTTTAACAACCGAACCGGTCAGTCGCGTCCCTGTGGTCTATACTGTCCCAGACTTCGATGATTATTCGCCTCGTCAACCAATGAAAACAGGTCCGTCAGTCCAACAGCCCTTGGGAAACGGCACCAACATATGTCACACGTACATTGCCCTGACACTAAGACAGAGAGCAAGGAGTCGTCACAAGGCTCGCCTCAGTCGCAGTCTCAGCTCACAACATGCTCTAGCCGAGCATCTCGTCCCTTCACCACTTTTCAGTAGAGGACCCGCTAGCAACAAAGAGTCGCAGTCTGACATAGCCACGGACATCGACAGCAGTCTGTCTCTAGTCGCATGTAGCAAGCCACTTCCACCAACACCTGTCAATCGAGACTTGCCAGCACTACCATTCAACCACCACGCACGTTTTGTGCTGAAGGGCAAACGGTTGCTCATCGTACCTCGACGCAAGACGGCTCTTACTACCTTCATTTCGCGATTCGAAGGTCGTTCCCCGTTCGATTCTCCAACTCCCGCAGATAGTACAGGCAAGGAGATAGTGCTTGTCGAACCAACACCAACAACAGCACGCTTCAAGCGTATTTCTTCCACTTTTGCCGAAAAGCAAGACTCGGACTCACACTCGACAACACAACCACAAGCACTGGGCGAACCCAAAAATTTCAACCAGAAGATGCTCCCTAGAAGGTCCAGTCACAGTCAACACAGCACAAACGACTCGCAGAAACCCCTCCCATCAACACCCTGTCCAAAACCACGACAACAAGTACCTGTTCCACAACCACCACCCTCCTCACACCACATCCACACCCCCATCCCCACATCAAGCACAGCAGCCATCCTCTTCACCCCGCCCCAATCGTCAAGGTCTTCCTCCCACCTCCAAGCCTACAACGCCCACCTCTCCTCCCTCCGCACCCTCATAAAATCGCACATCACAAACATCACCACCAAAATCACCCAGACAAGCGCCGTCCAACTCGCGCACGAAGACGAGAAGCGCCGGCGGTTCGCGAATATGCACAGTTACAGTCACAATCGGCAACCCCACTCACATTCACGCTCGTCTGTTGGCCAGCTAGAACCTACTTCACCAACAAACCGAAAGACCAGAGACAGAGACAGCAGACCCCACCCCTCGAAAGACGCGCGGCTGCGCAGTTTCTGGAATCTGCAGATCAAAGATGCACAGAGACAGAATAGAAGTGATGCTGACGGTGTGGACGAGGAGAAAAGAAAGAGGATCGAGAGGTTGAGGGGGGAGGGGTGGAAGAGCGTCACGAAGGAGAGGTGCGGGTGGAAGGGGAGTGAGTATTATGAGAGGTTAAGGGGGCAGGCGGAGCAGGACTTGGATTTGGAGGCCTATGGGGAGCGGGAAGGGAAGGTGTGGTAGTCGAATTAAGCAGTATGGTCAGGCTTGGCTTGGGTATATTGGTGTCTACCCGGGTCGTTCGACCTGGTCATGACAGGAGATTGGATTGAATTGGATTGAATTAGATGGTCGAGGGTCTATCCTATGCTTCTGACCACTGATTGACTGGCTAACTCCTCTTCCCACTCAGTACTCAATTCTCTTTCCTCCCCTCCTCCCCTTGCCTGATTACTATACAGCAGAACGCTCGGTCCACCACAGCACAGCACAGCACAGAAAAGCGTAGTTCCATTCCATTCCGTTCCGTCCGGTCCTAGCCCGCTCACGCACACAAGTAGCAGAAGAAAGAGCAAGCACATCCTGAGTAAACGCTAAGTAACGAAGACAGGCGGGTCAACGCATTCGTAGTGCTATTTGCACTGCACTGTAATATACCACGCTCGACGAGCACAAGATGTGCTATGCTGCGGTGACTCCTAACGTAAGTAGGGCGAAGCAAGCGTGTCTATTGCGCTAGAATATTGTAGGGAAGCAGCATTTTAGCTCAGCTCAGCTGAACTGCGTGGAAGCGGCAGGGGTAGATAGATAGACGGACGGACAGACAGGAGTTTTTTGTCCGGCTCTTGGAGAAGAGAACTTTAGAGACGTGTTGCTCGGGTGGGTGGAAAGGAAAGAAACGAAACGAAACGATTGGAAACGCTATCGTACTATTGATGCTCATGCCCATACTCATGTTGGCGTCCATATGGATGGATGGTGGCAAAACACTCTATACTATATCGCCATCGACGAATACTATGCCATCCGCGTTGACTCATCATTCATCATTCGTCGCTCATCCTCCCATCAGGCTGTCCCTCGCCCACCGCCCTTCCAAACCCAATCCTCGCAAACCCGCCCAATCTCGAAAACCAAATCCTCCCTGCCGGATGCCCCTTAACCCGCTCGAGAAGCGCCGTCGTCGCGGCCCTGACATCTCGGTTCTCGTGCCACAGGCCTAGACTAACGTGGAACAGGCCTGCTTCGGAGAGCGGTGCGTGGGAGAGGAGTTCGAGGATCGTGGTGTAGGAGGTGCAGTAAGAGGAGAGCGCGAGGTAGATGGGGGCTGCTTCGGCAGGGGTTAGACGGAGGGTGCGGAGGCGGGAGAGGGTGTGGGAGATGTCGAGGTAAGGGCGTGGTTGGGGTGTAGTGGCGGCGGTCGTCCCGTTGGCGTTGGCGGATTGTGGACTGATTGGAGAGGTTGGATCTTTTATTTGAGCTTGGGAAAGCGCGGCTAAGTCCTGGATGAATGCGTAGTATGATCTTGTACTTCTCCATCCTTCGATTTTGGCGGTTGTGGCTGCTAGTTCTCTGACTTTTGCTTCTTCAGTGGGCCAGACGTAGCCGTGGCCTTTTAGAGGTTTCGCGCCGCCTGCGCTCGTTGTGGTGGTGCTTGGTTTTCTAGAAGCGCCGTTGACACCATTAGGTTTCTCGATTTCCGTCGGCGGCAAAACTGTTAGAGAACTCGCTCCATAGACGGTCTCCTCGAAACTTGCCGCCATACGCGTGAACTTGGAGATGTATGATCGGAATTTGGACCTTATAATTTGTTCTCCCTGGCGGTGTTCGATGGAGGTCATTATGTCATCCATAAATGCTACGTCGCCCGTGGGGTCTGTGCCGGTTTCCTTCGGTAGGTTTGGCTGCTGTGAGAAGAAGGTCGAGCCTTCTGTTGTTGGTGCTGGAGCGATACTGGAGGATATCTTCATTCGCCCTGCTGGTAAGTCGATCAGGAGATCCCACCATTCTGGGTGGTATGAGAAGGCCGGGTTCGTGACACCAGCAATGTAGCCTGGGACGTTCAGTAACTCATCGATCTTACTAAGATCTGTATATGGAAATGCATATTTGGTGAAGCCGCGCAAGACGCCACCTGAGGCCAGTGCGCATGCGGCAAGGACAGCTTCAGCTACCTCTCCTGAGGGTCTTTGGTGGCCAAGAAAGATGATCCTTTTTTGGGTAAGCATGGCATTAATCAGGACGATGATGGGATGAGTGAAAGCGCCTGCTGTTGTAAGATGCGCATGTAGAGCGAATGGTTGTGGCTGGGTAACGTGTGGTGTATTGAAGGTTTGAACGAGTTGTATGAGGGAGAAGTCGCCGACAGTTTCGGCTGAAGGGGCTGTGGGAATCTTAACAGGAATGGGTATATCGTTGTAAACTATTCGCGATTCGAACTCGTGAGTGTCTCGAGGTGTGGAGTACTTTGTCTGGTTGGGACGGTCTGGTGAGGCTGGAGGGTGGGAGAGCAATCCAGCCGCTTCGTCTTCCAGTCTCTGTTCGATCATGGTGTCAAACTTCTCGACGAATAAATCTCGAACGTCGTTTGCTTGTAGAACTTGGCGCTCAAGACGAGTCAGTTGTGGCATGAGTGACAGGTCCATGGCATTTAGTGAGTTGTAGAGATTCTCCAGGATGTGCTGGGAAGGGTTCTCGAAGTAGTTGTGTAGTGCTAACAGCAACAGAGGCTTGTATATGTGGAGGAAAGAGTGTCTGGTACATACGGCCATTGCTTGAGTCTTTGCGCCTCTCTTCTCGTTGGGGTCGTGCTTGGTATAGACCAGGTTCAGGACGTACATGAGCGAGGGACCTTCCAGATCATCCTCGTCGCTATCTTCATCCTCATGGTCAGAGTCCCCATCCTTTGCGCTCTCTTTGGCCTTCTGTCTTTGCTTCTTCGCTTCCTCCTGTTCCTGATCTTCACCACTGTTCTTGTGCAGGAAGAAGATGGTCCAGTCTTGTGTGCGCATATGTGTTTGGTCGGGTAACATGAGCTCAGCCAGCAGGTTCTCATCGGGACTGATGATGCCGGGAAATTGATGTTCCATGGTGGGACCTCGATCGATGTCGAAAGAGGCAAGGAGGATATACTCGACATGCGGCTCCGAGTCCTCGAGAGGGTACTGCGACTTGAGCCGCTGACTTCTCTTCTGGCGCAGGCCATTTCCTGGGTATGGCTGGGCTTGCGACCTGAGTGAACCGATGGGCGAGCGTATGTTGGCGGAGTGCTGCGAAGGGGCTTTGCTGTGTCTCCTTGGACGTGAGAAGGAGTTGGAGGATCGATGGGAGCCTTGAGCCGAGGACAAGGATGATCTCCGTTCACTGATGGAGGGGAATGGCTGGGATCGAATGGGCATGGTCGTCGCCATGATGGGTGGAGGCTAAGGCTAAGCTTGGGCCTGCACCAATGCCTCTCTTAATCTGGGTACATCACCTGCCGAGCGACGAGGGCACGGTTGGCGTTCTTGTGCTGCAGACGGGATCGTCCAAGGGCATTGGCGACAGTATGGTGGGACGGAGGGCCGCTTTCGTGGCTGATTGACCTGTCTGATGTCCAGTACGTGAATGTCGATCAGGGACATGCGAGTGCGGCGCTGGCTCCCTACGCTGCAACAGGGCCTATCCCGGCGACTTTCACGTGGTATCCACTTATACGACTCCATACGCGGACCGTGCCGAGCTGTTGCTGCAACGACGCCCTGTTTACCACCAGCATGAACCGCGAGGATGCGACGACAACGTCTTCATGATACATCAAATTGCTAAGAAGTATTCATCCGCTGACATAACCTGACGCAACCACATACTTATCCGCGTCTATACAGTTGTGACCTCGTCAACATCGAGCCGTAGACGGTGGACGGTAGACGGTAGACGGCACAGGGTAGTAACACGAGGAACAAGCGAGTCCCCACCAGCAGACATAAGTGTGATAGTGTCACCTGTGGCTACTCGAGATTAAGAAGGACGCCGCCCAGCATGGTAAGTCTCACCTCACTGCTACTCACCTATACTCACTGCCATAGTCCTTCTCAATGTCTACTCGATCATCTCCCTTCCGCCGTGCTGGCTCTCCCAGCTCGCCCACTGCTTATCGAGCAAGCACCCCTCCCAGCACCTCGCGTGTCCAAGCATCACCACTATCCTCTCCCTCCAAGCTGAAGCATTCCTACACTGTATCAGAAGAAGAGGAGGAAGAGTCCATGATCATCACTCCGACAAAGACATTCGCAGAGCCAGTACCGATTATGAGACTGCCGGAGACACCTGCATCGCCCTCGGGCGCAAGAAAACTACCTCAGCCACCCGTACACAACCATGCACCAGCCCACCACCAGGTCACCTACAACCCACCGAGGACGACGCCTGCTATGGGCGATGACGTGTCGAGATTACCTCCTGCACTCTTGCACTCCCTCAGAGACTCCTTTTCCGTGCTTGACTCGGATTCGACAGGCACCATCAATCCTGCCAATGTCGCCGAGACGCTGCAATCGCTCGGTCTGAGCACCAACGAAATGTCCCAACTCTTCCCTCCAGGCGCACCACAGCAAATCTCCTTGCCACAATACCTCAACTCACTAGCACCGGCCTTGGTATCGATCTCGCCGCAAATGGAACTGCTGAATGCCTTCTCTGCCTTCGATGACGACGACAGTGGCCAGGTAGATGTGGCTGAGCTGAGAAAGGCATTATTAACCACTCCAGCTGAGCCGGGTGACAGACCATTGTCGGAAAGAGATGTTGACGAAGCATTGAAGGGCTTCACCGGGCGGAGAATATTGGGCAAGAGCGGGACAGGGTTGGCTGGTCTCCGAGGAATTGGCGCATCTCGCGGAGGCCAGCATGGAGACGTGTTCAGGTATCGTGAATTTGTGAGCAATTTGTCCGGTGGGCCAGAGTCTCATCAAGGACAAGCTATGCGTGCGTGATGAATGAAGAGAACAGGACTGTACGAACATGAGTATTGAGATATGGAGGTATGGAGTAACACTGGCAGTTGGAGCATGAGTCTCGAGGTCAGATACAGATGGATTTATTTGCTTTGATAGCACAGCGTTCCCTAAGGATGTGTAGTAGATCATCTCCAACTGTAGCCCTTTGTTCCGTCTTCGTCGACATTGGATGTGTAACCTGTCCCTAGCTGCTTTTACGGTCGTGACCGCTGTGCGCTTCCAACGCGCTCCTCATGAAGTCAGCCTTGTTTGGAAGAATTCCAGCCTCGTCCCACGTGCGTGATTGCCTCTTTCCTCGCTTTCGCTTACTTCGATATGACAATTACAAGCAGTTGTCGCGCAAAAGGTTGGATCTGATTTCCAGCATTAACAAATACTAGGAATCTCTCGAGACGAGGAAGATTGGGGGTGTATAGCAGGTCGATCCCCGTCGCGTCACGAACTGAAGTTGCGACACGTTTGCGCCTGCCGTGGGCATACGGTACACCTTTTGTCAGCATCTGGAAGTCGCCAGTCGCCAGTCGCCAGTCGCCAGTCGCCAGTCGCCAGTCATTTGACCCACATCTTTGAGAAGTCGCGCTCAATACCGGAGTCTCTTAGTCCGCATCTCTAACCATCCCCGTGTTCCCAGCATGATGAACGAGCGCGAAGTCAAACAGGCGTCTGATAACCTCCAGAAGGCTGTGAGTGGGAAGGAGCCAGCCGCCAACATCATCCGACTCCTCAAAGACCTGCAGAAAGGCGTAAAACCATCGGAAGAACTGTTACGGAAGACCCAAGTGGGAAAGATAGTCAACAAACTCAAAGCTTTACAACAAGTCGATCCCCAGATACCTCGTTTAGCCTCAGAAATCGTGTCGCAATGGCGCAAAGACATACAGCAGGGTAACAAAGGTCCAGCTTCACCAGCTCTGAACCAAAACGGCAGCGCCTCCCCTGCCCCTGCCAGTGCCTCGAGAGAAGCGGCCAAGCCTATGACTGACTCCAAATTGCCAACAGGCGTGCCCCTTGATAAGAGGACGTGGAAGACGGACAAGGTCGATCGTGCCAGCATAACCTCAGAGTCAGGCCGAAACAATAGTATTGGTCTACTTTACGATGGTCTTGTCGCTGGCTCAGATCAGCCGCCCAAGCTTGTACTCGAGAAAGCGAAAGCCATCGAACATGCTGTAATCTCCCATCCTGAAGCCAAGAACTCGACTACCTCCGATTTCTACAAGGAAAAGATACGCTCTCTGTACCAGAACCTCAAGAACAAGGCGAATCCCGAATTACGCAAGCTGATCCTCTCCAACAACTTAGCCCCAGAACGCTTCGCAACCATGTCGCATGACGAGATGAAGTCAGAGTCTCAGAGAGCCGAAGAAGCGAAGATCAAGGCAGAGAACTTGAATAACGCTATGGTTCCCGAGGATGCCAAATCAATCTCCGCCACTCTGGAATGTGGAAAGTGCAAGCAGAAGATGGTCTCCTTCACACAAGCCCAGACGAGGAGTGCTGATGAACCTATGACAACTTTTTGCGAATGCCAGAACTGTGGCAGTAGGTGGAAGTTTTCGTGAGATCTCTATCACAGTGCTTGAAGCGGTGTTTTTGTCAGGCAGGCTGCATTGGACCATTGCTTGCGGTGGAGGTCTAATGAATACACTATGCCCTTGTCAAAGCATGCTAAGTTCGTGTACAACATGATTCAATACACTGCACGCTATTCTGACCCCACCTCCACCTGCCGTCTTCATAAAGTCCATGTCGGACGTTGCTGCCTCAGGTCAGATGACTGAGAACGTCTCAAAGCAGCAGCAGCCCTTATTCGTCATCCTACCTATGCAGCATATCATCTATCATATCCCACTCCATCCCATCCCATCCCATCGTCAAGCTCCTACCTAAGCTAGAGCCCTCCCGCATCGCCTCGCCTCGCCATCCCATCTCATACTCACACCACGAAAACAGCCCCTGATGCCTCCCAGCAGCTGAGCTGGGAACTGAACCTACCTCACCTCACCTCAGTGCAGAGTGCAGAACCCAGAGCCCAGAGCCTGCTTCGACTGAATCTGGTTGGATACTATACTGTACACAACACAACACAACATACCCACTCACTCAGCGATGCCTGAGGATTATCCTCGTTTCACGCCGATAAGCAAATGAATGGGCAGGGTCCCTTCGCTTCGCTTCGCTTCGCTTCGGGCTGGACTGACTCGGACGAGCCGAGCCGGCTCTAGCCTTGAATGAGTGGGGTGAGCATGGGATGGGATCTAATCTACCTACCTACCGGAGGCGTCTGGGGGGCACGAACCGGACTGGTGCGCTTGCTTGGTGGTTGAGTTGAGGAGATTCTCAAGCTACTAAGCCAGACAGACGGAGAGAGAAAGAAGGTTCCGCGACTCGAGGACGAAGCCTGGTTGCAGACTATACTGTACAGGACAGGAGAAAGCCTACTCAGAATACTGTTAGTCAACAGTGGATAATACTGAAGGATCAAACCCGGGGTACCATGTCAACAGCAGTGCCGCTGGTCCTGAAGCATCCGGTTTAAAAGTAGTAGACTTGTCTTTCATTCGACTGGGTCGAAATCAAACTAGGCGGGGAAGCTACTATGGACGCCAAAGATGATAATTACTCTGAGCTCGATTACATTACAGGTACATGTTATTCCCATTGTCCGACCAATCAGTAGTACGTTGTCCACACCTTCGGAAACACAAGCACGCGTCCGACCAACATTCCATCTCACCACCTCACCTCCCTGGCCATAACCACAGCACAGTCGCTAGTAACAGCCAGCCAACCAGCCAATTTCCTCCCTTCACTTGTTCCGCGCCCATCTCTCCTTCATTCGTCCCCTAAAGCCAATCTCCCTCCAACTTAACTCTTCGTTCACCTCCTTGTGCGCCTTATCAAGTTTAGCCTGCAATGTGTCCCCTCTCGCCTCTATCTTGGCCCAAGTCGCGTCTTGGGAGGAGGGGTTGGTGAGGGTTGGAGATGTAGATGGCGACGACGATGGAGCGGCGGGTTCTGTGTGGATACGTCGGAGGGCCGGGTGGACGTTGGCTTCGCTGCGAGGCGCCATGGGGTGGGGAGATGGTATGGGGAGTGCTGGTGGGGGAAGCATGAATTGGCCAGGTTGGTGGAGCCATGGTTGGTCACTTAATTGAGCTTGCTGGTACTGCGGGGTTGCGTCGGTGTAAGTGTTAGCAGCGGTAATGGCTGTGTAGGGATTCTGCGACGGCTGAGAATAGACAGAGGATACTGGCAGAGGGTAGTGCATCAGGAACGGGGTTGACTGTGCCATAGTGCTTGGTAGGGGCTTGCGAGAAATTGTCGATTGCTGCTGACTGACTGTGCTTGGTAGGGGTTTGCGAGAGATTGTCAATCGTTGCTGACTGACTGTGCTTCGTGGTGTACTCGGAACGGCATACTGGTGTGGCCATCCGAGCATAGCCTCCTGCATAGCTAAGCCAATATTTGTAGCGCTGTCTTCTGGTCGCGGAGAAAGGTTGGAGCTTGCTCTCGCGGCCTGCTCTGCCTCCTCTCTCAATGCTCGCCGAGCGTTCCGCGGGCTGCTTTGGAAGCCAAGGTCGGACAAAATCATATTGAATGCTATGGACATTGGTTTGTAAGAATGTCGAGGCGATCTAGATGGAGAGCAGACTTGCAGCAGATATAGGGCTTTTCGAGACGATGCCAGCGGTACATGCTGCCGGCGTGACAGACTTCGTGGTCACCATCAGTGGCAGACTCCTTGATACTAGATTATCTCACCTTGGCTGAGTTGTGATAATATCCCCGATACAGAGATTGGGGAAGGTGATCGAGGTATTGCAGGGAGACACTGCGGATGACAGGCCTTGGTTGGAAAGTCTGATGCAAACAGGAGCCTGGCTTAGCATCGTGACTACACAGACACTGGATGCTCATACAAGCCATTGAATCAGATCCAACCGCGTTATGCTTCCTGCTCGGTGTTGGCTGCTTGAAGAATGGCTTTGGGCTGCGATTGCGGCTTGGACGGAGTCAGTTGCCCAATAATGCTTCTTGTCACCACGATCGTTCGTGTTTCTTGTTTCATTAGACCACCACCATGGTCTTTGAAACTCTGCAAGAACACGGCCATCTGCTGGTCATTAATTCAAACCGCATATTTCTGCATGACTGCCGATTGTGCCAATTGTTTATAGTGTATATAGAGTGGGTCGCGTAGTCCACACCACGTAGAGATTCTCGTAGCAAGGAACTGTGCAGACCGAAGTTGTGTTCAGCCGCTCATCGCCGGTAGTGATCAATCGACCTCAGTCATCGAGAAAGACACCTGAGCTCCGTTTCCGAGTGAAATCGTGTCAGTATGTTGCACCCAGTGACCTGGCGACCACAGGCATGGCTACCGCAGCCTTCTGCTCGACCCAGGAATCTCTATGACCAATCTCGTCCTGGTCAAGCACCGACATCGAGCATATCTCGTCCTGAACGGCCACCAATAGCATCAGGTAGCTGGACGTCATCTGTAGCGGCCCATGTCCACGACCTGGTTCCTCCCGCGGCTCTTCAGCCGGTTCAGAGTGCGTCCAAAGCCGAACATACCTGGTCCAATGCAACAGCAGGTGCCGGAGCTTCGCTCAACAGCGCTTCACCGCACGCACCTGCTTATGGCACGTCGAACCTCTCACGACTGCCTTTCTTTATGTCACAGGTTCTGAAGCGGGAGAGCGATGCCGTCAAGTCCGGGCAGCAAGGCTCAAAGGGAAAGACTGGGATCGTAAAGTCAGAGGGCTCTCCTGAAGTCAAACCTATCGGCCATGTGCAGTTATCTACCCTTGGGCCTGGACCGAGACGAGCACACAACAGCTCTGATCTATCACAAGCCGCACATTTCCCTGGACCTAGTAAGCAAGCGCTTGATTTTAAGGAGCAGGGACTTGCGACACTGCCGCCACAGCCTGTGCGGGTCCATATCCAGAGCCTGAGGCAACCGTACGCGATCGAAGCAGCCCTGCCCTACAATCTGTCAGGAGGTATCGCAAGTCGGCTTCCGAAAGTGGTTGCGCCTGCCACACCAGAGCTTGTCCGATCCGCTCTAGCCTCGATGAAACCGACGATAGTGTATGCGCAGTATGAATGCGATGCTGGATGCCGTTCTCGTGGAATTTGCGTCCACTTCTCATTCCTGCTTGGCTGTCGCCAGGCGCCAGATGGTCTGATCTGTCCTCCTTGCCAGATTGCCAATGTTCATAGACCATATGCAGCACAAAGAATATGCCCGAGGCACAACAAAAGAACGCTCACACAGTTTACACCAAATCTGACTGAGGACTATCTGCCATCAGCAGCTCAGATGCAGAGAGCTTTCGAGATACTGGAGAGGGCATGTAATGGCAGTTGGGAAGGAGTACCTACCAGAGTCAACAAGCGAGCGCACGAGGACACTGTCGGGCATGGCCAAGATATCCATGGCATCGAGGACATCGAATGCCAGGTCTATGGCGGCGGTAGTATCTTGCCATCGAATGAGGCCAGCCATCAAGACACAGAGCATGCACGAAAGAAGCAGAGAGTTTCTGCCGACGTGGAAGCTAAAGCTCGCAAATGTTCAAGCGATAAAGAGAACGACTTTGAGGAAAAGTCGGAATCTGCACTGCACGTCGATCTTGGCAACTGCAATGATCAAGTCAATAACGGAAGGCACACGCCACAGGCAGGCACCACCGTGGAAGACAGTAACGAGGCAGGCGCAGCGGTCGACGCCGAGCTCTTCTCTGACTCTCTGCCACCTTGGTCACCAGACCTACAGTTCGACCTGTTCTCGTGAATGTGGTTTGGGCTTTTGGCACTAGCATGGGAGATTTTCGGTAGCCGGCTTGTGCTGTTCCAAGGGCTCTTGCTAGGTGACTCATGCGAATCAATGTTGATAGTCTTGAAGACAGACGAGCTCAGCGAAACGCTTTGCTCTCCATAAACTTTTCGACCGTCCTTGGATAACTCGATCAATTTCGAGGGCGTTTTGAACTTTGTAATCTTTTCGTGATTCGGCCATAATGGATATAGCTTTTCGTGGAAAGGTCTTCGGCTCTTGCCAGGAGCCTGGAAACAGCCGCCGTAGACTATGCTAAGTCGAAACTGTTTGTGAGCTTCCTAAATAGGACGGTGAGTACTTTCACTCCCGCTCCTGTTGGAACTTGTGAGCTTTAGGATCCGGACCGCTGACTGAGATTAGTTCCACTTAGATCAGCGCGATTGTGCTAGTTAGGATAGCCATGTACCAGTACTCGAAGAACCAAAGATTTTCACCCTTGCGAAGATCTTTGCATGACCAACACGTGCGACGTGGGCTGACCCGCATGATTTTCAGATCAGCAGAAGATCATGTTGATCCCGAAGGTTATGAAGACGTCGCAAGTGAGGGCGAATGCGACAAATCTTCGTGCTCGAGTGCTGCAAGGGTTTGTGTGAAAAGATTCGTGGCGCACATCACAGGAAACAGCAATTTCCTTTCTGGAAAACGGTCACCCCTTTCTGGACGTAAGGTTGATCCTCCTTGAGCCTCAAAAAGAGCCACAACTTGCAGGGGCGCTACTCTGCGAGCTAAACTGTAAAAAGCGAAGTCTGTTGGTTTTAATGAAACCCGTTTGATTGTGTTTGCGCATCAGAATGATATTGCTCCATCACCAGCGCTATCGCCTGAAGCTGGCGACTCGAGATGAAGATAAGGCATCAAGCACTCCATATCGCCAGGTGACATGTACCTTGAGGGGCGATCCACCAATGAAGATCATCGAAGATGCACGGGTCTAATATTGTTCAGTTGTCCAATTGTGAGTTTGATATTATTTTCTTGTTTCGTAATCGATGACATGGACCACGACTTGCAATCGTGGTGCATGCACCGACAAATCCATCACGACAACACGGCTACGTCAGCGTCGAGAACTAGGACGGCGTTGAGCGCACGTTAGAAGTCAGCGGACTCTCTCACCAGGAAGCGGAGTTGACACTTGTCGAGAAAGTCCATTGGTCAAGGCTCGGGTGGCTTTTGTTGCAAGAATCTTCCTCCACTGTGACATCCAGCCCCTGCCGGACCCACTGTGATGCACGAGCAAGGTAGATTGTCGACCACAAGGAGTGCTTTGATGCGGTGTGCAGAAGACAGGGTGCGCGTGCGTCGCGGAAAACAGTAAGGAATGGAAACGGGTGCTCTTGAGCGACTGTAGCGAGGCAAAGTCCCCGTTTCGGGGATGCAAAAGCAACTGGAAAGAGGGGGTCGTTACCGGCTTTCGAAGTTCCTTGTCAGATGTATCTCTTAGCACTTTGGAGCCCCAATCATATCACTGCACGATCACGAAAACGGCCGACTAACATTAGCCCCGTACTTCCTAAGCCACCGACATCATCGATGATGGCGTGTGCGCTTGATGTTGTTGACGTCCAATGTCGCAGGGCATACGTTAGGCGCGCAACATTGGCTGGGCGTAAACAAGATTTACGTGATTCACGATACGTGGTCGATGCTGGCGATGATATCTTCGTGTTACTCGAAACGCTTGACATCTTGAGTAAAAAGCGGTTGGTTAAGGGAAACCGGGAAAAAGGAAACATGAGCTGGTAGACGAAAAGTAAACTGGTAGAATGCTTTCATTGTATTCAAATGCACTCTAGCAACCACACCTCCGGCGCTGGTAAAAGCCATCGTCCGCACGTCAGTCGTCTAAACTCGTTGTTCCTCCTTGCACATTCTCGTGCTTGCAACCTCCAACTATTTTCCCATGTCAAACCAAGCTCTTTTTCCTGCTTATCATACTGTGACAGATCGAGCTTTTCCGGTAACGATCGAATTGGGGTATCTCAAAATTCACAATTCTAGACCCAGTTCATCAACGATGATTTTAATTCTCCTTGAACTCCATGTGACCCGAACTGCCTGGTGGTAATCGTAAACCAGTAAAACGCCATTTCTCCCCGCTGCAAGGACCACGGTAATGTTACAGCCCTTGTACAATCATCGATTATTTTGTGTCCAGGATTACCGTAAAGTCATTACAGTTGAGCGTCGAGCCCAATGTTGTGGCTGAAGATGTGCTGAACGGATGTTTGTTGTATGATGCCTGATCACTGGTAATTGTAACTTCAGTTCGACATGTTGTTGTCTTCATTGTCGGACACGCTAGACACAGATGCACCTTCTCCTTTGTGAACCTTTTTGTGTCGCCGTAAGTTGCTGACAACAGAAAAATGTCTACCACATCCTTCAACATCGCAAGCGAAAGGCTTCTCGCCGGTGTGTGAGTACATGTGTGTCTGAAGTGAGCTCGGCCTTGTGAAACGTTTGTCGCATACCCTGCATTTATGCTTCTTTTGCGTGTTGCCGGACATTTTGCTCGAAAATTGTCCCATCATCGACTGAGGTGCTGGTGGCCCAAGGGTTGCACCCATAAGACCTTGAGGGCGCGGTAAAGTTCTCGACGTCATTGCATCGTAGCCAGCGTCTGAAGCTGCAGAACTGTAGTCTGTTGCAGAATCTGCTACAGAACTTACTGAGCTGGAGCCATAATAGGGGTACCCGCGGCCAGACTCTGCCGAGATTGAAGAGTGAGCTGAAGCCGTTGATGGAAAACCGTAAGAGTCTGTTGCGCCGCGAGCAGCACGAACGTCATAAATGTTGCGTGGAGTAAGATCTTGCATGTTCGAGTGGCTCAGGGCCAGCATGCCCCGAGAGGCATCTAGCTCACCAAAACTAGCGTGAGCTGCTCGTGAGTCGTTAGGGCTATTGGTTTGTCAGTCTTTTGATCGTTAAACATGAACGCCGACCACTTACATCTCGTCGGAACTTCTGCGTTGCTGATGCGCCTGCTGCTGAGATAGCGACTGTGCGTAGTTCAAAGACGGGTATGATGTTGAATATGATGCGCCAGTCGTTGCGGGAGACGAATAATGTTGCTCAGGAAACGGGACGGTTGATCTCGGAATGTCCTGCGGGAGTTGAGTAGAGTAGTTGCTACCAGATGTCACTGATGAGGTAGGAGGTAGTTGTTGATATTGCATCGACATGCTAGGCCGGCTCTCGGTCTTGAGCCCACCGTACTGGCCATGGTTGCTAGTCTGATGTTGCCATGGATCTGTGAAGTTCGGTGCATGTAGGTTCGAGTACATGCTATTCTCGTAGCCCATGGCGCCGCCGTAATGACGAACTTGGGGGTCAATGACCATAGTCATCTGGAATATTGTGCTGGTGTTGTGTAGTGCTCTATGAGCTTTGGCTCTGGACAATGATTCCGGTCTGGAGCTGTGACTGTAGATCTGAATATCGCAAGCACCAAGAAAGATAAATCTAGAAGATGTGCGAGTCTAGCTGTGGGATCAGCGAGTTGATATGCTCTTCCTCCACAATCTGAGTCGAGGGGAGAAGGGCTCCCGACAGAGGGTCAGGGATCCAAACTATGATCAGCCGCCGATCCTTGCTCGTGTTGTGGTAGTGAGGTGGGAGCTGCCCTAAGCCTCAAACGTCCCAAAGAATAGAAATGTTAACCTGCTTAGCGCCTTCTGGCTTTCTGAACTGGAGTCCGGCAGATCGACGAAGATTTGCTTGTGGTGGCGCGTTTTGCGCTTGGGAGACAGGCTCTTCACTATTGGCTGCCAGCTCGGTACCAGGACAGCGCTAGACAGGGTTTTCTATCGGCGAAGAATGCTCACGAAAATGTCTGTGTGCCAGAATTAATGGTCTGAGCTAGAAGTATGGTGACGGTGGGGATGATGGCAGCTGCCTCTATGCGATAAAACGTCAGTGTGCACAATCGGTCATCGGAGGTGAGAGACCCTTCATCGAGAAGAGACATAGCCAAGGTTGAGGGCGTCACTAACATCATCATATCTTGTCTGCGACTGCAGGGTTTCTCGGAATGGTGGCTTTTAAAGTGGGTCTACGCTATTCTTTCTCGAGTTAGTGGGAAGTGGGCAATGGAACAAGTGGAAGTGCTTATTAGCCCTGCATGCAGAAACTTGGGAAGTTAGACTGGTCAAACGGAGCGTAGGTGTGGGTGGAATAGTGAATTGAGGTTCGATGCAGGTAGGTAGCATTAGGACCGGCGAAGGGAATAGTCTATGATATTGCGGCTGCTGCAAGGATACGGACGTGCTCAAAGCACAGCAATAATCAATGCAGAAAGGGCGGCGGTGACTGCAAGCCTACCGAGTACCCACCGCTTAGTTGACCAATACTCCTGCCCTGCTTAGCCTTGTTCACAGCGCAAGCACGACGCGGGTTTGAGGCAACAGACAGCTCAGGAACAGGTGCTGTGGTTGGACGGAGTACGCCCGAGGGGTCATAGAGAAGCAACTTGGAGTCTGTGCCCAAGTCTCTCCCACTGAAGAGCCGGTCTGCGGCTAAGTCAGAAACAGGCGAAATTTCAAACTTAGGGGTCTCATATACCAGCATGACGACACTATTTCTTGGCGTCTTACGAGAAGGACCAATCAGTACAATGGGGTCTTCGAAGGAGCCCGCCTATGTGGTCTCCAAGTCCTGTGCATTGATCTGGTGGCTTGCAAGCCATTTGATGCTTGTTGCTGACAGCCATCTACGCAACTACGGAGTTGAGCACGGTGTCTCCAAAACTCTCATTCAAGCCATTGCTGCAACCCAGCCTTCCGTTGAGCTTAGACGTTCAATTTCAGCGACGCCGGTTGTGCTTCCTCTGATGGCCTTCCTATTTGGTCTTTGGACTATTAATCTCGGCTTAGCGCTTGATGTCCCCTCATTTACCAGCGTCAAGTCCCTTTATCATGTTCTCAATTTTGACTAACGCAAGAGGACGAGTCAGGCAGTAGCTATCGCTCTGGTGTTGGCTTAGTTCCTCACACCGCATCCAGCGTCCAACTTGTCACGAGACTAACACTAGAGAGCGATCATCTATCTTAGAGTCTCGTAGCTGCAAGGACTAAGACACTGCCTCACTTAATGGCGCCAATCATGTATCGTCTTAATTTGATAGCACCAGTTATCGAAAGTATTTTGTTATGCAGGGCATGCACAGGAACGTCTGAGCACGGGATCCTGCTCTAGCTCGCTTGTATCAGATTCGATCCCTACTCCTCGGCGAAGGCGAAGTTGCACTCGAACACTGTTACTATGAAAAGAATGGCTGAGCTGCTGTGAGGATGATCGACTCCCCATACTGAGATGTGCAAAGATCACCAGAACCTGCCGTTGACCCTGCCGCTCGCATGGTACGCCAGGTACCGGTAGAGGTAAGTCTCGGATGTCTGTGCTCCAAAGTAGTTGCATGGAGACTGCGGGATGAGGCGCAGTGATGGTCAGCTAAAGCAGAATGCCGGCACCATGGGTTATTGTAAGCTCGCCACTTTGGCTCCTGCAGTTATTGCTACGCATCTCGGAGGATTCCTGAGTGTGCGCGTCTGGTACAGCAGCTTTCACCCAACCTCGAACGGTATGACGACCTGACACAGGGTGCTCACCGTTTGTTCAGCGTTGCTGCCGGTGCTTCACCGCGCTACCTTACTGTGAAATGACCAGTCATGGACTCTCACTTGTAAGGTTTCCGCTAAATCGCCGCTGCAATCGTATTTATGTAGTTGTCCTGGTAAACTATACTAGATACCTGGTACCTTCGACGGAGGTTTATCGGAAATACGCAAATGTTCCATTATGCAGAAGGAAAAGCAAAAGTAGGTGAAGATCGGCTATCACGTACCTTCTCGAATAGGCAGATTCGATATTCGCCATATCCGTCGACTAAGGCTTAGCTTGAGCACTAGGGATGTGAAACGAAGCCACTCTGTGTCGATCAGACGAGACCCTCATGCACAGCAAGCCGGCTCAGGCAGGGCATGTAGCCAAGAAGCGACGACATGTCACTGGTCGAACAGCTCGAAGCCCTGTGTTGATTGGAGCTCTGCTTCCTATATCGAAGATACAAGACGCAGGGCCCTCGCACGGTTGGTCGCCTGCAGCGAATCTGCCGTATTTCGCAAAGCTGCCACGCTGCACTAGACAATCAGTAGCAGTACAAGTACAAGAATTTGGCGTCACACCTAAGGCATCGCTTGGCTCTGCGCGGACAGCTCTTTTCACTGAAGGGAAGTCGACTATTGGGATAAGCGGTCGGCGAGGCGTTGAGGAATTGTCTTCGTAGTAGCTTCGAGAAATGGAGGCTGAAGGCGCACCCCGCATAGTGCTGATTGAGTTGTCGATCCGTGGCGTTTCTGCAAGGAGCTCTCGGTTGCAGATCACTGCAGGAAGCGCGAATGTGTGATAGAGCTACTGGGAAGCAAAGCCGCAATCTAGCGGAGAGTCGACACTACTGTGTCGTGAAGGAACTTCTGTACAAGTACGTCTCCCCTAGTAAGGTCGAGCTTCATATGCTAGCCTGTTGAATCTTAATTGTGGGCTCTTTAGGGCAGAAACGATGATTGCTGATCGTGGGCTGCTCTTTCCGTGAGCAACTGAATCAGTCACGTGTTCGTTAAGAGGAGTCCAACGTACCCCCCTGAAAGCAAAGGATAACGTCCGCGCAATTTCGAAGTGCGCAGGAGAAAATAGTTTCTAGTCAAGAGAGTCTCACAGCGCTGTTCCGTTTTCATGTCTACTCATCCTTTCCAGAGGCAATACACCTAGAATGCCAAGGACCCAAAATCGAGATGCCTGTTGAAATGCCCAAAGATAAGCGGTTTGACGGCTGTGCTTATTTGATGCGCTTCAGCCTCTCGGTCTGCAGATGGAATCTATCATCAAGCCTGTCGCTCTTGTCGGCAACATTTTGCAGCTGTGAATTTTGTGTGTCAGCCTCCTCTCCCATCGCTCTGGCAAGGATGTTCAGGCGCTTGGCAGCACCGCCCAGGTCATCGATGTTCTTTTCGATCTCATCCTCCATGCGATCATCATCGCTATCAGCTTCGAACTGATACTTAGATCTCTCGGCAAGGCTAGTCTTAGGCATGCTACCAGGCCTGCCACCGTCGTTCAAGCCCTTAAAATTCTGGTTCATCCTGGCAGTACTTTGAAAGGCAGCCTCCCGGGTGGCCTCTCGTTGCTCGCGCTCCATCCTGTGCCTGTCCAAGATCTTCTCCTCATCCCTGATCCGCCTCTCCTTGCCCGTGAAAGGGTTGTTCACGTGGACTGCGAACATGCTTCTGTTCAACGTCTTCAGCTCTTTGGATCTGTCCTCGGCAATATTGATGGCATTATGACCGACGTCAAGGTTTCGATCAGTGTTGTGGATGCGTTCACCTTGAGCGCCCAACCTTGCAAGTGTACCGCGTCCAGTCTCCTCAGCCATCGCAGCAGCCTGCAAAGCATTTCTCGTGGACGAGACATCTTGCTGCTTCATGAATCTGATTTCTTGTTTTGTTGCTGTTATATCCTCCTCTTCCTCTTCCTCAGCTGTTAACTGCCTATCACCGTAAGCGCCGTAGCTTCGTTCTTCGCTTTGATCTGGACCGCCGTTGTACGAGTAGCCTGGTGGCCCATTCGGCTGTTTCTGCTGAAGTCTGTCTTGTGCGCCACCGAAGAGAGCGTCTCTGTTCTCGTCTGGTGCGGTATCGTCGCCAGCAGGTCCCAACCCTCCATACCCGCCGGTTCTCGTTGTGCCACTTGGTTGGTTCATAGCAGCATAAGGATTACCGCCTCTTTGAGGACCGCCGTATGGGTTTCCGGCCTGATTTGTGGCGCCATAGCCCTTCTCATCACCAAACCTATTGGGACCATAACCACCTCCTTGCTGTGGGCCCCCAGGTGGCCCGAATTTATTATCACCGCCGTACCCTCCTTGCTGGACTCCGGCAGGTGGCCCATATCTGCTTCCGCCATAACCGCCTCGAGGAGCACCATATTCGCTTTGTTGCTGGTGTCCGCCCTGAGGGCCTTGAGGCGGTTGAATGATGCCAGCATTCATTTTGGCTTGGGTGTATGGGTCCGGTGGTACGTTCGGGTTTGCATATGGGTTGTTGCTTGAAGGAGCTGCAGACTTCGACTTGTTGCGACCAAAGAGCGTGGACCTGTTTGAATCGTCCCCGTCATCGCCCTTCTTTTTGAACAGCCCCATCTTGTCTGAGAACTGATATGGCCGGGGTATCGATATGAGACTTCTCCGTAGCACACACTCTAAAGGCGAGGAGGTCGACAGCGAGATGTCTGTGTGCGAGTCGGTGTAGTGAAGTGACGAGAAGACAAAGGAGAAGAAGAAGTGTTTTAAGTGGTCGAGTCGAAACAGTTCGTGTTCTGGAGGCTGAAGGAACGGGCTGTGTCTGACTTGCGCTGGCCTGAAGCGGGCAAACGCTGCGGGCTAAAAGCCGGGGTCTAGCCGAGCATATTTGCAAAATGAACGAATCAGAACAACCGAATGAGGATTGGTGTTTGGGAATCCTGCAGCCTTGAAAGAGTACACAGTACCATTCCGTTCATGCATCACGAGGTCTTCTTGCAACCCACATGGTCCGCACCAGTCATCAAACAAAGAAATCCAAGGCATCCGACCAGTCTCCGATGGCTATGAGGGTCGATGGCACCAAATATCGACCGTGAGGCCGAGCACATCAAAGAGAAAGCTCGCAAGGACCTTCTAGCTCTTCTCGAGAATGTAAGAGCTTGATCCGAAGCTGGCACTGTGCGAACATCCAGATGCTGATACTACTAGGTTCGCGGCAAGAAGAACTTGGTATTTAGCCGGGACTTGCCGGGCATCATTGGGCTCTTCGTCGGTTTCTCGACGCTGAAAGAGTATGGTGTTGAGAAAGTCTTCGTGCTCGAGAACGGCAACACCGATTCCTCACAGCGCAACATTATCTACGTCGTCAATGGCGAGGACCCCGCGACTGTTCAAGCTGTAGCAGGTAAGCCTGTTGCCCTTGTCAAACCCACTATGGGGACTTACAAGGAGTTTGCATTATTTGCAGCTTCTAATCCTCGCTATCAGTCTTGCTTTTCGTACTGAACCTTCAGTACTTGTCCAGCTTGGCCCTATCTGCCTGCTTTGTTGCAACACGGCATTGGTAGATCAGTGCGAGCTAACTTCACGCCTCCCTAGGTCAGGTCAAACAGCTGCAAAAGAATGGCAACGTTGAGCACGAAGTAACTATCGCCTGGGTGCCAAGGAGAACTCTCGTGTCAAACAAAATACTCGAGGATGAAGGTGTTCTAGGCGACGTCAACATACAAGAACTGCAAATCCTTTTCTTGCCGCTTGAGAATGACCTACTGTCGCTGGAGCTTAGCAACAGTTTCCAGGATCTATACCTTCACGGTGACAAGAGTCCTATCTACTTGGCCTCAAGGGCATTAATGCAAATCCAGCAACGTCATGGACTGTTTCCGCGTATACTAGGCAAGGGACACAATGCCAGGCAGCTCGCAAACTTGCTCGTCCGAGCACGAAAAGAGCTCGATGCCGATGAAGCAAACACACCATATACGACTATGCCAAGCACATCCATAGAGAGCCTGGTAGTGATTGATCGAGACGTCGACTTTGCGACGCCGCTTCTAACCCAGCTCACCTACGAAGGCCTCATCGAAGAATTGAATGGCATCAACCACAACAAAGCCGAAATCGACTCCTCCCTCCTGGGAGCCGCAGGCCAATCTCGACCATCAGGAGCAGGCTTGGCAACAGCACCGTCAACCCAACCCAGCCGACCAACCCTCAAACAAGCCGTCCAGCTCGACTCAACCGACCCTCTCTACCACCAGCTCCGCTCCGTGAACTTTGCCCTCATTGGTCCCCTCCTCAACAAGGTCGCCCGCCGCCTCCAAACTGACTTTGAAGGCCGGCACAAAGCCCAAGAAATCAACGAACTCCGCGACTTCGTCAACAAACTGCCCACTTACAAAGAAGAACACAAATCCCTCGCCCTGCATACCAACTTAGCAGACGACATGACGAAACACACCCGCTCCGAGCCCTTCAACCGCTCCCTGGAGGTCCAACAAAACATAGCAGCAGGCACAGACCCAATCTACCAACACGATACCATGGATGAGCTCCTCTCCCGTGACGTCCCCCTTCCCACCATCCTCCGCCTTCTCTGCCTCGAAAGCACTATCTCCGGCGGCCTCCGTGTCAAAGACCTTGACACCTTCAAACGCGCCATTCTCCACGCCCATGGCCATCAACACCTCCTGACCCTCTCCCGCCTCGAAAAGATGGAACTTCTACAGCCGCGCACATCCGCGTCCGCTCTACTCCTTCCCGTCGGTGGCGGAAGCACAATTACCTCCACGTCCACAACCGGCACGAAGACGAACTACGGCTACCTCCGTAAGGAATTGTCTATGATAATCGAGGAATACAACGAGCAGGACCCAGACGACATCTCCTACGTCTACAGCGGGTACGCGCCGCTTTCAGTTCGAATAGTCCAGTGCATCCTGCAGAAATCGTACCTGCAGCACCTTCACAAGAGTCCCCTGCCCCTAACACCTAGTAGTACGGGTTGGAGCGGCTTCGAAGACATTCTCAAGTCCGCGAAGGGCCCGACATTCAACGTTGTGCAGAAACCCACGGACGAGAAAGCTAGCAAGGCGAAGAATGCGCTTGCGGGATCAGGAGGATGGAAGTATGTCTTTGTGATGTTTCTAGGTGGGATAACATTTGCCGAGGTTGCGGCATTGAGGTTTGTGGGGAGGAAGTTGGAGGAGGGCGGTCAAAGAAGGAAAATTGTGATTTGCACAACGGGGATGGTGAGTGGACGTAGTATTATGGAAGGGGTGATCGAGAAGAAGGGATTAGGGAGTGGGATTAAAGTTGATAGTGGGGCGCAGGTGTAACAGAACCATCTGGTCGATGGCCAACGAACCCACACCAACTCGAAATCCTAGGGAAGATAACCAAGAGGCTAGAGTCTGTAGTGTAGTCACTTGGTTACTCGGTCACGATCTCATTGAGTCCTGCATGGTTATCCAGGACCAAACAACAACAGCAAGAGCGGTATCACGGACAGCCAAACCTCCGCCAAGGTCTTCCCAATCCAATATGGGCAGTCCACGAGAGGCTCTAGTGTTGGTCGCTGATCCCGAATGGTCTAATCAAGGAAGGCACGTTCGCTGTCCGCGATCGTGCTTGCCCTGATCTCTAGCACATGGCTCTTCCGAACACGAGTCTTTGCCATCAGCATTGGTTCTTCCAACTCATAACTGCAGTGTCATTGTTAACCCTTACGCACCTACAACGGTATCTTTTCTATTGATATTGGGCATTCAGCAGCATACAATAGGTACTACTGACCATGTCAGATAGACCCAATGCTCCCTCGACGCTGGCCAAGCAGAAGAACGTCTTCATTCTATGCTTCGACGTTCGTGATACGGTACAGGTTCTGTTATCCACGCTGACTCTGCTAGGGAACGGGCAACAAGTTCAGTGGGACAGAAGCCGACAGCAACATCCTCAAATTGTACCGCATGCTCGATCGCAGCAACAGCAATGTCTATACCTTCTACCAGCCAGGCATCGGCACATACATCTCTACTCATTCCATGCAAACGACTTCAGCCGCTGGACGAGTGCGTTCGTGGTACCTGAAAGCAAAAGACTCAGCCATTGGGACCAACTTTGCGGAGCACGTCATGGGAGGCTACAAGTTCTTGATGCGGTATTACTCTCCCGAAGATGACCTGTACTTCTTTGGCTTCAGTCGTGGTGCTTACACCGCTCGCTTCTTAGCAGAAATGCTCGACCAGATTGGACTGCTCAGCGCTGGAAACGAAGAGTTGATAAGATTTGCTTGGAAGACCTACGCAAAATGGGCATCCCGAAACAACGACGGATCGGACCAAGCCAAGGAAGCAGAGCACGAACTGTACAGATTCATGCGTGGCTTTCGAGAAACCTTTTCTAGGCCTGTGAGACGGATTCGATTTCTTGGTCTCTTCGACACTGTCAACTCGGTACCCAAATTCGAGTCGGCATGGATGCAAAGAACCAAATTCCCGTACACAGCAAGATCGTCAGCAAAGGTCATTCGTCAGGCAGTCTCCATTGACGAAAGGAGGGCAAAATTCCGACAAGATCTCATCAGTGGCGACCAAGTACAAAGGGAAGACAAGACAGGCTCACACATACATCGCTATAACTCGGACCTGGCCAACGTGGACCTAAACAGCGAACTCTTGGATTGGCATAGGAGACCAAAGGCTGTTGACAGGGGTCCGTCCGAAGTTGATGAGCCGGCAAGAGAACGATCGGAGAAGGATAGCCTCGCTGGCCCGAACGACCCCGACCCAACACATCCCGATGAAAGCCACCAGCCGAAGCATTCTAGTGTCACTCTCGGGAGACTAAGACGGCGCCGTATTGCCGCGCCTAGCAGCAGGCAGGACATCGAAGAAGTCTGGTTCCCTGGAGGCCATTCTGATATTGGAGGTGGATGGAGCAGAAGTGACGAGGAGACCTGGATGCTCAGTCATGCCCCGCTCGTATGGATGATATACGAGGCAATGAAGGCTGGCCTCGAGTTCGATTCTGTGTAAGGCAAGCACAAGCACTGTGCCCGGTGTAAGCTAATATTGTGGCAGAAAACTTGCACAGGCAAATCGTTATCCCTATGGAGTCGAAGACTACGGTGATAGACAAGTAGAAGAACACAGTAGCAAGGAGTTCCATTCTGCGTTTCAAGCAAGTTACAGTACAGGCTTGGTACACGACTCCCTGGAGAGGGGCAACGGCGTTGCTGCAAGCACAGCAAGGTTCTGGAAGATGCTGGAATATCTGCCTTTCAGGCGAATGGACCTCCAGCCTGACGGAAGCTGGAAAGTAATTCGATGGTACGTTGGGTTATACCATGACTAGTCCATATACTGACGTCTTGCAGGCCACTTCCCATGGGCGAAACTCGAGACATACCAGAAAACGCACAAATCCACCACTCCGTCATTAAGCGCATGCAGTACGACCCCAATTACAGACCCGGCAAACTCATCGTCGGCGGCGGTGGTCGAGGCTGCAGGAAAGCGCCTGAGAAATACGGCATGGGCGATTGGAAAAAGCACAAAAACCACGATGACCCTATTGCGGAGACGTTCTTGAGAGCAGATTATGAGTTATCTCAGTTGAATATCGGGAATTGATCGATGCGGTACCAAGAACATGATGACCGATTTTGCATTGCATGGAGATGGGATGGAAGTTGGCACACTCGGACTTAAGATTGGGAAATCAACGACCTGCGATACCTAGGTTCGCCAGGATATTAATTCTTAGCATTATTCCAGGTCTCCAGTGGACCTAGTCTGGTCACCGTCAGCGCATTTCGCTGTTGTTGCTATATTCTGCCGTTTTAGACTTGAAGCCCATCAGATGTTGTTCGTTCTGATCTCGATCAGTGCGTTCCAAATTCAACTCAAGGTAAGGCCATGTCGAGCACAGCTTGCCCTACGAACAGCCTAAGTAGCCACTCATTGTGCTATCCAAGCTTCTTATCGTAAAGTTCGACGTTTCGCTGCACGAGTATTTTCCAACATCACGATTTCTCCTGAACAGGACTATTCTTGCCGCTCTCATGCCTCCGCCAATTACATCCACAAGCACAGCTTTCCGCTAGCTGTTCCAGCAGCGATATAGTCTTTCGTCGGATGGAACACCGCCACAGCAGGTACGGCTGTAATGCCATTCCCGCCCAACTGTGCCAACTGCTCACCCGTAGCAGAATAGACGTCTACGAAACGATTCATGTTTCCGATGACGAGCTTCTGGATCCCGTCTGAGGGGTGTCTCTGCCATTGCGGGCGCAGGATGGTTACCCATCTGCCTGTCTGGTTGTTGTGTGAGATCGTGACTTCGGGGTCCATGAGTTCGGGATCGAGGACGTGGCTGGTCTTCCAGGTTTGCATGTTTTCTAGCCGTTCTGTTGGCTGCTTGACTTTGAGCTTGCGGGAGGCGGTGGATTGGGCGGACGATATGGGGCCGACGCCGAAAGAGTGAATCTTGATTGTGTCGTCGTATGAGGATGTTGCGACTTGACCGGCTGTGTTGAAGGCGGCGTGGGAGACTGAGAGGCGTGATTCGTGCTCGCCGACGAGAGTGGGGAGGCTCTTTGTGATTTTACGGAGGTCCCATAGTTTCATGGTGCGGTCGAGGGAGGCTGTTGCTAGGTAGTGAGGTGCTAAGGGGTTGAGCGTGAATCCGCCAATCTTCTTGTCGGAGAGCTCGTAAAGTTTGGTCTCGGTAGAAGGCGTGCGGTAGTCGTGTTGGCCGAAGGAGCCGTGGAGGGTGGTGAAGTAGACTGTGTTTGGGTCTGTGGCGGACATGTCGATGCCGGAAACGGGAGAGTCCTCGAGCTTGTCGCTTGGGCCGTATATCTCGACTGCGATTTGTTTCTGGAGATCTATTGTGCGTATGGAGGAGTCGTAGGAGCCTGTGAAGAGGGTGCCTGGATTTGAGGGGTGGGTGTGCATGGAGGAGATGGTGCGGGTATGTGGTTTTATTTGTGTTATAACGGGATCTGAATAGTCCTCTACGTCGTCTTCGTCCTCGTCTTCTTGTTTGACACCACTGACCTCTGGGGTTTGTGATGCGTCAACTATACCGAGATGACCAAGCTTGTCACCCATAAAGACGATTGGCTTCTCTTCCGTTGGGTGGAAGGAGGCGCTGTAGATTCGTTCAGGGGTGATCTTGATCCTGTTCGGCTCCCAGGCGTCCCATATCTCGAGACCACTCATCTTCTCCCTTAGCTCCTTCAGATCTTTGTCCGTCGTCTCTTTAATCTCATCCTCGCCAAACGTCCGTTCATGGGGTTTTGCGACTGGCCTAAGCAAAGCATCCGAGCCAAAGAAGGCATTGATGCCGCCGTTGAGGCTGATGTCACCAAGCTTCAGATCCTCCGTATTCCTCTTCCGCCTCTCGATATCACGCTCCTTCAGCTCTATATACTCCTTTTCCTGCTTCTCGCGTTGCACTTCACTGTCGGCTTGGATACCAGCTAAACGCGACGAGGTTCTGCGGGGTGCGATGTCTTCCTGCTTGATCCTTTTTGCTGGTGTCGACTTCGGCTTGCTAGATGCTGGTCTTTTCGCAGGCTTTGAATGCAATGCCACCTGCGCAGCATTCTTCTTAACTTCAAGCTCGGCAAGCAGTTTGTCGCGCGCTGCAATATTAGCCAAGCGCTGTGCCTCAAACCCCGATGGTTCCTCCTGTTGCGCCCTCTTCGGCGCCATACTGACTGGTGGTAATGCGTGCCGGTTCTTGGAGTGGAAGGTACGAACCACTCGGGCACAACAGCGAAAGTGAATCGAACCTGCCTGCTTCTCCTGCAGCGTTCAAGCAAAAAGAGACGCGTTCTGGCGTTGAGTGGAATGCTAGCGCGTTTTCTGCAACGTCATCATCCGAGCTTGGCTTAGGCAGCCGCCGCTCCAGAAATTGGACGTGGAGTCCGGCGTGCAGATGCGATCTTCAGACAGCGGCCAGTAGTACAGCACGACTCTTCGCAGTCTACCACCTCCGAAGAGTTTGCGCCTGACGGGACAGTGAAGCACGCCTTCCCACTCGTCCAACTCAGATGGCACGTCTCTCATCAGCAAACAAGCTGTTGTCCTCCTCCTGCTCTCCGTTTAACGAGCGGCGTCGCGGCCACTAAGATCGGCGGGGAAAATGGATCTACTGCAGGTCCCGACTGCAGCATGAGCCATCGTTATGGCAAAATCTCAGTTGAGATGTTGCTTTGATAAGTGCCGTTGCATTTTAGGCAAACGGCAAGTTTCAGGCAGCGATGAAAAGTATATAATGCCGTAACGAACATAGCCCGATTTACTCGTGCTTCCACGTCTTTCCTCAACCCTACACCGACATTGAACAATGGCTCCCAAAGTGCTGCAGCGGCCGTCCTGGTCGAAAACATTCATTGAAGAGCCGGAAGAAGAACGCTACAGAACACTTGAATCTAAGCAATCAACGCCGTTTCGTGCTTTCTTTCTTGTCAGTCTCGCGGTCGTGGGAGCATGTCTGCAGCTGAGTCTACTTCTGACACCTATACAAAGGTCATGGGTTGCCCTTCCAGCAACAGCTTGGCTTGCGGCTTTGGTGTACACGTTGCTTTTACGCCCTCGCACATTTTCCGTTGTCGTCCTGGCTCTCTTCACAGCACTGTTTGCCTCACAATGCAGTCTTCTCGTCAGTATCTGGCAGGACACATTCCGCTCGGAGCAGCGGTTGGTGGTCGCCACCACCGTGGTTGCTCTCTTCGCAGTCGTCGCGACGGTCAGCATGCCTATGCGTAAGCCAGGCTGGTCGAAATTTGGCATCAGCAAGCCCTTCTCTGAGCCGAACGACAAACTGCGTTCACCCGAAGACAACCTCACATTCTGGCAATGGATGACAGTCTCATGGGTCACGCCGCTGCTGAGGCTAGCGAGAAAGAGGCAGCTGAACGAAGAAGATATCTGGTTGCTGCCCTACGAATTTCAGCATACCTTCCTCCATAGTGCTTTTCGGCAGCTTCAAGGCTCGGTGCTACGGCGCCTGCTCACCGCGAATTGGGTCGACCTTGTCTTTCTGACGCTTCTTGAACTAGTGGAATTGGTGTGCAATTACTCCCAACCCCTACTGTTACAACAGCTACTGAGGGCGATGCAACATCTGAACATCGAAAAACGCCCAGCGTTGATGTACGCATTGCTGATTTTGCTAGTTCGCGTCGTTGAAGCGCAGACCGAGGTTTTCAGCCTGTGGTACGAACGCCGTTGCTATGAAAGGTCGAGGGGCGAAATGATCACAATGCTCTATGAGAAGACCTTACATCGGAAGGTCGTTGCACAGCCAAAGAACGAAGACGATGAAGTGGAGGCAGAGCTGGGTCGGACGCAAACCACTCAGAGCGCAGATGAAAACACCCCATTACTAGCTTCGAAATCAGAGAAAAGATCGAAATGGAGTCAAAAGGCTTTGACGCAGCTGAAGGTGGTCTGGGACAGTATTCGGCTTGGTCTCAGAGGTGTGGACATCAAGAAGCAAGAGCCGGCTGCGATGGGGAAGATCCTAAATTTGATGAGATACGACGCGTATGAGGTTGCCCAGCGTTTCTGGGATTTCCAGAAATTAATCGAGAAACCCGTGGGTCTGATACTATCTCTCGGGCTGGCTTACCGACTACTTGGTTGGCCTGCCTTGGTCGGTGTCGCGGTGATTGTGGTAGGACAAGTCCTTAACTATCTCCTTGCCCTCGTTGATGTTCGTTTCGAAAAGGTCCGAAGAGCAGCAACCGACAAACGTCTGCAAGAAACCTCTCAGTACATTGAGTCAATACGACATCTTAGATGGTATGGCTGGCAGATTCACTGGCTCAACAACGTCTTCAAAGCACGACAGAAAGAACTCAATCTTCGTCTCGTGTCGTATATCTGGACTGAGATCATTATATTCAACAACACCTTTAGCTCTGGCCTCATCACGGTCTCGGCGTTCTGGGCTTACACCGTGCTTGCTAAGAAGCAACTCACCGTCGACATTGTGTTCCCCGCCCTCGAGATCTTCAACCTGGTACAAGACAATATGGGAGACATTCCTGAACTTATTCAGACGTTGCTCAACGCGAACGTTGCTTTGAAGCGTATTCAGGCTTTCATGGATGAACCAGATAAGGAAGACATAGCGCATGACGGGTCCATCCCAGAAGGTCATATCGAGTTTCGTGAAGCATCCTTTGCGTGGCCAGGTCTGCAGAAAAATGTACTTCATAACCTCACTATGAGCTTCAGCCCGGGCTTCACGATGGTGACTGGCGAGGTCGCATCAGGGAAAACGGCATTACTCCAGGCGATACTTGGAGAACTCGACAAGCGCAGTGGTGAGGTCTTGAAGCCACTGAGTCCGATTGCATACTGTGCTCAAACACCCTGGCTGCAAAGCATGACTATCCGAGATAACATTCTCTTCAACTCAGATTTCGAGCCCGAGAGATACAGAAAGGCTTTGCAAGTCTGTGCGCTGATTCACGATCTGGCTTCGTTCGAGAAAGGCGATCTGTCTCCCATCGGCGAAAATGGTATCGGCCTCTCTGGCGGCCAGAAAGCGAGAGTGGCACTCGCTCGAGCCATTTACAGCCATGCTTCGATCTTGTTGCTCGACGATCCCTTGAGTGCCCTTGACCAGCAGACCTCGGAATACATCGTATCAGAATGCTTTAAAGGCGAATTGGTTAAGGGCCGCACCGTCATTCTGGTCACCCATCGCACAGACCTGTGCGAGCCTATTGCCGACAAAATTGTCAATATTACACTCGGCAGAGCAGAGTCGCGGCAGCACAGCCCCGAAGGTGGTCCACTAACAAATGGGAACGCTGCCCAGGACGGAATAAACGAGTCCTCCGCTCTTCAGAAAGTGGATACGAAGGAAGTTCGAGAAGCAATACCGGACAAATTCGAAGAAGAAGAGCATCGGCAGCATGGTGATATCAAAGCCCGAATTTACTGGGAATACCTGAAAGCAGGAAATCTTGGCCTTTGGGTAGCGGCAGTGGTTGCGATGGTTTTCACCCGGTTTGTGCTTGTTGGTGTTACCTGGTATCTGAAAGAGTTCAGCGAGTCCTATCAACGAGAAGCTGCGAACGTGTCAGTGCTGTCTTTCCACCAGTACGCTCTCAGCATATCAGGGATTCGCATACCTTTGCTAAGGAAGCTATTCGACAGCTTACCAAATCCACTGGTCAATGTTATCCCATGGCTAGTCGGTCTTCTTCTCCTATACGTTACACAAGCAACAATGATGGTGCTCACGATGGGCATCATGATGGTGACAAGGTATTGTGCTGGAAGGACGCTCTTTCAAGGAGTCATGCACAGAGTCAGCAACACCAATTTTAGGTACTACGATATTACTCCAGTCGGTAGACTGATGAACCGCTTGACATCCGATATGGGCGTGGTCGACGGTGGGATTGGTTGGGACCTGTTCGGCATGTTCTGGGCTAGCATTACCTGGATCATCAGCATCGTTGTCGTGGCCAGTGTCACGCCACTGTTCCTGGTAGTATCAATCCTCCTCACTGTCTTGTTCGTCTGGGTATTTTTCCAATTTCTACCAGCCTCGCAGAGCCTGCGCAGACTCGAGACGGTTTCGCTGAGTCCTCTGATGACCAACTTCGGTGCCCTCCTCGCAGGTCTTACAACTGTCCGATCTTTTCGAGCCGAAGACAGATTTCAGGCGAAGCTCATCAAAGTGGTTGATACATTTCAAGGCATGGACCATTTCTACTGGAGTGTACAAAGCTGGCTCAGCTATCGGTATGAGGTCATGTCAGCATTGTCGACGCTATTGTTGACTGTAATCGCGATCTACACCGATCTTTCGGCTGGGTTGACTGCTTTTGTGCTTGTCAGCGCACAGAGGTTCGTTCGGACTACTCACCAACTCTGTCGAGTTTACGGAAAGCTGCAGGTCAACTTTGTGTCTGTTGAAAGGGTCGTTGAGCTGCTAGACCTTGAACAAGAACCCACTAACCCCGTTCCGCCACCGGCCTGGTGGCCTTCTTTTGGAGGTAATGTTGTGTTCGACAACGTCACGATCCGCTACGCCCCTTCCGACCCAGCCGCCTTGACCGATGTCTCCTTCGAGTTGAAAGGCGGAACAAACACCGCCATCGTTGGGCGGACGGGATCTGGAAAGAGCACGCTTGCAGCTGCACTATTGGCTACTGTGCCGGTTGAAAAAGGCCGGGTATTGATTGATGGCATTGACCTCGCGACTGTTGACAGACAGGCTCTCAGGACTCGAATCACGTTCCTTGCTCAAGAACCGGTCCTGTTCGAAGGCAGCCTGCGGCACAATCTCGATCCAACGAAAGAACATTCCGATAGCGACTGCAAAAACGTCGTCGAACGGATAGCAGGGAAGTTCGGGTGGACCTTGACAACACAAATCGAAGCGGGTGGAAAGAATCTCAGTCAAGGTCAACGGCAGCTCGTTGGCTTAGCCAGAGCAGTCCTGCGACGCAGCTCGATCATCATTATGGATGAAGCGACCGCGAGCATCGATGTTGAGACGGCGTGGGAAATCCAAAGAGTACTGAGAGAGGAACTAAAGAATAGTACAGTGATTACCATTGCGCACAGAACCGCGGCCGTGAGGGACGCGGACAATGCGATCGTGCTCGCCAATGGTAGATTAGAGTCGTTTGGCCCGGCGGGACACAGTTTGGAGAGCAGCCTTGGTGAGAGTCATGCCTAGCAAGGCACTCTTGGACCACCGAGCGCGGAAGGTTCAAACAACAAAAAATAAATGCGTTTCAATTTATGGCTGCTACTCTGATCCCCACATAATGGTGGCGCCTCGATTGAGTCAACCGCTTGGATGTCCGTGGCACCTGTAGGTGCACGCGTGGATGTATGTATCCGAAAGCCGAAGCCCGCTTTGTTGCAACCTCTCCCGTTCGTTCCAGTCAGTCGACACACTTTCTGGCTTTGCTGTTGAGCACTTACTCGCCCGCGATTGCCTTCCTGACTCTCACTGTTAGACTATGATGACGAGTCAGCGCACTAGAAGTCGATGCGGTGGAATTGCGAGAGTCACTTCTGTTTCTGCTCACCGGTCCGCTTTTCCGTTGTCATCGACTAGCCGCTTCGATCAGTTTCCCTGGATGGGTGAAGTCTACCTCGAACAAGCCACAATAATGCGAACCTTGTAAATCTATGGTTGCGGGGGCGTGGCGGAGTTGTGTGGAGGGTTTGGCTTGGAGGAGATGAAAACGAATTGAAACAGAGGTGATGCGGAGGAGTGATTTAGGGATCTTGTGAGCGGAGGATGTCGCAAGTGATGTCTACGGTCGGCTGTAGAGCTGAGACCGAGAGCTAGATAGAGATAGCGAAGCGTTGGTTGGTGGACGAGGCGTCATAACTCTTCTAGTGTGCCTCTCCTCTTCCCCTCCGCATCTGAGCTCGAGCAATTCACCTTCAGACAACACGCGTGAACAGCTTTAGGACGACACAATGTCAGCAATAGCGCTTCGACATTACGGGGGAACCGCTTTCTCTACAAGTCGTATTTGCATTACGGCAGCCGTTCAAGGCCGCATACGCTGTTACAAAGCTAGTTCGGCTGCCCTGCGCAAGTTGATCATGCGGCTGAACAAACTTGATGCACGCTTTGAGGCTAAGATTTCGTGTCGCGATACAAGCTTCACCTTAGCGTGACTTAAAGAGCTTGGCACCTTCGGCTCATGCTTGGCAACGTCATGCAGGAACCAAAAAGATGAGAGTACTGCAACATCGTGCGTGGTACCTACCTCGTTGAAAATTCCTGATAATTTGAATGATTCTCAGGTTCCTGCAATGTGGCAGCAATAGGGTCGTTGCTCCAGGGCAGAGAAGAATGAGCAGGCAGCAAAGGGAGTTTCTCTTCTTGGAAGACTCTCGTTGAATGCTATGGAGAGCAGTGCTATCTTTGCGGATGATGGTGGAACTTGCCGCAAGTCAGTCGTCCCTATATGGAAAGTAAGAACCACGCCATCGAAACCACATCTAGAGCACTTGCCTCGCAAACATGCTCATACTTGCTTGGTCCACCGCACAAAAACATGAGCTTCCGACAATCTCCTGGCATCCTGCTCCTAATATACCTAGTTACCTATGGTTTTTCTCAGATTTCTTTGATTCAACATTTCCATACCGTCCTGTTTTCAGTAACCAAATTGCAGCTAGAATATCGCCGTCATGCGTTCGACCTCTACCATGGACACCGCCGGTAATGGCGATGACTACGTGCATGGTTCACAGGAGAAGAAAAAGAGCAAACTTAACTATGCTCTCACTAAGCACGAAACTGAAGGATCTGGTCGAGAAACGATACATGCTGGCGAAGCAAAGTTCAGTCAATTGTAAGTGCTTGACTGAACGCACTGAGCTTTGAAATCACTAACATAGATGGTAGGGGCTGGAAGAGGTTGACAATCTGCCTGATCGTTGAAGCAATCGCACTAGGCGCCCTTAGCATTCCCAGCGTATTCGCACGTGTTGGCATGGTCGCAGGCGTTATTCTAACTGTTGGTCTTGGCTTCGTCGCTATTTACACAAGCTATGTCGTCGGACAAGTCAAGCTACGGTATCCAGAGATCGAGCACTATGCTGACGCCGTGGGGCTCTGCTGGGGGCGATTTGGTAAGGAGCTCGCAGGAGTGATGTTTGTCTTAGTGTTGGTTCTCCTCGTCGGCGGTCACACACTTACTGGCACCATTGCCTGGATCCGTATTGTCGACAACACCACTATCTGTGCTCTGGTCTGGGGCGTGATCTCGGCAATAATCCTGTTCGCTTTGGCACTCCCACCGTCTTTCGCAGAATTCGCGATCCTCGGCTACATCGACTTCGCCTCTATCGTGCTCGCCATTGGCATAACAATCGTCGCAACCGGCATTGAGTCAAGCAATCAACCCGGAGGTCTATCAGCTGTGGACTGGTCTTTATGGCCACCACCAGACGTCTCCTTCTTCGACGCATTCATCTCCGCCACGAACATTATCTTCGCGTACTCTTTTGCAATGTGTCAATTCAGCTTCATGAGCGAGATGCACACCCCGAAGCACTACGTCAAATCAATCTGGGCTCTTGGTTTGATCGAGATGTTCATCTACACCTTGACTGGGGCACTAGTCTACGCCTTCGTGGGCAAGAGTGTTGCAAGCCCAGCCCTCCTCTCATCCGGCTTCACAGGCTCGCGAGTGGCATTCGGCATCGCCCTTCCTGTCATCTTCATCTCTGGCAGTATCAATACAACCGTGGCCTGCCGATACATAATCGGCCGCGCCTTCAGAAACTCCGAGATCAAGTATACAAATACGGTCAGGGGTTGGGTAGTCTGGATCAGTCTGTGCGCCATCGTCACCGTCATCGCATGGGCAATCGCCGAAGCTATTCCATTCTTCAACGACCTGCTCGGAATCATCTCCGCTCTGTTCATCAGTGGATTCTCCTTCTACTTCCCAGCACTGTTCTGGTTCATGCTGATCAAAGAAGGGAAGTGGAACAAAGATTGGAAGAACATTACCTTGTCTATCGTGAATGGGATCATCTTTGTGATGGGTATCGCGATCTTAGGGTGCGGGACGTACGGGAGTGTGCAGGATGTTGTGAATAAGTACGCCAGTGGGGCTGTCGGGTCAGCCTTCACTTGTGATTCATCAGCTTACCTATGATGGAGCGGAGAGGAGGTGACGTGCTACCAATGGAATCATTAGGGACATCGCTCAGGGAAGCAAAAGATTCGAAGTTCTGAGAAGTAGCACTTGCAATGCACAAAGACATTTATTATGAGTTTCTGAGCGCGTACACCGCGTCTATGCATTGAGCGCTGACCTGCACTCCGGAACTGTCAAAGTGGGAACCCCCCAACAGCGGCTGCGGGTCCCCTATCAACAGTACACATCTCATTCGACCACTGTCCTCCCTCGAAATGCTTAGCCTCCACATCCTCCAACGAACGAACCCTCACAGGCATTCACCACGCTCCCTCCGTGTAATCTCATCACTACTACTAGGACTTTATCGGCCCCTACGCCAACATCCGCAACCGCCCCCGCCCGCACTGGCAAATGTATATCGTCTCCAACCAGCTCCATGATGGGCTTCATGCTCATTCTTGACCACCTCGCCGCAGGGTATGTCGCCCCGCATGTCCCTTCTCCAGCGCAATGAAACCCGATTCAACCCAACCCAATCGATAGACAGTCAGTTAGTCACCGCACTGCACCGCATCGCACCTCGCCTCACCTCGACCCGCCACGCCATCACCCACATACGTCAGATTAGACACCCCTTCTTCCGCGCCGCACCGCGCCATGCCGAGAAATGTCAAATTCGGATCGGATCGTAACCTACCTTGGTTACGTGAACAGTACGCGGAAGAAAGGAAGGAAGGCTGACTGGTGACTGGTGACAACCGCACACCACACTACACCACACCACGCACTTTCCCGTCTCGCGGTAACTAGCTAAGATACGAGATCCGCCATGGGGCTTTCGGGCGTTCGCTGGACATGGTCGGTCACTGTGCTGATCTCGGGCTGTGCTCTGTGGGCTCGTCTGCTGAATAACATCCCCGTACCTGCGCGCTATCGTGGTTCTGGTCCGATAATAAGTGGGGATGGGATGGTCTATGTATCGGAGCCGGCGCTGCCCTATGCAAGTCCGGCGCCAAACCTCCATCGCAGTGCGTTGTGTTGCGTTGCGGTCAATAGACGATACGTGCGTAGGCACTGAGGTCGTGGACTTTGGAGCGCGAGATGGATCACGCCGTCGAATGGTCACACTGTAAGGCGCCGGAGCGGAGGGAGTCAAGACGAGTCGTGGTCTGGATGTTGCCGTGGTGGGGTTGGATTTGTATCTGGGTGATGGGGCGGAGAGAGGCAAACGTGAGACTGCTGGCGTCTGGGTGGGAGCGGAGCGGGCGAGGGCTGGGACTATGTGGACGTTCGGTAGGACCGAGACCGGGTGGAACAGATCATTAGGACGCTGCCGATGAAGTTTGGGCTCCTGTTGGGAAGAATGCGCATTCGGTGTTGGGTAGGTTGGGTGGGGTTGGGTTGGGTTGTACTGTGTGGATTTAGACTGAAGTGGATGGATAAACCTGGTGCTGTGCTGCATTGTATTGCATTTTATGGGAATGAATTGAATGATGGATCCGGACACGAGGTGTATCGAGGTGTAGAGATAGATAGGCACCTTTAAACTTTGCTCGACACGTCATGGAGTGCAGTGCGGCTGTTGCGAACGCTGTTGAATACTGCTACATGCTGCTAGTGGCAGAAACCTCTCTGATTTTGTCCATCTCGGGGCCTTGGCAATTGTGGGCAGCGCTCAGTCTTCGTAGTAGTGTCATTGTACGAAAGAGGAAAAGGAGACGTGCCGCGTAGTCGTCAATTCTCGGTCTGGTTGAACGGAGGAGTGAGGATTACCGTTAGACGTCTCATTGGGTGAGGACCGTCTTTATCCCCGAAGTCCGATCACGTTCGGTCCTCCCGGTCTTGTGCGCAGGGATAGTAGAAGTCAGCGTTACACACGCCAGGAGACCGCCCTGCAGAGAATCCGACAGTTGTACTTGTTCGGCTATACGAACGATTTGGTAGACTCACTGCAGATTGATGGTTGTCACTTTGGCATTGCCTGCTAGTACCATTTGTGCAACCATGCCATTCATGATACCATGCACATAGCACTCGCCGACAACCGTGAAATTACCGTCACAAGGGCGTAAGACCATTGGCGTGCCACAGCCTTTCAGCACCACAATTTGGTCCCCTAGCTTTGACGCCGCGGTTGCGAGGCCAATACGGCCTGATTGCGTAGCAATTAGACGTCTCCAAGCCAGCAGATTAGCCGCACGGGAAACAACTTCGAAGTCCTGTATTTCAAGCTCTGTTTTAGGCACTGCTCTTGCTGTCAGGTGGGGGCTCCTACTCTCAATAAGGAGCTCGCTGAATTTGAAGCCACAGATCGACAAGGACTTATTACGGCGGAAAAAGTAGGGAAGACCAAACTGAATCTGCGACATGCCGATCAGCCGGTCTTGGGCTGAATGTGTCCATGTACTGCTCGACAGAAGTATTTTGCGGCAGTCTGTGGATACAGGTGACTCGTCGAAGAGGGTGTCGGCCACCAGCGTTCGCCACAGTGCATCTTGAAGTCCTGCTTTGCCAGCATAAGCGTTCTTGACTTCTCGGTCCTTGGTCTCTGTTGGATAGGAAAGGTCGAGTTCTCTTGCGTGAAAGGACGAAAGCGAAGCAATTGCGTCGATGAATACGCCTTGGACATGTAGAATGTCAGGCGATAAGGTGGGAGCAGCACACACTACCTCGTGAAGCCCAAGGTCTGCTTGATAGTGCGTGGGTAGGGCTGCTGTAGGCGCAGATCGACAAGATAAGCAAATTGTCCAGGACGGCAGTTGATGTGTACAGGGAGCAATCGCAGAAGTGGGAGGTCGTTGCCCTGCTACAGAATGGATGAGCACACGGACGTTGTTAGTAAATGTCTCTGGCGGCCACAACGGATTGTAGCACGCAAGCCTGAGACGTTTCGAAAGCGTCAAAGGCTCGTGTCTGAAGAGCCAGTCTTTGCTCAAGTCACCAAGTGGTGTTTGGACCAATCTCAATGCGTTTAGATCGCTATGACGGAATAGCTCACGAGAGAACATCCTATACATTTCGGCAAGTGCACGCTGATAGTCTGGTCGGAGCTGCACCAAGGGAGCTACTGTCGGCAGGCCGAGTATTGCGAATACTTTGTCACGCTGCTCCGATGCTCCCGCATTTCGTATAAGATCAAGAGTGTCGAAGGCATCAATGTGACTGTGTCCTAGTCTTGATTCGTTCGAAGATAGACTCAATACTCGAAGTGTCAGCTTCCAAAGTCTTGCAGGCGTTGCGTCTTGGTCATTGAGATCACGATCTCTTGTAAAGTTCTGTGGTACGAGCTGTAACGGCTGTCCGTTACCAACTGCGCAGGTTATGCCTCGACCCAGCCATCGCTCGTTTTTCTCGATGTAGCTTGCAGCAGCTCGAAGTTCTTCAAATGAAACGCTGAAGCTGCCCCATAGTATAGGTGCATTGGACTTTGCCGAAGCTGCCTCCTGTAGGATCCAGAGTCGTTGCCAGTATGGCAGTGAGAACAAAGACCAGAGGCTGAGTTTGACTTCATTCCTGAGCGGTAAGGTATCTGCTTGCCGGTGTAACTCCCAAAATCCGAAGAGATGAGGTAGTGTGATCCCTATGCCCGTTTTGTATCGAGGTGCACTCGCCTCGTCGTACCGTTTCTCGGCGAGCCAACGAACGGCAGTAAAAGCAAGCTCGGTATGCTCATTAGAAGGTCCCAGCCAGATTGCTACCTGCCAAGCACCAGCATATATGGGTTGCATCAGCTGTACCTGCTCAGCTCTTTCTCCCAAGTCGTGCTGATTGATGCATATTGCATCTGCCCATATTTCCAAGCCATCATGCACGGCAGCACTTTTTTGAAGCCGCTCAAGTGCTGCAAACAAGTTGTCTGTTACCGCGTGCGGACACCCATTGATGAAGACGTGTTTGCCGGACGTACATAGTCCCCAAACATAGGATAGTGCAAGGTAACGCTTGCTCAGGTCGGCTCTCTGAGGCACCCACTGGACCGATTCGCGGTGTCGATGAAAGCTTTGGAGCTGGGTTCGCCGGTACTGCTTGATTGTCGAGTCGCAGCTTTTGTTGCTGAACAAGGCTGCGTAGTTGTATTGGGAGCCACGAAGCTCAGCCCACACGTGCCCATGCTGCAATGCGTCCGCATCTATCGTCTCATTGCAGGCGGAAACTTCCTCTAGCTGGACGTGACGTAGCGCGCATCGGATGGTTCCATCGCTGTCTGTGTCTGCAGTATTAAGGATCTTCAAGACACGGATCTCACCCTTTGCGAGTCTTTCATAAGTAGCCATCTCGCTGTACCGTACATCCCTGCGACAAATTCTTCTCCTCAAGGACGAGGCTAGGCTATGGCAATGGAAAGATCTACTTGCGGTAGAAGTTGTGCGGGTTCGTGAGTGTTAGCACAAGCGACGCGTTGTAAGGCAGTAACGTTAGTGTAATGATGTATGGTGTAAGTGATGTGTAGGTGGTAGAGGTCCATAAGCGTGATCGACCGATATGTGCAATGACTGGGTCGCGATTGTCCAACCGCGTACGTGTCCGACACGGTAAGAGCAAGCTTAGTCAGCACCATGTGTTGCGCTGGACTCCCCTCATTTTGCAGCCCGATGGGTTAACCAAGATATGCCGGTCTGCGGTCCTCAGCAGTCCGCTTGGTTCAGTGATCGTGTTATCTCGGGCAACGAACATCATTCCGAGGGTGTTCTGTGTGTAGAGCAGAAGCCACCCCTCACGTAGTACGGTCTGACACGTAGCCAGAACTTGTGGTGTCAGACCATAGCTATAGCCAATGATTTCGTCTATTCCATCTGTAAGAGGGGCACCCAGGTCGCTCCCCAAGATTGGCATCATGAAGGAAATGTAACCCTCGTCTCGTATCAAACAATGCTTCAAGATGACCTGACGCACCTCAGCAGGGAGGCGAAGAAGCCTGCTACTTCTCTGCGCAGCTTCTTGCTTCGTAAAGACTCTGCTGATGGCTGTATTTTGCATTGTTTCATCGGCAAGCATGTCGAAATCGGGCTCGAGGTCCATAGTTAAATGATGACTGTACCGACCTGTAGTGCTAAGTTCGTGACTACAAGGAAGTCTTTGTCGCTGATCCAGTAGAACCCCACTCGTAGCTAAGCTTGTGTCAAAGGTATCCGAAATCCCAGCGCTCTAAGCCTTGTAGTTCGACTCACTACGCAGGGGCAACAGCGCTAAAGGGGCGACAAAAGTTCGATGTTGGTGTCCATTATGAAGCAGAAAGACAGTGTGCCATGTATCGACAGATCTCGAGACCGTAGAGGGTACGCTAGCGTACTCACCCAACAGAGTTATCATTGGCTGAACGATAAATCATCGGCCTCACAGAGCTCGTAGCTTCCGCTCGGACAAGCAAAGTGGCCGCTGTTGCTCGCTTGCGCATCTACGCCAATTATCTTCTCGACGACTCCTCAACAACACTGTCATATACAGTATAACTCATATTCGTCACTCTATCATCGCTGCGAGCACGTACATATCAATTCCGATCCAAAAAAGAGACAACGTGTAGCCTGTATCATCTAATAGCGATCGGTAGCGGAGGCGGCCATTTGGCATGTCCAGGCGGAGAGGTAGGTCCATTCTCGCTTCGACTTGGCTGTGATCTGAATAATCCCACTGATCCTCGTCTCTGCTGGGTGACACAATACTCGGAACCCGCGAAACTACAGTAGGTAGTATGCAGAGGAACGGTCCGGCACTTTACACAGGCCAGCTTTGGTTGCAAGCTCATGTGGCTCAAGCCTCTCAAAATGTTTAGAATATCTCGAATTCCTGTCACACCATCTCTGAAGGCCTATTCACATAAAGGACAAGCCAGCTTCATCCCAGCATACCCATCTCCATGCGCGGCGGCTCGCTCGCCAGCACCCTCCGCATCAGGTTCCTGACTCTGATCCAAACACCGTCGATGGAACAAATGCCGGCAGCTGAATACAACGATAGGTCCCATATCCACTTGTCCAGCCTGCTTGTTCTCTGCCTCATCGTCTGAGCCCACATCTTGAGGCGGCAGACTTCTCCTCTTACCCTTGCCAACCACTTCTTGACCGTCATCTTCATATTGTTCGCCAAGCGTAGTCGCACTTCTTCGCCTATGAAGTTCCTTGCGTTTTGTCCCCTGTTTCTCTTTCTTCTCCCAGCGTTCCCAGATCCTCAAGCCAGTACCTGGACCCCATACGCGCCGGCGACAGATACCGCAGACTTGTCCTCGTGGTCTCCAGCCCATCCGCCTCAGCTTCGTGACTTCATCGACCTGCACAAATAGGTCCTTGTCAAGCATTGCATTGCTCAGAGATAACAATGACTCTTCGTACGCGTATGCAGAGAATATACTGCTCATGACATGCCTGAGATGCGACAGCGATGGACTTATCTCCGCGGCTCTCAAGAGAAAAGCTCTTAGGATGCGAACAAAGCGAAGGCTATCAGACTGGCCTTGCGCTTGACCTCTGGCGGTCGCTGTCGAGCTCAGCAATGCTGTGAAGACTCGCTGGATTGTGTTGCGCAAAGCCGTTGAAAGTTCGTCAGTGTCAGGCTCAACACCTTCTACCTTTGCGGGTCCAGGGCCAACTTTCTGTGCAATAGCAACAACAGCGACGATAAATTCGAGCCATAGATTCTCTTCGAACGACAAGGGCTGTTTCGATGACGATCGTCTCGGCGATTTGCTTGCCGTCTTGCCCTTTAGTGTAATATGCTGCATTTGATTCTCGCATAGCCAGATACCGACTTTAGCATATTTGTCAATGGACTCGAGCAGGTCTTCAATGGCTTCATTGGTAGCGACCTCATCGGGGCTGTCCGCTGCATTTTCAAGGACGCCAGTCAGCGCTGCTTCGATGGCTGACAGATGCTTGATCAATCGTTCCATAGCACTCTGAGCTTGACCTTGGCGTGCTAGCAGAATGACAGTAGCGTCGATGTTGCCACTTGTTTCTAGCGCAGGTAGGACCTCTTCCAGTTGCAGTTCACCCTCTTTCATGGTGTCGATGTAAGCCACAATGTGAGACGGGTCATACTGACACATGAGACGCACGTACTGCTCAAGCATGACACTCGTGGTATGATAGCTTTTTGGAGCGCCGTCACTGGGCTCGAGTAGCGTGCGAAGGTAATTGAACTGGGTCTTCGCTTCTGCTGCAAGACTGGCGAAGAAGAATGAGTGTTCCTCAGGTAGCACAAGATCAACCACTTGAGCCGTCTTTGACACATCGATCTTTGCCAGGTCCTCGGCATGCTGCTTGACCCCTACCGTGAACAACTGCCGCTGCTCGGCATCGAGGTCAGATGATTCTCTGAGACACTCAAGTATCAGATCAAATACTTGTGTTTGATTCTCTGCGTCGATAAAGTATACCTGGAGTAGCTCAGTCCAGTCTCCTTCATGGCGGTACACCGTTTTCAGAATCCTATAGAACTGTGCTCGCTGAAGCAACGGTATGAATGCAGAAATGTTTGCGGGCTTGTAAACGGTCAGGAGATACTCAACACTCAATTGTGCATCATCATGACTGTCTTCATCTTCATACTGGCAGATCCTCGTGAAGACCTGTTCCATGGTAGTACCTGCTAGCAGCATGTACTGAGGATATTTCGGTAGATTTCGTGCGATGAACATGTCTAAGTATAGCCGGTCATCGGCCTCGAAGCCAGTTGACATCACATCAAGCAGAATACGAACGATGATTTGTCTGTTGAAAAGTGAGCCTCGCTGCACTTCCGGTGCATTGCCTTCAAGATCTTCGTCCTGGGTGCTATTGAGGAAAGAATCCTCAAATGCCTCATTCATTGCAGCCATGAAGCTCGGAGTATCGACCACGAGAATACTTCTAAGCACAGCAAAAGGGTCTTTCTGGCCACCTTTACCGTAGAACAGGGTCTCGTAAATTTGTGTCTTCGCTGTCGAGGCACGATCATCCTCCATAAACTCACCAACGGGATAGACGCGACCTGTCAGGATGAAAGACAAATACGGGAACATCTTCTGGCTTGTAAATGAGTCCGGCGTCGCTGCAGCAGCGTACCTATTTGTAATCTCTGGCTCGGCTGCCATCTTGAGCAGCTCAAGCAACGGAGTAGTGTAGTCAAACAAGGCAGTGTTCCAGACGTATATGTAAGCATCGTACAGATTGTGCTGCTTGCACAACCCAGTGACCTGGTCGACATCCATTGCCGTAGCATCAAGCAGGCAAATAATCTCTTCGAGCTCAGAAGGCGAATGCGTTTTCGAGAAGTGGTTGATGAGAGTCTTGACAGCAGACGCTGGTAAAGTTGTGATCTGGCGGTCTATGATATGTGGTTCAAGCACATCGACGAAGATATCGCCTACCTCATTCTCTTCGAACCATTCAAAGACTTCGTCGAACAAGTAGTCCTTTTCATTCATTTTCAAACAAGCTGCAACACAAGCCACTGCAAGATCAAAGAGCTGTTGACGATCCACCAAAGGTTTGTGGGCCTGCTCGTTCTTGCCGAATGCGTACCTCAGAGAAGCACTCATCATCTCGAGCAGCTTGTCGTGCACGAGTGTTGAGCGAAGCACGTTGTCCTCGGGCAGACCAATTGTGACCTTCTCACCACTCCCGGAAAAGTAACTGGTTGCTAGCCGGATGGCTCCGATGTAATCACCAGTTTCCATCATCGCAAGCAGCCTGTCAGCCCAATTTGTCAAACTACCCCACCACATGTCATTGGAGCCGAGCAGAAACAGTCGTCCTTTGTAGCCACGAAAGCTCATGTAGTAGGCATCAGCCACAACACCGTGCATCTCCGCGTCATCCTCGTCGTGATGTTCGATGACTGACTGAAGTTGATGGGAATAAAGATCAGTGTGGTAGACATTCTTGGGTAGTAGGTCGAATGCATCTGTAACATTCATGGTCACGTCCTCGATAATGAGGAGCTGTTGTGTAATAGTCAAGACAGCCATGACCGATCGACTCAGCCACTGGATTGCAACAATCGCTTCCTCTGATTCGTATCTGCTTCTGACTGGGAATTGCAACTCGATGGGTTTGTTTTCAGGCGCCTCTGGGTCTCGAGGGCTCTCTTGTACGTCGAGCACGTTCAACACGTTCGACCAAGCATAGGCAAGCTTGTTCTTGGAGGCCTCAGCACCACTTCCCTTCAGCTTGATAGCAGGAAACCAAGCTAGAGCTGCAGTCAAAGCACTGTGTGCGACGATCTCCTTCGGACGAGCAGCTTTGTGTTGTGTCTGTGCTATCGGTGTGGTCGAGACGATGACTAGTAGATATGGGGTGAGCATAGCAACGAGACCAAGACTGTCAGTATTCTGCTCCACATTGCCGAGGGGCAGTGGGGAGAAAGCCAGTACGGAGCTCTTCTTGACCGGCTTATCGGTCTTTCTGACAATCACATCTGGATAGCGTCCCAGGATTCTTGCGATGCGCACCGTTCGAGCAAGAGCGCCAGTGCCTCGAGTTGCGAGGTGTGAGAAGGCCATGCCCTTGTCATCGGCCGATACCAGAGCAGTCCTTCTGTAACCAAGGAAGCCAATGTGAAGTACTGCGCTGCCTTGCACGTGGCCGTCGGCCTTACGGGCCTCAGACTGGGTTGAATCGAGGGCTGGTATCTGCAAGAATGGGCGGCCAGGTCTGGCGAGCTCCCAGGTGTATATGTTCCCTGTAGCATGGCCTGCGGCGATTGCTGTATGATCAGCTGAAATAGCCAGCGCCGTCACAGGACCTGCTTCTGCGGCCTTGGTTCCAACACCAATTATGCCCTTGTTATTCTGATGGTGGTCAAAGACCAGGATGAGGCCTTTTGAAGTGCCGATAGCGATTTGATCGGTGACTGCCAGACACGTAGGGGAGCCGAAATTCCTGCGGCCAGACTCTGAGAAGGCCTGGCCTGTCAATCTCTTGAGTTTGTTCCACCTTATGACTTCCCATGGTGTTTGTGTATCTTCTTCTATACCGGATTCGGAGCCACGGGCGAAGCTTGCGTGTGAAGAGTGTCTAGAGTGCGGTCCAAGGAAGGCTGGCGAGGCAGCACGAGGAGATAGAAAGGAGCTTGACAAGCGTGACTGGAAGCGTAGTTCAAAGGGTCGTCTCGAGGCTGTAGAGCTCTTGCGGGATATAATTGGTGGGGGCAACTGGGCATCACTTTGGGGCGACGATACACCAGAATCCTGCAGCGAAGGAGTGTCGTCTGGGATAGAAGCCGAGTCATCTGGACTTGCAAGACCTGGGCTTGTAGCGGTTAGTTGTATGGCAGGCTGCAAAGAGGCGAAATAACTCGTCTGTGGTCGTAACTGAGCTCGCCCCGCTGGTTCGGCTTCCGCGTGGCCGTCTAGTTGTGGTATGGTATCAACATCTTGGTCGAGGTCCCCCTGTTCATCTATGATGGGCGGGGTCTCGTCCGAAAGGTCGGTAGTATATGTTTCTTCTTCAACAACCTCAGCATCAGGCTGTTCGACCTCGCCATCTTCCGGCGTCGAGCTCATCGATGGATTTGCGACCCAACCATTGCTTCTCGATCGTACAGATCCTCTGGGCAGTGGGTGGGCACGTCGAGATATTCAGTCAAGCTACCCCAATGAGTGTGCAGTATGAGCGGGCAGTGCAGTGGCAGTCGCAATCACAATGGTTCTGGATACTTTGAAGGAGCGACGAAGCGCAGGTTCGTAGTACTCGTAGCAGATCTCTTGCACCACCAACACGGCCGAGCTTCTGAAAAGGTATGCGAGAGTATCTCACCCCGTCTTCGTGTGTGCACTCGAGCTTCCCTGGTTAAATGCAGCTTTCACGACTTGAAAAGCGTATGCAATGCTCCGGATCTGCTCGTTGATGCAGCCTGAGCCTGTACAAAGGTCGGCCCACCGTTGTGCTTGCACCAGGCATCCAAAGCTGGTGCCGTCTTACCGACCAGACATATGAGACAGCAGCGCTCTGATTTGTACAACTATTCGGCGATACAAAACTGATCCTTGCACTGGTGACTACAGACTGGGAATAAAACACTTGAACAGGCTGGGACGCTGTTCCCATTCTGACCCTGAAGCACTCCCGAACACTCGAAGTCCAGATGCCTGCAAAGAACATCCACCTCCGCCCATTCTTCACCTTTTCCATATACATCCCGAGGCGCCTCAATGATTCCAGCTCTTGCAACACCCTCATGCCGAACCAAAGCGCTCACGTATAGGACGCGACATCCTTCCCTGGCTACGAGTACAAAGCACTCTTCTGGAAACTCTCTGCGCTGATATCACCAGGTCTCCCCTGTACCTCTGGGCCTGGCTTTGACGCTGCCACAGAAGTAAGACTCTTCGTCCTCGACCCATCATCTTGACCTTTCATCGTCGTCGTCCTGCTACCGGGCAAACTGACCGTTCCGTTCTCGTGTGCTGTAGCTGCTATCGCCGGCTGCTTCCTTTCAATCCGTTGCAAGTACGGGCTAGGTAGATACCCCTGCTTTCCGTCTCTTGCCCGACATCTCCACCACTCACTCGGTTGGCCCATGGGGTCTGTTTTTGCTAACACTGCTACCAGATCGCCCTTGCTGACTTCCAGATCCATGCCGCCTGACTGTGGTGATGGCTTGTAGTCGTAGAGAGCTCGGCAGAAGTCGAGTTTCGAAGGATCGATTTGTTGGCTGCCGTCTGCTCGAACGACAATGCCTTGTTCTGCTAGCTTTCGTTGTCCTTCTGCCTCTGATGCGCGTGCCATGGATCGGATAAGTTTCGACATTAGGTATGGTAGGCCAAACACGGCCAGGGCAAACATGATGAACGGCTTCTTTGAAGCTCGAGGTGGTGCAGGTGAGCCGTCTGGTAGTGTTGACGCTGCTGCGCCGCCTGAGAGGAATGAGGAGAAGTTTGCCGGCGTGAGTGCTGTCGCGTCGGCTGGCGGTGGTCGGCCTGTGATCTTCGCTACAAGAGTTTTCACCCATCGTATTAGGGTGTATATGCCCAGCACTTGGCCCACTGTTTGTCGCAGATTGCCTAGCTGCTCAGCCATGGACACCATGGCGAAGAAGGACGAGTGTGTCGTCATGTATGCTGATTCGAGCATTTGCGCAAAGCCACCGAACGCGCCAACTATAGATTCCATGATCTGGAAAGTCGCAGCGGTGCTCTGATTCCACTGTCCTGTTAAGCTTTGGTTGTTGGGGTCTTGACCTGGCATGCCCATTCCATATGGCCTGTTGTACATGCCACCCATGCCACCCATGCCACCCATCCCTCCACCCATACCTCCCATGCCATAGCCTCCATACCCTCCGCCCATGCCATAGCCACCGCCTCCCATTCCATAGCCACCGCCTCCCATTCCATAAGGGGAGGAATACGATGAGTAGGGCGAGCTACCCATGCGATTTTGGCCGTATGAGGAGTAGTTTGAAGCGGTTTGATTCACGACGTCGTTGAGCCCACTCGGGCGATCTGGTAATGCCGGCGTATCCGACGCCATGCTAGTGGAGGAAGGATTGGAGATCGGGTTCGTTGCGTTAGACGCGGTCATGCCTGTATTCGTGCTCAATGCTGTTGACGGCTGTGTCCCTGCCTGACCGTTAGCTAATCCATGATGCCACTTTCATACAGGGCCAACTACCAACTGCGCCAGCTCGCTCCCAAGGTTTCGGAGGAGAAACTGAACTCATCGTTTTCGTGTCATCGCAGCGCCGTCAGTGTCTAGCCGTGCAGCTTGTAGTTATCAGAGCAGTGCTCCCTCGTGAGTGTCGTGTTCGTCGGCCTCCGGATGGATACCCTATTGCAGAATACAGGACAAAGTGACAATGACATATGGTCGAATTGCATGCGACGAAATAGCCTGGCTGGACAGTGGAAGCAACTGCTAGTGAGGCGGAGTCAAAATTCGAGTTGCCGAGGTGCGGAGCCACATATGACTTTCCTCCATCCACAGACATCAGATGAGTGGACTTGTGTCTCCCTCTGCAAGATTCTGGTTTGGAATATTACCCTAAACGAGCCTCTGCTGCGAGCCTGTAGAAGTGGAATTACAATGAAGATAGTATGGCGTGGTATATACAAATCTAGACGCTATCATTATTGCCACGGCCTCGCTGGCCTGCCTCAACCAGGTCGGTTCCGCCCGCTGCATGCTGGGTATCATAATAAAGAACAAAACATCGTGAGTGTGAGAATACGGTATCCCTCTTTCCGAACACCCCCTCCCTATCCAACATACGCAACACCTTTTTCAACGAACGTCATTGGCATCATCCTTGGCTCGCCAAGCCTCAGTATCTCGACAGCACGAAAGGGCCTTCGCTGTCTCGGTCTCTCAAATTCGGTTTGCTTGTTCCAGCACCGGCTGAAGATGTACCTGCTGCTGCGTCTACCGGGCTCATTCCTGCGCTGCCATACCCGCTGCCGTTGTAGCCAGTACCAAGTCGTGATGCAGCCTCGTGGCGGTCACTTTCCATCTCCCATCTTTCTCGCTCGTCCAATGAGCTCACATCACTCTTTGCATCGAGTTCCATGTCAATGTAGCCATCGTCAGTGGATATTCTGCTAACAACGCTGACTCGATGCTGCAGGGCTGTCGTTGACGCCATGCCAATAGTGTTGGCTTCGCTTTGTGGCAGCGATGTCGTCGAGTATCCACCACCCACTCGCGGTGTAGCGCCGGCCCCAATCGATGGTGAGGGGTATATTGACGAGCCGCCTGCGGGAGAATCTGGTCCTCGAGCAAACGGTCTGGGTGGTAAGTCTTCTCGCCTTAGAGGTGGTGGTAATCGAGGACTTAGCGCTGGGCCGTCACCTTTTGTATCTTGCTCGCCGAGCGGCGAAAACGTCCTTGAATTGCCGTTGCCGCGTGATGGGAAGTTGGGTTCGACCGGGCTATGGTTGAACCCCAGCCGCGATGAATTCGCTAGTCTCGCTATACGCATGTTCTCACGCGAAAGTACGTTCTCGTGCACTGGTGAGTTCGTGCCCGGCGAGTTTTGCTGATACGATGCTTTCGGTGGTGACGGTTGACCGTGTTGTTCTGCTGCGTTCGCTATAGCGACTGCTCCTAAATTGGAGTTGTCTTTGACGATCGGCGAATATTGTGATATAGATGAGCCGCCATTGAAGGCGCCTGTGGGCGTAGGTGGGTTCAAAGGTTTCGGGGGCGGTGCACGATTTCTACTGTTCATGTTTGTGTTAAGTGGTCCGGGCATGACTCTTGGTGGACTTCTGGCTCCCAGCCGGCCATCGGCATCTTCTCGCCGCACAGGTCGCGGCGGTTGTCCCATCTGATTTCGCATAGTCGGTGATGGACCACGACACGATTCCGGCGGACCGCCTCTGCTGTCCAATCGCGGCAGTGGTGCGCCTCTGACCGTCGGGGCACTTTGGCCTCCACTACGAGAATTGTTGGCAACGGGTCGATGCGACGTGCTTGGACGAGACTTGCTGAAATTTGGAACAGATCGTTGGCCGTTGCTGTCAGAATTGGCTCCGGCTTTGTCTGGCGGTGTCATCGGCCTCGCGACCCCAATGTCCGTAGCGCTGTATTTGGGGGGGAACAAATCGAGAGAAGACCTCCGGACTTCAGACGTTGTAACTGCCACCTCTTTCTCCAGTTTGGACAATGGCACCAGCTCTCTCGTTGATGATGTGCTGGAGCTGTTACTGTTCCCACGGCTGATAGGTTTCTCCTGCTTGCTGGCCATGACAAACTCTGGCTCCTCCTGCAGCTGCCTTTGATGCTTCCGCCGCATGATGAACCAGAACACTCCAAACGATATGATGAGTACTGCTGCCACGGGGACTACAATCGCAGGTATCAAAGTACTAAGGTTGTTCGATGCTGATGGTGTGGCAGCGGCCGTTGAAGTTCCAGATGATGCTGAAGAGGTCTTTGCTGAAGAAGCCGTCGGACTCGTGCTGGGTGCGGTTTGAGAAGCCCGCAAGGAGGAGAGTTGTGCCGAATCGGTCGCGAATATTACTTGCGTACGTGTTGTGACGAAGGTTGTAGCAGGTTGCTGGATGGTTTCCTCCAATGTCTGCGTGACTGCCGCGACACCTGTCCTTGACCCATCAGCTACGATATTAGTCCTGCTTGTAGCTGAGCCGTCCGTGCCCGGGGCCGAAATTCTCGCCAGAGAGGAAGGCAAGCTACCAGCCTGTGGTTCCCTTTTTATGTTGTGCATTTTGGCATGTCCCATGTTCCCCTCTGTCGCCATATCCCGCACGCGGTATCGTCGAAGGTCGTCATGCAAGGTTCCAACAGGAGAGTCGAATAGCTTAGAAAAGAATAACTGCAATAACCTGACCACGACGATGGCAGAGTCTCCTTTCGGGTGAGAGCACTAAGCAACAGCCCTGATAGGCTTGGTTAGGGTGATGTTGGTAGACCGTTTGCTAGTCTACGACGATGGATCTGGGGAAATTGCACAGAGGAAGAAAAAGTCGAAACCGCACGCACATACTGCACAGCGAGCTTGGGATTACACTTGCCTGGCCGTGAGGATGGAGAGGCTTTTTTGCAGGCGTCGCGGTGTACTGTGGCAATGCCCGACTGAAACATCTTCCAGCAAGGAACCGCTGTCACTGAACGAGCTCGACTAGCTTGCCAGGGACGGAGGGCTCGTCTGGGAGCATGGCTCGCGTGGGTGGGAAGCACAAGGCTTTCGAGATTTCGGCCTGAATGCGAATCCGGCTGTAAGTGGTTAGCTGCTCAAATGGTCAAACACGCCGTTGCAAGGGGGTTGGCCCAGTCCAGTCCACTCCCGGCGTTCAAGTCCCGAGGGTACACGCAGCTTAGTGACTTTTGCACCTCCGACCATAAAGGACGACGAAGCCCTCCCTCGAGGAATGGTTGTGTACATCAGGATTGTCAAGCATCATTATCGTCGTCACGGGTTCGCTTGCACGCGTGCAGATGCTGTGTTCTCAGAAGAGCTGCAGTCCAAGTGACACGAGGTCCACACATGAGAAGGAAACTTCAGATGTCGATCAGGGGTAGAACCACTAACAAGGCCTAGCAGGCAAGAAAATCTCCGGATGGTTACCGTAAGATGCCACTCTGACCAATCCTGGAGAGCGCCCCAGAAAGAGATCTTGGTATTCGAGAATAGCTACCGTAAAGGGAGTGAAAAAGGCAACAAGTAGTTGACGACTGGCGATTTGTTGTTATGAACAGCTGATGACGAGCGAATCGCTAACTTCGAACAGCAAGCTCGCTCCTTCCGTCTAGCAGAATTTGTGAAGAGTGGGAGGCGCTGTAGATGCAGACCTGCGCGCTAAGTGACTCCGATGAACTGGTCACATGGTCTTTTTGCGGCCTAGCAGGCAAACCGGAATTCGTGCTGAGGGCCCCTTCAATCACTTGTGCTCATTGCTCTCATTGGTTGGTGGCCTAACGCAGGGACTTGCTGGCCTCTGGCAATTCCTCTTCGCTACTGGCTCGCTGTTCATGTTTCCCACTGTGCTGCTCGTCCTAAGCGCCCAATGGCCTCTCTACACGCCAATCGTCGCTCGCGAAGCGCTTCTGCTGATGGTCGGCTTATAGCTAGAGTACAGTCAAGTATACCGGGTTCAGCCATGCTTTCTGTCATGGTGCTACTTTCTCCTCCGGGCAGGAGTCAACGTCGATGTCAGCCCATCGCAGAGTGTGAACCGAGTCGAACATCACGGGATAGCATTAAACACATCTGAACTCTGACACACCGGCACGATGTTTCTGTCGCGGAGGTACAGGCCTAACATGTGGCCGTTCTATGGCCTCATAGGTATCGAGTTCTGCTTGACTGTTGCGTTACTCACGTTCACGGGTATTGCTGCGCCCAATCTTTACCGAACGAAGCTGTGGCAAGATGGTGCAGAGAACGGCTTCAATTCCAGCCCCTCAGCTGGGCTATATGCAGCAGCCAACTACCGGTCGTACACCACACCCAAAGTCTGGTCGCAATTGTAAGAGAACAAGTGTTACATTCGAAGCTGGTGTATTGACTCGTTATAGTATCACGAATTACAGCCTGGTGGTTGCGGTATTGTCGATGTTCTTGATGCTTGTGAAGGGGACCATGTACATGCTACACGTGTTACCTCCGGTTATATCGACAATTCTGCATGCCGTTCTCCTCGTCCTCTATGCAATTGCGGTAGCCTACCAGGCTAGCCCGGACACCACCGACCCAAAACACCCACAGACAGGCGCTGCCTGGTACATTATGAAGAGCTGCTCGGTGACCAAGGACAAGAGTTTGGTTGGGTATTGTCAGCAAGCGAAGGCAACATTCGCATGTTTTGTTGCAATGCTCGGTGTCTTCGTCATATATTTCGGCCTGTCACTGTGGTCGTGCATTCCTTCTAAGACACAGAGGCTAGAGTACGAGGAGAAGCGGAGAGCGAAGAAGCTACGATGGGCGCACTTGGATGAGCCAGATCCAAGACCGGCAGACTCAGAATACCGCGTTCCAGAAACTCCAGGTGTGCAATTGGGCATGAACCCCGTCACACCAAGGACGCTTGCTTTCAACACACTGGGCGGCACAAGAGACCTGCCATTCCGCTCGCAGGAGAAGAGTGAAACGAAGACATCAACATTTGCGCTCAGAAGTCCTGGGATGTTGCGGACGCCCATGAATTTTGGTTCGAAGAAAGCTGAGAAGACTGAAGTGGTGGCACCAGAGGAAGCACAGCCGCCGAACCCTGAGGGTCAGATATATTTCCCCCCTCCGCCGAAACAGAGTAACAAGAGGGGACAATGAGGAAATTTGCTTTTGTGCTCGGTGTATGGTTATCGAGAAGTAAAGCCGGATCTAGTAGAGGTGATTGTTCCAATGGGTACAACTCCATCCATGGGTATCGTTTCCCAGTGCAGGTTTGCAACTGTCTGGAAGGCCAAGTATGACCACGAAAGCTTCAAGATCTTTGCCGAATCTTGCTGCATCTTCTCTCCTCTCGCTTCGTGGTTCAGCATTGCCCGCATGACGTTGGCGGTGAAATGTGGCACATGCTGCCGAGCCTGCATCTGCGCGCAACAGAGTCTCGGGTCGCTTGCCAGTAGTGGGCAGATTTGGAGTAACTCAAGCCATGTCTAGAACGAAAGGAGTATAGGATACTCGACACTTTGAATAGTTGGTGCTGGAGCTCGCTAAGTTTCCCCTGCGATGCGGTACTACTCCGCAGGTACACAGCCAAGCGTTCGTCTTGCGTCTTCTCCTGCATACGGCGAAGTAAATCTTGGTCTAGGCGTCGACCGCTCAAAGCTTTCTCTGTCGTTTTCGATCAATTACAGCATGATATGCTCCAGCCGTACTAAACTGGGTCATTATCTACTGCTTAATCCACTAGATTTCGATCCGTTCGTATTGGCGTTCAATTGGAAACAGCTTGTGCTGAAGCTGGATCTACCTTTCGCTCATCGAAAAATGCTGGCATAGCTGCCGCTAAGCGCACGTTCAGTGGCTGTGATTCGTGCTGTCATCTGCCTTCCTTTTCTGAAATGTTGACGCTTCGCACAATAGTTTTGAGATCATCAGGTGCAAGAGGCGGTCACTACTGACAGGAAAGTGATATTCCACCTTCAAGACACCTGCCACTGTTTGCGTGGAAACGATCATATTCATTCACTGTTGTTCGTGCCTTCTCTGCTTCCACATTCCAGCTTCTGTCTATTATCACCAAGCATGGATGCCGGATTCAACCGCAAATAAATCCCTCTCTTCTCATCCCTTGCTCGAATGTTATCGACGAGGCGTTAAAGCTACATCACATCCACATCTCTAAGCAATAACGCAGCATCCATCACCACTATGTCCGACGTCAGTGCTACGGCAATAGTTGAGATCACCGCCCCAACATGGGGTCGAGCTAGCAAGGCTGGCTGGGAGAAAACCATTGGAGCTTTCCTCATCGTCGCTGCCGTACCGACATGGCTGCACATGAATTGGATAGCGCTCGAGCAGTACAATGGGTCGATCACAGCTGCACTGAGAGCCGCTTCTGCTGAAGGGCCTATCACCTTTGCGTTTCGCCACTTCCCTCAATTCTCCCTGCCAGCCATGCTGGGATATGCATTCTGGCTGCTTCTTCAAGCGTTCTTTTACGGCTACCTTCCGGGAACGCTGTGCTACGGTCAGCGCACGCCTGGGGGACATCTATTGACCTATACCGCCAACGGACTCTTGGCATGGGCTATAACGCACGTGCTTTTCATTGGGGGTTCTGTCGCTGGTATGATCGACCCTGCCATGATTGCCAAGCATTGGGAGGGCTTGCTGGTCGCCGTTAACACGTATGGCTTCGTCCTTGCCATTCTTGCCCAGTGGAAAGGTTACTGGGCGCCTTCGTTCCCAGAAGACCGCAAAATTAGTGGTAAGAAATTATTGTCTACTGAACTATCGCACCAGACTGACGATGTGCAGGATCTGTGATCTTCGACTTCTGGGCAGGTGTCGAGTTGAATCCTCGCTTCGGTAAATACTGGGACTTCAAGTTCTTTCACAATGGGCGACCTGGTATTGTTGCGTGGACGTTGATGTGAGTGATCAGGCGTCCGAGGTAGAAGCGCCTTACTAACTCGGACTAGTGATTTCTCTTGGGCTGCATATCAATACCAGAGACTCGGACATGTAACGTGGTCGATGATCATTGTGTCTATGTTCCATTTGATCTATGTCATCGACTTCTTCTACAACGAAGACTGGTACACCAGAACTATTGACATCAGTCACGATCACTTCGGCTTCATGTTAGCTTGGGGCGACACAACATTCCTGCCATGTCTGTACACGCTGCAGGTCCAGTATCTCGCAAGATACCCAACCTATCTGAGTAGGACGCAGTCGCTAGCACTTTTGGCGTTTGGCCTTACAGGCTATGCCATCTTCAGATCTGCCAATTTCCAGCGCGACTATGTCCGGGCTCGGGATGGCAAGTGTCAGCTCTGGGGCAAGCAAGTGCAGTTCATTCGTTGCAAGTATACGACCAGCGACGGGAAGGAGCACCAGAGTCTTCTGCTTACCTCTGGCTGGTGGGGCGTATCTCGACATGCCAACTACATGGCAGACCTGATGCAAGCGTGGGCAATGTGCGCAACTTGTGGTTTTACACACTTCCTGCCATGGTCATACTTCTTCTTCATGTCTGTCCTGCTATACCATCGCTCGCTGCGCGACGAGAAAAGATGCCACAGCAAGTATGGCAAGCACTGGGAAGAATACTGCAGACAGGTACCATACAGAATCATACCAGGTATCTTCTGATCAGTCTTGGTCCGAAGAGGAAGTCGACTGTCGTCACTGAGAAAGAAATCATTACAGTACTTCGCAGCTAGAAAGTTGAGAGCAATCATACACAGCCATCCCTAGAGATAGATATCTGTGGTAGGAGTTATATTCGGTAGCACTTTCGACACAGGCGAGCACGATCTAAGTCGTCAATCGGACTTTTCGTCGCATGGTCGAAATTATCTAGTTCAGCACAGCAAAAGGTCTTGAAAAATGGGGAATCTTCGTATTAATTTGTGCCCTCACGACTGAGACGTTCGCTATCCTCTAACTTTTAGCCGCATCTTGTAAACTATGATAGGTCAACGTGTAGGCCCGGCTCCAGGCTAAGCCACCACTGCCCATTGTCGAAGTTCGCCCAGGTGGAGACTCCGGTTGACCTTGGCAGCGATCAGTCCAGGCATTCACTTCTTCGCTTTGCCCCGTTGTCACCGTGCGACCTAGACGGAGGTGCAACACTGCATTGGTGTCAAGCACGACAGCAATGGCCTGCTTTAGTCGCAGCCGAATGCAACTCGCGAGCATCGGTTCAGCTGACCCTCACGAGACCAGGAGGCTGAGTCATCGCTATTGGTCGCCTTTCCTTAGGCTGCCATGTACGATTGAAGGCAACGATCTAAATATGATTCACAGTGTTGCTACACACAGCATGCCAAAGTACAAAAGCATACTGATGGTCCAATGAACAAAAAGTCTCCTCTTGCCTCTAGTCATACTTTTACCGGACATCCCTGTGTCTACTTATACAAGTCACGATATCAGGCTGACAATCTCTTTCGTGTCATTTTGTGCTGATAAATCTGTACAGAGTGTCTGGTACCTTGACACAACACTCTCAGGAGGGCATCCGTCTGATTTCATCAAGAACGCGTTGGAGGCCGTGATAAAAGCCAGCGAACATTTTGAACGTTGGTCACAAAGCGTGATATTGCTGTAAAACTATCCAGCTTATACCGCCTCAAACACAACTCGGATTGCACAGCAAAGGAAGGGCAAGCCACTCCATATGGCGGCACAGCAATCAGAGCAATGTCCTGCCTCTGCAACAGAAAACCAGCAGTTGCCCACACCTCCACCAGAGCTAGCAAATCCTTCTTCTGAAGCTTCAAAATCAACTCCAGACAAGATGGTTGACTCTGGTAGATCTACTGAGACGTCTGCGTCGACGCAGACTGAGGAAAATAATGGCACGAAGCCATCTCCAGTAGCAGATACGAGGGTAGATTCCATGTCGGAGACCGAGGACAAGAAAGCAACGACGAGCGATGAAGCCAAGGATGACGCCAAGAAAGACGACGAAGGCGCCGAGTCGAAAGACTGCTCCGAGTCAGATGACAAGGACAAGACGGAGAAGAAAGACGACGACAAGAAAGACGATAAGAAGAAAGAGGAGGAGAAGAAAGAGGAAGAGAAGAAAGAGGAAGAGAAGAAGAAGGCACTGCCTAAGGGCATGAAGGCAGATCTCAAACAGCTCTGGGCAAAGACCGACGCACAATGCAAATGCTGTACCACGTGGGTAGAAGAGGATCCGGACGACGGTAAGAACGTGGAGGAATCGGATGAGTGCTTGCAGCACGCTATTGTGGTGCGGAAGAAGAAGAAGCATGAGGGCAATCGCAAACCACTGAAAGTCGACTCCATTGTCGTGCACTCACCATTGATCAAAAGAGTTCTACAGACGGTCTTCTCGGGGTACCCCGATATGGTCATTGATCTCGACGAACTGATCTTCGATGCACCATTCGCGCCATTTTTCCATCGATGGGAGGACTTTTCCAGGGCAGTAAGTCAAGAACAGGATGAGATGACGAAGTCTCACCTCAGCCTGCTACATGATGCAGTCGCAGGGGAGCTGGAGAAGCCAATCCAGAGGAACAAAGATCTGGTCCGCCACAAGGCTATCGATTTTGAACTGCTATGGACACTCTACACGCCAGGCACTCTCATGTTCAGCCACGACAATGGACATGACAGGCTGTACGAGACAGGCGATTGCGAGTACTGGCAAGATCTTAGCGGCTTGAAGTTCACCGTCAGATGCGACATTATCGACTGGGACGGCGAAAATTTCGGAAAGGTGACACTCTCAGAGGTCATCAATAAGTTCAAGGGAACGAGACAGATCGCGACACTTCCGTCATATCCCCTACGGTTCCATCCCAAAGCGGACGAGGTATACAAGAAGTGCGTGGAGCGCGGCCGTAGGTTTCAAGAACTTTCGGGCGTCCACTGCAAGGACTACAAAGGTACTGCGGTTGAATACACAAAGTACAGCGTTCAAACAGTTACAAGCAAGCGACATCTGGAGGGGCGAATAATGCTGGATGAAGAGCTCTTCTCCAAATTCAACCCCGATGAAGCCCAGTCTCTCCGCGAACTTGGTGAAGACATTGAAGATGTCAAGACGTCGGAGGCTGAAGCTGTGCAGCGACTAGGAGAGCAGGCACAGAAGGCTATCGAGGCTCTGAAGAAGGCGCAGGAAGAAGAGCAGCAGAAGGAGGAGAAAAAGAAGCAAGACGCGAACGAAAAGAAGCAGGAGGCAGAAATGAAGAAGGAAACATCCAAGAAAGATAAGCCTAGCGTAGAGTCTAAGGATCCAGGTTCGCCAAAGGAGGAGTCAGCCGAGACATCCGACAACGTGAACAGCAAGTCAGAGACCCACCCTTCTGATGATTCAGCCGAGGGCAAGCAAGCGAAGAAGGAGCCGGAGATAATGACTAAACTCAGCCAGGAAACAGCGACCGAGACAAAGGAGGCAACCCCTGCTGCCGAGAAACAGCTAGATACCAGCACGGTAACTGCGTCAGCACCGTCCGAGGATACTTCTGACGACAAGAAGGGAGAGCTACCCTCCTCAGCCTCAACAGACTCTGAGGGTGTTCCAACTCCATCGTCCGAAGATGAGGAAATGACAGAAAAGCCCAAAGACTATTCTGATAACGAAAAGCAGGAGCTCAAAGACGACCAGCTAGCAATCTGTACCTCCTGGCTCCGCGGCTACTCGCTCGCATACCAGAAGTGGGCATCATTCAACATCGAACACATCTCCAACGTGACATGGAATGACGACGCCTTTTCCGAGCTCACCCTCCCACCAGAGTACCGCGAACTCATCCTCGCCACGATCCAATCACAAATCCGCCAAAACCAATGGAAGCAGAAGATGGAGAAAGTCGAAAAGGAGCGGAAACCACTCTCGGAACTCAGCAAGGACGATGAGAACGATGATGAAGATGGCGCCCCCCAGTTCGACGACTTCATCGCCCAGAAAGGCCTAGGCTATATAATGCTCTTTTCCGGCAACCCCGGTGTCGGCAAGACCGCAACAGCAGAATCGATCGCCGAGCTCCTGCATGTCCCCCTCTGCATCATCAGCGTCGGCAACTTAGGCACATCAGCCGAGTCCGTCGAGTCAGCTCTGCAAGACATTCTCGAGCTGGCCTCAAAGTGGAACGCAGTCCTCCTCCTCGACGAGGCAGATATCTTCCTCGAGCAGCGGACCAAACACGATCTACACCGTAACGCGGTCGTATCGGTCTTCCTACGGCTGCTAGAGTACTACCAAGGCGTGCTCTGTCTGACGACCAACCGCTCCGAGGAAATCGACGTGGCCTTCCACAGCAGAATCCACATCAGTCTGCCATTCCCGGATCTGACGGAGAACAACAGAGAACAGATCTGGCGGCACTTCGCGAAGATCACTAACAACAAGCACGAGATTTCCGCGGCAAAGCGGAAAGCTGGCGCGGAGAAGAAAGGTGCGACTGGGTCATCACAGCAGTCGCAGCCACCGCCGCCACCGTCCTCGGCACATTCACAATCCTCCGAACCTGCCCCATCGTCCGAAGCAGCGACAGAAACAACCACAACCACAAACGGCACCAAAACCGCCGAACAACCTAAATCCGTGAACCCTGAAAATGGAAATGGAAATGGAAACGAATTGATCGACCTCAGCACCTCCGATTTCCGCAAACTGTCCCAAACACCGCTGAACGGACGCCAGATCAAGAACGCCTTCAAGACCGCGGTGTTACTCGCATCTTACAAGAAGGAGAAGGTGCAGATGAAGCATGTTAAGACTGCATTGAAGACGATTGATGGGAACGGACTAGGCAGGAGGGAGGTTGGTGGAATGTACTACTGATTCTGTCCGCTGTGCTCTGCTCTGTTGGGTTGGTTTGAGGTCCTCTAGTGACGCGGGATTGGTGATAGAAGACGAGGGGAGATGCGGAGCGGTGCCAATTGTTTTACCGGCACATGGCCGCGGTGTTTTGGTCTGGACTGATTGGGCTTATGATTTTGCGGCGACGAGCTTACATTACAGTAGAGGTATTTGTGCTCCACTCAATTTAAGCAGACAGCGAAGATCTAGGTTGAACCATTGTCAAGAAAATCTGAGGTCGGACCTTAATCGTGCAGTATGGAACTTTTGTAGCATGGAGAGGCCGGTAGCCCGTTGCGGCCAACAACTGACAGAATTGTGTTACTCAATTGTCGCGTCAATCTTGTCCACAATTCGTGCTGCTTGGCAAGGCTGTTTGCGTACTGTACTGCGGATTTGGCGATGTCTTGTGTTGTCATTGCTTCCCACGGCACTTCTGATGTTCGAAAGTGTTGGGCGACCCCATGGACAGTGGCAGAGGCGTTATGCTGTGATTGCATAAAGCCAGTAGAGTGCTCGCAGTGTGATAGGCGGTCTTTGAACAGTTTTCTGATCTATACCTCGATTCACGCTCGGGACCAACGCGACACACAAGAGTTCGCATGATTCTCTTAGATCTCGAGCATGGGGCGTCCGCACTGGACATGGTCTTCGCTTTACCGAGACTGCCTCAATGAAGGAGCTATCGGGTAGTAGCATTCCTTATGAGAGGCTACCACTTGGTCCAATGTTGCGTTCGAAACGGACCTCGATGTTCCTGGATGCCTTTTCGATTGCGCTTGCTTTCGGCATCACGCCAAGTCCTCCAGATTTGATCAGGTCCTCGGCCGTGAGCTGTGCATCACCAACGGCAGGGCGGGAGAAGATGTAAGCTAAAGGTGACGATTTCCAAAGATCTTCTCTCCACGATTGTACGATTGTTGCCAAGAAGAACACAAGGCAAAGTGCCAGCACCACAGTTGTGGGAAGAAGCCAGACCCAGTGAACATGAATATATAGCTCGCTGGTGAACTGGATGCCTTGAGCAGTGGCTCCTCCGCAATTGGCGATCGAGCTTCTTGCTTGGTTCGTTACCACATCAGCCATGGATTTGAATGCTCTGTCGACGCTGATATATGATCCAAGGTCAGGATCAGCTGAGCTATTACCGTCGAAGAATCCGTACAGCGCCTGCATCACGTCGCTTGAGAGGGAAGGACGATTGGACACAATAGCGGATCCATCTCCACGAGTGAGACCGGACAAGGTATTTTGTAGAGAGATACCAGATGGTCCACTGACATTGTATAGGCAACTGGTGCGATCCTCGATACTCCACGGCTCGGATTTTCCAATGCCATTGACATAACATGGCCTTGCAGGAATGCTGAGAGTGTTTTGATAATTGAAGTACTCATTTTCATCAAAATATGATTCATTCCAAGAGGTTGCAACCACGTTCTCCTCGAAGTTGCTCGCGTTAACGGAGGCTTCGTAGGTCTTGATACAGAACCGTACGATACACTGTACAGCCACGGGGTCCGGGCCTGACGGATCCATTTGCCAATTGCGGCTCATCACTGCTCGGAAAGTGGTGATGGTCGCATTGTCTGAGCTTTCAAGCGACGGATCAACTTCGACAGAGACATTTCGTGTCGAGTTGATCATGCCATAGTTTCCCAGAGACAGTGCCGCTCCGGGCCATTGGGTACTACACGAGAAATCGCCCTGAGAGCAGGTGGCGTTAGACGATATTGGCCTTGTCAGATTGGTCTCAGAATCGAGATACACCAACTGTTCTGAGAGATCAGTGCATTCATGGCAAATGCCTAGGGACTGATATCTCGGGTATGTGCAATTCCCCGTTGGGCAGCCCGGTCTCAAAGGTGATTGACTCGAGGTCTGTAGAAAGCCGTCGTACATGGCGCCAATCATCGGCAGATTGACTCTGTTCAGTCCAGGACCGGCGCCGAGCCCCATGACCTCGTAATACGAGTTGTTGCATACAGGTATAGTCGCGTTCAATGGTAGATCTACTTGACGGATTCTGACTTCGACCATCTGTTGCACCGTTGGGCCAATAAGGAATGCTGTCAAAAATATGAAAGCGCCGACGTAGGCCAAATACCATGCTCGTAGCGTCAACAGGAGGCGACCAGCACCCCATATCCCTCGACTAGCCTCATCAATGATCACTAGGTCGATAAGCTTCCTCTCTTGTTTGAACCAAGACCACTTTATTTGTGAGAGGCACTCCGCAATACAGACGCCCATAGCGCCTTTCATGACAGTAACAATCACCGAGAGGATGGCGTTGACACTAATACCTGACGGCCAATCGGGAACCTGTCTGTTCTGGAGACCGAGCAGTGTCCCAACAACTGCTGCAAAGCAGAAAACAGCTACAGTGAAGCTGAGAGCTTCCCAAAGCCAGCCGCCAGACCTTCTCGTGGGCAGATATGACATGGCAGGATTGTCAGCCATATTGAGATTCCTTCGCTGAGGCGTGGCTTTAGATGAAGGCTCCAACAGCTCGTATTGGTCATGACTCGGGACTGATTTGCGTTTTGGTTTTGAGTCTTGCATATGGACTTGCGAAACGGACGAACTTTGAGCCCATGGTTCCGGGAATGAGTAATTGTCATCGTTGATGAGCCTGGCTGTCGTGACCATACTGGTTATATGTTCGCTCCACCTTCAAAGCTTGCTATCTGCGAAACAGTGAGGTGAGTAAACACGGAAGCTCTGTTCGAGCACTGTGTATATCGCAAGCGAGAAGTGTGTTGTGGTTGACACGAACCATGCCATGGTGGAGCATGGATGTTTTCGCCTATATTGTTGAGGCTGTCTCACCAACGCGCTAATCAACATCTTTCAGGTCAGGCCGCCCATATGCATTGGATTGCCAACGAAGATGGAACCGTGCGAAGGCAGGAAATGAATAAGGGACGACAGGGATGTGACACACAAGAGATTCGGGGCCAAATCGCCATTTTGGCTGATAGTTACTATTGGTGTTGGCCTGTGTGAGATGGATATGATCTCGTCCTTAATGCTCAAAAACCCGCTGCGCTGCGCAACTTCTGTACACAAGCGGCTGCGTTTGTGCATATATCTGATTAGAAAAGCCAGCAGTAGGTATGACATTGCTTGACCGAATCTCTTCAGTGCAGGCGCGAAGGATGCCCAGGATGAGTCTTGGCAGTGGCAGTGGCCGTGACCTGTTGCAAGCTAACCTGAAGTCAAGCCTGGGCATGGCCAGGGCTGTGAGGGCTTCAATAATGCCTGGTCCTTGACGAGCTTTCGAGCTCTTGTCTTCTAACAGGTGTAACAGCACCATTGAGTTTTGTTGGGGGTACGAGTTATTGCATTCAAGGTTCGACTCCTAGGGCTCGTTACTCTATCTGATCATTGTCTCACCCCTGATTACTTCACACCATGCTAGACATCATGTAGTTTTGCGCAAATCATTCGTGTCAGTGCGTAGTCATTCGTATAGTGCTTGCCACTATCATCAAATTAGTCTTTCACTCTGACACCGTCAATGAACACGAAGTCCTCCGCAGTTGGAAAGGTGGGCGACTGCAAGAGGTCAGCGGGCGGCTCGATCCGCTGCACAAGCCCAAACCCAGTATCGCCACCTCCATCAACAAGCAGTTTCGCCAACTTGGCAGCCTCGTCCTCATCCTTCCAGCAAGCGATCTTGTCCGGATGACAGCCATTCTCCACCTTCCACCAACCATACCCAAGTTTTACATCGAACTTCCTACTACCATCTCCTCGGTCAAGGAGGATCTGGCAGAGGGTATCACGGGTGTCGATGTCGAAATAGGAGAACCGCTTGTTGCATGGTCCGCATGCCCATGTTCCACCTGGTTGCTGATAAGCGCATTTGACTTCTGGTGGGTCCATAATGTTTGGTTTGGCGTCCCTCATGATGAACAGGGTATATCGCGTGCGGTCTTCGAAATACCAATCGATGCGCTGGACGTCAGGGTCGTCTGAACGGCCGATGCAGCCATCCAGACCGTCATGAGCAGTAGCATTGAGACTGGGAGTGTTGGACGAGGCGGTCTCCCGGTATTGCACGTCGCGCTTGCGGGATCTGGGAAGTGTAGACTTGGGCTGGCATGAAATTGTGCCGAACCAACCTGGTGGTATCTTGGAAGGCCCGTTCCCGCCTGTGAGAGTTCTGTGCTTGGTACCGTCTAGCGTGGAGTACTTCAGGATGCAGCTAGTGGAGTCGCTGGGGTCCAAGACCTGGAGTGTGATAGGGTTGGCATCGCAGTCCTCCTCGTGGCAAGTACCTAGCTCGACATATGTGCACTTCAGCTGTGGAAGGTTCGAATCTACGCTGAGCGTATGCCACTTGCCGTTGAGCGGAACATAAACTTCGTAAACTTGGTCTTGGTTGTAGTTGAATTGGACTCGCTGGACGTCATCTTTGGCATCGCAGGCACCCAGGGCTAGAGGTGTTGGTTGATTGATAGACTTTATCGCTGACGCACCACCAAACAGACCTGCAATGGCCATCAACAGCCCTGCACCGAGAAGTAGAGACAGTTTGGCCATGTTTCTATGGGCAGATATCTCGAGTGGGTTTCAAAAGCCTTAGTGTAACACACTGTAAGAGATATTTCTTATGTTGAAGGACGAAGGTGTCACCAACAGCTGAGGATGATGGATAGTCGGACGACTGTGAGGCAAAAGGGAGAGGGCTTTATATAGGATGAAGTTTTGGTCGTTTGTCCCAGCGTGATAAGCCGTTACATCGAGTGAACCATGCACTTTCTGGATAGCCACGGCATCCAGAAGGCACATGTTCTACAGGAAAGGACAGATTCAAATTCACTAGGTTGTGAAGGCTCAGTGTAAGAACTAGTCGTAGTGACATGCATTATGGTAGGTCGTTTGGTTGATACTGCGTTCGAAAAGGACTCAGACACTGCTTGCTACCTTGATTGTGTTTTCACACCAAGCAGACTGAAGGAATTGCATATATTGACTGTCGATAGATGCTGCCTTATCTAGCCATGTAGCCTCCATCGATCACAATATTTTCACCGGACATGTATGCCGACGCATCACTCGCCATAAAAACAGCAACGCCTTTGAAATCGTCCGGATCGCCCCATTTGCCCATCGGAATGCGGCTTGTTAGAAAATCGAAGTTGGCTTTGTTCTCTGGCTTCGTTCTGACGTCCTTGTTGATGTCGGTTGCGATGTACCTGCAGCTGTTAGCAAGCTTGTCTTCACTGAAACGCGATTTGTGAAAGGTACCACCTACCCCGGAGAGACGCAATTCACACGAATGCCGCGACCAGCCCATTCATTACTCAGTGCTTTCGTTAGTTGAAGCACACCACCTTTACTGGCGGCATATGCCGACATATTGACTCCTCCCTGCATAGCAGCGAGGGAAGCAACATTGATGATGACGCCTTTCTGCTTCTGTGCCAGCCAGTGTGTGCCTACCTCTCTGCACATCGCGAAGACTGCAGCAAGGTTGGTCTGCAATACATCGTCGTACGCTTCGTACGAGAGCTCTACTATGGGAAAGCGGCGTTGCAGTCCGGCAGCATTCAGCAGGATATCGACCCTGTTCGAGGTGAGCACGTCTTTGACGTTTCTTTTGATTGCTTCACGATCGGACATGTCGCATTCGACGAGTGTGCATTTGCGGCCGAGCGATTGCACCTTGGACTGGGTGTCTGTGTTTTTGATGTCTCTCTGCGATCAACGTCAATAACGACTCTTGTTCTAAGCGGCTGCTATCTGAGCGTTATAGTACCTGGACAATGATAACATCGGCTCCTGATTCAGCAAGTCCAAGAGCCATAGACTGCCCTATGCCCCTTGAGCCGCCTGTCACGAGCACAGTCTTTCCCGTGAGATCAAAAAGGCTGGCCATACCAGCTTGTCATGAGAGTTGATCAAAAGTCGACCCTGAGCTGCACAAATGTTCAACCAGACCAGGAGCATTTATTGATAGGCAGCGTGGTAGATGCTGCTCCTATATCAGGCTTTGTCAGATGAATCTCGGTCCCAACGGAGCCACGGCCGTATCCGATGACGTTTAAGCCGTGTCGTGGCCGCGAGCCATTGTGGATAAACAGCACTCCAACCTTGTCACCTACTAAGTTACCAGACCGAAAGTCACGAGGAGATACAAAACCGTGGCGAACGACGAGGATCAGACGCTCGTCCTATCTAGCACCACGTGCTGTCAGTAGCATGTCGTGTCTAGAAAGTGCTGTTGGTCCCGGTTTCACTCATTCAGAGAAGCGCCGTTGTTCTGAAACATGTTACGAATTTGCACTCATCTAGATATCTAATCACCTCTTTGCAGATTCACTCCAAATTGACAAGATCATTGGGGGCCTTGACAAACGCCTGCCCATGATGGGGTGATATTCACATGGCCCTTGGACTCCCGTCTATTGTTCGCATCTCCTCCCTTTGGGTATGTCGATGCATCTACATCATTCTCTCCCCCGTAAATTCGCTCCAGCTTCGGACCTCAGGCGGTATGCCCTCTTGACGCGGCAATTTTGCATTCATGCATTGCGCAAATAGAAGAGCAGTCTGTCATCTAGTTAGTCTCATCCTCGACATAGTTCATCGCGGGACATGACTTACCTTAGCCTCCATAAACAATGGTACGCCAAAATCAACAGCGTTCCTCCTCATGACATAATCTTGATCCGTCAACGTCTTGCCTCTGGTCTTCGCAATATTGAAGACGCCCTTAATGTTGTTCTTCTCGAAAACGCCTCGCAGCGCGTTCTTGTCCGTAACGGGGAAGTCCAAAACCTCAACACTCGCACCGCTCTTTTCTATGTGCGCTTTAACCTGCTCGTTTGCAGCGAAGAACTTATACTCCAGCGGCCGGAGGTACTCCACGATCTTCGGCAGCTCAGGCAATTCCGTACTTCCACCCAGCAATATACCCTCGCCTGGCTCAGGCATGCGGAAATTCATTGTGCTCTGTAAACTTGCCCAGTACGCCTCGATGACATCTTTGCCGAAACATGCGATTTCACCTGTACTCGACATCTCAACACCAAGATAGGGGTCTGCACCAGCAAGACGTGTCCAGCTAAATTGAGGCACTTTTGTAGCAACATAGTCCCTCTTCTGCGCCATCAAGTCTCTTGGCGCCGGCACGTCGGTCTGCGCTAGGGCACGTGTTGCAGCATCGATGAAGTTTGTCCCAAGAACTTTGCTGACGAATGGGAAGGAGCGAGATGCACGAAGGTTGCATTCGATGACCTTCAGTGCTGGCTCTGCACCCTCTCGATCAGCTTTGATGATCTGCATGTTGAACGGTCCGGTAATCTTCCAGGCATCAGCAACCTTCTCCGCGATCTCCTTAACGCGTGCCATGACATTCTCATCTAGATTCGCGGGCGGTAAAACGAGTGTTGCATCACCCGAGTGGACGCCTGCAGCCTCAACGTGCTCACTAACAGCGTGGAGGATTAGCTTGCCCTCTGACGCAACAGCGTCGACATCAATCTCCTGGGCTCCCTCGATGAACTTTGTAAGGACGACCGGGTAATCTGGTGACACAGAGGCGGCGTTCAGCAGCTTGTCGCGCAGTTCGTCTTTGCTGTAGATTACTGACATCGCGGCGCCAGAGAGGACGTATGACGGCCTGACAAGCACAGGGTAGCCGACCTCATCTGCAAAGGATTCTGCTTCTTCTGGTGTTGATAGTTCTTTCCATGCCGGCTGGTCTACACCAATTGAGTCGAGGATGGTTGAGAACTTGTGCCGGTCTTCCGCTTTGTCGATGTCTTGCGGGTCAGTGCCGAGCACTTTACAGTTTCCCTCCTCTTGCAGGCGGAGCGCGATGTTCTGAGGAAGCTGGCCACCCACGCTGACTACAACGCCACTGGCGGCTTCGAGCTCGTAGATATCCATGACTCGTTCGTAGGAAAGTTCTTCGAAGTATAGCTTATCGGCGACGTCGAAATCGGTGCTGTATGTCTCCGGGTTATACAATAGGCAAGTTAGCATGCTTCTAGACATAAGGGGGAAGGATAGGGTTCCGAAGGGTCCAAAAGGGGTTCCGGGGGTCCTCCAGGTAGGCAACAAATTCTTAGCTTACATTGATCATGACGGTCTTCTTGCCCATGTTCTTCAGCGACAGGGTGGCGTTGACCGCGCACCAGTCGAATTCAACAGACGAACCGATTCTGTAAACACCGGAGCCAAGGATGATGGTACCGTGGTCATCGAAGGTCACGTCATGAGAGCTGGCATTGTAGGTAGTGTACAGGTAGTTAGTATCAGCCGGGAATTCTGCAGCCAGAGTATCAATCTTCTTGACCCATGGTCGAATGTTGAATTGATGTCTTCGCTTGCGTACTTCTGCTTCGGAGGAACCACAGTACATGGCAATCTGTTTGTCGGAGAAACCTTGCTTCTTTGCCTTGATCATGAGTTCGTGCTTGACGCCGGTCAATGAGCCAATGCCCTCGATCTCCTTGATAGTGTCCACCAGGTTTTGGAGCTTATGCAAGAACCACTTGTCGATCTTGGAGAGGCTGTTCACTTTCTCTACGCTGTATCCCTCGTGGATCATAGCTTGACCAACTGCGAGCCATCGTCGATCCGTCGGGTTCTTGAGCACGTCTTCGAGATCGTCGAACTTATCACCCTGGAAACCAACATATTTGGGGTCGACCTGCCGGATAGCCTTCTGGAACGACTCCTCGAATGTTCGACCAATTGCCATGACCTCTCCAACTGATTTCATGGCACTTCCGATGTCTCGCTTGACGTGCTGGAACTTGGAGAGATCCCAACGGGGGATTTTGGTGACAATGTAGTCCAGCGACGGCTCGAAATTGGCTGTAGTGGTTTTGGTGACAGCGTTCGGCAGTTCTGGTAGCGAATGACCTAGACCAATCTTGGCTGCTGTATAGGCTAGGGGATAGCCGGTGGCTTTCGAAGCGAGGGCGGATGACCTGGAAAGACGAGCATTGACTTCGATAACTCGGTAGTCAAGACCGTCTGGTTGTAGAGAGTATTGGACGTTGCACTCACCCACCACTCCCAGATGACGTACGATCTTGATTGCAGCAGTTCGAAGCATGTGGTACTCTTCGTCGCTCAAGGTCTGGCTGGGAGAAACGACAATGCTGTCTCCCGTGTGGACACCTAAGGGGTCAAAGTTCTCCATATTGCAGACTGTGATACAATTGTTCTCAGCATCTCGAACGACCTCATATTCGACCTCTTTCCAGCCCTTCAAGGACTTCTCGACCAAGATCTGAGGAGACAGGGACAACGAACGGGAGGATAGATTGCTGAGTTCTTCGGGATTGTTGGCAAAACCTGAGCCTAGGCCACCCAAGGCGTAGGCTGATCGGACAATGATGGGGTAACCAACGCTCTCCGCGGCCTTGAGAGCTTCGTCAACTGTATTCACGGCTATGGACTCGGCGATAGGGATGTTGATCTCGTTCAATGCTTTAGAAAACAGATCTCGGTCTTCGGACACCTCCAACGTTCTGATGCTGGTGCCGAGCACTTTCACGCCGTAGCGGTCGAATATGCCCATCCTCTGCATCTTAACACCCAAGTTGAGGGCAGTCTGACCGCCAAAGGTCAGCATGATGCCGTCGGGCTTCTCCCGCTCAATAACGTAGGTGACATATTCGGGAGTGACGGGTAGGTAGTATACTTCGTCGGCGAGTTTGTGATCGGTCTGGATCGTTGCGATGTTAGGATTTATGAGGACGGATCTGACGTTTGCTTCTTTAAGAGCCTTGAGAGCCTGAGAGCCTGCGATAAGATCAGCGTGAGCTCTTGCGACCTGGTGCGCGTCCTACCTGAGTAATCGAATTCACCAGCCTGACCAATGCTCAGACCACCACTGCCAATGACCAGGACCTTTTTCACGTCGACCAGGTTCTTGCCGGGTTCGATGACTCCACTGCTGAGGTAGGCATCTGCCCTCGGAGCTTCCTGTACAGCAGCATATCGACGTGTTGAGCGTGTGAATTTCCGAGTCTGCAACCAGTATGGCTCTTTTGGTGCCAGCAAGTGCTTGTCCTTTTGCAGCAGGTGCGAGGAGAATGCGCGCGCAGATGGGCGCGCGAGCACGGGTCTAGCTTGTTGGAGCAATGTAGAGCTCACCTGTCGCAGGCAACGTGCTGAGGAAGCCATCATGAAGGCTCCTCGCAGGGAGGACGACTTGACAGCAGCTCGATCAGAGTAGAGCGAAGCTTGGTAGCGGGACGATAAGTGACTTCCCAGCTGAACGTGCTAGTCGTGACTGCCGCAATTCGGACCGCCAAAACTTTTTGGACGAATAGATAAGCCGCGATAGACAACTAAGGAATCACAATCAGCACCGGCTGGCTGTGACAACTGTGCTCTGATATGTTCTATTTTCAAGACTATCTCTGGAAGGTACCACACTATGTATTGCTTGCTCGTCACCGCCTTATCTAGAAAATTCTGCATGCTTGAGCCATGCAGTTGGTGGTGGAAGAGCACACGAGTCGCGCAACTGCTCCACCCGAAGCAAATCTTTCCGCTTTCAAGCACTTTTCATTGGCCGCTTCCTGATCACTTTCGACGTCCACATCTGCACCTACTCCTATCAGATCAAGCTCCTCCGGAGATCCGCCACGGGTCGACTGTTTGATGTGAAGCTGACCTGAAGCTGGGAAGCAAATTGGACACTCGCCCGATATATCTGACTCGTGTTGACAGTAAACAAAGGCAGGACGACCTGAATTCAGCTTGTATTTAACTCTGAAGCTCGACATACGCAGCTGGGAATAAGCCGACTTTACCCTTGTACTCGCCCTGCCACCAATCGTCGTCTGGGAATTCCTGCCTGTTGTTAGCAGTGGAAGGATGCCGGTGAGCTTGTTACTTACAACACTGGTGATGATCGCATCCTCCGGGAACGAGATCTCGTTGTCTTCTCCCGCTTCATAATCGTACATAGCTTTCGCCCTCTTACCTTGATTCTGAGCCGGATTAGTATTGTGCTCTGGCACTGGCGCAGTTGGCGCCTGGTTTGCTGCTGGCTGTGTCGACGCCGGAACGTGGTCATCCTCTTCGAGGATCTGTAGGTAATTGGCAGGCACAAGACCTTGCTGCCCTTTGCTATTCGTGACCACCCACCAGTCGGGATCAACCTTTTGGATATCTGTGAGAATCTCACCCTCCGTGAACGAGACTTCGTTGTCTTCCTGAGCCTCGTAGTCGTACTCAGCACGGGCACGCTCTCCGCTATCAGTCTCGGCACCACCACCAGCTGGACTTGGTGGTGCTTCAGGTGCTCCGCCAAGACCACTGGCAGCGGCAGCTTGTGAGGCAAACCTGCCTGGATCTGGTCCACTTTCTGGCTCGTCGTCTTCGTCCTGCTGAGGCCCAGACGTAACACGTCCGAGCGATTGTGTTGGCATGGTTGGTGGTGGGGACGTGACTTCTTCGTGTGCATCTTGAACAGGATGGGATTTGCTGACAGGATTTGCAACACGAATAGGTGAGTTTTCTCTTTCTGGTGTTTCTGGGGTGGGACTTCGGGGCACGGCTGGCGGAGGAGGAATACCAGAAGCTGATGGTCGTTCTTCTTCCTCCTCCTCCTCCTCCTCCTCTTCTTCCTGCTCCTGCCGCTGTTGTGTAGCTGGCAGGCCTGGGATAGGGATGCCACGGTTCGGCTTTGTGCTTGTTTCTGGCTCAGGCGCTGGGGGAGGGGCTCGGTCGAAACTGGAGGGAGCGGGAGCACCCATTGGAGCGGCACCGCTGAATCGGTCCCGAATGGAGCTGATACCGCCAGCGGGAGTCGATGGGGCTTCCTCCTCTTCTGCTTGCGGTTCACCAGTCCTCTGCTCACCAATGCTTGACCGACCCGTCTTATTGATCTCAACCGATCCCCACTTCTTGCCGGCGTAACCACTTTCCCAGCCAGTGTTCCCACTCTTCTGCTCGGCAACAGGAGTGGCACCAGTGTATGCCGACGATGGTATGGCCGAACCACTCCCACTTGCTCCTCGTTCTCGAGCCTTCTTCTCAGCCCAGATTTGTGCTGGTGTCTTTCCTCCCTGATCAGCGAACGTGCGGCTTGCGGATCCAACGGGAGCGGCTGGCGCGGCTGGTTTGGCCTCGAATGCACCCGGGGTTGGGGCTTTGGTGCCTGTGAACGCGCTGCTGCCTCCAAACTTGTTGACGACCTTGGGCTTGGGCATAGATGTAAGGGGGCTTGCTTGAGAGAAGGCGGCAGATCGCTGTGCCAAGGACGGTTGGTCATCTTGTTGTGGTTCCGGTTCTGGCGCAGTTGGCTCTGGTGTGGAGGAGGATTCTGGTTTTTGTGATCGAGCTCGAATGGCTGCGATATCGACCTTACCAACGGGCTCATAGGAGCCTTTGACAATTTCTGGTCTGTCGTCCTTGGGCTGACCTGGTCCTTTCGCCTGCCTGCGGATCTCTGCAATATCGACCTTTCCAATGGGCTGGTATGCGCCTCTCACAACATCAGGCCGATCGTCAGACGCGCTCGGCGCATTAAAGCTTGACGTGGGTGGCTTCTGCGATGTCAAGTCTCTAATATTGACCTTGGTAGGCTGATAGGCGGACTGGACTTTTTCTAGTTGTGTTCTGACCACAGGCGGCGCATCAGCACCCCATCCATCCTCATCTACATTTGCGTCTGAGCGTCTGGCGGAGCGGATAGGCACGCCCGAGCTTTGTGTTGGCGTAAATGCAGGCTTCGAGGCAACGGCGGGTTTCGTGGCAGCAGCGACCGGAGGGGCATCATTGCTCGAGTATTTGGAGCCCGAGGCATCTGCAACCTTCTGGATGATGCTTTCGGGGGTAAGGTCCCGGTCTGAACGTGCTGTAATTTGAACGTGGTAGCCCTGCTGTAGTCAGTACCGGGTCTAAGATGACGAGAAGGTATACCCACATGCAGCAGCTTGGCCACAGCAGTCATGTGGCTGGTAAAGTAACCTTTCGTCCTCTCGGGCACACCTTCGCCGCACCAAGCAATGAGGGCATTCTTCGGCAGGCCAGTGTTGGAGTCTTTGAGTTTGAGGAAAGCAAACTGAACTCGGCCATCGGAAAATTCGTCTATCAGGTCGACTATTTCACCCTCTGGACATGCTTAGCTGATCTTGTCCAACATGTCGTGGTCGGCCAACTCACCTCCAGTACTCTGCACCTTCAAGACACTTTCCTTGTTCCCCGAGTCTTGAAAGGCATTCGCGAGAGGGGCTGACACTGAGAAGATTGCCCACTGGCCGTATGTTGGTGAGGAAGCGGCGGCGCCAGTGGGAGGTGGGGCATTGACGACTGATTGGTAGCTCTTCGAGATCGAAGGACCGTTCGTGGACAGGTTAAGGGAGGCCATGGTAACTGCAGATGTTTAGGACTATGCGAGTAACTTGCCTTACACAAATCCAGCTTGTGCTCGGCAGGTTGCAGGTCGAAGTAAGCAGCGCTGTCTGTTTCAGACTTATGACTTCAGCTTCAAAAGCAAACGAAATGTAGCTCCTGCAGCAGACGTGTGAATGACCAATGAAATAAGCAGTATGTACGCTGTACTAGGTGCAGCACTTGATAGTATAGCAGCTGTTTGTACGCCAGCTCTTCTAACGTTGCAGTGTTGCGACGCAGCCAACTACGTAACTTAGTAACCCTCTGAGCACTTGGCAGATACGGAGCCAATCGAGGGACGACTTGGACGCTGACTCGGTGGGGCACTGGAAGGCCACCACCCTTGACTCAGGCTAGCGACTGCCCGTCTCGCCTGTGATCTGCTGCGCTTCAGTCGTCGCGCCTGCCAGTGCTCAAGTTGACCCATCCCTCTTTCTTCTCGACCACAATAGGTTTTATAAACCTGGCAGCAACGCTCTCTGTTGTTACGACGCTCAGAAGAATCCTTCACTCTCCGCCATCTTGTCTGTCTGCAAGCTGATCGCATCCTCAACGCGCTCTGCTGCGACCTTCACCATTACACAGGCGCACCCGGATTCATGTCCACCAGCAACATATCTCAACCTTCGGCTGAATACACCTCAGCACTACTCACCTGCCGGCCAGCAGCTCCGAAGCTGTCACTGGCGGGTACTTGACCTTACCAACGAAAGGCACCGCCTTGAGACTTGATCTGTACCGTGACTGGCCTGGCGGACATTTGGACATTGCCGATTATAAAGAGCGCGGCAACCTCCTGAGGAACCATTCGCCCGGCTTAGCTGTCTTCGCTAGCAAGACACACCCCTGCCCACCATCCCCTCTCTTATGTATTACCCTTTCCTTACCCGGTATGGAAGACCCACCATTCACTGAGGATAACGTCAGCTCTGGTAAGCGTAAACGCTCTCCAGGCAATTTGGTCGGTGTCTCCATACCTATTCTTTCCCATAATGGACCCATCTCTCGACCTGGAAGCCCGCCTTCCTTGGAGCTAGCACAAGGGCATCCTCTGCCAAAGAGGCCTCGTCTGCCAACGAAGCCGCCGGTGACATTCAAGGATCCTCCAGGCATTCAAGATCTACCCTCCAACATCCTACGCCATATCGTCTCATACGTTGACCCTCGTTGTCTTGCTCGTTTGGTTTGCGTTAACCAGCGCTTTCGTAGCCTGCTTGACCAAAGATGCGATTCGTCCATTGACAGGAACGGACCTGATGTCTCGCCGATACCTTCCCAGGAGTCTGTCTGGTCCTCGTCTCGACGGCACTACATCCCAACCATGCCGAAGCCAATGGTGGGAGTGTTCGAGCCTACATCATTCGCATTGGCATTTGGCCTGGACTGCCAATTCTGTGGCAAGCATTGTTCATTTCCCACCCCAACCACAGCGGATCTTTGGCAAGCAGGTCCCGGTGTACACGGCGTACGGACCATCTGGCCTTTCAAGGTTCGCTCGTGCGCTGGCTGTCTTGGACAACGATTGCAAAAGGTAGGGTACAACACTTCTTCAACCAGTTTTGCCATCTAATGCTCTTCTAGGATACGCAAGTCCTTCTTTCTGATGCTTCCCCCCTGATGCCAGGCCTTCCGTTCGCTCTTTTCACGCAGTCGATGCATTTCGTTCCGCAGGCACTTGTTCGTGGTGGGCCTGTCCCGACTGGAGTGGAATTACAGAAGTACTACTTCAAGCCTGACATCAACGTCCTACAGGAGCAAGCCGTTGAAGCAAGGTCTCTCGGCACCGCTGCTGCAGAAGAATGGTACAAAGGCCTCTCGGCTCAGGGCCAACAAGCACAAAATGACGCTGCACGCTTCGAACAATGGGATTTGAATCGAGGTCTAGCTAACGCAAGATTCAACCTTTTTAAGCTATACGCAGAAACTCGAAATAACGAAAACGTGGCTCAGCCTGCACCCGTCTTGCCTAGGCGGCCCCCTGTGACCGTTGCTCCCTTGGCAGTAGAGGATCCGCGCATACTATTGCCAACCACACTACCTCCAATGCGCCAGTACGGCGTACCTCCAGGACTTGAAACGCCGTATACTATGCCGCCCATACAGTCAGACGCCGCTTCATTGGGTTCGCAAAAGAGCACCGGCGGCCACAAGGCTTCGAGAGGTGCTCGCGAACGAGCAAGGATCCGAAGTTACAGGAAACAAGACATCATAGCCAGATGCAGTAAGCTGAGTCCACCAATTACGAGAGAGGTGTTGGAACGCTTGGATGCATTCGATGCTGCACTTCAAGTGCCGATGCCTCTCAATGACAGCTCTTGGGAAACCCTCAGAGGGCGGTTGCTGCAACAAAGACATAAAATCACTCTCGAGGACGAAGCCAAAAATGCTGCGAGAACTGCACCAATACCTGGGCAATTCCGCCCTCCTTCTCGGAGCGATGACTTCGTGCTTGCCCACGCTAACACGTCTAGAAGAGAAAAGCTATGCCAGATAGCTGACGAATTCATCAGGCAAAAATACGGTTATGGTGGTTGGGTTACATTCCCAAATTCTCCACAATTTGCTGCAGATGTCCTAGTTCACACTCGCCAAAAGTTCATCGAGGAGGAAGCTCGCGTTCGAAGTCTCCGAGAACAGACTGGAACCCTTACGTTCGAAGAAACCTTAAAGCTCGAAGACATGAAATGGGTCTTTGAGCAGACTGTGAAACCCAGGACCGAGCAAATCCGGAAAGATCTCTTTTTATGCCCTGAATGTCCTGTACAAGGCACTGTTAAGTATTTTGCCTTCGAGTCTATCATTCAGCATTATGCTTCCAAGCATACGACAGCTTTCAGTGTGGGCAATCAGAAGGTGTCGTGGAAGTCAGATTGGCCAGAGACACCGCCATTCGATGCACATCCAGAGAGGGTCCATACCCCAACGCCGAGCATTACTCACACACCAACACTATCCCATCCGCCACTCTCTGCTATGTCTCCCGGTTCTGTCATGACATCGACTATACAGTCTGCCGGATGGCGTTCTCCTGACACAATGAGTCTCATGAGCGGCACTACCAACACCTTCTCCGTTGCAGGGTCAACCAGTCGTCATGCGGTATTAGCACCCGCTCCAGGATATGGTATGTACGAAATCCAACGGGACATGCTCTCCGCTGAGCTGCTTCGAGGTTGGAGAATGGTTCCAAGCACATTGCCCATGTCCAACAGTCTGCATTTGCACATTGCGATCGCGGCGGCTAGCACAAACTTCAACCGCAAGTACAGAAACCAGCCGTCGCTGGACTTGTTCATCAACTGTGTGAATACCAAACTAGAGCTAAGAGAGCTTCATGATATCGCGGACCTAAGATGCGCTGAGTGCCTTATTACCGCCGGTTCGCACTGCCGTGCCATGTGGTCGTTACAAGACCTGATCATTCATTTCAAAAGAGCACATATTGATCACAATCCATCTGTCTCGAAGCCTGACTGGAGGAATGATATGGTGGCACTGCCTGAGGCTGCAATCATCAAGGAACTGCAAGCGGATTCCACTGTAGTTGAGGGGCTCACGGGACTTCTTCAGGATGCGGTGACAACCTCGACTCTGAAATCAGTCCAAAGCACTATTCCTGTGCTTGACCTGGCAGCTCGGAATCTGTCTCCGCGCTCTCAAACCCACGGTCGTAACATCCTTCAGCCACATCACGACTATCGAGGGCCTCACGTCCCAGGTCCGAAAGCAGCTCGAATCGACGACATTTATGGAGCCCGTCAGTCTGGATACCCTCACCGTGTCGTCTCGTCAGTTGCCGCAACGTATGGTGACGGCACCAGTGCTCGGGACTCATGGTCTGGGACGTTGAGAACGATCAAGGACGAAGAGCTCTCGGAGCGCAGTTTCCTGATAAGACCATCGATCGAAACCTATGACCAGAGACAACACTTAGTTGAACCTATGTTTTCGACGCAATCAACAGAGGCAAGTATGGGTGTTCGTGGTCAAGGTACGGATTTGTCTCATGCTCGAGGAGAGGCTATGTCGCGTTCTGAGACGGCCAGGTCCTATCACAGCAGAGGTGGTCATCATGCTTCCAGCGTTGCCGACGATTTCCTAAGCACGATTGATGCGCAGGTCGATGTTGAGATGGCAGAATCGGGTCTTGGTCAAGCGAGGAGTGCGCGAACATCGCAGCCTATATCAAGGTCGAATAGTGCTATCCGACCAAGCACGCACTCAGCTAGAAGAGAGATGGACGATCGTGAAATTGCTGCTGTAAGCAGATCACCTTTCAGTCGCATTGAGCATGCCACTGCACCGACCTATGAAGTCGACCTACCACGTGGCTATGATCCGCGATCATTCACGGGGCCTTTCTCGCGTGATGCAAGGGGTGTACAAGCAGATGCAATGGAGCGGCCGCCTTCGAACGTGGTCGAATTCGATCATCACGGTAAGCCGGTGCCTCGACCGGGCTTGATATACCATGAAACTTCGCCACCTCAACGTGTCATGACTCGACCAAGGCTTGATGCATACAGTCGCCCCGTTGAGCATTTGTCATACGCTCGTGGTGCCCCACCTGGGCTCCGAGAAGTCCCAGCAGAGCGGATTCGCTACGCTGAGGACCGAACTATGTCGGACTATCCTCATCAAGCTGTGGAGTATGTATCAGCTCCGTCGTATCGTCCCGAACGGATCTATGACGCAGCTACTGGACAATATTACGTCGCGGAGCGACCGCCGGTGCGACAATATGTAGGAGTCGACAATAGAGATCCTAGAGTTCATACCTTATACGATGAAAGAGGCCGCATGGTACACTATCGTGAGGTCGACTCTGGCTCAGTCACGAGAGAAGAGCCGGATTATGAGAGATATCCTTTAGATTATGAAGAGCGCAGATACCAAGAACGATAGCACCGTCCAGCTGCACCTTCACCACCCGCTACAGCTGCTACTGCCACGCACGGGGAAGCGGAACTAGCAGCTGAAGCGTCTCGACTCATGCCTCCACCACCCAGACCAGCTACGGAGGTCACTAGTGGAGCGTGGTCATTAGAGGCCAACCTCCAAGGTGAACCAAGTGTATCTGACAAAGTGTCAATGTCGCAAGACAAGATTACAGCATTGGAGGAATACAGGCCAAACGGATCGACTTTCGGAACCAATTGTGCGCTGAAACAGACAACGACTACAAGCGAGAGCTGCAGAGAAGGAACAATTGGCAAGACATCCATCCAATCTATCAGTCCAGTCGCAGACCCTATTCACAACACAGAGGACGAGTTCCTCACTGTCAGGAAAGGAATAACTGTCATAGATCTAACGCAGGATAGCACGCCAGAGGTGGAGGGATCCACTACAATCACGATCGAGGATCTGCATCGGGAGCACTGGAAGAGAAGAGCTTCACTGAAGGCTAAAGGGCGAGTGAGCTCGGGCTTATATCACCACACTTCTGTTGCGACCTTACCAGGTGGTGAGCTCCCGGATGACATGCCACCACCACCAGCAGGCTTCCGATATAGCAAAGGTCAAGCAGGAAAATGGTCGTTAAAAATGCTGCAGTCCGGCAGAAGCAAATTCGCACGACCTACACGAGTCTCGACAGGTGCCAATGCTGGGCCGTTAGCTGACAGAACCAGGCCGAAGGCGCCAGCGTCCGTGACGGACGTTGACTCGCCGGTGGTGCGTTCGACTGATGAATCGCAGCCCACGATTGTGGCCGAGAAGGGAATAGTCCACTCTGGAGGGAGAAGAAGCCGGATTTTGTGGCCTCATGTCAGGAAATTCTTTGAGGAACAGGAGGCGGAGTGGTCAGCTCGTGAGGCGAACAAGGCCGTAGAGCACCGACAAGAACGATAACTCGCCGACTATCCACAGAACAAGATATGAAGAGCAGTAAAAGATTAGTTTGTGGCAGGCCATAAATTGGCTGTATTGCGCTTGTGCTACTGTCTACAGCATGTTCAGAGGAACGATAACTAAGAGATGTCCTGTGGGAAACCAAAGTGCAACCCGGTTGTCACAGTAGCATAGCTTAGAGTTCTACATGCTAGAATGAGGGTCCCCAATGGCCAAACGTTCGAAACCTCGAAAGTTTGCCTCAAACTCTTGTATTCTACCTAGTCAAGGACAGGAATCCAAAGATACCAGGCTGACCTATTACAATAGCTTGGTGTTATAGTAGATGATTAGCTTGCCAGTAGTAGCATACGCAGTACAATAGCCTCGACGTACGAGAAGCATGGTGAGCCACACAGACAAGCTTGACTAGTACTCGAGCGGTCGAACTTCCTTTTGAAATGCAGTCCTGGACTTGTGCTCATTGGAAATAGCTTGGGTTTCAGGCAGGTTCGCTAATCACCTCGGCTGATAATGCAATCTTATGCACCTTGGCGACTCGAGCCGATCGCCTGTTGGCGCGTCTGTCGGAGGCTGGGACTGTTCCTGGAAGCCACATGGAGTTGTCGACATGGGGAGTTTTGCTGGCCAGACTTCTAGACACGAGCTGCCAAGTCAACAGTCGCCCCAATGTCGTAGACTCATTTTCGAATCTGGGATTTCCCGCGCCCTAGCCTGTTTTCCCATGAACCGCGGCCGCCAATCTCATCATCCCTGCCTTGCAGTATGGCACCGCAAACTAATCACTCGTCAGGACTACTATATTCCGCTGTATCGAGCGATTGGCTATCACAATGCTGCTGCAACGGCTGTCTGCTTTGGCGGACGGAAACTCCTCTCTTCTGCTTTTCCTTCAACCTTAATTGACTACGGACCACGAGATGGAAGCTCCGAACACGTCCCGCCAGCGCTTTGTGCGTGACTATTCAACAGATGGCATGCTCGCCCCTGCCAGTCGCACGCGTGACTTACCTTCGCAGGAGCGAATTCCTGGTCCACGCAGTCCTCAGCGCCAAAGCAGCCACAGTAGCTACGACAAGAAGCATGCAATGGATCGACCGGCCAGCCCTGATGAGCCAGAAGACATACGAAAACTCGACTTCAACCTCGAGTCAGTAGACGAGCAAGATTCCTACGAGCCGTCCATCAGCACACAGCACACCTCAGCGACCGGATCCAGTACACGACTGGCAGATTTCTTTGGCTCCGAGGTCTTCCAGATCGTTCTGCACAACCCAACGACAGCACATCAGTTGAAGAAGTTCGCGCAGTCAAGGTTGTGTGGCGAAAATCTCGAGTTCCTTGAGAAGGTGCGCCAGTCCTGTCTCTTCGATACGCTCAGCTGACATTTCTTAGATCGACCAATACCACCATTCCCTCAACCAGGTCACCAAGGCCGTCTTTGACATCCACCGCAACTACATCTCAAACAGTGCACCAAACCAAGTCAATCTACCCGAAGATGTCTCAATCCAGATCAACAAGAATCTCAAGCACCTGCTGGCTAAGATCATGCCGAGCATGGAGTCCGTCTTCCTCGCTGCCCAGCACGACGTACAAAGACTGGTTGCATCTGACATCTACCCGCGCTTCGTTCGGTATCAGATGACGTCTAGTGTGACAAAAGCTTTGGCCTCGAACAAGAACAAATATGCTGGTCTGGGAGACTGCTTCGTCTTGACCAACCCGAACAAGGCGGACAACCCCATCGTCTACGCATCTGACGGCTTCGTGAAAGTTACAGGGTACGAGAGGAACGAGATTATACCGAGAAATTGCAGGTTCTTGCAAACAAGGCAGACCGATCGGGAGTCCGTATCGCGCATCAAGAAGTCTTTGGAGAATCCCGTCGAGTGCGTGGAGCTGCTTCTGAATGAGCGCAAGAACGGCGAACCATTCTGGAACCTGCTGTACACAGCACCACTCTATGACTCAAGAGGCAAACTCGCCTTCTTCTTAGGCGGCCAGATCAACGTCTCAACAACCATCCATAACACCTCCGACATCCTCCGCATCCTCTCCTACGGCGCCGACGAAGAACAACCAAATGAACGGCCAGCCCTGGCCCCAACGAAATCCGGCCGTCAAAGCTTCTGGGACAGCCTCCGCAAACCAAAACCCACCAAGAACCGAACTCCCGGCATGGAAAACGACCTCCTCGAGGATCTAAACAACCTGTCTTTCAAACAGCAGAAAGAGGCCTTCTACACCGCTTACTCAAAGTACATAATCGTCAACGCTGAGACTCTGCTCATCTCCTTCTTCAGTGCGGGTATAGCCGAACTGCTATACCCAGCTCGCACCGCTGCGCCACACACTCTCATTCCTGGACAGGAGATCTTCAAGTTCTTGAGTCAGCACTCTTCTGGTAATCTGTCCAGAGACTACAAGTCTAGAGTGAAGATGGCGGTCAAGGCTGGTCAACCCATTACCTTGGACTTGTCGCTGTGTACGAGGAGGATCATGGGCTTCGAGCTCTTCATGACCCATTGGACGCCATTGAAGGACGATAAGCATGTTACCGAGTTCATCGTTCTGACCTTAGGCAGTTTACAGGATGCTAGGCGCAACTAAGGGCCGTGGATATCTTCCTTTCCAGGCATTCTTTAGTGACGGCGACATGTGATACCCGGCGTTCTTGTTATGTATAGCTTCGAGTCTAATGTTGCGACCTGGTCGGCGCAGGGGTTGTGTCTGCTGCTGCTTCTCTGGTTGGCGTGGCTTTGGAACGACAAGGATCACAGAACAGGCGGGCCAAGTCGTTCAAGCTCGTCAACCACAACTTGCCCATGCCGGAGTTTGAGACCGTGGAACAGGCAGGGACCACACCTGAAATGACGTCTGATGGCTCGTCGGATGTTGTAGCCTCTGACAACAAAAGTGCCTGCGATGCGGACGCGGTCGTGACACAGGAAGAGGACATTAGAGCACGGACGTCTGTTGAAGTGCAGATAGACGCAGAAGACTGGCTTCCAAAACTTTCGGAGGATGTCAATCCCCAGCGTGTGTTTGGCTAAGAGCAGGTATCATGAAACTTTGTCGAGTCTGTTCACGTAATGCATGCAAGCAAGGATCACATGTCAGGCGTTGATGGGGTATGGCCACCTTGCTATATCTCCAGTATTGGCTTGAGGACGTAATGATGAAGAGGCTCGATCTAAATTAGACTATCGATGGAGAGTTTCCCTGTAGGAAAGGCAAGAGTACTGGGCATTCAGGCTTGCGAGCATTAATAAGCTGAGGATAAATATATTGCAATGCTCGCAGCCTCGCAGTCGCAAACTATTTAAAGATGAGGACTTGGCACTTGGACACTGATCTAGAGTTTATATATTCCGATTGCGTGGGTTCTAAAACCATTCGTACAGTGCAGGACGTACAGTCAGCGACGCGTTGGATAGGACGAGTCCGCATACAATCAAAACCAAACCAAAACAGTATCGCCCTGTTCTACGGTTGCCTTGCTCCTAAAGGACAAAAAGATCTTTGTTGCAATGCCTGTCTTCGAGGGTATTTCTCGGTGAGACCTCCTGGGGGGAACAAATTACTTGAGCACTACCCTGTGGGAGGACTCTCCCAGTACTTGCTGTCCCCCGACACCAACATAGCAGTTTTGCCTAAGAGCGTCGATACGGCCATGGCGTCGCGCTTTGGCTACCTCGGTACCTCATTCGCTAGCTTGAAAAGGGCCAATGTGGGACCGGGTAAGACGCTTCTGATCAACGGCGTTACAGGCATCCTGGGTTATGGCGCCGTTGCTATAGGTCTAGGACTAGGCTGCACTAAGATATTGGGGATTGGGCGCAAGAGAGAGCGTCTTACTGAAGTCGGGGGCCTCTCGCTTCAAGGTCAAGTTGTTGTACGTTCATCAGAGGATGAGGGTGACATTGTCGAGTGGGTTAAGCAGCAGACAAATGGGTTGGGACCTGATGCTCTTTACGATTGTCTGGGTGTTGGTGGCGATGCCTCATCCGCCTGTAATCTGGTCGGCTGTGTCAAGCAGGGCGGTAGATCTTATTTTAGCTGCCGGCGGGGCGGAGGGAAACATTGGTGGGCAGCCGTACTTCGAAGTCATGATGCACAACGTGGCAGTTCTTGGCACTATCTGGTTCAACAGCGCAGAGCTGGACGAGATGATCACTTTGATCGACGCTGGGGTTATTGACGTTTCTTTTCTACGGCATAAATTCTTCTCTCTGGATGAGGTCAATGAGGCTTTCAGGACGGTTGGCGACCGTCCTGGAGGAGCGGTCAATGTCGTCGTCCAACCACATGTCTGAGGGATGTGTGTCACTGATGCAAAAGCCAGATGACTTGTGTGCATGAACACGCCTTGAGGTTTTTGCTCGTGTAAATTGTCGATTCTGACACAATTAGAACGATTTCAAAATATGTCGCAGTGCTTCAAGGACACATCAACTTTCTTCCCCCTTTGACAGCAGCCGGTCCGTTGAAGAGCTAGCCACTATATACAACCCTCGTCCTGTCAGTAGCCATGGGGAGAGGATGGCCATTGACAGTTTGGATGATGATCTTCTCGAGTCTCATGTCCTCCTCGATGCATCGGGGAAGGCGTACAGTTGCCACGGGTACTTGCTATCTGCACACTATGGGGAAGACTGATGGTAGGAAAGCACGCGCTAGGCGCTCGTTCTATAGCTGATTCGTAAAAGCCGCCGTGGATGACAGAAGTTGAATAGATAAATTCTAAGCTAAGTAACGTGCATATGGCTCAGCGGGTAGAGAGGTGAGGTGAAGAAAGCCAAGAGTGAGCGGCAGTGACGAAGCGTCCTAGGAAGGTGAGGCGAGGCAGAGTAAAAGCGGCTTGCCCTAATTCCGGAAGCGATAGAGAGCTCGATACAGACTTCGATCCTCTTGGCGCCGGGCAACCCAGTATCTAAGCCATCGACTACGCCATCGGACAACGCTCTGCTCTGCTGATATTATTGCTACATTGATCATTCTGGAGCAGGGCTCTGGTGTGCTAGGCGTGTACCTTCACGATCGCCAAGTTTACGTCTAGGACTGTTGAGAAGCACATGATGGAGTGATACAAGAAGCCGAGTGCCTTCATTTTTCGACCTCGAGACGCTTCCTTCCTGCCGAGTCGCATGTCTCGAGTGCCGCGCATAGCATTTCGGCTGCTCCGACAGCCATGGCAAACGACTCAACGTGAGGGAGCCACCGCTGGCGCAGTGCTTCGGCCCACGACTGTCCGCCTCTACTCAACCACTCCTGCTCGCGCCCATGCCGCGCAGCCAAGTGGTAACGGCTCCTCCGTGAGCGCCTCGGAAGTAACACATTTCACGAACCTCGCCTCCTCATGGTGGGATCCCCACGGGCCCTCGCGCCTCCTCCACCTAATGAACCCGCTCCGCCACGATTTCATCAAATCTTGTCTATCCACTTCCGCTGAGAGCGCAGCGGTCGGGCCGGAGAGGGCCAAGAAATACGCGTACCTAGACATCGGCTGTGGAGGTGGGATATTCGCATCTTCTGCCGCAAGGCTGCCCAGCACATCCTCAGTGACTGCGATCGACCCCACAGCGGAAGTCATCAAGGTCGCGAAAGAGCATCAGCGGGCGGACCCTCTGCTCTCACAGCCCGGACGGTTGAACTATGTCAACTGTGCGATAGAAGATCTAGAAACCCACCTGAGCAAGAGCAAGCACAATTACAACCATAATAATTCACAGACGACGACTCAGCCCTCAAGTTCACCAGAGACCTTCGACTTCGTCACCCTCTTCGAAGTAATCGAACACATCGACCGACCCTCGACCTTCCTCCGCCAAGCCCTCAACCACCTCAAACCCGGCGGCTGGCTCATCGGTAGCACCATCGCCCGCCACCCGCTCTCCTACTTCACCACGAAAGTCATCGCCGAAGCGCCCTGGCCCATCGGCGTCGTGCCCCGCGGCACGCACGACTGGGACAAATACATCAACCCGTCCGAGCTGCGGGACTGGTTCGCAAAGGAGAACCGCGAGGCTAGCGAGCGAGGGGAAGAGGATATATACGGTGCGGTCAAGGTTGAGGGATGCGTGTATCTGCCGCTTGTGGGCTGGAAGTTCGTGGGTAGAAGTGAGGAGTTCGGAAATTACTTCTTTGGTGTACAGAAGTTGAGGTGAGGGCGACGTTGGCTGTCAATACAGCACGATAATTCTCGCTGTTGTGACTGGGCTGATGGACTCATTCACACTCACACTGTACAATATAATCTGTACAACCACACCATAGATCTAATTTGAAGGCATCATCTAGTGGCTTCTGATGCTCCTACATACGTGCCTGGTCGCGAGTCCCCTCAGACAGCCACAGCCACAACCACGTCCTCGCCCCCCATTACATTCCACCTCGATCTCTCATTGGCACCCGCAGTCTCAAAGCCCGCCAGCCCGCATCGTGAACGTGGTCCGTGCAACCAACAGCACCTCCCCATCCCACGCCGCACGCGTCCGTTCGATATCCCGCGAGCAATAATTACCAGCGCAGGTTTCCCTTCCGTCACCTAAATGTTCGCAGCTGCAAGGACTGTAGTGGAAGTGTCAGGACACACCTGTTCATTCAATTCGAGCGTGTTGGGCGAATTGAGTTCTGGCACGAGGGGGAAATGAGGGACACGGCTCAGGGAGTTGCTTGAGACATAGCAATGGCAAGTAGCTGAGCGAGGTCAACTGCGAAGGTCCATAGTCGTGTATCGAGCTAGCCTGGGTCACCTGGATGATCGAGGATGGGGAGCATCGATGAAGCTGTAAGCATGAAGCTGTAAGCATGAAGCTGTAAGCATAAAGATGGGAACATAAAGCTGGGCGCGTGCTGGGTATTGTGGTTATGTCAATACACACTTCTTAAGCCGTGTCGAATGAACTTCAGGCAGGCAAACTATGGCACGCAGCAAATGAACGACCCAGCAGCCGCGGGAAGTAGGCGTCGGCCACGCTCGACCCGATCCACAGCCTTGAAACTACCAGCCATCACTGCAACGCAGCCATCCGTTCAGACTCTAAGCCTTATTAGCCTTCTCCTTCGCTTTGTCCATCATCCCCTCCTTCTGCGGATCTCCCTGCGACTGCTGCTCAGCCTCGCCCTTCTTGTCCTTAGCCTGCTTTGCCTTTTCACCGGCCTTGTCAGCTGACTCTCCTGCCTTCTTCTCCAGGGCGCTTGGCTCGGAGCCCTTGGCGTTGGGGTCGGCGGACGTGCCTTCGGTTGTGGCGGCGTCGGAGGAGTCGTTGGTGGTCATGGCGCCGGTTTCGGTTTTGGCGGGCTTGTCGTAGGCGTCGCCTGTTGCGATGGAGGTAATTTTGTCTTTGAGAGGCATGGTGGCGGGTGGTTTGAGGTTATGGGTTTGTTAGGTGTGGTTTAGTAGGGTTGAGTGTTTGGTTTGAAGGATTATTTGGTTTTGATGGAGGTGGGATCGTCTGTGGTTAATACTAGTAGTAGGGTACGAGGGGTATGTGGTGATTCAAGTGAGGGTCACTCCCACGTGCCAGTGGTGAATAGCAACGTCATATGTTTACTCCAAACTTGGTAGTGGCGCATTGCAAGTTGCTCCTACCCTGCGCGTTCGTCGGGAGATGTGCCCTACAGGTGATCACCGAGGATGACGAAACCTTTAGATCGCTACGACCCAGAGAGTCTTCGGTGTTATCTTGCGCAGTCACGATGTAGTCTGAGATGATGGTGTCATGCTCCGCGATGAGCACTACCTGGTTGCGACTCCTGGTAACACCGCTATCATCCCTGACCTGTATATCCCTGTATCCTGCCTCCCTCCGGCCTTGAGACTTTGCGGAAGCACTACTGAGGCGTATGCTCGTTGTAAACCACCCATCACAGGATTTGGGTCAGCACCCACCGGATGCATAGCAGCAGTGCAAAGCTATGTATTTCACTTCACAACATGGGTGGTGATCGGTATGTTATGCTGCTCCTAAAAGTACCAGGAAGTGGGGCTTGAAGTAAGGTGGGATGTCCGGCGTCTTTTCTCCGAGAGCATCATACCGGCTGTTTTAGGTAAGGCGGCCGTGTGCTCGGTGCTGAAACAGGCATGGTTAGCCGGCTGCTGCTGCCACATTCGTGTGCACATCGTGGCGTAGGGATCTCAGATAAACGCAAGCGACATGCTCGCTCCATAGAACTGTAGATGGCAAGCTGAGCCACACGAACGCAAGCGATGCGAATGCGGAGGCAGCCCGTGAACAGATGCGTCGTCTTCTGCGACTACTGCGGCCCGGAAGCATGCAGTTTCGAAGGTTTACTATGTGGTGTTATCTTTCGAGGTATCACATATCCAGTCCCATGTCGGTGGTCAAGGTCTATCTGAAGCGTTGCTTGGCCACATCCCAGGCGTTGACAGCAACGAGAGCTCCCAACCCTGAAAGGCGACGAGCTTGTGTCGTATAAAATGTGAAGCTGAGCTGAAGGGGCTTTTGCAGGTCAAAGTCCTTAACGATGTTAAGCTCATTTGGAATCGCATGCTTGTGATCATAGCTACCTTTGTGTTACCACTAGTTGGTGTTGAAATATCAAGATATCCCAATGAGCTCAATCATCTCGGCCCTTGAGACCAGCTCATTTCTTTTTCTTATTTTTCTTGTTCTTCTTTTTCTGTGCCTTGCCGCCGCCATCGACCTTATTCTCACCATTTTCGTCCGTCGCGTCGCTGTCGTATAGACCCTCTTCCTCCTTTTTCTGCCAGATACCCCCGTCAATCAACACCCTGGCGACATCTATCTCATCCTTACCCTTGGCAAGCTCATAACCTTTATTCAAACCAAAGCAGTGCGTCAGCATAAGTGCCATCTCGTGACTCTCTGCCACCATTTCCCCAATCGTCATTTCGGAGTTGATCGTGATGAGATTCTCCTTTTGCAAAACTTCGACAATATCTTCCGGACGCACTTTTCCCTTGAGCTCGAAATCGCCTTGTCGATTCTTGACGACTATGCCCTTAGCCGTCATGGTGCGGATAATATCCCCTTCTGTGGCGTGTGACCTATAGACAAACGTGGGTTTGCCAATCTTACTCATCAACAACGCGCCGACTGTGCCAATGGTTTTGGTGTTGGCGATCGACTGCCTGATCTCATCATCTGTAGGGTCTTTTCGTGGCATCGGTAGTGGCTGCGGTTGGTTCATATGTCCTAGCTTCCTAGACCTCGACACGGAAGTCGGCTTGATACTACCACTAGGAGCAGGGCCCGTACTTATGGTAGCCCCTTCAAGCTCTTCCTTGGTCAGCTGCCCAGAATTGACAAGCTGTTGTAGCTGATCCTGCCCAGCCAATTGAGCCCGCAGAGATCGAACTTCTTCCTGCAAAGACTCCAGATAGAAGGCTTTCGTTGCGTTGTCTTCGTCGAGCTTCTGTATCTTTTCGGCTTGTTGCTTGAACATCTTATTGCGGTCGGCGGTCGCCTTCTCTGCGTTCGCCTTGCTTGACGTATAGATACTATCCAGCAACGCCTTTGTATCCTGATGTTCTTTCTCAAGCTCCTTTTTCTGCTCCTCAAGCTTCTGGCTCTTGGCTTCGGAACGAGTGGCGGTCTTCATTAACTGCTCATATCTCTCCTTCAGCGCGCTACTATCTGCCAGGATATCGTCAAGCCTGCTGACCGCTGAATTTGCTTCGTCGACAGCCTTCTCAGCACGTTTCGAAGCATCTGTAGCTTTGTCAACGGCGCGTGCTACGACTTCCTCGAAATAGATCCTCTGGCTTTCAAGCTGCGATGTCAACAGTTGTGTATACTCGAATGCCAGATTCTCACGTTTGGCAATGTCGAGATCCTGATCGTCATCTTGCAGGGCTGTAACCTGACCCTGACTCCTTCTACCCGGAAGCTCAACAAGTTTCTCACCATTTGTGGTAGAGCCATTAGCTATGATACGATGGACATAGCAGTCGCGGTCGTAGTCCCATACACGCTGGGATTCCAGGTCTAGTGAGAAGGTGTGACCTGTTCTCTCATAGTGGTGGTAGGCATGCTTACCTGCATACCTACCACAGCCGACGTAGCCACAGATCAAGCATTGCCAAAGACTTTGAGTAATGCGACATTCGCCACACTCTAGGTCGTCCTCATCTTGCATTTCGAACTCACCTCTCACGGCATCATACTTTTTCTTCGTGTTCGGTCTCGAAGTAGCAGTGGAGAAGTCGTCATGACAGTATCTGCAGACGGGACACCCTCCTCCAGACCACTTCTCGAGACAAGAGCAGTGGAAGACGTGCTGACATAGTACAGTAAGGAGGCCAGTAGACTCGTCCATCCGTTCTAAGCAGACCGGACATGTCGGCAATTCCACGAGAGCAGGGGTCGGAGGAGGTGCAGGCTTGTTCAGTGACGGCAACGCTGATCGACTGCCTAAGGCACTGCCACTTACTGATGCTTGATCTGACACATCCCTCTCGGACTGGAGATCTTGATTGTGCAATACCTCGACAGATTTGACGAATACGACATGACATGTCTCTGGTTCCATGCTATTAAAGACTTTGCCGTTCCAGTCATGCTGCCATTGCCTAGCAAATCTGCCATCCTTGAATTTGATCAGAACCATGTATCTGTTCAGTCTGCTCGTCCGGATCATTCGAAAATGACTGACTGCATTTCGTGTATCTTTGCCAACGTATGCCAGAAAGTCCTTAGGGGTCATGTATGAGGGGACAGCGAGGATGGAGAGGATTGTGCAGTCCTCGTGTTTTGGTGGCTTTGTATGTTGGCTCCCTGTAGAACGTGCTCTGGCCGTGGCACTGCCATCCCATAGATGCGTTGAAGGTATCCGATCAGTATTCTGGTACAGGCCTGGGGTCTCGTCTGTATCTCGATACAGATGAACAATTCCCAGCTCGCCCGCATCCGACTCTTCTGTTATGGCGAAAGCTGCCCGTGTACGAGCACTCGCTAAGCTTGTACCAATACCAGCGGTAATGTCGTCGCCGTCCACAGCGTCCACAATCACATGATCTATTCTTTTGTCGTCGAGGCTGGAGGGAATGGTTCGCGTTGGAGACCTGGTGGATAATGAGGGTCTCGAGGAGTGAGAAGATCTCATGCTGTCGAATTTGTGATCACGAGCAGCCCGTGGCTGTTGCGAGACAAATGGATTGAGTGCTTGGAATACCCGGGATAGGTCGACGGGTGATGGTGAACGATGGTCAAAGAGTTCGATGCCGATATGGTAGAAGTACTCTGGCATGCTGCCTGTTCACAATGTTAAAGTAGAGATAGATATCATCAAAGCATGTTTAGTACGAGTGGTGTAAGTGAGAGAAGAATGCTGTCTGGAAATGGAAGATACGAACAGTCACGAAGTTTAGATGGCACGACAGGCAAACCAGATGTTGCTGCTGAAGCAGGCACAGCATGGACACGTGAGAATTGCGACTCTCCGTTGCAGCATTGTCGTTACCTGATGCTAGCAGTACCAAGTAGAAGCAGTTGCGAAGGACTAAACATGCAGGTGTGCGGCAGGCATAGTTGTATCTTCAGCAGTGGCAAATTGAAGAGGGCAAGGCGCGGAATGCGAACGTGAGCGCGGCGAAGACAAGTAACTTCTTTGAGTGAGGAAATGCAATGGAAATGGGCGACACAATATTATTCAAATAATGCACACACGTTCATTTCAGTATGAAGACTGTGCCTATGAATGTAGAAGATCTCGAAGGGCCCAATTCCTAGCTGATCTGGCCGGACATCCCAAACGCCACCTCATGATCATGAATATCGTGCTTACCGAACTGCTTACTGACCACCTCTCAGTCGCAGAACCAAGTGGAGCGTGCTCTCCTTCTGAATGTTGTAGTCAGAGAGAGTACGACCATCCTCCAACTGCTTGCCTGCAAAGATCAATCGCTGCTGATCCGGTGGAATACCCTCCTTGTCTTGGATCTTGGACTTGACATTGTCGATAGTGTCTGAAGATTCTACTTCTAAGGTAATTGTCTTTCCTGTGAGGGTCTTGACGAAAATCTGCATACCACCTCGCAGTCTCAGGACAAGGTGCAGTGTAGACTCCTTCTGAATGTTGTAGTCTGAAAGTGTTCGACCGTCCTCGAGTTGCTTGCCTGCGAAGATCAATCGCTGCTGGTCGGGTGGGATGCCTTCCTTGTCTTGGATTTTCGACTTGACGTTGTCGATTGTGTCTGAGGATTCAACTTCGAGCGTAATGGTTTTGCCGGTCAAAGTCTTGACGAAGATTTGCATACCACCACGAAGGCGAAGCACGAGGTGTAGAGTTGATTCCTTTTGGATATTGTAGTCGGATAGGGTTCTGCCATCTTCGAGCTGCTTACCAGCGAAAATGAGTCTCTGCTGGTCGGGAGGAATACCTTCCTTGTCCTGGATCTTGCTCTTGACATTGTCAATGGTGTCAGATGACTCGACTTCGAGAGTGATCGTCTTGCCAGTCAATGTCTTCACGAAGATCTGCATACCGCCACGAAGACGGAGCACCAAGTGGAGGGTCGATTCTTTTTGAATGTTGTAATCGCTCAAGGTGCGGCCATCTTCAAGCTGTTTGCCAGCGAAGATGAGACGTTGTTGGTCGGGGGGGATGCCCTCCTTATCCTGAATCTTGCTCTTTACGTTATCGATGGTATCGCTGGACTCGACCTCAAGGGTGATGGTCTTGCCGGTGAGAGTCTTGACGAAGATTTGCATGTTTATGGTTGTATTTGTTACTGGTTAAGATTGATTGTCTGATTGAACTGGTAAGAGTCTTGAAGTGTTGAGGTACCAAGACTTTGGTTTGGTCGAAAGTAGAGTTGATGAGAGATGTAGGAAGATAAGTGGCAGGAGTGGACTATAAGTAGGAAGAAGAGTCACGCTGACAGTGCAGTGGAAGGTGGGCGAGCCGCGGCGGTGGCTGAGAAGGTGCTCGTAGCGTAATCGGTCGGGCTGTGACAAGCGCTGATTGGCGGGTTCTTGCGGCTGTGGAATCTTCTGGTTGAGTCGTGTCTGCGACTTGCACTTCTCCGCCTTACCATTCCAATCAATGCGCAGTCGCTTGTGACGGCCTCGTTTGCTTCATGCCGGTTACCAAGTACTCCAAGTGTCAATGTACTCGCCACGTTTGCGGTTGTTTCTAGGAACGATATCACAAACTGTCCTCACCTTGGATGCTTGCCAGCAGTGACGCCGACCTTGCGTCGTAGCATAATGACGACATGCTCGTTATCGATTGCGAGTAGGCTCGAAGGGCAATCATGGCGTGATACACGTAGTCAGCTCCGACCATCAAAACAATCGTCTCTTCTTACACGTGTGAATCTCGCCAACTCCCGTCTGTTTGAGCAAAATGAAAGCGCCCGAGGATTCAGCTTCGGAAATTCCTACGTCAGCCACTTGTTCTTAATCACACGTCCCGCACGAATACAGCAGTAGCTACAGACAATTCGCACGTTCTAGCACAATTATGAGAACTCCGCAGTCGTGACCGACAGTGGTCTAAGAAGCCCGAGCACTGGGGACGCCCTCGGCTCACCCGGCATTGTGAGCAGAGCTGGAAGAAGAGTTGCCGGGGTACTGGGAAGGCAGCCGTAGAATCCGGATATCTGTTCTCTGGTGATACTGGCCGGAGTTGTATGCAAGCTTAGATTGGGCGTCCCGCGTTGAAAATGTGGCGTACTTTGCTCGACTCGAGTCATCCGAGACCTGGTGAGTAACTGAGGTTGTTATCTAAAGAGACTATCTACTCAATCTACAGTTTTGAGCTCGAGGCACAAACTCTGCTTTCGGTCTGCTCATTTATTGACAAGTAATAAGCTTACCGCGAAGTCAATGAATCCACCCGATCTTGCGTGAATCGAAATTGAGTCATGCGATGAGCAACAAAATCTTGAATGAGAAGTCAGACCAGTCTGACAACTTTTATTGGAGCGAACACTCAGTCTATGGCTAGTACTGCAGAAGTACAGCCGTCTCATTGGCTGCATTGAACCAGGGCTGTGCTTTGTCCACTTTATTTGGCTCTAGGCATCAGCCATGGGCTCCAAGCTTGACATTGTGTTCGTCGCGACTCAGCCTGATCTTTGGACTGACAAGTTTCCCAGATGTTTCGCCGGTCCAAACCCTCGACGATTTGTAGATACTAACAACATGTTCCTATCTCCCCGATGAAATATTCACCAGAGGGGACTTGAAACAGCGCTAGCCCGAATCGAGCCTTTGGTCACTCAAACCACGTTCGAACATAAGACCCTCTCAGAGTTCACCGCAATCTGATAGCAATCTCTCACTTGTTTGCAGCAGCTCGATCTCAATATGGACGCCAGTATGACCCCTACTGACACTGCAGGCAATCTCGGCGATGATGTAGACAACTACGACTGGAACGAGGATGCCTTCAAGCCTAGTCAAGAGGCTACCTCTCAAACTTCACAATCAAGACAAGTGAGTCCCAAGACATTCAAAGGTACGTGGTAGATCGTGATCTTGCCTCCCAGCGGCATCACCGTCGAAGCACGACCGCTGACCAGTCCTGTAGAGCCACGCACCAAATCATCCTTGCATATTCCAGAGTCATTCGACGAGATTGGGCTAAGACTCAGCAATGAATTTGCGCCTGTGATCGAAAAAGATGCAGACACGTTAGTGTACATCGGTGTACCACCGCCGACTCCAGGCCAAGACCCATACGAATATGATTACATGGAACGACTTTTCAGACGTCCTTACCTTATGAAGAGCGCTACCTTGCAGGCTGTCGGGTCTTCGAAATTCGCGAAGTACCTTGGCCCTATGTCTGCTAGAACTGCACGAAAACTGAAGAAGTTAGAGGTCCACAAGTCTGTGATGCAACCTGATAGCATAAAGTATTATGTCGACGCCAGTCCTGCCCTGAACGACGATGAAGCCCTAATACAGCTCACAGAATTGACCGTGCCTCAAGGCGCTCTCAAATGGCATCAACTTGCGAAAACACTAGGCATTCCAGAATCGCATGTGGGTGGTCGAGATGAGCTCAATGTACCAGCAAGACCAACCTATGCTCCCTTAGTCCCTAAGGATTTTTCAGAAGAGGACCAGATGGCGGACACAGGCAACAAACTTGATGCCAACAATGAGAAAGGTGTAAAGGTTGGGGTACACGACAGCAAGGAGAGATCACCACCTCCACCACCAGTGGTCGACCTCCCTCTCGAGGAAGAGTACACTGCACTCCGCCATCATACAGCCACTGCTCGCCTCTTCCAGGCGCTGGCCGGAAACGACCCTAAGTTGAACTCCGCGGCCAAAGCATGGACTTTCTGCATGCTTGCCAAATACTTCGATTGTGCGCATAGTCCAGTTGTCAGCCACTGGATTGTCTCATGGCTGTTAGAAAACAGCAACAGCCATTTCATTCAGAACAATCCAGAAATCGCGTATCGAATGGCAATCGCTACGCAGTCTACCTGGCTAATCAGATGCACTTTCGCAATGCTGGTCGGTCAGCAGGCGATGGTAGAGGGGGCAAACGAGGCCATTTCGAGCACTTCAGGACAACCGGAAACCCGCCGGACATACCGCACAGCCAGCTGCCTGGACGATGATGACATCAACCGAATCGATCACGCAGCGTCTGCATTGACTCGCAGGATCAGAGAGGTTCTAGAAGAAGTTGCGGTATTTCCTGGAATTTGGAACGAGTCATCACTCACCAGGGAGATTGCAAGACTCAATCGGCTGCCAATCTGTAGTGCACATCCGACTTTGCTTCAGAAGGTCAAGGACAAATTCAGAGACTACGTACGGCGCATGATATACATGACGTTGAGTCCCGCATACGATCTCAAGAGTGTCGGGAGTATCGGTCCTTTCAAGGGGTTCGGTAACTTCACGACCTACACTGACATTCCGCAACCACTCAGACTGCTTACTCAGCACTTCTGGAACATATTGCGCCTAGAACAGTTTGCTAGAGACTACACTGACACTGGCGAGAATCATGAGATTTGGGAACAGACACAAGCTGGACTCAAGCAGCAACGCATCATCACAGGTACTGACATACCATATGTATCACGAAAGGAGCTGTTCGCGGCTCTGGACAAGTTGAACGAATACTTGGTCTCTCCGGTTGGAAGGTTGCAAGGCCAGGCTGAGCCTAATCGTCGGCAAGGGACACCTGAGACCTCTAGTCCAGCAAAGAAACTCAAGGTGTCTCCCAAGGAGAAGGATTGGTGCTGCCTACAGTGCGGAGCTGAATACGACGAAAAGTCAATCCTTCATAGAGTGGATGTCGTAAGAGGAGATCTCCATTGTGTGGTATGTGGGACAGTCTTGATACAGGATGAGGCCGCGAAACAAGAGAGGGAAGGACACACGAAGACTAGGCATGCAACGCAGCACCACGGAAGCACTTCTTGGGACATGGAGCCATTGCTGCGGAAGCTCAACGACAGCTCACTTAGGCCCGAAGCCGTTCCGCAAAAACCCATCAGCCCAGCTACAGATCTGTCCGGAGGAGTAGCCAGTGTCGCTGATGTGGTCGATGACTGGCAAGACGCCATGGCGGACATACACCCACTAGGCGGGTCCTTCCTGAAGTCTCTATCCATCCGGCAGAAGTCTATGGCTGCTCCTCAACTGACCGTAGCGACATCTGGAGGGACACCTTTTGGCACAATGGGACAACACACAGGCCCAGGCGCGGCTATCACATCAGCCTCAGGTGCTAGTCAGTCAGAACAAGATTCATTGCCGTTGATGTCGGCCAAAACTACTGACGTTCTCGGTGGTGCTCAGGGATCACTCGCGCACGTCCTAGGTGACTCACCAGTAACAAGATCAAAGCTGACTGGCACAATGGGTACAATGGGCACAATGACTGAGAAACACCCCCTTCCACCAGGCAATGCCTCGGCTCTATACGACGGACCGTCGTACGACATCTCTGACTATGCAGTCGCACCTACTAGCAGCAAAGCCCAGCATACGGAAGCGCTGCAGCCAAACGAGGTTCTTGCCGTCGATATTTCCGAGGACGATTATCCTTCCGCCAATGCAGCCTCACCTTCGCGCTTCGACCGACGTCGGACAAGCAGCATGGTCATGGCTAATGACAACGACGATAGCCAGCCAATGCACGAACCAGCTAGGCATCGTGTCGCGTTTGACCCCTTCGTACACGCCGGACCAACACCAGTATCACAATTTCCTGAACAGCTTGAGCCTCAGCATATGCGATGGGTGAACACCACCCGCACACCAATCGCCGCGATCCTGAGACCGATCGTGCAACCTGTATTGTTAGATGAAATAGGCAAGAACCTCTATAGCCGGCTCTCCAGCATCGTGACGCCAGGCTACGTCCTAGATGGCACATGCGACTTTGACATCCCCAACGGTGAAATCAGCACGCTATTGTGTCTGAACGACAACGAATGGAAATATCTACCTCTCTGGGCCGGAGGACTGGACGATGGGACTGGTGGCGTTTTCAATGATGGTGTCGAGGTCCCCGATGCTCCCGATGTCGAGGACGGTGGTTTTAGAGGTGGTGCTATGGGCATTATTCCTGGTGTTGGAAGTTCAATCGGCGGGAGTATGAATGGTGATGGGAGCGAGTTTGAAGAGATCTTGACTGAGGTTGGGATCAGCACTGTTGGGAAGGCAAGTAGGATTGCGACTGATGGGACAGCCACCGAGACTGTAATTAGTTTGGATGAATAAAGGGCAGAAACAATGTCGGTAAGGAGGAGATGTGAAATATCGCGCTCGCCGTGATCTTGGACGAAATGAGTGAGACATGATGTGTATGAGGCGTTGTGGAATTCAAATAAGTGGCACGGACGTGCAGAGAAAGGCGATACTCTTGACAGAAAATTCCGATGTAAAGTCAGTCGCGCTCGAAACACCCCTACCTGAAGAAGCAGAAGAAGGAAGAAAATAGTTAATTATCTATGGAGTGTGCGACGAGGCAATGAAACTATATACTTGCCTGATGACGCTAAAGCAACGCTAAGCCCAAATAGGTGAGGGAACACTTTCAACACTACCTTGCCATCCCGCCACCCTAACGTTAAATTCGACAGCACGACATTGTACAGAGGTCACGGACAAGTTCTGAAGGACGATTCTCTAGGTTTTCATTCCCTCTTTGACAGACGCATCGTATGCTCGGATGGTGCTACTCTGAGCTGCTTGATCTGTAACCTACTTGTCAAGTAGCATCGGAGATAATTCACTAGCTCTGCAAGGGTGTGATAATCGCATTGGAGGGCATTGTGATGCTATTAACTCCTATCATGAAACTTGATGTTCGCCCTTGCACTTAGTCACCGACTGCGTCATGGAAACCGCATCAGGTTCGAAAGGTTCGAGCGCCTGCCTCTGATCGGAATGTCGGAAGAGATCCCCAGCAGCAGGTCACGTGCACGAGTTCTTGCCGTGGTCGACGACAAGTTCAAGTCCTCCGTGGCTTCTCGTGGTCTGTCCTTCGAGGTCTTTTAGTATCGACCTGGCTTTCCATGTCAATGTTGCTGCTTGCATAAGGTCGGTAAAGGTTGGGGAGAACGGCAGGCAGCAGTGTCGAGATCGAGGCGGTGCACGAATCGTGCTGTCGACCTCATTGGTCGTTCTAGGATGGGCGCATAAAGGCTGAAACATGGTAACATGATCAAACCAATGTCCTTCTCATGCTCGTTCCTTTTCCAAAGGTGACTGACAATTGCTTTTTGGGCTTACTAAACAAGATAACGGACCGAGCCAGCTCTAGATACCCTTCTGCACATTATGCAAAATTGACAAGAACGAACTGTATCTGCCCGGCGCTCACTGACCAGATGACTGTGAACCCTCTAGTGTTGACCATCATCACCCCAGGCGCATCGGAGAGTGGACTTGTGTGGCACTCGAGCCCGCGCGGGGTCAAGCTTAGCACCACGATCCGCCCCATCGATCATGCTGGTCAACCGGTAGATCCAGGAAGAGGGGACTATGCGCCTCATAAACACCCGGAGTCGAGAACTTGAGGAATTCGTGGGGTATAATGTACCCAGCTATGCTATCTTGTCTCATCGATGGGAAGCTGAGGAAGTCCTCTATCAAGATATGCAGCCTGGACAGCAAAGGTCTTCGAAGAAAGGATCCAAGAAGCTCAATACTACCTGCGATGTCGCCGCTCGAGAAGGTCTTAGTCACCTGTGGGTCGACACTTGTTGTATTGACAAAAGCAGCAGCGCAGAACTGTCAGAGGCGATTAACAGCATGTACCGCTGGTACGAAGAGTCGGCGCTGTGTTTTGTCTTTTTATATGACGTCCCCACAGTAGCTCTTGCACAGAGTGTTTGGTTCACACGGGGTTGGACACTTCAGGAGCTCATCGCACCACCAAGGGCTTTCTTCTTTGACAGTTCTTGGAACTGCCTAGGCGACAAGAACAGCCTTGAAAGACAGCTTTCGGAGATTACATCTATCGATAGCACAATCATGCGCTGCTCATTACTAGTCAGCAGCGCACCAGTCGCGATACGTATGTCCTGGGCAGCTGGACGGACAACTTCACGAATCGAGGACCGAGCATACTCGTTGCTTGGCTTGTTCGACGTGAACATGCCGATGCTCTACGGTGAAGGTAAAAAGGCGTTCAAACGTCTGCAGCAAGAAATCATCAAGCAGTCCAACGATACGTCAATACTGCTTTGGGCTACTGAGGGAGTCGCAGGTGCAAAAATGAATGTGCTTGCTTCTTCGCCTGACGAATTTTGTGGTCATCGCTGCACTACATCTGCATTGTGGGTAAACAAAGGCTTCCGCTGGCTCGACGACAAACCTTTCTCGATGACAAACATTGGGCTCTCGATAGAGCTGATGTTAGTTCCGTGGGCTGTCGACATATACTTCGCGTTGCTTGATTACTGTCACTGCACTTACGATTGCGAGACCAGCACTGGCAGGGCCGACAGCTTCGAAGCATTCCAACGATGTGACACAAGTGTAGACAGCACCTTCGGCGAAAGCGTGCCCGTCATCTTTCTTCGGAAAATTCGCGGAAGCGCGCGGTGGGGGAGATTACGATGGGGTCAAGACACACATTCGGGCATTCGAGGACACTTCCTTCGGCAGCGACATGAGGAACTGGTTTTCAGGCAGAGACTAACCTCTGGCGAACACTTAGAGCACCCTGTTAGCCAGCAGATGTGTACCATTGTAGACTACGAATTCGATCGTCTGCTTCTCTTCAACGGCGTCTAGCTAGAGATTGAGGATGACTTCTTTACGTGGGGGGCCGCAGGGCATCCAGAGAGGGAGAATGTGATATATGTAAATGAATACACGCCATCAGTGCCGAACATTGAGTCAAGGCCAGGAGTGGGGCGTATATTTGGAGCAATCCAATCGCAGGTGCAGGGCAGAAATGGTGCTCATGTTTTCTTCTTCGCATTCGACCCGAACTACGATCTTGTCTGCTACATCAATGACGCATACGAAGCAACCGATCTCCCAGGGTTTGCCTCAGTCTTGCAACGCGGCGAGTGAAGATACTGGGCACATAGTAGAGACAGGCTTATTGAAGGTAGCTACGCTACCACAATCCAGGACGGGGGTAACGCGGTAAACTTCAGTTTCGTGGGCGTCGCACTGAGGCTGACCACTGATTATGCTGACAACGCATATTTCAAGAGACTTGAATTCATTCGTCCATGCTAACAAGGCTACCATTCGATCTTCATGAGAATAGAGTCTCCCCCTATGGGGAAACGAACACCTTCTTCATTAATGCTACTAATTATGCCCACATCTCGAACCACATTCAACGCCATATAGACCGTTCGCTGCCAGACTACATAAGACTACCAGACCCATCATCTCTCATGGATGACCTCCAAGAGGAGAATTGCAGTGAAACCAACTACGAGGTTCGGGCTGAGTGGCCTCTTGCACAGGCTCGTTTCGACCATAACAGGTATATCATTGTTGTTGCTAGCTCAGCATGGCGGCAGAAACTTAACGTCGGATGATGCCGCGTTACGCATACATTTGGGTCTTGCAGGCTGGCAACGTTGGTCCTGGTTCCATTTCCGTACACCTTTATGGCACCCATGTGGTCCTCCCATCCTTCTATACTGGCCAGGTGCTCACTTTATTGGTCTCTTTACAAAGAGTCAAGTCAATCAGCGAATGGTTGATGTGATCGAACCGATTCGACACAACGTGAGCACGAACGCATCTGACACACAATGCGAGCTTGGTCGATATTCAAGTGCAAGCATCCGTAATATTAGTATCGCGCTCCGGCCGATCTGAGTCTCCACGACTACAATATCATGCTCGCGTCATCAAACTCTCGAACATAGCTTGTACATAATTCATAATCTCATTATTCATCCCTCATAGAAGTCTCATAACTCCTCTAACCACCCGCGACTCACCGAGTCACGACCCAACTACCGTATCCTCATCGTCCACATCACTAACATCAACATCATCCTCGTATTCGACGGGCCCACTCCCAAACCCACCGAAGTCGCGATCCTCGGAGAGAAAACTCATAACAGCACTCGCCTCCTCCTCGCTCAGAAAGCCTCTTCCACTTGGCCCCTCAGCGCCGCCCAGCTCTGACTGTCCGCCGGTGGGGGATGACAGCGTCGACCCGCCGAACAGTTCTAGCTGAAGATTGGCGTCGAGCCCAGATTGTGGCCCGTGCAGATTACCGTCTTCGTTCTGAGCGGGAGCGGGAGCGGGAGGATCGAGGATGACGCCGCGACACATCGGACATGTAGTCGCGCCGTCACGTCTTGCTGCGCACCACGGATCTAGACACGTTGAGTGGAATGTATTCCCACATTCGTGTCTGACTAGGGCCCACTGCACGAGGTCTCCGTCAGCGGCGATGGTGTCGGTGTCGGTGTCGCGGGCCGGAGCGCACCAGGAGACAGTCTCTTGGCAGATCGGACACTCGCTGTCCCGCTCGGACTGCGCGGTTGGGGGAGAGCACGCGCTCATTGTCGTCGTCGTCGTCTGCTTGAGAGTCGAGTGCTGGGTCCACTCGAACCGCGTGAGGAGGCACTGAGGCTCGTCTGCCGTTGCTTCGTCGTGCAGTCGAGGCCTCTTGGAGACTGACTGGTCAGCTTCAGCTCCGTCGTCGCTATGTGTTCGCTTGCGCGACGCGGTGTTGGCTGGTGCCGGTGCTTGTGGTACACTGGTTGCAAGCGGGGCCGCGAAGTACTCGTGACACCACATTGCTGTTGCGGCGGGTGAAGAGGGGAAGTATACTGGGCAATGGGGTTAGCGTCTGGGAGCGAAGAGACTCCTTGAAGCGGTCGACTTACGCAGTGGGATCACTGAGTTCTGGGTTGGGATGTCTGCGTCGACGACGCTGCAGCATGCTGACTTGACAGCGTCCTGGAACTGATGTGATGGGAAAGACATCTTGACTTTATATTTGGGTGAGGTTTAGCTGAAGAAAGTCTCGGACAAGCTGCTGGGTGGCTGCTTTCGTGGCACAAGGCTCGCTAGAGTGGTGTTCGAAGGTGTAGTCGCTCAAAGAGTAATCTGTCGCTATGCTATGCTTGCTGTAAGGCAATAAACCACACTGTGACCTCTGGAGCGATATACCAAGGGTAAGGAAAAGTGAGGGAAGAGCAACGAGCGCAGCAAGAATAGAAATATGTAGTCTCCATCGTGGGCGATGCTTCGATTTTCTCGCTGGCAGCCAGCAGCACGATGTGTCTGAGTCTGAGGACCTGCGACAGTATGAGGACCTGCAAGATAATGTGATGTTAAAAAGTTGCTCAGAGGTCTCAGTGATTTCCTAGTACGGTCATGAGAGAACCACAGTACTGGTACTGAGCAAGTTTATTGGAACCAGTCAGGAAGCGGAAAAGGAGAACCACACGTGACCGCGACCAAAAGACGTCGAGGATGAAAGTCGACCAGCGAATTTAGGCTCTGCACAGGCGATCGACGACGCTGCAACGCATCTGGCGTCCCATTGGTCCCTAGTATTCAATTATCTGGATGAGCAAGTGTGTCTCTTCAAGGTCGGTGTTATGTGGATTTTTCGCTGCCGGCCGTATGGAAGCCACGGTAGTGCGCAAAGTGACAAGCCGTGCAACTGTAAGCCATGTTTCTCCGGTCAAGACTGTGACCACTGAGTTACTGGCACGACCATTAAAGCTGCAAGCTCCACGCGGTCAAGACACCAGATGCCGAAGGTGAAGCCACAGCAGGTTGAGCTTCCACCCCTCGACGACTTGGAGGGTTGGAATGTTATCCAGACTGACGCGCTTCTCTTGGACTGTGTTGCTGTGTTGAGCCAGCAGCGTTTGAACATGTCCGTGAGTCGTAGGGAATTAGAACGCAACAGGCAAGGGTAAGTGATGCGTCGTGTCGAGGGAGGGCTTCGGTCGCAAGAACCTTGGCTACTTGGTAGTAAATAGCGTTCAGGTCTGCCGAACGCCCCCAGGATGCTCTGAAATGGGCTAATACTAATATAGGCTGTTCTAGCGCAGATTGAAAGATGCTAGCCGTGCTGGAGATTGACCACTTCGGATGTTTGTATTGCCTACTTCCCTCCAGCCACTGGCGTTCTTTAGCCGTACGAGGAATACGATTTTGAGATTTCATTAAGACGCCGATGGTCAAGATATTGTATCGTATCCTGCATCACGACCCTGGAGCCGAGCTAGGTCTAGGAAACAGGATTGGGCGATGAACTTCTATTAGCTCCTGAGAAAACGATACCAGTCACACCATCTGGGCAGCTGAACCATGATATAAGGAATCCAGGCAGGAACTCTGAACGGTCTTCGGCGCTGGACGCGGCCGACATTTTGGGCGAAGGGGACCGCGAAGCTGAACAAAGACTTCTTTCAGTAGGATTTTGAAGTGAATTGACGAAAGTTGCCTGTGGATATCTCCAGGATGACACGGTACTGGAGTCAGCAGGATCATTCAAGCGATCTCACCGTTGATACTCATTCAAGCTCGAATGATCGTCATTGTCATTGCAGGTGTTCGCCTTCCATTTCGTGCCCATCAAATGCCCTCACCGTCGTCCCTTCCCCAAAGCTTCACAGTCCTATCGTGTCCACTGCTTGCAATCCATTTCGAGTTCTGACTCACATCGACACTTAGCACATTACCTGAATGACCGGAAAGCTGCTTTGCCAATGACCAGTCATCAGCTGAAAAGATGTTAACGTTCTTATCGAAGCCACTCGAGACGAAAAACGTTCCTGCCTTGCGTGGTTGTATGTCACTCTTGACGCCATCTTCCATGTTCACATCTAAGCTGGTTGTCGTGTCACCGTCAATGCCCTTGAACCATCTGAGATCTGAGACATTGCCGTTGTGTGCTCCAATACCGCCAAGGTTTCGGACAGCTCTGAGATCCCAGCACTTCACCCAACCATCACCTGAACCTGATAGCACTCTATAGCCATCAATGCCCCAGTCAAGGCTGTAAATTTCCCTGATATGGCCTTCTAGGATCATGACTGTTCTGCCCGATCGTAAATCCCAGATCCTCCCTATACTGTCGAAGCCACCGCTGGCCAGGAGTGAACCGTCTGTGTTGAAGCTGACTGTGTAGACCTGTCGAGAATGACCTTCTTGCAGTACAAGCTCTGTTGTCGTTTCTACATCCCACAGTCGCCAGGTAGTGTCGAAAGACGCAGACGCCAAATACTTGCCTGAGGGATGGAACTCGACTCTGCATACCCGATCGCTATGACCCTGTAATGTTGAGATAGGCGTATCTTGTTCTAGCGACCACAGATGGATGTCACTTGCACCGCCTTGGCCTCCACCACCTGATGCCAAATTAAGAGTGCTTTCTGAGACTCCTGCTTCTGGCAAAGTAGCTCCTGGGAACCAAGATATACCGCCTACTATGCCAGTGTGCCCACGAAGCGTTACTTTCTCTTCTAGGTTTGGGACCGAAAGTAGTTTGATGGCGCCACTCCAGTTCCCAGCTGCTATAATCTCTCCGTTCGGCGCGAATCGAGTGATACTTACTGGTCTGTCTCCGGCGATCTGCGTTCCGTACAGCTCAAACCCTGCCAATTTCTCCTTGATCGCCTTTCTGTGCTTGATGTGCGTCCGCAGCGGTATCGAAGACTCTTCATTCTGTTTCGCGACTCTAGCCTTGGCCCGGGGTAACGAATATCTCGCGATGTCTTGTCGTGCTTTGAGTAATTCTTGTAGGCCTTCAGTGTAGAACTCTTCGTCCTGATCTTGAGGTTCATCGGCATCGACCATTTGGGCATCTGGCGTCATGCCGTCACCCTCTTCCTCCTCGACTAGCATTAGTTCTCGCAGGCGGTCTCTCCTATCTGCTGGACCCTCTCCGAAGAGTGTAATGGGCTCGCCCATTTCTCGTAGTCTTGTTCGGACCTTGCCATCGTCGGTTGGCACTGCTATCTGGGCTGCTCTTCGTTTGCGGTCGAACTGAGACAACAGAGCAGAAGCTCTTTCAGGCGCCGCGCCTCCCGCCGCCGTGGGTAAATCATAGTTACGATCGATTGCTAAGACTGAATCAGTTATATGCGCCTGCTCCTGGCCTAGAGTACTTACGCAAATCTGCCAAGCTGATACCTGTTTCCGAATCCTATCCTCATCCATGCCCGTCAGCGACGTGTATTCGAGAGCAGGATGCCTTTGTCTTGATTCAGCGCGTGAATAAGTGCTTCGGAAAGTGTAGATTGGGGGTTTCGTGGCTTACCTCGTTGCCTTCCTCCACAAAAGCCTGCCTTGCTGGATGTCTCTGCATATTGATCTCCTTTATCAGATGCTCTAGGCAGTAGGCAGGACTGGTCGAGCTGTGCCGGGCTAGTATCAACGTCGAGTCGCGCATTGAATTCCCGCGTGACGACTGACACGTGATCATGCGAACCCCAACCTGCGCTCCTCCCAGGGAAGTCGCGTTCACGTTCGTCACTACCATGCTACGCTCCTTCCTTCACTCTATTGTTGAATTGAATCTGTGTCACGACTCTTTATGAGACTCCCTTCTGTTGCATTACCCCGTCCTTCCGATCGACTACAGTATAAACAAGCGACCATATCCGTCACGTCGTCGGCATTGCGACAACGCCAACTCAACGCAGTCATCTTCTACCCCATGTGCGCTATCCGGACGTATCTTGCAACAGGTTTCCTCTACACCCTTGCCATATATCTGTAGACTTGCAACGTGCTGTATCCGTCTTCCTGGCCCATTGCTTCTGAGCAATGACGGCGCCTGCGCAGCCCGTCAGTGACATGCTTCCTAAGCTCGAGCAAGTCCGGCAAGCATGTCTCGCAGACTCGAGCCAGTACATCCAAGTCGTTCCTGGCATTGTACCAATCTTGCAAAGCGCACAGGCTGTGGACGTGCGAAGATGGGGTGCCGACTTTATCGCCGAGGCCTTTGCAACACCAGCACTCCCCCTTCAGCAGAAAGAGCTGCTGATATCTGATGGGGTCATGGCTCTGCTTCGCGGTATGCTTGAGACGCCTAACGAGGACACGGCTGTGGTGAAAAGCGCAGTACAAGCAAGCGCAAGCATATATCCCTACGTCTTCAGAAGAGTGTATGTAGAGCCAGCGCCTGGAATACGAGCATCTCTGATTTTGTGATACAGAATTTCCCATCCTGAACTTGCTTTGGTATGGCGTGACATGACTACCATCAAGATCAATATTCTGCAGAGGATAGATGCAGCGCCCGTTGCAGTTCGTGTGTGCTGCATCAAATTTCTGCAGAAAGTTGTCCAGGTTCAGACACCAGGCCTCATCACGGATCCTAGAGTGAGCCTTCTTTCACCACTTTACCCTGGCAAGAGACTAATGCGACTCATAGAGACCCGAACACAATGAGACCTCTATTGCATTGGTACCGCGGAATCACCCTTTATTGCCACTGGCCAACCTTGAGGCAGAGACATCTGGTATTCTTGATCGGCTACTCAGCGTCATCCAAGAAAACTCGACTGATCCGCTTCTTGTTGACCCTACCATGAATTGTCTAGCAGTCCTGATCAAGTCACGCCCTCCCATTCAGGCCAAGATTCTACAGACTATTCTCAACTATAATCCTCTTCGAGCAGCTGGCGCGCCTATGACCACTCGACTGATAGTAATCATCAAGTCGTTGCAACGGACGACTAGGGCTCTGCTGCGTTATACGCTCCGTATAATACCCCAGCATCCGCTGGCCGAGAAGATCGACACATACCTACGAAGATTACAAAGCTCTACAACAGCTGTTTTCACCCAAGCTCAGTCCCTTAAGCGACCTGCCGAATCTGTTGAAGGCTCAGATGATGCGAAACGGCAGAAGCTGGAACCTGTCAGGAGATATGCGCCAATGCCCCCGCCACCGAACACATATGCTCAATTGTTCACTTTGATAGACAACCCGGAATTTCAGCAGTTTGATGTCAAGATCTTGCCTGAAGAAGTTGTATGCCTGATATCGAGCGCCTTGATGCAACACATTGATTCAAAGTCGCTTGACGAAGCCATAGAAGAAGTGCAACAGAGGTTCCAGAAAATACAAGATGCTGCAAGGCCCACAGCTGCAGCAGAAGAAGACGATGATTATGACCCCGAAGCTCTGTCTGGTGATGACAACACTGCCGCTCAGATAGGTGGAGAAGTACTCCCACAGCCAGCATTGGAACTCGGACCGTTCGAGCTGCCAAAGCCGCTACCCCTGTCAGATGGTGAGCTTGCAATGCTGTCTGAGCAGACTATCGCCCATGTTTTCGAGACAGCATTATCATCTGGAGGCAACTCAAATTTCCCGAAGCAGAAGATCGGCATCAACAGACTAGCAGGAAGCACGAACGACCGAGACTCTTGGCTCACTGTCATGATAAGACTTGCTACACGTGCGCCGGCTGCTTTGGACTCGGTAGTAGATGCGCAGATTAATGGCGACGCCGTGGCTATCACAGCCCAGACAAATGTCTCAACAACCATGCAAGGTGCACATGTACCGAATCGCATACGCCGGCTCCTCTTTGACTACGTCCTCGACGACTGGAAACACCGGCTACCGTTGGGCATTACCTGGCTCACAGAGGAATGGTACGCCGATAAAATCCAAACGGTCGGCACAACCAATGGTGATGCACCGACCACAAAGGCCGACATGAAGACACCAAACTACGATTATTGGTCAGCGCAACTCTTCGAGACACTGGTTCCACGGTTCGACAAGGATGACTTCCGCTTACTCATCCGCTTTCTCGCCGAGTTGCCGTCACTGAATGATAGCATTCTGTCACAAGTGAAAACGTTGACACGCGATCCTGCTACAGTTGATATATGCAAGAAGGCTATGCAATACCTCTACCTAATGAGGCCGCCAGTCAGAGAGCTGGTCATTGACACCATGGAGGAAATATGGCAGGAAGGAGACAGTGAAGTCAAGAGCACGATGGGTCAGCTTTTGACAAAGTGGAGGCCGGGCTTTGTTGAGCGGGCCGCCGAGCAGACGAAGCAGGAGATGGAGGATACAAGGACATTCCCAAATGGCGTTAGAGGTGAGGAGATGGACCCTGCACTATCCGTGGAAGCAGCAGTGTGAGCGGGCTAATTCATGCCTTCGGTCAGAAATTTAAGCATATTCCGCAAGTCAGCAGAAGTACACCGCACTAGATGAAGTCAGATAACTCTGGGTTTCGGGATAGTATGAAGTCAGTGCCCTCGATCGCTACAAGGCATGCGTTCGGGTAGCAGTAGCAAATGAAGCTAAGCCACAACTAGGCTAGCCCGTCTCAGCCAGCCCCACGTCCGGTCGACAAGCCAGTGGTATCTACCTTTATGACAAGCTAACAAGACAAGTCAAGCTACCCACGGCGTTTAGTCAAACACCAGAACACCAGGATGCCGAATACGCTCAACGATCTGACCTCTATCTTCGTCAAGTTCGCGACACATCCCTCCCTCACTGCTAAGGTACTCATTGCCATCGGAGGTCTATGGTCCATTCGACAGACATTCAGCGTTCTCGGCTTTGCAAGATTGTACTTTCTACGCAGCAGCTCGCTGAAGCGGTACATCACAGCTTCCCACGGTGATACCACTACATGGGCTCTAGTCACAGGCGCCTCCGATGGCATTGGAAAGGGCTTCGCCGAGGAATTATGCTCACGCGGCGTGGATGTTGTTCTGCACGGACGCAACGAGCGAAAGCTCCAAGGTGTGAAAGAAGATCTCCTCTCCAGATGGCCAGCACGGCATATACGACTCCTAGTGCTTGATGCGGGCGCGGCCGCCTCTGACGCAAGCCAGCTCGAAGAAGCCGCAGCATCTCTCCAGGACCTCAACCTCCGGATCCTCGTCAACAACGTCGGCGGCGCAGTGACACCACTCTGGGCGCCGCTGACAGACAGATCATCCTCCGATGTCGGCCAGTTCATCGACATCAACGCACGCTTTCCTACAGAGATCACTCGTGTACTGCTGCCACAGCTGACGCGATGCCAACCCTCACTGATAATCAACATCGGTAGCGGAGCCAGCGATTTCGCATGCCCCTACATCGAAGTCATGACCGGCGCAAAAGCGTACAATCAGGCGTGGTCGAAGTCTCTCCGTCTAGAAATGCAAGCCGAGAAACAGGATATCGAAGTCTTGCATTTTCAAGTCGGGATGGTCCAAAGCAATGCTGCGCAGAGGGCTACAAGTTTGTTGGTGCCGAGCTCGAGGCAGTTGGCGAGACGCGGATTGGACATGGTTGGGTGTGGCAGGGAGGTCGTGTGGCCGTATTGGCCGCATGCGGTGCAGTTTGGGTTTATTGGTTCGCTGCCGGAGTGGTTGAGAAATAGGGTGGTCTTGGGAATTGCTCTTAAGGAGAAGGCACTTGAAGATGCGCAGTTGAAGTCGCGATAACAATCCAGACCGCTCAGGGCGTTGAGCTTCTCATAAATTAGCGCAACAAGTCCCGAGGCAACGGAGCGGCGTCTTGGAACCACGACTTTGCAGTAGGACAAAGCTCTACTGCGCAAACGACGATAGCGGTATATCATAACAAACGTTTGATCCAGTGTGGGCTGTACAGCGAGTTTCGCATACCAATGCCGACCTCGGAACAGGTGCACACGACCTTTAAAAGATTTTTGACGTCTTTCCTGGACACTAGGCATTGCCTTCATCTCACTTCCATCTGTCGATAGTGCGCCAAGCTACCGCTCGCTGACTGTGCCGAAACATCTCGCGGTATTAAAGTGCTCTGGATTGTTGGCTCCGTGTTGGTGAACGATATCACTTACATGCGGCATGGTGACCCCACAAGAGCGCGCCGTTGTAAACTCTGCTTGATCTTCTGTACAACATCGAAGTTTATGCCCTTCTTGGAAGCTGTTGCATGATCGAGGCTACGTGGACCGGAGCAATATCCATTGCCATAGCGTACTTTGAGCCACGAAACTGTCGGTGGCAAAGTTTGTTCGTCGGCCAGGCATTCTCAGCCATGGCATTCTCGATCCCCACTCTCCACTAACAAGAAACTCGGCTTGTATGGGCAAGCTGCGGTTCCGACATTCGTAGTTTGAGGTCAAAGTTTGGACACCGATAAAAAGCAGTCTTCGTTCTGCTACCTGACATAAATTCTTCTCCTCAACTTTGCTCGTTCAAATGGTGCTTCATGCAGTCACGGCAACGGGCTGAGGTTGATCATCCTTCTTCTCGGGGAGATCGCTGATGTCGAAGATGACTCGAATCTGCAGACTGCAGCTAGGGCATACAGCAATTTCGTGTCCATCTCGAAGGTCGTCAATATTAATTTCGAACCTGTCGCCACAAGGGCATGGGTAGTGATAGATTTGAAGAGTCTGGTCGAAGGTCATATCCTCGATCTCGATCTCATCGTAGATGTCGCCTTCGTCTGCCATCTTGATGGAACGATATCTGTAGAGCCGGCGTTCAAAGTCAGGTTACTATCTTCAACGATGATGAGTCGTCAAGGAACCAACTCTTCAGAAAGATTCTTGGTGATTGGGGTCGCTCTGGAGCCCCGTAGTCCCGACGCCACGTGGCGTTAGTAGGACGTTTGTGCATTCGGGTGTGGCTTCCGAATTGGCAAGAAGCATGTGCTTGGACCAAGAGTGCGACGGCATCATACCACATTGGCAGACGGACGACCCCATAGTCCCCGCTGCTCGTCTCACGTTCACGGCGAAGAAAACGAGTTACTACACGTCGGGATGTATTGAGACAGTCGTGCTTGTTATATTGATCGCAGAAACGCCAGGTGGTAGCCTTGGTAAACGAGACAATTCAACATGTCGGGTTACTTGAACCTTGAGAAGCAGTTGCGCTTTGTAAGTAACGGTGATAGTAATTATTTGCTACGGCACTTACTGACCCGTCTAGTATGGTGCGTACCACCATGATCCTGTCAACATTGCTATTCACATCAGCTGTGTCCCGGTCATCCTCCTCACGGCGTTTTTGCTAGGCACGAATACAGGCCCTCTGATACCGCTACCTGAGTGGGCAACGATTCCTCACTTAGAGCCAAACCTCGGAACGATAGCCTGCCTCACATACTGCGCCCTCTATATCTTGCTCGAGCCCGTTGCAGGAACCTGTCTGTCCGTCCTGCTCGTCCTTGGGACTGGAGCTGGTGATTACTTGGTAGAGGAGTACGGAATGACAGCCAACAAATGGGCTATCGGCGCTCACGTCTTCTGCTGGGTCGCCCAGTTCGTAGGCCATGGGAAGTTCGAGGGGAGAGCACCTGCACTGCTTGACAACCTGTTCCAAGCGTTTTTCCTTGCGCCGCTGTTCGTCTGGCTGGAGACGCTGTTTGCGCTGGGATACCGGCCCGAGCTACGAGCAAGAGTCGACAAGATGGTCCAGCAGGACATCGCCAAATTCAGGGCTGACAGGGACGCTAAGAAATTGAATGGAAGTGCCAATGGACACGCAAAGAGCTCGTAAACAATCGAAGATTGAGAGACTGGCGCGAAATGTTGCAGTGGGCACAGTAACAGGATTTGTGGGACCGAAGGAAAACCTCAAAGAAATATGTGCTTGAAGCTGTTTCAGCGCAGAATGTGGTGTTGGATCACTGCTGGGCGGACAACCTTCTGTTCAGGCTTTGGCACATCGACTGTAATGTCTCTCGGGGTCGTGACGGTTTCCCAAGGAGAAATGGCATGTCGACGTTATACCTGGATGATATGCTAACCATGAGATTGGCGAGCGATACAACAAGTATTAACCTTGAGCTTTCAAAGAAGTGAACTTCAGGTGCTTGAATCATGGGCTCAGCAGGATGCGGCTGGTGGAAGTCAGTATAATGAGTGCAAAGGACTCATCATGTAAATTGTAGCTTAGCGTGACGACTTCATGATTGTGTTCTCGACCAAGGCGTCGGTTAATTGTGATCGCGTCAAGCGATGAACAGAATAGTATTTAACATGATACTCATTTGCGAACAAACTTATTTTCATCGCTCACGCATCTTCAACTCTCCTCACAAAACATGAGCACGAATGCCCCGGCGCACGTCCCCGACTTCCAAAATGCGAAAGACTATTGCGCTGCGATCGCCGCTTTAGAAGCTTCGACCCGTGCTTTTGAAACTCAGATCGAGGCAGCGCGCAAACTTGAGGCTTCTAACTTGGACATAATAACGAGCACACCACGTCCCGCAAAATCGAGAAATTTGGGACAGCATCAACAGCAGTCAATGCTTATTGATGCCCTCCGAAGGGAGATTCAAGATGGCCATCATACAAGCTCGGAGGCTGCTCAGAAAAGTATTGCATCGAGCTTGATCACAATCGATGACACGCTCTTGCGGCACGACCACAACCTCGACTTGCTCGAGAAACAAAGGAACCCCGAGACTGGCCTCACAAACCCATACGGCAGCGTGGAAGGGGCTGAGAAGCTCATGCTCGCGCTTCGGCATACTCAATCCGAGATCGTCAAAACAAGGTTGGATCGCACGTACTTGGAAGCTCTAGAAGCCACGAACTTTGACGTCAATGGCTACAACAGAGATGTTGACTCGTCAGTTCACAGAAGGATCGAGCTTGTGAAGGCTGATCTGGAAGTTTTGCATGCAGAAATCAATGATGTCTCGGAATTGCTAGTCAGTCGTGAGCACGGCGACGTACTGAGCGCTACCTATTCAAGCCTGGGAGATGCAAAGAGAAGCCTAAGGCAGCAGGAGTCACGAGAGGCGGCTGAGCGGATCGGCAGGATGAGAGAGCAACTCGAGATCATGACTGAGCAAGCCGAGATGCTTCAGAGCCACAGGATTGTGCTTCAACGACTTGCTGACCACCTCAAGCACATCAGCTCAGTCCCGCCTGCTGGGCAACCACTTTCAGCAGCCCACATTAAGGACGATGTCCTAAGACGGAATACAGCTTCCTTGGCAGCACTGCAACAATACCTGGGTTTAGCGAATGCTGCGACTATCCGCCTGGCAAAGTCCGAGCAGATCAACACGGCCTTCGATGCCTTGACGTCCCATGTCTCGACTGGTCTGGCCATTCAGAAGGAGCAAGAAAGTACCATTAGAGGTCATTCAGCCATACCAGATATGGCAAGTCCTGACAGCCATGTGGTAGAAGTGCCTGCGCACTTTTCGGGCCTTGATAACCTGGACAACGAAATAGCGGTCATTAAGGCTCGAATGGATTCTCTGCCGCTCTGAGTCTGGGTTCTAATGTGGTCAATGCCTGGAGGTACGTTCGATGCTTGTTGCTCGGGCGAGGTGATCACTCAAGAAGAACTCGTTCACTCGCAACCGCCCGTGCGCTATGGGCGGTCTCATTCGATCTTCTCAACCAACCTGGTACTGCCTGCCACTGCGCAAGCCGCTATACTTCTGAGTTGTCCTTACCTAAGACCAGTCCGAAAGTCCATGGAGAGCTCCACCTGGAGCATTTGCGGGGAAAGAGCCCTTGACCAATGACGCGCGGCCATGATCGAATTAGGCAGGAATGACATTGCACTTCCCTTGTTCAAGCAACCTGAACTCAAGCTTCTGTGGGGTGCTTGCCTGACTACTAGTAGGAAGCAATTAAAGCATGTGGACACAGGCATCCAGCTGTTCGCATATCTTCACTTTGACCTGAAGTAGACTTCAAACTCTGTACGATATCCGGATATATTTGCTGGTGTACCGCTAACACTGCAGTGGTGGAGTATCTGCAAGAGCATTATCATGGCAACCAAACCGACCATCTTGATCGTTGGCACACTCGACACCAAGTTGTCCGAGACCTTGTACTTGAGATCGGCTATTCTGGGCCAGGGTACCTGCAATACTCAGATCCTCGACGTCAGCCGGAAACCACAGGTCACGGATAACACCAAGGAAGTTCTGAAGGACGAGCTCATCAGCCCCTTGACGGAACATAGCGATGAACTCGGCAAGCTCTCAAGAGGCGACTATGTTGACAAAGCCATCTCTATCTGCACTCCTGTGGTGCAAGACCTCGTGAAAAGTAACAAGGTACACGGTATCGTCTCGGCAGCAGGAAGTACAGGCTCTTCACTGGCAACGGCGTTCATGCGAGACGCGTGTCCTGTCGGCTTCCCAAAGCTTATGGTAAGCACAATGACGAGTGGGGATGTCAGACATTACGTAGGAGAAACCGACATTACTATGATGTACAGCGTTGTTGACATTGCTGGTCTCAACTCGACACTGAAACAGATTCTATCAAATGGAGCAGGTGCGATCTGTGGGATGACTTTGGCACATGTTGAGCACCAGAAAGAACCAGAGGTTGCAAAAGGAAAGAGAATTGCCATCACAATGTTTGGCGTCACTACTCCGGCTGTCGACAATATTCGCAATATCCTAACCTCCACACCACATGATGTTTCTGACTACGAGCTCTATGTGTTCCACGCAAGTGGCTCTGGTGGACGTGCAATGGAACGCCTCATTGAAGAAGGTCGGATTGACGCCGTGATCGACTTGACCACGACAGAGGTTGCGGATGAACTCTTTGGTGGTGTACTAGCAGCCGGCCCGAACAGATTAGAAGCTGCTGTTGAGAAGGGCATTCCCATTGTTCTCTCTACAGGCGCTTGTGACATGATCAATTTTGGCCCGAAGGATACGGTGCCCGAGAAACACAAGGATCGGAATTTGTACGTACACAACCCTTCCGTGACGCTTATGCGGACCACGAAAGATGAGAACCGTCAAATTGGCGAGTTTATCGTGAACAAACTGAAAGCAAGCAGAGCCCCTTCCAACATCAAAGTCATGCTACCGGCAGGCGGCATCAGTATGATAGACAAAGCAGATCAACCTTTCCGCGATCCTGAAGCCGATGCGGAGCTCTTCAAGACTATCACCGACGGACTGGGCGACTCGAAGATCGAAGTAATCCAATCTGAAGAGCACATCAACGATGAAGCATTTGCCGTGCAGGTTTGTGAGCAACTGCTCGAGATCATGGGCGTTGCTCCCAGGCAGTACAGATTAGCGAATGCACGCCGAAGGAAATGGAGTTTCGACCACGGAGCAACGCTTCATGCAGTGAGAAGAGCAAGTCAAATTTCGATACCTGATGCTTGAGCAGGACTATGGTCGAGTACAAGCTGTCATAATTGGCCAAACATACACAGGTCCTCAGCTGTCTGGCGTACCAGTCTTAGCAAGATTAATATGCTCAATGAATGACACACGTTGCCTACTTAACCACCTTTGGACGACCTTGCAGGTCCTCAAGGCTCAAATTCTCCGCTGATATAAAAGCACGTATTCCGCCATGTTATTCTTCATGCTTCATCTTGCTCAAAGCAGCTTACACCCCGAAGATAGCTTTTTGTATTGACAGTAAGCGATCCTTTTTACGACCCATAAGGAGATCACCAGAACACTGCAACTCTCGAGGGGATAGTCCTAGCAATATGAGAATCCTCAAGAGTAGTAGAGCACCGTTCAGGCAACGTGTGGACAATCAGCAACCTGTCTGCAGCGGAAGCAACACCTCACGGCAGCTCAAGAATAAGTCATCTGTAACAACACGAACGTCTTCGAGAATGACACGAATCAAGTATAAACATCACCACAGAGCCCGACGACAAGTCCGTCTCCGCTCACTAAAGTACTGCAAAGAGTCAGGCTCATCCAAACCACAATCAGGACGAACACCGGCCAACTCAACGTACGACTCAGCGCTCACCTTGGACACTATCGTCATCCCGGGCCAGCCCATTCTAACATGGCTACCCAGCGTCTGGCTAGAAGACACCCTCCTATGCAGCTTCCCACCCGGGTTCCTCCCGACTCACCTGATCGCGCAACTTGCTCCACCTCACGACCCAGACTGTCCCATATGCTGTGCACCGCTCGACATCCTGCCACCTTACTACAACGACCCTGCTGTCCGAGCCCAGATTAACCAGGGCTTAGACAACATTACTCCTGGAGTGGCACGGCACACAAGTTGCGGACGTACGGTCCATCAACACTGCTTCAAGCAGTGGGTGCATACCTGTTACTATTCCTCGGACAGAGTGACGTGTCCGATGTGTCGGGGTTTGCTGTGGCAGCGCGAACGGGAGGAGGTTGTTGTGAGGGCGGCTCAGACGGTTGACCCTTGGCTTGGATCCGACCCGAGGGTAACGGCTAGGTGGTACTGGAGACTTTGGGGTGGGTGGTGCTTGCAGTGCACTATGTTAAAAGTTCTGCTCGCGGGTGTGGCTTTGCTGGTTATGTTTGGAGGGTACTACGGCGTTGCAGTTTGCACGTGTTGGATGTTTGGTGTGAAGGGGTTGATTGTCCTACTGTTCATGTTGGGGCTTCTTGGCATGATCTTGTGCGTGGTGGCTATACTGCAGCGCCTTTTGAGACTCATTTGAGCTTGCAGATGAGACGGATCGCGATGGGAAAAGTTTGATTGTTAGCTATCCCTGTATACCTTGGTGTTCGCAGGCTGTTGGGAAATTGTGGCATGGAAAGACACCGGCCGCGTAGTGCATGGTCTATCACCTAATAGTCAGTGGTTTTAATGAAGGAGTTCACTCGAAATGGTCCTTGATAACCACCTTGATACCCAGAACGAGTTGTGCCTTGAAGCTATTCAGACAATCAGGCCACAAGGCCGCATCGCACCGCACTGCCAAGCTTCTGCTCTCACGCTAAACTTCTTCCATCCACAAAGTGCGCTGCGCTGGACCTGACATGGTCACTCACAGTTCGGTTCAATTGCATTCGACCAGCCCACGATCATCTCAGTTAGCCTACACATAGTCGACAAGAACCACAACCGTCGCAATGGCCAGTACGTTACATTCCACGCACCTCTTCACGAACAAGCGACGCAGCATCGCAGAACTTGAGGACGCACGCACGCTAACCAGATCTCACGCACAGAATCCAAGAACTCGTCTCAACACAACCAGTCCAAGAAGGCTCACAGAAACGGGTACGTCCCTTTCCTCGCAAATACCCTCATTCTCTCCGCCTCAGAGGAGTGAAAATCGGCAAGACAAGACTAACAAGCGCTCTCTTCTAGCATCTACAAGCCCAAAACCCACAGATACCCCTCGCTCAAAGGCACAGACCCGAAGTTCCGACGAAACCACAAGCACGCGCTGCACGGCACCATGAAGGCGTTGAAGGAGGTTAAGGAGGGGAAGAGGGATACTGCATAGACTGGAGAACTTTCTACTGTACTGCTGCGATGGGACGGGAGGCATGTTACGGCCGATCGATGAACGGCTTGCGTTGCGTTGCGACGCCGGGCCGGACTGGATCAATACAGACAGGAAGCGGTTTTGTGCGCTGCGAAAATTGTCGGTAGCATATGAGTTATCCGAAGGGCACAACGAGGCGAGCTGAAGCCGGTGGTGTGGTGTGGCGTGGCTTGGCTGCAATGAGAACAAGCTGAGTCGCGGCATTATGTGCTACGGCTGAGCAAAGAGGCAAGGCAAGTCAATTGCAGCAAGCTGCGGACGAAACGAGAAAAAAAAATCATTCCAGAACTTCAAAACAGTTTCTTGCGAACTTTTTCAAGATCCCTAACAACTTCAACAGACATACACGGGTTCAATGTTGGACCAGGTGCTATTGCAACATATTGCAGGTGCCGCTCGACAAGATGAGATGGTCAAATCCTGGATCATACCTTTCCCGGACATTTTCCCTTGCGTCTTTGACCTCCATGCGCACCTACCTCAAGTGAACGAACATACTGAGCAGAAGAGCAGAAGAGAAAAATGGCATAAGTGTGTACAGCATCGTGTCTCCCCCATACACGCATGACTGAAGGATTGTTGATTTTATCAACGTGCCTATAGTAATTTAACCACCCCTTCCAATTACCAAACACGATTCTTCTGGTAATCCGTGGAGGATTGTGCATGGACGGAAGGGGACAACTTTGCTCTTCAGTACGAGGCGGGGTGATGATGACGATGTGATTTCTTTTCATTGCTTGTTCAGGTGTGGCCGACAGGCTGCATTGCTTGTCTTGCGTTCATGCCGTTGTGGTGTACAGCCGACTGCAGTCACGGTCAATGTGCTTCTGTAAGCGATGTCCCATCGGGATTTCCAAGCGACGCGTCGTCGCCTGGGCGTAAGAAAGGAGCTGGTCTAACGATGCTGATCCGGGCAGGACATATCATCGACGATGTTGGAAGGAAATTGAGGTTGAGTAGGCGAGATGTTGCGTGTCTGCAAGCCATGAGAGCAACACATGAGAAAGAAGTATTTTGCTGTTCAATTGCTGGTCACGGACATGTTGTTCCGGCGTCTCGGCTTATGTTGCTGCTTCGTTCTTATCAGAAACCTCGATGTGCGGGAACCTGCGCCACTGTGGTACAAGCGTACACTAGTAGGCCGTCGCAACAGTCGACCGTGGTTTTACCCTGAGCCAAGACTACAAAGGCTGCGAATATCCTCGTGCTCAGGATGAAGTGGTTGGTAGGAACGAGGTTTCTGATAATGGGGCATGTACATCACCCTCGAGGTTGATTGTTGCTTGGAAAACTAGATCCCCCCAGTCAACAGGCAAGCGCAAGATTCGTGCCGCTCGAGACGTGGGACGAAGGTAAGCATTTCCAGCGGTATCTCGCTGCCGACGGTATGAGTGGATGGCAGAGGATAGGCTGTGAGCTCAGCCCTGCAAGATGCTGTACGGCGAACGTGGTTGTTTGTGTGCTCTTTCATCCTTCCATTGTATCACATTGCCACAACCTGTCGTGTCCAGTTGATGTCCCGTTACACATTCGGTCCGTAACCTGCTGGCAGAGTCTTCATGCATAAGCGAGCCTTGCCAATAGGCACGATGCATATATCCCTGTAGCTTTGGACAGTCCACCACAAAAATCTCCAGCGCTGCTATGGACGGAGAAACAGGTCCCCGTATCTCTCTAAATACTCTACGAGCATCTGCATATCATGTTCATGGCATGTGAAAGGCTGCCACGCCATGGTCTGTGGTCAGCAAGCCATGAGATAAGAGTGCGTCATTTTCTGCATGATCGAACGGTGGAACCCGTGGGATGAATTCGCTTTGGGGAGTGATGAGCGGTTTCCATAACGGCCACCACGGGGAGCTTCGGTGGACACTGATAGGATAACGTTCTTTTGACCTGCCTTATGCTGCAAGACCGGTCGCATAACTTGCATAATTGATGGATCTATCACGACGGCCACGCATGGATTGCAGGCTCGTGGCAGATTTCACAGGTGCTGATATCTCTTCCGAGCATTCTCAGTGAGGGAAGCCAGGAACTTCATCTCGCAATCAGATTCGATGGTATTCCGCGCTTACTCGTCATTATTCCCCGTAAATTCGATACGTGGCTTTCACCAGCCGGCTTCCGTCAGGACAACAGTCACGGCACACATGCTTATTACCAGTCCTTCGTGGTTGCCTGCTTTTGTGAGAGTGCGTGTGGATGCAGGTCATTTTCGCGCCGGCGTAATGGAGTCCCGAAGACAAGCATCTTCAGATGCTATACCGTCCAGACGCAAATTCTCGATGTGGCGACAATGGATGGATGACGAAGTGCTCTGCAGGCACGGCAGGCTGCGTGGAGATCGTATCTCCATCGCACGTCATTCGCCAGAATTCTAGTATGAAGGGAAGGCCCGGCTCCTGCAGCAAGGTTGGCAACATGCCTTGCCAAAACACTTGCAGAAAGCCACGGCATCGAGATTGTAGTATCAGTGAAAATTACGACACAAAGGAGTGAACAAGAAGCAACTGAGAAACTGTACGGGCAAGAGCATACACACTTCTGGATGACACGGAAAGACACGATCGAGGTTGGAAAAGGAGCCGTGAGGCCTATTCTGTATTGAATGAGTTTCGTACTCCTTGGAGAGTATTCGAGCTTTCGTCAGTGGTCGAGCTATAGCTCAAACCAAAATTGCCGCCTCGTAACAGTTTCGTAGCGTAGTTTATATGGTCATTAGGTACGTTCAACGCTCAGAAAATCCATCCCGGCTTAAGTAGCCAAATAACCCTTGGTGGAGCATTGTCCACAACTCGCTTGCCAGAACGCCTTGCTCTCGTAAATGGTCGGTCAAGATTTGGCTTATCTCATTGATGTTTTGCCTTTTAACTAGAGACTCGCTTCCCTATCGGACGTGGTCATCTACCTCGATTCCATCCGACATTCCAAACGACGTGAGCAATGTCTCTGAAGGTGTTCACAGCATGAACAGCTTGACCAAAAAGTGTGCTGTTCATGGCGGCCTCTTCCTCGTTTTCATCATAAGGCATGAACATTCCTGACGGTGTCCTTCTCATTCCGGAGGGCCCTTCCTGATCTTCGTGTGCATAAGGAGAGTAGTCGGGCTTCTGAGTAGGTGACGACCAAGGTCCGTCCATTAGTTCTGGGTCATCATCTAAGAGAAAATTGTGACTCGGTTTCGAGGGCTTTAACGTCTCTTGAGATGATGAGTGTTGTAAACTTCGACTGGGCATCCATAGTAGTGCTCCATTGGGTATTTCTGGCGGTTCAGGTGTGTCCTTCCTGTACTTTAAGGTCGTCGAGGGTAGTGGAGCTATCGTTTTGTTGCTATCGCTGAAGCTACCACGAGGAGTACTTCGATTGCTTCTCATTCGTGCTGGTGCCATCATCAGTCCTCCGTCATCGTCTTCATCACTTTCTGAGAAGTCTTCTTCGGGCTGTTCTTCCTTTTCGTCGTCCTCTGAGTCAATGGCCCGCACTTGGCGAACTTCCTCATTGAAAAAGACATGTTTTGCTTCTGATGGAGTCTGGGTGCCAAACGAGTACCTCGGAGGACGGTCGGATGAGTCGCTTGCCTCGGTAGGAGTGTTGGACACTGAGCTGGTATGGTAGCTCGGCAAGGAGAAATCACTACCTCCATTCCTAAGAACACCTCTACCGGGTACTGGGCTTGAACGTTGTACTTGAATGATGTCTCCCGCGCGCTGCAGTAACGTGTGTTCATTCTGAGACTTCTCCAACAGAAGTGCTGATGGGGTCTTCTTCTTCAAAATTGGCTTTTTGCTCAGGAAGGATGAACGAGTCGACATTTGACTTGGCGGCGGCGAACGCTCTCTAAGGAGACCCCTCTTTTTGTTTATCTGCAACGGGCCATATAGCCAGGTCACATCACAGTCTTTCATCCAGTTCAACGACTCTGGCGATATGGTCTTAAGGTCGTACTTGGTCTTTGTCCAGGTTCTCCAAGAGGCATTTTCCAATCGTTCCCAGTTGGTGATCTTTCTACGTCTAGCGGTAATCCAGCTCCACGAAGACCATATATCCTCATGCTGCTCCCAGTCGTGTGACAGGTAATCTACATGTCTTGTCGGCTCGTGTTCGATATGATGGTCATCCTGGGCCTTCTGCGAGGGTGACTTTCCTCGGGCAGGAGTGCTCGCTGTTGTCGTCGACGTCGACGAACTGTCGTTGTCGGCCTGTCTTTCTCTTCTCTCATCGCAGGTAGGATGTGGCACATTGTTCTCGAACAAAGGGAAGCCGTCATCTTCCTCGTTATAACCAAAATCTTCTGTCGGGTCGAGCGAGGAATATGACGGTGTGGAGAAGTACGAGTCTCGAGATCCCATAGATTGACTGTAGTACGGTGAAGACGGTGCTGTCGATGGTACCGAAGGCGAAAAGGATCGATGGTATGCTGCATGAGCAAAGCCCTGTTTTGGGTCGAGATCCTCCCGAAAGTCCAGTTCACGCTTTAACGTGACGAGATCTGGATAGGAAGTCGAGAGAGTAGGGCTCGAAGGGAAACTGTTCGCACCGCCGGCCAGAGGGGGTTGCAGTACCGTGGCCATGGTGGTGAGTAGATGTTATCTGTATGAGCGGATGTTCATGAGGCGGTTTGAGTGTCAAAGATACGAATATACTCTGCTAAGGCAGCGCTGCAGCAACGTGACGTCGATCGCTGTCTGTGCAATGGTTCGAATTCGTTCTTATTGATTTACTACTGGATATGCCAGGCCTTGTGGCAGAGTCGCAGGCGGTGCCGAGGGTAGTCGTCTGTGCCGTCTGTGGATGGGGATGTCTCGCCTAGGACGGATGAGATGCTGTTGGTGGGAGAAAACTCATTCGTCCAATCCTACTCGTCGCGATCACGATTCGAGGGACAAGAGATGAAGGCCTTGCAGGTGTGGGCAAAGTCAAGAGGTTAACACCGCAAGTGATCGGCGGACAGAACAGGGACAGGTTAGTCGTGCAGCTGCTCCCAAGCCACGCTCCTACTGGAGTAGATGCGAACTAAGCAAGACTTTGATCCGTCCAGGGACCAGATTGGTGCGTTGGCTCACTGAATGACTCTCAGTCCAATTCTGGCCGCTTAACAGGCGAAAACTCAAGTAACAGCCGGCGGCGCGGGAGGAGCTGTGGAAGATGCTCAAATGCTGTCAGACAACGAGTAGGACGAGGATCATCACAACAAAGGGTGGGGTAAGTCTACGCCATAACACCAAGGATAAGCGGAGGTCGAATCTGGATTTTGCTGCTCTGTGGGCACCTGGAGAGAAGTTTTGGACAAACCCCTTGGCGAAGCTTTTGATCCTTGCAGCCTTGAAAAAGAGGAACAGCTGGAGACCTCCTCACCTAAGTTTGCCTGCACCAAATGGAGCTCTTGTGCCGCTCCCCCCAGGCGCTTTGGCCTTTATTTATGGGAGCCACGGCCGCCAAGGTTAACCCCGTTTCGATCGTCTGTTTGTTTGCTTGACTAACAATGCCCTACAGATCGAGGTCATCGTAAAGTCCTAGTCAGTAATACCACGTTCTCTTACACAAAACGGTGATACCTTCAATGTGGTAGGTATGCAAAGAGATTGTAGCTTGTATGTTGCATGCTTTGGTGGTAACGCAGCTTCCTGCACGTGTCGAAGTACACAACTCGAAGATGTGCGGCACATCAGATAAGAAACGTGGGAAGCGCGACAGGCTTGGGACCGTTCCTGCCAGCTGCTATCTTGATATCAAGGTTCACCGGTACCGTAGCGGGCAACTGGCCTAACATCCTAGCAGTCATCAAGGATGTCTCTATCACAACACCAACAGTCATCGTCCGTGCTCGAGTTCATATGCCATTCAAACTGGTTGGACCGCTGCATGTCTTTGTGTGAGCGATTGCACCATTCTAATGATTCCAACCAACGGGCAAATCAAGATCCTCGACATTCGTATTGAGTGCGCTGTCACTGCTACCTGAACGTTACACAGACAACAGGAGTACTAAGGTGAGCAGCATTGTTAACTTCTGCGATCGATGCGCATTGGTTCCCCTCTATACCAAGCAGAGTTAGGACGCTCAAACGGCGCACCGGCCTGCAGGTTCGAGGTTTTCTGCCTATTAAACTTTCCGAAATGCTTCATGCCCCTTGCTACGGCATGATTGGTCCAACCTAGACGCCACAACAGCGATGAACCTGAACGACATCCCCTTTCGAATCACAGCTTTTCTCGCCTGTGGCGCGTGCATATCTAGCTTTGACGCTTATGTCTTGAACACGTTGATACGTCAAGCAATTCAGAACCATCAAGCACGCGTCCACGCAGTGTGACCAGATCCACACCATGAACCGGACAGTCTCGGTGGGTGTAGAGACAGAGACCGAAGTCACTGAGCGGGAGAAATCGTTCCGGACCTTTACTTCCTGCTGCACATCCTGAATTATATCGAAGGTGGCTTTTTGAGTCAGCATCGCACAAATGGAAGTTATCCGATGTTCTTTGAGCTGTGCTGCCTGCTCGCCCGATATCCGTGCACTACCAAGTAAGTTTGATAGCGACCGACGGGAGATGTTCCTGATCTGAAGATTCAAGTGGATGAGTTCCACAGCGGCAACCAGCGGATGAATTCTGCTTCGCCCTGACAAGTTTTCAGCTTGAGCCGCTGAAACATTATTGCGTTTGGCGGGTTCAGATATTCCACCGCCATGCAGATTTGAATTGTGAGAGCAATCAATGGCGATGGACTCGTACACGTGCGGAAGCCCGGCAGCAGTAGGGAGGTGGGATGATCTTGCTGCCATCATTTAAGCAGCATTGGTGTCGTCAGCCTTTGTACGCAGCGGCCTTCTATCAAGCTCAAAAGCAACAGCATGTGAAAGTCTAACCTCAGTACCGCATACTCCTGCTCGAACAGAATGGTTGACCTATAAGCCTGTAGCAGTGAGTGAGGACTAGGACCCCCGTCTCGCTCTTGTGGTCTCGAATAGAGAGCTAGGAGACCCTACCCAACAGCCCCGCTGTATCTACATAGCTACAGGAATGCGTCCCTTGGGGGCTGCCCACAAGGCAGTGACGAGTACTTATCGTACGATGCCGAAAACTCGTTCAGCAACAATGCAACAGGAACAATGTCACTCGGAAGCCCTCGAAACCCCGAACATCATCTATCATTCTATGCCTCTTCGGTATTTATTTGTTTCGTGCTCTTCACGTATTCGGACCCAACCGACGAAGTGTAGGCTGCCTATCTAGCAGTGAAAGCATTTCACACCTCTTACATGCAAAGGGCTTCAAGAGTTCTCGATTTGCATGCACCAAAGGAGCAATTCGCGCCGCTTCGAGTGCTTCTCTTCGTGGCTCTAGAAGCAACCCTGTCAGCCATAGATAAGCACTTGCAAGTGGGAAAAGGTCTAGGTAGTCAACAGACTTGGTCTGCCTTTCAACCGCAAGATACTGGCGGTACACAACATAATCAGGGCGGGGATGCTACCTTGTCTCAACCTGCACGCCTACCTCGTGACATCTCGCAAGGATTCCGTGTACAAGAGGGAGGACCACTGAATAGAGACCTAGACTCTAGATTGTCGGTCTGTCCCGGATACACCCGTTTCTTAATTTGCGAAAAGCGGTGCATCTGGCATCTAGTGGCGAGTATACAAATCCTTCCTATGAAGTCCAGGTGATCTTTCGACGTGCCAATGCCGTCTTCAGAGCATCCGAAAGGCGCAACCTTACTGCCAACTAAGGCGTTCGGTACTCTGCTCCCGTGCTGCCTGCCTTCATTCCGAGCCTTACATTTTGATAGGCTAGGATATCAAGTCCTCACTCCGGGTTCTTCCGCCTCAGCTATTTGAAGCTGTCTCTAGTGTCCGAAGCTATCGGCATGTTCAACACTGGATGTCGGGCTGACGACTGGCAAGCTCACTCCTCGAACAGTGACCGCGCCGATGGCTCTGCTGCATCCCCGCAAGTTGATTACGGTGTGCTATAGAACCATGCTGCTGCGCAATCTCGTTACCGTGACGTTACGCTTGGCCGTATTCTCCTTCCTCATTGTACAAGGTGTCAAGAGGAATGTGCTATCAAAACGCGCGCCTTCAAGTTCACTGGATCTGCTTACGGTCAATCTGAGCATTGTTTGTGCAGATGTGGTCGACCGTACACTATCGCTTATCGATAAGTCGCAAGGTCATATGCCACCGCTGCACCCCTCTAAAGGTGACTCTTGCATGTGGCAGGTAAAGACGCGAACCATATACCAGTGCGATTGTCAGATACAAAACAGTCGAGCCTGAACAGCGTCGGCAATCAGCTAATCTTCGAAGTTGAACACAATGGCAACAGAAACAGAGTCAGCACCACAGCCACCACGGCAAGTGGTTTATTGCGGAGGTGCGCTCACAACACCATGAGGAGGAAAACATGCTGATACTGGGTATGTAGTCTGCACATTGCCCCCAGAGGTACGCTACTCACCACACTCACAGTGGTCAAGAATTGACAACAGACGAAGTATTGCGAGTTCGGTGGCACAACCAAGAAATGCGAAGAATGGCTCGAGAACAACCATCCAGATCTGCACAAGCAGTTATACTCTGAAGGTACATGCCTACTTTGGGTTGAGACACAGAGGTGCTGATATTCTTGTGCACAGACGCCCTCAATGCCAACATGGCAGCCCTGAGCGTCGACGCCCAGAAACGCGCTGAAAAGGACGCCGCCAAAAAGACTGCCAAAGCCGAAGCCGCAGCACAGAAAGAAGCAGAACGAAAAGCCGAAGCAATGGTCCTAATCAAACGCGTCGAGCGCAATAAGCGGAAGTACGTCACTGTCGTCTCTGGCCTGGAAGAGCACGGCTTAGAGCTGAAGAAGATTGCGAAGGAGATGGGGAAGAAGTTTGCGACGGGGAGTTCGGTGACGAAGACGGCCGCTGGGGGTGAGGAGATCACGGTGCAGGGGGATGTCAGTGACGATCTTTATGATTGGCTGACGGAGACGTATGATCAGATCCCGGAGGACAATATTGATTGTATTGAGGACAAGCCGAAGAAGAAGGCGCAAGCATAGAGAGAAACATCGAGTACGTGGGTGGGCAAGCGTTGGATCTGATCATGGCTGGAAATGGGGACTCAAGACGTCTTAGTCCGTCCATTTCTATGAGAGCATTTGCTGTGACATGACTAAGGCTGTGGACATTTCGTTTTACCAATGCTCTCGCAATCGTCTTCACGTGTCGAAGATCATCTTCTCTGACACAGGAGGATACCAATATCCCCAAACAGGATCCGTGGCTTCTGTCGCGCCCATCTTACAGATTGCGACTCGGTCTATCATGGCATCCCGCACCCATATATACTCCTTTTCTGGACTTGTTACTGGCTTGTCTCTATCATTTGCCTTCTGCTGTGACGCCTTACCGCCCGTCTCGTCTTCTGTCCCATCCACCTTGCCATCTCCTGTTGCCGCATCCGCTGAGGCCCGCTCAGCTTCTTCGATGTTCCCCTCGAACTGATTAAAGACTCTCAACAACGGCCTCGCATCAACCGTGCCTTCCTGCCACCTCTTCTTCCCATGCGCCCACTTTCGACCCTTTGTCGTCCGCCCACCCTTAGCCTGCATCTTGTACCGCATATTCGCGACAGTAGCGTGAAGGACAAGCGGGCGTGTTTCGTTGATGAAGCCCTCTTTGCGGAAGATCTCTCGGAGGTGGAGGCCAAAGTTATAAAGTCTGGTATTTTCCGTGACGTATGGTTCGCTGTTGGAGTCTGAGATGGCCTGCGTTTGCTCACGGGGTCTGGCCCAGATTACACGGGCGCCCTTGTCTTTTGGGAATGCGCCGAGGCCTGTTAGGGAGACGTAGAGCGGCGAGACGGCATCTGATGTTGGCTCATCTTGCTGACCAGCCGGGGCCGCTGATGTGGGAGGTGGAGATACAGGTCGCTCGAGAGATCTTACACCTCTTGTTGATGTTGTTACGGCTGACTCGTCTTTCTGCACCTCGACATCTGCCGAGACCTCATCCTCGATCTCACCCGTCTCTTTGGCATCTTTGTCCTGCCATTTCCTTGCCTGTTTCGCACTGGCAGGTGGGCCTTTCGCCGCATCTCTGAGGATTTGCTGCAGATCGAGGCTGTGAAGGAGGTCTTTAGCCTTCTGCATACGAGCTTCATCGTACAGGTCCATGACTCCTAGAGTGAAATGATATGTGCCTGCTGCTCGGTGAACAATGTTCGGCAGGACCTTCAGCCTGTCTGCAAAGGTGTGCTCATCGCTGGTGGGATGCTTCATATTCCTGAGCGGGTCGTCCTCATTAAGGGTAGTGGACGCTTCATTTGTACCATTCGGCCTTTCATCGTCTGATTCTGCCTTCGCGTCCCCAGTCATGACCTTGATCCTACCATCTGCAGTCTCCTCGAGTCTTCGCTTTGGCTTCTCTGGCTCGGTTGAGACATTCCTAAAATGCTCCAATGACTTTGCTAGCTGTGGCACGGTCGTTTCGGTGGCAAGAGGAAAGCACAGAAAGTGAGTAGTCTTCACCTTCTTCTCACCAGCCCCATTGGCACTTTCGTTCTTTGATCCTCTGCCTTTACCCATGGTGGTGTTTCGTGCCGATGTAGTTGACGATGATGATACTCTGATATTGCTAGGATGGTTGTTCTTGTTGATATTACTGTGGCTCACGACCCGGGTACACTTAGTCACGTAGCTCAAAGTATAGGATCTAGTCGGTAGCGCGACGGTCCATAATGTCAACGATGCTTTCATAACACTCCCCAGTATACGTTATCCGAGCAATATTGAATGAGTGCAGTTGGAGATCACTCATGTGATATTGACGACTTCAGTGACTCAGCACGACGTCAAGGGATACTGTGCTTGTCTTCGTGCTCCACAACCATCTGCCTTGCAGTGAGGTGACGTTGTTGAGCTCATTGCATAACCACAGGCTTGCTTCGAAGCTACCACGCGATCGCAACTGCTGTGTTTCCAAGGCAGTGACTTTTTGGTTCTCTGGAAAGCGACCCAGGCTCGTCGTCTTCGTACTTTGTGCGCCGCCGATGTTTTGGGGCTTCCAGCAACCAAGCTAGGAATTAGACTTCTTGTCGCTCGTCATGACACTAGTAGATCTAGGCATCATCGTCCCTTCCCTCCTGTCTGGGAAAGAGAGAGTCCGCTTCCTAGCTTAGCTCACGTGAATACCATCGCGGCTTTGTCTTGAATACCTTCCAAAACAAACATAATCTCCTTCACCTGCCAAAACCCTGCTCTCACTGACACACTTCACACAGCAGAGCATTTGCACGGATTCGGTGCCTGGTCATATAGCAGCTTCGCCACAGCGACCATCGATCCGAGTATATAGCATAAATTAATCCCAATGAGACATATCTGTTGGAAATGTGTCTTTGGATAACCTTCAGGGGGTGTTGTGCAATGAGAAGGTAAGCTTAGCCACCAGCATCCAGACTGTCGCATCTATTTCTTCTGCCTCGTGTCTATGTTTGAGTTCAACAAGCGGCCAATCATGGAGTTCGATCATTGGGATCACGTCTAGTCCAGTTCACAATCTCCTTCGCCTCGACCGTGATAGGCCATCACACTAATATGACCAGTGTTCACTAGCTGCCGATAGACAGACGCCGGGAGGCATAACAAGCACACCCTGTCCAAAATTATGTCTTTACGCATTGAGCTTGACGATCCTGGCCAGCTAGAACACTATTATCCTGGCCAGGAGCTACGGGGAAACGTGATATTCCAGCTCCTAAAGCAGCGCAAGATAGCAACCGCGTCCATCGTTTTCCGAGGAAAGATAGACACGGAATACATCGAACATCGACGCGGCGCAGCAGGGAATCAGGGTCCTCGATCACGCTCTCACGAAGTCATCCGCCTCTTCGAATATAGCCACACTCTCTTCAAAGGGCCATTCGATGTACCGCCACAGACCTTCTCCTGGCCATTCACCATCGCCATCCCAACACACGTCCAGTACAGACGTACGGGCAATAAATCACCCGGCTTCATCAATGACGGTGTCAGCCTCCTCCCCCCCAGCATCGACTGGAAAGACTACGCGATTACCCATGACGCCAGGGGGCGCATCAAATACAAACTTGTAGCCCGTGTCGACTCAGGCGGTCTCTTCAAGAACGAAGATACCGAGCTCCCAATCACAATTTTCCGCTTCGCTACCGTGCCGCCACCGAAACCACAACTACTCAAGCACGAATTTCCAAATCAATGCTGGTCATCCCGAGAGCTTCGAGATCAACCACATACGCTGAGGCAGAAGTTCAAGCACATCACCTCGGATGATCCTAAGCTGAAGACGCCATGCATAGCGCTTAAAGCGTGGGTTCATTTCCCGCTTCAGCTGGCGCAACATCAGAAGACAGCCATAGCATTCAGTATTCAACACTCCCGCGTAACGCCAAACGACCCAGAAGCACCAGATCTAGTCCTCGATTCTCTGCGTCTGTACCTCAAATCGCACACCTCTATTACGGTCGTGAGAAACAGCATACGTGCCGCCCTGAACCTTACCGATCAATACTGTGCCGGCAGAGCGGATTTGGCATCGCACAGCGTCGCGTGTCAGGGGACACGTCTGGACCTGAATGGAAAAGAAGTTTGTCTCTCTGATGACATTTGTTTGGCCGACTGGCAATTGGCCAAGAACCAGTCCAGGCCTGTGGTGGGTGACCTGGATACGTATACACTTAAGCGGCGTCACCTGATGAACGTCCAAGCTGATGTGAGACATCCGCCGACTGGTCATGTGTTCCAGTTGAAGACAGAGTTTCGGATTGAGGTACTGGATGAGTATATGCCTGAGATGGCGCAGAGGGCCGGAAATAGGTTGGGTCAGGGTGGGCAGGTTACAAGGCTTGAAGACGTCGATCCCGAATTACCGACTTACGATGAGGATGTGCGGCCGCCCGAGGCTGAAAGTGGTGGAAAGACAGAGGTGGATACCAAATCGTAGGAGCCTGCGCCTGTGGTCTCTATCTTCGGCACCCGATACAGATTCGACCCAGTACCGCCCTTTATCGGGGCTGCAGAATCCGAGTCGGATAGCGTTGCTGTTGACCCTTCACTTAGACAATCTATGAGTGGGAGGTAGACACGTATATCCTCGAGGACACAATGTCGCAAAGCAACTTCCTTTAATTAGGCATGCACAGCATAGCCATTTTCTGGACTGACAGCCGCATCAGAGATGCAATCAGTCCCTTGTGGCTCCTCGCCGACTATGCGCCCAAAGGCATATACTTGCCACTACCTCGCGCCAACCACATCGAGCTCGGTAAACCACTCTGACAAAGTCAACACCGTGTTGCTCCCAATGCATTGTTTCGAAGACTCAGGACGGTCGACTCCGCAGGCCCAAGCACGCGGAATTTGAAAAGCACAGGTCGAAGACCGCGCTCGTGGTGTTCTCGGCGGTATTGACGACAATGTAGTATTCTTGACAAACATGAAGACCGCGAACATACCCGAATTGCCTGCTTGCTTGACCTGGCCACCAGACAAACTTCTCGTCTCTTATGCTGCTTAACGTGGTCGAAGACAGATGGTAGCGGGGCCACTTGCTACTTTCCCGCTTATGTTCCGTACGGCTCTCCTCGCTCGCCCAGGGGTCTTTGCTCCCGAAACTAAAAGCTCCAGCATCGATCCGTGACTTACATGAGTCGGGCGCCCATACTTCCATCGCGTGGCGTCTCAAGTGCTGAAGATTGACTTCTCGGTGTGCGCAACCAAAGTTACCCTCTTGTGGAATCGGCCGGTTCCCATATGCTATGCCGTTTTCCGTTATCTGAGATTCTGCGGTTTGCGTTCATTGCCAGCTGCTACGAGTTAGATAGCCTGGGGCGTGTGAGTAAGTTGGCCGGTCAACTCAAGTTGTCGCTTCGAGATATTGGGATCCAAAGTAGTCTAAGCGATGATTGCCGTGACCATGCCTAGGATATCAGAAATGTTCTGGGGTCCCTTGGTAGCGAGTTCTGCGACGATTAACCAGAGAACAATGGGGCGTGGATTGCTAGGTATGTTTTTTGGTGGTGATGGCAGGTAATTAGCGAATGGTACCTAATGAGATGTAAGAAGCTTGGGGATGTAGGGAGACGCTTGCGCTCAAAAATACAGCCGGTGAGGGTCAAAAAAGACATTGTGGCAACCGGATTCGAACCGGCGATCTTCATCTGTTCAACTGGCTCCTCCTACACATGGATTCGACGAACTTATCCCTCGTTTGAGCCGCGCTAGACTACGTCCTGCTGCGTGTGCAATCTCATTCAGTAGTACTTCTAGGTTTCCTGAAGTCCCTCATGACTTTACCGTAGTAAATAGCTTTGGACCTCCCTGTTTGGTAGTCTCAGCCGTGTCGGCGCGCCAGCACTTGATTTCGTGCAGCTGCCTTCTGAGTTTTTGCATTTCATTCAAGCTAGGCAAGCGCATCTGCAATTCATGCAGTAAGAAGCCGTTAGTCGTTAAACACTAGATGAACCTCTACCACTAGGTCATACCACTGGTTTGCTTCACAAGTTTTGACATTAGGTATTTATGTCAATGCTTCGGCCCGTTGGTCCGGGTGACTCCGAGTGAAGGTTTCGTAAGCTGGCGAGCCGGACATCGTACACTGCCTCCAGAAACAGCTGGAAGTGCTGGGTACTGCGACCGTTGATATTGCAACCAGCCTATTGATAAGGACTAGCTTTTGGGTGTCATTTAGTGTACCAAATGTCCTCTTCACGTGGTCTTGTAGCGCGCACCAGACCTGAGTATTTGCACATGCAGGAGAGTGCCAGGAAAGCTTTTATTCAGGGACGTATGATGAGGCCTGACAACAACCACAACCATGATGTGCTCTAGAACTTGGAGCCCTCCATCTCAGGACAAATATCAATCAGAGTCGAGTTCGGGAAACATCTCAGCGAATCTGTCGCCTTCTTGGTCAGGGCCATAATTGGGCGGTGTCCTTCCTGGAGGGGTGGGAAGCGCCAAATTCGTCTGACTGGTATTCTTTGTGGTTCCCAACAGATGATTCGAAAGACTACCAGTCCATGACTTGCTCCGTCCCCCGTTGACATTGGCGGTGAGCTTTCCCTGCAGTCGTAAGAACTCTGCCTCTTGCCAGAAACCCATCCTGTCAGCCCAGTCTCTCGGAAGCTGCTCGTTGCGGTCTTTGGCGTGCACTAACTCTTGAGCATTCCATTCCGGCTTCAACAGCTCTCGGATGGTATCCAGGAATCTGTTGCTCGCAGCAACGTGTAGGCAGGTCATCCCACGGTTATTCCGTGCTCGGATATCTGCACCAGCCTCGAGAAGTCGTCTTACGACTGCCACAGAACTCGAAGAAACGGCCTTGAGTAGTGGTGTTTGTAGCGTACCGGTCCTTGCCTCCAGGTCTGCGCCATGTTTGAGAGCTAGTTCGGTCATTTCTAACGACCCTATAGAAGCAGCAATGTGCAGCGGCTGCCACCCATGAAATCCGACAGCGTGTATTGACGCACCCAACCCGAGCAAGGACGTTGCGATGCCAGCAGCACATTCGACGAAAGCAGTGTGAATAGGAAGTTGCCCAGAGCTGTCAGCACGATGTAGGAGCTCTGGCGTTTTATCTAGTAGGATCTCAACAGCTGATAGGTCCTTAGCTTCGATCGACTGAGCAAGTGGAATAAGTGGATTGTAGATCTGCAGCTGGAGAAGGCTGCTGTCAGTGTCAAGTTTGTTTTCCAGATCTCGTAGGTATTTGTAGATATCTATATGGGCTGTAATCAGAGCAATTTGTTGTGCGTTCCCGTGTCGTTGATTCCTCTTCTTTAGTAATTGCAGTTGCAGTGTTGGGTCATGCTCAAGCAGAGCTTTGACGATTTCAATGTCACCTGCTCGACATGCGAGAAACAAGCACGTATTCTTGTAAAGATCTTCATACAGGATGTCGGCGCCAGCTCGGAGCAAGACTTTGACCACATCAATGTGTCCGCTTCGACATGCACGAAAGAGTGGCGGCCAACCGTCGCGACCTCGAATGTTGACCATGGCACCTTGATCGATCAGATACTGCCCAACTTCGGCGAAGCCGGAGGTCGAACACATGTCAAGCGGCGTCTCCTTGTGAGAGCTAGCATTGACATCAGCACCAGCCTGAACTAGAAGGCGAACAACAGCTAGGTGACCTCTATGAGAGGCAAGATGAAGCGCTGTACGATGTTTCTCGTCCACTGCCGCTACCAAGGCGCCCTGCCGAAGAAGAAACTCAACCATGGCTTCATCGCCGAGGTCGGATGCTTTGTGCAAAGCAGTCCAGCCTCCTCGGCAGTGGACATCGAGCTGGCCTCGGTTGTGCTTGAGCAACGCTTTTGCCGTTTCGATTCGTCCGTACGTAACAGCATGGTAGAAGGGGGTCGATTTGCGTTTGTTGGTATCCATTAGGTCCGCTCCATGCGCTATTAGGACTTCGCAGACATCCGTATGCCCATAACCAGCAGCGTCTTGGAGTGGCAAGTTGCCATATATGTTTCGGCATTTGTTTATGAGAGTCTCGTCCGAGAGCCTCGATATCAGCAATTCGACCAAGTCTGCTAGCCCAAAATATGCCGCAATGGAGATTCCTGCTGCTTCGTTGTATGCCCAAGGCGTAGCTTGTTTCTCCCAATCCCTTGCGTAAGGGTTATCGAGATGCCTAAGACGTGAGATGGCTAGTATGTGAAGAGAGCTGTTCAGAAGCCTCAGAGCCAGATCAGAATACGTATGGACTGGAAGCTCTCGTACATGCGCACCCCAATGGTACGCAGCATATCTGAAAAACGCATTCTTCGCTAAGAGCTCCGCAATCCTGATATCGTCTCTCAGTAATGGCAGAGCCTTCAGACTGGAATGTAGGAGGTAAGATAGACATGTTCGAGCAACAGGCATCTCGCTATCCGGCAGAATACCAGGCTGCGAACGAAGGTACTCATCGATGGAAAAATGAAAGAAGGATACGGTATCTGTTTCGTGGTCAAGCTGTACCAAGCCGGCGCAACTTTCGATGATCACGCGAGCTGGCACAATGTTGTCACTGTCAAGGTCCTTTTCCCCTTCGCGAGTGGCCAACGCTTGCTGCAGTTCCTGCATTTGCAGTGGCCTTCTTGCATAAGATACCCATGTCATTATTCGAAAAGCCAGATCTCTGCGAGCAGGCGCAATCCCTCTTATACGATCCAACGAGTTTCTGAACGCTTCGTCCAAGGTCTCAGATAGTCCTTCTAGAGCTCTTCTCATGTCCGCCTTCGTGATTTGCTGCAGGACGTTGTTCAATTGAAGCGCTGGAAGTAGAAAAGTGCCACTCGAGCTAGAAGCCAACTTCTCAACTATCTCCTTTTGGAAGTCATCATCGATGAGCTCGAGGTCCGGATGTTCAGCTAGGCGTTGCTTGAGATAGCGCTCTACATCCTCAGGATGAGCAGCAATGTCGACGACCGATGGGCAGTGCAAGTGTGTCTGTAATTGAGCAAAATGAGGTCTAGATGTCACCAGGACTCTTAGATTGGGGTTGGCACGTCTGAGGTGCTGCAGGACTTTCAGCAATGCATTCCTCTCCCGTAGATCGTCAACTTCGTCGAGCGCATCAAGAACAAGAAATACGTAATCGCAGGTGGACAGCACTTTGCAGAGTACGCTTTGGAGATGTTGAACCCACAAGACGTCCTCAACGTTGTGCCTTGTCTCTCGATGGAATTCCACCACAGCAGAAGGCAGCCTGTCAAGGGCTTGGCATATCTGGCGGAGGACGACTTTGGTAAAATGAGATGCAATCTGCGTTTGTTCTTCGAAATGGGAGCAGTAGTAATTGATGACAAGGACATTCTGGTTGTGAAACTTGGTGCGTAACTCATCAAAAACAAAAGATGCAAGAACAGTTTTACCAACTCCGGGGGCCCCTAGACAAAGCAGATCATAAGCCTCACTCCGGAGCGCTTGCCACTTTTCGAGTTCTTCGGATTCAAGGAACCACGCGCACGTGTGGCTTACTCGCTTTCTTTGGGTTTCAACATGTCGTTGTAGACTTGCAGCAGGCGCGAGCCACTCCAGAACCTCAGTTTTCTGCCGTGCTTGCTCACGCTCTTCCTGCAAGCGCAGGTGCTGACTCATCTCCCTAATCTCTCCTGCCTGATCCAACAGCAACGGTAGAATGACAGACATGTTCTGAGATTGAGCGATCTTCGCCTCGATCTGAGCCGTGGGAAGTGCGTCCTCTCGTAGCGTCTTCATTATCGTTTGAAAGTTTGCTCGCTGCTCGTGCAAAGCTGTTTCTGCCGTATCAACTGCTTTCGACAGTATGCCCAGACCTTTAGCGGTAAGGGCAAACTGAAAAGTCTGAGCGCAGCGTTGCAGGCTCTCTACAAGCTTCTTGACTTCGCCTTGCTCGAAAGGCCATTTCAGCTTATCCAGCGTTTGTGCCAGTTTGCCTCCAGACGACGCCTTCAGTCTGTCACCCACACGCTCGAGTCGTCTGCCACAATTCATCATAGCATTACGGAGCACCGAGTCGTCATCGAAAGAGGCATCTTTCGTCTGCTGAGTTGAGAGGAAGTCCCTGAGCTGGCCGAGAATACCGCCTAGCAGCAAAAGTTCTTGATGAAGATCTCGGATCTCCTGCTTTTGCCCTCGGACTGCCAAAACATAGCCATTGACAGCTTTCGTGACTTCTGCAACAACCGCTAGTAAGCCGACAACGCCAGTCGTTATGGACAATGGGTCCATGACTAGAGGTTCTCTAGGTGGCTGATAGCATGATCTTTGGCAACTTCTCTCAGATCATGATCGAGTAACTCATCTTGGGCAATTGTGAGGTACCAACGACAGCATGGACGCTTCTCTTCTAGTGTCAACGATGAAAATGTTCCTCGCAGTTGTGCCAAAGCGTCGCCGATGATGCCCTGTCAAACGCATGCTTGATTGCTTGCCTTGAACGTGAAACCGAAACAGGTGATGGACGACTTTCTAGCGACAGCTGTGGGTAGCATTTCATGCCTAAAAGTGGAGGCTGCTGCCCGGAAGCTAAGCTTCCCTGTCACCCGTGACGCCCAAGGCCGAAAATGCTTAGCGCCTGCCTGCCCCGTAAATGACCCCGGTCCTGCGAATTGGCAAGTCGTATGCGTCCACGACAACAGCATAGAGCCGATCTCTCCTGAGTCGACATATGATCTCTACAAGCAGCTTTTAGCTATACTGCAACGTCTAGGGATGCACCAATGCCAACAATAGCGCAATAGCAGAGCATTGATAGAACATCATGCCCCGAGATCGGCTTCAACAGTACGACAACGATATCGAATATGCCCCGTCTTAGTGCTCTCCGGTCAACCTTCCAATATGCGAAAGCGGTGCTTAGGAAGATTGGTCGAGTGCCTCTGGCTGTACTTGTAGTCTGGCTTCTGACTGTGTGGTGGGGAGAACACACCACTTTTGAAGGCCATGTACGCGAGTGTGTGTGGGACAACTGGGAGACTTGGGTATGAGCGCTCAAGACCAACAGGTAGCAAGAGACTCACATCATGTGCAGAAAGCAGGGCTGAACCCTCACCACGTCCTTCTTGTGGCAGATCCGCAGATTGTTGACCCTCATACCTACCCAGACCGGCCATGGCCTCTTTCGTCCTTGACAGTCCTCTACACAGATCTCTACCTGAAGAGGTCGTACCGAAACCTCCTCCAGCAGCTCCAGCCCGACTCGACCCTCTTCCTTGGCGATCTTTTCGACGGAGGACGCGAATGGGGTACGAAGAGATACTCTTCTCCAGACAAGCAATACAAACAGTATGGGCAGGATTTCTGGCTGGGAGAATATGAGCGCTTTCAGAACATGTTCGTGAAGACATGGCACGATGCTGGCATGCCATATCTGGCTGGTGATGGCGGGCGCAGATTGATTGTTTCCCTGCCAGGGAACCACGATCTCGGATTTGGTGGAGGTATCAACCCGCACGTCAAGGGCAGATTCGATGCACATTTCGGGCCATTGAACAGGATTGACATCCTGGGCAACCACACGTTTGTATCGCTAGATACCGTGTCGCTGAGTGCTATGGACCAGGTCGACCCACAAACTGGTGCTGTGGGCACAGGTGATGGTACAGCTGCTGCAAAGTCCGACGGTATCTGGAAACCCGTAGAGAGTTATCTGGACGATGCGAAAGCGATAAGAGAGCGTTCAATCAAGCAAGAGGTCATGAGACTGGGGATGACGTCCTCGTTCCCCGAGATGAGGAAGGCAGCATCAGGCTCACCTCCCAAGTTCGCCAGTGGTGTATCATCCTTAGACGCCGAGACCGATCAAGTGGCCCAAAGATCTCAAAACCATCTCTCAGTACATACATCCCAATTCCCTACCATAATCCTGACTCACGTCCCCTTCTACCGCGACTCAGACAAAGACTGTGGACCCCTCCGCGAACGAGGCCACGCAATCCCAATCTCCAACGGCTACCAATATCAAAACGTTCTCACTCCTCTCATCTCCAAGGACATAGTCGACAGGCTCGACGCCAGCCAAATAGCCATGGTCTACAGCGGCGACGACCACGACTACTGCGAGATTGAACACAACGAGTTCACTGGCCGAACCAAGGAGATCACAGTGAAGAGCGTGAGCTGGGCGATGGGTATCAGAAAGCCAGGCGTGCAACTCGTCAGCCTGTGCAATCCCATTGACCTCTCTGAAGCTATGATCTCGAGCGGCTATAGCGTGCCAACGCCGGACAAGGAGGAGAAGGTGCTCAATATGCCGAGGGGTACAGTCCAGAACCACTTGTGTCTCCTGCCCGATCAGCTAGGTATTTTCATCCGATATGCAGAATTGCTCGCGTTGACCTTAATCCTGCTGGTGGTCAGAGCACTACTCTGGAAACCCGCCACGATGACCCACACACATGATCTGGAAGGCGATGAACCCCTGCTACCACTAGCGAAGACATACATGACTGGAAACGACGAAAGCACAAAACAACCCTCTTCACCGCCCCTCCGAGCACAGCCGCAGCCGCAACCAGCCCACGACTCAATCTCCTCAACCCTACTAAACTACTCAATCACCTCAAGAAAAAGCGCTCAGCCCAGCCTTAGCAGCTACGGCTATGGCCACGACTACAGTAATCCCTCGCCAGCATCCTGCTCGCGCTCAACGTCACCATCAAAACTGAGGTTTCAGGTCGATTCAGACGACTACGGCATGCCGATGACGACATCAGATCGAGCCGCTTATGCCCGGGTCCATCATGATTCTTCACAGATGAGCCCGGCAGGGAGGCTGAGATACCACATGAGTAACATATGGATGTTCAGAAATTCGAGGACGAAAGTTGAGGAATTCATCAAGAGCACGATGTGTATCGGCGTGCCGGTGCTGAGCTTTTATTTTTGGTTGCTGTATAGCGATTTGTGACGACAACAGCTGCTGGCTTCAGAATAGAATTCTTAGGACATTGTCCTTGTCAAGCTCTCTCAGCTCCGATACCGTGAGTGTCATGTTATGCTCCTTGAGCAAGTATGATACATCAGAAGAGTAGTACAGAATGCTGCCCTAATCATGACCAGTCTAGAACACCAACAACCGTCCCAAACAATTTGAACGCCAGAACCATGTGGCGCATATGTCACTCACACCATCAAAACGTCACTGACAGTCCCTGTACAACATCTCTATCGTTGTCTCTGTATCTCCGTGGTGGTAACACTGGGCTCTACCCTTGTCCCTTGCCGTCCGTACTAGGGCAGCATTGACCCTTCGAGCCACATGTGTCTTCGCAGTCCATCAAACAACCAGGTCCGGCAGTGTGACCGTCTGCGGCAGGACCGTCCGCAGCGCTGAGCACGCTGCCGGCTTTGGAGGATATGCCGCCATTTGCCGTGCTGTTGCCGTTAACAGCTGTTGTGTTGTCATTCGAGGAGCTTGACCCAGCGTCGTGGTCGTCATTCAGGAGATCTCGATCCGTTGGTGCAGCACGCATGAATTCGGGTTGAATCGTGGAGGAATGGATGCCATAGCCGTGCAGACAGCCACGGATCTCGCGGGCGAGTGTCATATACGATGCACTCCCAGCGCCCTTGATCTCACAATCCACCTTCACATGCAGCGATGCGACAAGTTTCGTGTCTGATAATTGCCAGACATGCAGATGGTGCGCCTCCACGACTTGAGGTAGGTCCTCAATGTCAGCTCTGATTTCGTCGATGGACAACCCCATGGGTACGGCTTGTAGCAGTATTCTCGACGCGGCCTTGCAGAGTGGGATTGCAGATGCAAGAATGATAGCTGTGATGACGAGCGAGACGGCGGGGTCGAAGTAGAAGCGGCCGGGGAAGGTCGTGAGCCAGATTATAAGGGCGGTAGCAATGACGCCGATATTGCCGAGGGCGTCGCCCATGACGTGAAGGAAAACACCGCGCATGTTGAGGTCACCATGACTGTGGCCGTGACCGCCAGAAGAGGATTTCGAGTCTTTGGGTTGGGTGTGAATATGGTGCTGATGCGCATCTGCAATAGCGACGCTGGTAGCGCCGTAAGTCTGTTTCTGGTCGTTCGTACGCAAGCCTGAATGGTTGTGCTGAACGTGATCGTGGGAGTGGTCTTCTCCTTGATCGTTGTCCTCGGAGACCGCCTCTTCTTCCAGTGGTTCGTCTTGGTATCGTGCTGCGTTAATGATGTCGTTGCGAAACGAGGCTGGGTGGATTTGAATGTTGTCTACTGAACCGAATTGTGACGTTCTTCGCCTGTGTCTGCCCGAATGGTCCGTGCTCTTTCTAGGAGTTGTGGGATTTGAGGCGACAGTCGTGCCATCTTCGTCGGCGCTGGAGAAATGAGCTGATTTTGGGTTTTGCTTCTTGCTCATGAGTGGCGATTGTTCTGTTGCATGTGAATGGTCGTGCTGGTGCTCATGGCCTTGTCCTTCTGTATGGGCATGGCCGGCCTCTTCATCTCCGTGGCTGTGTCCCTGGCCTGGGCCGTGGCTGTGGCCAACATCGTGGAAGAGCACAAGACCAACAATGTTCGAAGCAAGGCCCAAACAACCAACAATTAGGACGAGCTGCGGGTTCGTAACATTTGGCTTCTCGACGAACCGCTGGATTGCTTCGAGGAAAATGGTTACGCATAGCGCAACTAAAAAGACGCCATTGACGAGAGCACCTAGTGTTTCTGCTCGCTGCCAACCGTATGTATACGTCTTGGAGCTGCCAGATTGCGCCACTCTGACAGCCCATAGCCCAACACACAATGATAACACATCGTTCAGCATGTGAAAGGCATCAGCAACAAGTGCCAAGGAGTGCACGGCGTAGCCTATTGAGCGACTTGTTAGTACGTGTGCTACTCTTGACCCTCAGCGCTGTAACATACCGACTATCAGCTCAACCAGAAAGAAGGCGCTGTCGATAGCGAGGAGAATGCATATCCTCTGCTCCTTCGTTAACCCCATCGTGTGCTTTCCGAGCTTTTGCTTCCGACTTCTACTAGAGTAGGAGCAGCACTGCTGCAAAGTGATCTGTGAGGTAGTGAAGCTGGGTTGCTGTCGTCGTTCAGCCTGCAGATGTGCGTGCTCGGGCTTCTGTGGCAGATTCGCTGCGATCGCGACAAGTGGCGCTGGCTCCTTCTCTGACACCTGGTGGCTTCTAAAAATTGCTGTATGATTACTAAAGCTCTGTACACGAAGAGAGAAAAGAAAATGTATGAGAACAAATTACCTTGAACTTTGTGAGGGATTGGAGTTGCGCCTCCATTGTACCAGAACTGACGATTGCTCTTGCGGCTCTTGCGCTCCGCTCCTGCCTCCACAAACGCTGTCGACAACCCTTTGCCAGAACTGGCGTAGTGCTTGCGTCATAGTCACGTGCGTGGTTGCGCTCGACACCTACTTCTGCTCCTTCCTCGACCCCCCTCCTGACTCTACCTCGCATGCCAGAACAAGTCATGTACTCTGCATTCAAGGATGCGAGTGTCCTCTGTGAAGCTTCACTGGTATATGGTATCCAGGGTCTGGTGGTCCTGTAACGTCTTCGACCCACACGGCGAGAGATCGTTCTTCACAAGCCGTAATGCTCGTGCATGAAATTATTAAAGGAAGCTCACCATAAATAGCAAGAACCATACAGCCTGTTCAATTGAGCCGCACTGACAGCCTATCCGGTATCACCAGTATCTATTGCACGTACCCGCTATCCTACGTTTGGAGTGAAGCCTTTATTACAATTCGGCAATTGTCACGCTCTACAAGCAAATGATTGGCTGCAGGTCATCACGAGGCGAGAATGCTTGATCGACGGGGTAGGTGCGTAAACTCCAGGAATGGTTACAGAAGGGCTGATTCGTGTAACCTGCAAACGATTTGTCAAGACGTAGTGCTAGCCCTGCTTACGAAGGTGTGAAGTCACTATATTATGAGCCGTGTTCGTCCACCAACGGACTTGAGCTTCTCAAGTTCCCAATACGTGTTTGCTTGGCAAGCACTTGTTTGGGCAGCACTTGCCTCCGTTAGGTGCACAGTATGTCCGAGGGGAGGCGCGTCGCACGTCAAGTTGGGCTTGGGAAGCACGACCGTCCTGCGTTCCAAATCCTGCTTCCTTGTCTCCCACCGCAGGTGTTGACTCGCCATCTTTAGACTCTCAGCACATCTCACCAAGCGCTTTTGCACACAATCGACACATTCCTTGTTGCAGAAACTAGCATGTGAGCATGCCAGGAAACTCCGAGAAGCAGCAAAAAGGGGCATCCGAGGGGAGCACCCAGACATTTGGGAGCATCAGAGCACTATGGAGCACATATGGGGCGACTGACTACTTCTCCGATGAAGGCACGCTTGCCGGGCATCTAGGTGAGTAAAATGTGCATCAATAAAGGTCACGGCCAATGTCTTCTAGGCAATGAAGCAACTTGGCACATCTGGCTCGGGCTCTCGGTTGCCACTTCTTGGCTGGGCATCGCCGTTGCTCGGATGGTCTCCAAAGCTGTTCAACCAGATCACTATCATATGTTGCATCACGCAGCTTGTATTTGTCAGGCAATATCTGTTGTCATCCTCCTCATTGGCACATACCGATTCTTTCGAGAACAAAGCGTTACAAACGGAACGGGAAAGAGAGCGTCGCAGTGGACTTTTCTAGCCACTGGCATTCTTGTTTTCATTGTGAGTCGTGGTACTGGTTCATATATAGCGGCGCCGCTGACGTCGTGAAGCTCGTATGCAGCTTCTTCGTTATGTTCATCGTTGCAGACACGGATATCATACAATAGCCAGAACTACAACAAGACTACCTGCATAGTCTTGCGTTATACGGGATAGCGAACAGGTTTTGGTAGGACAGCACGGAACAGTGCTGGTACCGAATAGAAGTCGGGCTTTAGGTACAAGTAAATTACGCAGAAGTAAAGCGAAACGTTCAGATTCACCTCTTGTTCCTCAAGGCGCAGCCTGACTGACTTCGGATCCTCGTGCCATATTTGAAGAGCCACAATCATAGAAAGGAGCAAAACTGCTCTCGATGTGACAGCAGCGCAGGGATGAAAGATTACACAACGTACTAATGTGGCACAAGGGTCGCGGTCGGTCAACCTTCCCCGTGTAGAAGAGCAACGGTCGAGACTCGACTCGCCCAGCTTGACTTGTCGACTTGTCAGCTGTCCGTCATGTTATTGTTCTGAGCTGAGATTCCCGACTACTCGTATCGTATCACCGACGTCTATACGGGTTCAAATAGCCATGACTTCATCAGATCGCATTGATCTTCGAAGACTTTTCGTTCCATGACAATGTCAGGTGGGTCAGTTCGAGATCGCATCGCGGCGCTGCAGGGCAATGATAAGGGGCACACTGGCGGTTCTCCAACTGCGCGGCGTGGCCACAAGCTATCCTTAAAGACTGACGAACATATAAAAGAAGAGTTTCTGAGGCGAGGTGATGGTGGCTGGTCTAAGCAGGTTGACATCGGCCAACATCAGCGATTCATGGCGCCAACATCCATGCCGTTCATCAAAGTCACGTCGGAAACACCTGTAGTGGCCAGGCCGGAGAAGGAACTTCCTGGAAAGCTTCCAAGAGAAGTTCCCGGAGCATTTGAGCCAATTTCTGAGATCCATGAACCTAAGCCTGAGGCTTCGGGGCCCAGCCTGGCGGAGCAGAGATCCGCCGAGAAAGAAAAGGAAGATGCTGAGAAGCAAGACGTTCCCATCTCGAAGTACGAGAGCTTACTGAGCGAAGAAGAAGACGCTCAGCCTCCTCGGCGAGGCAACAGCAGAGACCGTAGCCGTACAGCATCGCGAAAAGCTTATGTCGAGGACCACTACGAGGCGCACGAAGCGGAAGAAGAAATCAGCCCTCGCGAGAAAGTCATCTTCGATCCCGTCGTCTGGAATGGGCACGACGAAGACGAAAAGGATAGCAGGACAAAGCACCGGCGTCGAAAATCATATCAGCGGGAGCGTGACGAGAGCGGTGGCGCGCTGAATGGTCCAGTCCAGGACCAGCTTCGCGCTCGAAGTCCGTCGTCCAGACCGCGCCCGGAACGCCAAAGCCATTCTCACCACGAAGAAGGAGCACACCATGGACATCCTCGACGGAAGCATTCCTCCCGATCGCGCTCAAGACACGAGCATCACGTCGACGCGCCACATAGCCCGCCACACAGTCCGCCTGAGCATGTTCGTCGTTCGAGCCATTCTCTTTGGCCCTCATTCGCTCAGTCAGAAAGGCGCAGCATGAGTGACATCTTCGAGACGGCCAGCATCCGTCCACGGTCAAGTCACAGCAGGACACGATCCGATGTCTCGACCACTAGCATACATACCGACCCCTCGCCCAGAAAACTCGAGTTCGCCGAGTACATCGCCGGCAAGAAGCTTGAGCACCTCCCAAACACACCACTCAAGCCACCACCAAAGCCAATGGGCTACGTCAGGTCTCGTAGCTCAACAGGCGAATACTCAGAGTATTACACGCATGAGAAGAGACTGCTGCGCAAGCCGAGCGAAGACGAGATGGTAGAGCATCTAGAACATGATCGGGGGCGAAGAGAGCGGCATCCAAGTTGGCATGACAGGAAGGGGGCTGAGCCTTGGCAGGTCAAGATCATGCAAGGCATAGCACGGATGTAACGGGCAGCGCCTCGCTGAATGTGTTTTGATGTCCAACTGCTGACTACGGGTTTCCTTCAGCTGTGTCGGATGCCGATGTCCACATGCATGGAATCTGACATGCACGCAGGACACCACACCATGAGCTCCCCTTGGCTCCGCTCCAACACGGCAACCTGAACGTAATTGTTCGTGCGCGCGCAACGAAACAGATGACAACGTCGACCCATTCGTGCATGGAGGTATCCACATCAGAATGACAATGCTGAAGGATCCTAGCGTTGCTTGGCAGGATGCCTTACGAAAGCAAGGTGGGGCCATGCCGAAGGCCGGGAACCTGAAAGCGAGCTTCTGTCACATGAGAACGTGGAGCCAGTGAGATGGGTACGAGTACGACACCAGCGTATGTGACCTACCAACGTCGTATTCAAGACCCTGTCCTAAAACGAGACCGGCCGCAGCAAGGTTTGCCGAGACAAACCCTCAGGAGCCCTAGAATGGCCGGTACCGTGAACCGTCTGAAAGTCAGACACACGAGCAACACCTTGCTCTTCCCCGAGCTTCTAAACCTTGTCCATGATCACGCCTTCCTCTCCCTGAATACCAAATCCAGCCCCGCCACTCCCATCGTAAAACGATCCTGTGTCTCCTCCAATAATCTCCTCCCGTCCTCTCCTTCCGCAAAAGCAACATCAAACTCAAGCACTAGTCTCGAAATCACGCTCCGCATCTCATTGTACGCAAGTTGCTTCCCAATACATCCATGTCTGCCCAGCGAAAAAGGGAAGAACGCGTTCTTGTCGCGTATCAGCTCGGGCCGTGTTGTCCACCGCTCGGGGATGAAGTCGTCTGGCTGCGTGAACGCTTTCGATGACCGTTGGATCGTGTATTGGGGAGCAAGCACCACGCAGCCCTCGGGGATGAAGTTGCCGGCTACTGTGATGCCGCCGGGTGGGGAGGACCGGTAGGTGCCGCCGGGGACAGGCGGGTGCAGACGCAGTGCTTCGTTGATGACGGCGTTCAAAAAGGGCAGATGCGCCAGGGAAGTGATTGTGAGGCTATCGTCGTTACGGAGATTGTTTTCGGCGAGTTCGGCGCGCAAGTTGGTCGCGAGACTTGGGTCTCGAGCTATATAATAAATGGCGTGGGTAAGGGTCGACGCCGTCGTGTCACTGCCTGCTACGACGAGTAATCTGGCGTCTGAAGTGAGCAGCGATTCCTCCGCACGCGAGTTCTCAAAGAACTCTCCTGCCTCGAGAATGTGAGACATTACATCTTCCTCGGCTGGATTGGATCTCTTGCGCTCAGCAACGAGATTGCTGCTGTGGTTCATCAGTTTGACTATCGGATTAATTGAGGCGGGGAGTGGCAGTCTGATAACACACTCCAACAGCCATGGCGTAGTCCCGAAAAGTCCAATTGGAAGGCCACCTTCGCGGATAGTGTCGATGAACCAGTGAGATTTCCCTAACTCTAGAGCCTCAAAAGTTCGGCCGAAGGCTAAGTCACCCATAACATCGAATGCGAAGAAGCCAATCCATTCTTGGGCGTTAACTGTTGTTCCTACTCTGCGGCGGAGCTGCTGGATCAACTTTTGGGTATGTTTCGTGATACGAGAATCGTATGAACGGAGAGCTGACGCGGTAAAAGCCTGCATATGTTAGAGAACAGGTTAGTATGGACATGGATATGGTCTCGCCTTGTCCCATCCGTGTCTCCTCCTCCGGTCGTGTAGGGTATTATCGCGCATTTGGTGCAGGCTTATCACTGGTGAACCGACGTCGTACCAATCTGACTTCGTGAATTTGGTTGTTGGACCATAGACGATGTTGACGATGGCTGGATCGGCGATTGAAAGGAGATTGGGCCCGATCCGGACGAAGTCACCGTACTGCTTATGAAGCTTGTCGATGTAGCTGTAGTGGTCGATCCTGTCTTTGGTGTTCCAGACGTGATGGAATTGTGTCAGACTTGCCAGACGAGACCCTGGGTAGTGTCTCAAACGGTGGAAGAAGGTACGGTAGGCAAGCATACTGACGAGCACGCCCGCTATGTAAGAGCCGTACCATATTGTAGTAGCGGTTGCCGCGCTATACAGGCCTGTAATGGTCAGATAGCGCAGCGTGACGAAGATGATAGAAGGCGCGATCAGGAATGCTAGAGCCACGGCAGGACCCTGTACCATTGGCTTGATTCGGATGAAGACTGCGAGGTGTGACAGTATACCCAGTACAAAAAGCACAGGCAGCGAGTGTCCTTTAATGCCATCCATCTTTGGTGAACTATGAGAGGGGAAACGAGGAAGCAACAAGAAGTCGAAGAAGGCGAGTCCTTTGTAAGTAGGTCGACCATAAGCTTGACCTGCAACGCAAAGTATCTCGTTCAATATTTTGGGTCTGTCAGAGGATGCAGTGCCACAAGATACCGTGATCAGACTTGTGCGCGACCCGCAGAAACGCGTTGGTACTGTCCTCTGATTCCTGCATGTCACTTGATGTTCTCCATTGTCCGGCCCTGATGTGACCTCGCATTCGGCTGCGCAACGGTGCCAGCTGGTAGATAGACAGCAAGAGAGCCCGTTTGCATTAGCGCGGTTAGACAACGGTTGGCCTTAACCCACCATTAAGTATTCATTGGCCTGATTGGTCGATATGTTCCCGGCCATACTGCAGATTATTGATCTGCTCAGTGGCGGTAAGCATGGTAATTTGAAATACCGCCACTACGTAGAGGTTACCTATATGTTATCCGATTAGGGCTTGATTGCGCGCCAGCGCCCTCCGAGCGATGGCGAGCTCGGGTTTGGGTCAGTGCTTAGGCCTAGGTTGGGTAACTCGGGTGAGGGTAGGTAAGGGTAGTGTATAGGTAGGCGATAGACTTCTGCGCATCAAGCTGCCATGGACCCCACGATCGCAAGTCGAGTAAATGAGAGGAAAGACAAAACTAATCTAATTGCGAAGAGGACGGAAGCTCCATAGCTGGAGGCTGAGTCAATGACTGCTGATTTGCGGACTGCTTGCGACAAACACGATCACATTGGAGAGCGAAGGTTGCGACTCCCGTACACGCCTGGTAGCTAGTGGTTCTGGAGACCCCTGTGCAACTCTCGAAGTTAATGACAGCGCATGGCATGGACGAGGCGGAAGCCATCAAGAACAGGTATCAGACCGAGCAAACTCATGTCCAAGCAAAACGACATCCAAGCCCAACATCGACCGAGTCGTACTCGTTAGACCGTTGGATTCATCAGAAAGCACTAGACCGAGCAAGCCTAGCGGCAGAGTTCACTACCGCAGCCATGCTCGTCACCAAGGCTTTTCTCACATCATTTCTGGCTGCGTTGGGCGCCACTCTGCCTTTTGGTGGTGCACCTGCTCCTGTCCTACCCCATCGCGGAACCACAAATACATCCGTTGACTTGGCCGTCCTCCCGGTTGCAGCCCGCTAACCCGACGTCACCACGCTCGACGAACATGAGGACTTCTGACAAGCGCGATCTGCATGATAAAGGAGATTCAGGTCCAGCTAAGAGAGATAGCTCTACCGAGAGCCTAGTTATTGCGGCTGACAAGTCCACGAACCACCGAGACATAATGGACAACAGCTATGTCCAACTGGGAGATGCCAGCGGTATTTGATACCCTGGACAAGGGTGTCTCGACGACAACAGCGTCGTCATCCATCCCGATGTCTCCGTTGACAATACGCTTGACATACCAGACTCACTCACGTGTGATATGCTTGATAAGTGAAATCTGCTCCCAGCACCCGGTTCGGACTAGACAAGCTGCATCAAGAGCAGGGACCTCGAAATGCTGCGTAGCAGGGGCAGTCTGGAGCTTAGCGAACTCAAGTGGCGTTCAGGCTCAGGGGGTATTCCAGTCAACTCGGGGTCTTGCGCTTGGAAGAGTGGATGGAGCGCTGGCAGAACAGGGCTCGTGGACAGTGTTGTACCGAGGAGAGTATTGTTGTAATGGGAAGAACTGCCTGCACACTCCTTCAAAAGCAATGCATTGAGTTGCGGAGAGAGTACTGTGGTTAATACGAGTATCTGGCTTGGGTTGGGCTACTGATGTTGTCCACAATGGACCTATGCAGATCAAATGCTCCAACAAGATTTGCATTGTCGTCGACGCGCTTGCCGAGTGTACGTGCACTACTTCTTCTCCGACTGTGACTGGCTTGATGAAAGGTGACATGCAAGCATTGAATTTCTTGGCTTAGTTGCGTTATCTCCTAACAAATATTACGCATCTTGACCTCTCGAGATCGTGGTATCATGCTCATAACCATGGGTGACAATGGGGTGCCGTCAAGGATACCCAGGCTCAGTGGTGTTTCAGGCTGGGATGTTGATTGCGCAGCTCAGTGTCTTTGACCGCAAAATGTCCATGTTGCTTTCTGAGGTTCAAGGAGGAAGGTGAGGTGGCGTGCTTGCACCATCAATATTAATAATCGCCTACTTGGGAGATTAGCAGACGTAGTCACTTTAGGCCACCCCCAGTTGTCTAAGGTGAGTGGCACACGACGAAATATTGGTGCAAAAAGTGCTTTCGTTGAATTCAAGATCTTGGCTACTTGCAGACGAATGTGACCTGCAGAGGACACGGTCATAAAAAGTCCCAAGGTTGTTTTCTGCAAGGCACAGCTTCAGTCCGGAACTCTCTTCTCTTAGCGTGAACACTGATTGAGTCGAAAGAGCGAAAGGATCAAAACAGATCAATCCGCGTCATACCTGCAAGGCAAGGATTGATCCTGTCCGAATGTTCACATGGCAGCCCCCAAAACAAGCAAGGTATCCAGGTACAAATACTGTTCTCGGCCTGGTGGCTTGAGCCTCGAAACGTGCTTGCAGGAAGTGTGAATTGTCACAACCTTAGTCAGTAGTAACAGGTTTCCAAACAAAGTAACAGAGGTGAACAGAGAGAGAAGGTTTGCTGAGTGTTGGGAAGCTCGGCAGTGCCGATAAAGGACACCACCATCATCACGACTGCCGGCTAAATCGGTACTGCTCAGCAAAAAGCTGGAGTCCAGTTTCTAGTATCGACAAGAGCTGCAAGCTCCGTACGATACTGTCCGAGTTCGATGATCGCGCAAGTGGCTTACTTGGTACAATCCGGCAAGCCGCAAAGCGACTGCTTCGATAAGCATCGGTTCAGAGCGAGCCCTGGCAGGAAACAACGTATGTGCCGCAAGATAGGCCACGAAAATTAAGTGGCCGAAGGATTACCGATTTCATCAATGTGACAGAATCTAAGTGGCCGGAGGACTGTCGAGCTATGAATGCGACAGAATCCTTTCGTGCCTGTATGTTGTTCAAAAGATTGAGCACGCTTAGAACAAACAAGGGCGATAAGCAATATTATAGTTCATAAGCTTCTAGACCTGCTTTGCGGAGCTTCTTGTTACGGACCATGGCCATAGGACGGCCACGCTCCGGGATATAGGAAGGTCTCGCGAGGAAGCCTAGCACGTAAGGACTCAGTTCCCTGTTACGTGACTTCCTAAAGAGGCAGTACGCTAGTATATCGGTATATTAGTATAGGATAAGTTAGTATACTAATATACTATACTAAGACTTCCTATTCGGAACTATAAATATAAGTATATAGATACGACTTCTCTTTATATAGTTCTATAGTTCCGTAGTTAACCTAAGTTATACTAGAACCCTACCTATATATAATAGACCTTACCGCGACTCATCTATATAATATCTAGCCTAGCTTACTTAAGTAGAACAAGAGGTTCTACTCGTACCCTTACTGGTTACGTGGAGGAAGACGCCTCATAACACTTCTGTGGGGTGATTTGGCCCAACGAGATGCACCACGAAAGATTAAGAACACGCGAAGCGCTAGTTGCTGACTTCGACGAGCTTACCACCCCGGTACTAGCTTCCATGCACCTACGGCCTAGCCAATATAGGACCGTTGTTGTTAACAGGTAACGACCAATCATGCGCAGATTACCATGTACCTGACCTGCTTTGAGCAGCTGCATGTCGAAACTCTCAGCATGGCCAGCTGCGT
>Ga0210040_10000113_pt1 | contig 162066 bp, 160 predicted proteins | sample CryGeyCG12114_NA_FD_185462 | JGI IMG/M metagenome (GOLD analysis project Ga0210040, IMG submission 185462) | Groundwater microbial communities from aquifer - Crystal Geyser CG19_WC_8/21/14_NA (SPAdes) (version 2) | ecosystem: Environmental > Aquatic > Deep subsurface > Groundwater | place...
AGCTGCAAAAGCATTTACCTCGCAACTCCCTTCTGTGCAGCTGTGAGCTCAAAAGGGAGTTGCGAGGTAAATGCTTTTGCAGCTTGGGCATCAAATGGAATACCCCATCCATCGAGTGCGGCATTTGCCTGGCGATTTAAGCTTGAAGCGAGCATGAGCGCGAGCAGCTCTTCGAAACCGAGTCGTTCTTTTGCCTTTGCTATATCCACGCTTGATTCCGGAAAATGAAGTCCAAGCAACGCATCAGCATGTGAGATAAGCCCTTCGCGTTTGATGAGTTCGGCTGGCAATGTTTCCGGCATCATAGTGATGATCGGCTTCAGCTCAAGAAGCAATTTCCTTACCACTTGGGATTTGAGCCCACGCACGGCACGGTATATCGGTATAATCCGTCCACCGCTGACATGTTCCCCAGTATCGTTATCGGCAATTGCTTCGCAGGCAGGATTAACGATCTGATACTTCGATCGTTGCAGACCGAACTCGCCGCTGACAAGCCAAAGTTTGTGTTCGGCAATTTGTGTTGCTCGATATGGTTGGTTGAACCACACCACGGGCACTTTTGAAGTGTCGTCAGCCAATACCGCCTCTGTCACGGACATACCGCGCCGTACGCGCCGGGTTGTCACATGCTGAAAACGACCACGCACTGAAACTTTGCCAGGACGAATACCGGCTATTGATTGCGTCGTTGAAAAATCTTCGTGGGTTCGGGGTAAAAAATAGACTAGATCACGGACAGTTCGAAGGCCGGCAACAGATAGTTGGTCATAAATTTTTGGTCCAACGCCTTTGATATCAGCAAGAGAAGTAGCTAGTTGCATAGCTTTATTATAATTCGAAACATGATAAGTACGATTATCGTACGAGGATAAAGCTGTTTTTGCCTTTTTTGATCAAACTTGGAACCTGGAGTTCAACATCTTCACTGACCTTTTCGCCATTGATACTAATAGCGCCTCCTGCAATAAGCCGTCGTGCCTCTCCATTGCTGGCAACGGCATCTGAGGTGACGAGCGCATTAATGAGATTGCCCGATGTGGTGACGGGGATTTCGAGAGCAAGCATATCAAGCTCTTCGTCGAGCAATTGCGTAAACGGCGTATCACCAAATAGCGCCGCTGTGACATTTCGAGCCTGTACAGCTCGTGCTTCGCCGTGAACCAGTTTCGTGACTTCGTAGGCGAGCGCTTTTTGTGCTTCGCGCGCACCCGGGTTCGTGCGTGCTTCGGATTCAAGTCGTTCAATCTCATCGCGTGAGAGCATTGTGTAGATTTTCATGTAGTCGATGACCCCTTTATCGTCAGCATTCAGCCAGAACTGATAAAACTTGTACACGCTTGTTTGGGTTTCATCAAGCCAGACAGCTCCACCCTCTGATTTTCCGAATTTGACGCCTGTAGCCTTGTTGATAACGAGTGGCGTTGAGTACACATGCGCTTCTGCACTTTCGAGTTTGCGAATCATCTCTACTCCAGCAAGACTATTACCCCATTGATCAGCCCCACACACCTGAAGTGTGACTCCTTTTTCTCGGAAGAGATGCAGAAAGTCATAGCCTTGGATCAGACTATAACTAAATTCTGCATAACTGATTCCTGAACCTCCTTCACCGATACGGCTTTGGACAAATTCGCGGTCAAGTAGCTGCGTCAAGCTGAGGTGCTTACCGATATTACGCAAAAAATTCATGTAGCCAATATCTTTAAACCAATCGTAGTTATTAACGATTTCAAATGGTTTTCCGGCAAATACTTTTTTATATTGACCGCTAATACCTTCGATATTCTCTGAGATTACATCTAATTCCTTCAGATCACGCTCCTGTTTTTTGCCATCAGGATCTCCGATAAGTCCTGTCGCGCCACCAACGAGCAATACGGCTTTATGGCCATGGTCAATAAAATGACGCACCATCATAGCGGCTGCAAAGTTGCCAATTGTCATACTATTAGCGCTCGGATCAACACCCCAATAAAAACTAATAGGTTCACCGTCAAGGATTGTTAGGTCTTTGTAAGTTGTTTGGTTGACGAAACCACGCCATTTCAGTTCTTCGGATAAGGTCATGAATTTGCTTTCTATCTGAGATTATTACCTCTGTTTAGTATAGCGTAAAAAATAGTTGTGCCATCAATATAAATGCTATAATGGTGGTAGCGTTTTATGTCACAGGTATAAGGAGTGTGTTAGTACTATGAAATCTCGCCGAAAAACACGGGGACTCAGTGTCTATTCGAATTTGTCCAATCGCCGCAAAGCCAACAAAGATGCTGGATCACGTCGCAAAGCCGAATATCTCGCATCGCTACCAAAGCATCCTGTAAAGCGCTTCTTTTACCGTCTTCACCCGAAACGATTCTTCGCGTACTGGTTCTCTCGAGAAGGCGCTATCATGGCGCTCAAGGTCGCCGGTGTCGGAACGCTTCTGCTCGTCCTTCTTTTTGGTGCGCTGTTTGCCTACTACCGTCGCGAACTCGATTCGATTCGCCCAAGTGAGCTTGCAAAACGAGTACAGACTACCGTCACTAGATATTATGACCGCAACGGCATCCTTCTTTGGGAAGACCGTGGTGATGGTGATTACAAACTTGTCGTCGATTCACAGAACATCTCAAAGTATATGAAAGACGCCACCGTTGCTATCGAAGTTAAAGACTTCTTTAAGCACGGCGGATTCAGTATGACCGGTATTCTCCGTGCAGTCGTCAATAACTCGAACAGCTCGGGAGGCACTCAGGGTGGTTCAACGCTGACACAGCAGCTCGTAAAGCAAGTTTTCTTAGCCGACGAGGCCCAGAATCGAGGCCTTGGCGGTATTCCGCGCAAGATTAAAGAGGTTATTCTCTCTGTCGAAGTTGAGCGTATGTACAATAAAGACCAGATCCTCACCCTCTACCTCAATGAGTCACCATATGGTGGCCGTCGTAATGGTGTTGAATCTGCTGCTCAAACCTACTTCGGTAAATCGGCTAAAGACTTGACCCTTGCAGAGTCTGCGTTACTTGCATCCATTCCTCAGTCGCCGACAGCATACAATCCGTACAATACCGATACAGACACCACCAAAGGGTTATTGTCACGAAAGAACACGGTTCTCGACTTCATGGCGGAGCAGGGATATATCTCTAAGCAGGAAGCCTCTGAAGCAAAGAAGGTAGCCGTACTCGATACGGTAAAGCCTGAGACTGATCTTTTTAAGGACATGAAAGCACCACACTTCGTACAGATGGTAAAATCTGATCTTGAAGCTAAGCTAGGGAAAAAAATTATGGGTGAAGGCGGTCTCACCATCAAGACAACACTTGACTACCGTGCTCAGCAAATTGTCGAAAGTTCCATGACAAAGCTCTTCGATAGCAATTTACCTCGAACCGCCAATTTCGATAACGGAGCAGCCACGATGATCGACGCACCCACCGGTCAAATCTTAGCTATGCAAGGAAGTCGAGGTTATAGCTACCCTGGCTATGGTGCCGTCAACTCATCAACCGCTTTTATTCAGCCTGGTTCGAGCATTAAGCCGTTCGTCTACGCATCATTATTCGAACAAAAAAGCGGCACGAATTATGGCGCCGGATCCATCCTTGCTGACGATCCGCTCCCGCAGTCCATTTATCGGACTGATGATGGAACTAGCGTTCAGAATTTTGACCTGAAGTTCCGCGGCAGTATTCCTATCCGTTCTGGACTTGCCGAATCTCGTAACGTTCCAGCTATCAAGGCAATGTTCCTCAATGACCAAGCCGGTGGCGACGGGGCAACCGTGAATGAGATCCATAAATTTGGTGATCTCAGCTATTGTACTGACGGTGCCGATAAAACTGTTGGCCTCGCCGCCTCAATTGGTGGTTGCGGTCTCAAGCAGATTGAGCATGCTAATACATTCGCAACACTCGCCCGCATGGGTGTCTATAAGCCTGTTGCGAGCGTTCTTGAAGTAAAGAATGCTCAGGGACAAATGATCCAACAGTGGAAAGACACGCCGAAGCAAGTACTAGATCCTCAAATCCCGTACATGCTCGCCGACATCCTCAGCGATGACAGAGCACGCTCGCCTTCGTTCGGTGCTGGCGCATCTGGTCTCAACGTTCCGGGCGTCAAGACAGGAACAAAAACAGGTACTTCGAATGCTGGTACGAAATCAAAAGACCTTTGGATGAACAGTTTTTCACCGCGTGTTGCATTTAGCATATGGGTTGGCAACCACGACACGCGTGCCATGAGCAATGCGCTCTCTAGTATTGTTGGACCCACGGTCAGTACAGTTATGCATGACGTGCACTATGACATCTTCCAGCCTGAAGGCAGCTGGAAACCAGGCGATTGGTTCACGCAACCTGCAGGTCTTCAGAAGTTGTCAGTTGGCGGCCGAACTGATCTCTTCCCTTCATGGTACAAGACGACATCAGCCTCTGCCACAGGTGAACGCATCACCTTCGATAAAGTATCCAAGAAGAAGGCAACCGACTGTACGCCAGAAGCTGCAAAAATTGTCATTACGGTTTCAAAGACCGTTGATCCAATAACAAAGAAGACGACCTATGTTAATACCGATGGCTACGACGTAACTTCTGATGACGATATTCACAAATGTGATGATGTGGCGCCGTTTGTAACAAACGCCGACGCTAAGGACGGTAAGCTTGTCGCTAGCGTCACGCAAGGAACGCACTCGCTTCAAAGCGTAGAGTTCAAAGTTGACGGACAAGTTGTTGGCACGATCAACGCGAGTGTTAGTGGCGAGTATAGCATCGACTATAGTGGCAACGGTAAAAAGACAATTACCGTAACTGTGACGGATAGCGCCTACTACACGAGCGCGCCATATAGCAAAGAACGTAACTTATAATTGTTTGTCCTCGTAAATGTAAAACCTCGCTATTTATTAGCGAGGTTTACTAAATTATCTTCTGGAGTGCGCTTCCGCCGAGACTGTGATGGATTCGGTCTCTTCTGCTGAATCTGTGCTTCTTTTGGCTCTTCTGGTGCTTGCTGCTCGACTACGCCCGCTTCATCGGCACCGCTCTCTTTAGTACGCTGCTTTTTGTCTCTTGGGGCAACGCGAGATTGCAGCTTACTGACGATTGAACGACTCCCACGCTCAGACTCGGTTCGCGGCTGCTTTTTATTTATCCCCCGACGACCTGACTCCTCAGCATCGGTACGCGCTGACGATAAAGCCTTTACCTTCTTTGCAAACATCATCTTACCCGCAGCAGTTTGAAGTACACGAGTTACTTCTGTCTCTATGGTCTGTCCTATGGCAGACTTGGCGTCATCGACAACGACCATCGTTCCGTCATCGAGGTACCCAACTGCTTGTCCCTGCCCTTGACCAACTTGTACCAGTTTAATTTCAACCTTTTCACCGGGGAGATGAATGATACGAAGTGCATGCGCCAATTCGTTGATGTTTACCACTGTAACATTTTGCGCACGGGCAGATTTATTGAGATTATAATCAATAGTACACAGGCTCGCATCATACATTTTGGCAAGTTCGACAAGTCGTTCATCGACACCCGTTTCACTGCTCTTGTCATCAATTGTCGTAATATTGAGTGATTCAATCTGTTGCAGTTGGTCGATCATATCTAGTCCTTCTCGTGCCCGCTCCCGCTTGTCGTGATCGGCTTTGTCAGCCATGTACTGTAATTCACGAATAACGCTACGAGGAACGACGAGAGGCGCAGTAATGAGTCCTGATCTCGCAATAGAGAGAATACGGCCATCGATCAAAACGCTCGTATCTAGGAGTAAACTATGTTTTTCGATTTTATTTTTTGGCAATGTTTTGTACGTTAAATACGATGTTTCTCCGGCAACAACTGCCAAGAGCGCAATAGTGATAATTTCCATAAATAGGGTTTATTCCTTCCGTTTAGGAGTTGCGACATACGAGTTGAGTGCGTCTCGAAGGTCTGCGACCGAATGCATGAACGGTTCGCGTTGTTTTAATTTTGGTCCAATGGCATGCTCAAAACCAAGTTTTTTTGCTTCTCGAATACGCGCTTCAGCTGCTTGGGCGCTTCGGATTTCTCCCCCGAGACCAACTTCACCGAAGACAACCGTACTGTCAACAAGTTGACGTTCCGCCGCTGCACTTGCAATAGCCATGCATACTGCGAGATCTGCCGCAGGATCTTGTAGCTTCAGACCTCCGACTACGTTGATAAATATGTCTTTATCAGATAAATTCAATTTTGTTCGTCGCTCTAATACTGCGATGAGAAGCGTGAGTCGATTGAGGTCAAATCCAGAAGCAGTCCGCTTAGGATAGCCGAAATGCGTCGGATTGACAAGCGCCTGTATCTCGACAAGCAGTGGTCGATTTCCCTCCATCGTTGCCAGTACGACTGATCCATCAGCGCTGGAGCGCTCAGAGAGCAGGCTTGCCGATGGATTGTCAACAGGAACGAGTCCAGTTTCTTGCATCTCAAGTATTGCCACTTCGCTCGTGGATCCATAGCGGTTTTTGACAGCACGCACCATTTTAAACCCACCATACCGATCACCCTCAAACTGCAGTACAACATCGACAAGATGCTCAAGGACTTTTGGTCCTGCTATGCTTCCTTCTTTGGTGACGTGTCCGACAAGGAGAACGGCCGTGTTCGTGGATTTTGCTGCACGAATAATGATGTTGGCTGAATTAGTGATTTGACTGACAGTTCCTGGTGCTGCTGCGAGTTCGGCCATGCCGACCGTTTGCATCGAGTCAACGATGACCAGACTTTGGCTTCCTTCAGCAATGGTAGCCGCGATGTCATCGGCGCTTGTGCTCGCTACTAGTCCAAGCTGCTTATCACCATCATCAGCTCCTAGTCGTGTCGCTCGTAAGCGGATTTGCCCCGCAGACTCTTCTCCACTCACGTAAAGCACTGGCTGACTACGTCCAATGTGAGCTGCGATTTGTAGCAGGAGCGTACTTTTACCTATACCAGGTTGACCCGCGACGAGCACGACACCACCAGGCATGACACCTCCACCAAGTACCTCATCAAGTTCACTTAGTCCCGTAGCAATACGATTTTTAATTGATTCAACAGAAACATCGTGAAGTCGCGCTCCACGCAATACGTTGCCTTGGCTTCGTTCAACAACCGCTTTTTTCTCAACCGCTTTTTCCTGTTCAACGAGACTATTCCACGCACCACAATTATCACAGCGTCCGCTCCATTTAGCATGAGCAGTGCCACATTGTTGACAGACATACTGACTGGTCCGTTTTGGCATTAGATGCTCGGTACCGGATTTAAATTTGAATTAATATTACGGTTGAGAGTTTCGGCTTGTGAATTAACAACGATGAGCTGCTGGCGCTTCTCATTGTAGGTCGCAATTTTGGTATTAATCGATGCTTTGATTTGTTGCAGTTCTTGTTGCCGAGACATGAGTTCGTTTCTCTGAGTATTAAAGGTGGCCTGAGAAGTAATGGTGCCGTTTTCGGCACGTGAATTGAACAACTCAATGTCATTATTCAGCGTTGCCGCCTCTTGATTATAACTAGATGTTTCGGCGGTAATTTCTTGATTCAGCTGGTCAAGCTCCTGGACAAGCTGGTCTTGTTGTATCTTCAATCGTCCGAATACCTGCTGATATGTATCATAGGTCCGCACCAAAGCATTCCGATCAGTAAAATATTGACCATAATACGACTCGAGTTCATCGTCAAGATTTCCAATCTGTGTGCCAATAATCGAATGGAGTTCGTTCAAGCGCTCGCCAGGTTCTGTTTTTTCGTATTCTTTGAGAAGTGCGATAAACGTAGGATCAGTTACTTTTTGTGCAGCCTGATTTACTAGTGCATCAACACGGGTTCGCTTACCGGGCGATAAACGGTCATAGACAGCATGAAGCATTTCGTGAGCCGCTGTCACTTCCTTAATGCCATTGAGTTGTGGATCCGTGACATTAAAAATATACATACGCTGGAGCACATAACAACCAAGCACGGCTGTTTGTTCGCTGCTTGCGGTATTACACGACGCATTAAATACCTCGCGATCCTGTACAGCAGGTCGTGAAGCATAATAATAAAATTTTCCTTTTTCACTTAAACCGGCTGAAGTTGCGAGAGCGGATACTTCAGCCGTTGGCTTGAATTGCCAGACCGTAAAGCGGTCCAGTAAGTCTTGTCGAAAGAAAAATATAGACAACGCCGCAGCAAGAACGAGCAGGCTCACGAGTAGCCTGCTCGTTATATCGCCCTTAGCGTGTGGCTGCTTCACGCTCAGTTGCTCCCTCATGTTCAATTTCTAGAGTAAGTGCTTTAGCTTTTAGGCCAAGCGTCAATATATCGCCTTTTCGATAGGTATCAGCCAAAAGTCCTTCCGCTATACGGTGTTCGATTTCGTTCTGGATAACACGACGAAGTGGTCGCGCACCATTTTGCACATCGTACCCTCTATCGATCAACCAACGCTTTGCGGCTGGCGTGATCTTAAGCCCAATACCTTTACGTGAAATACGATTTCGTAGCTCTTCAATGAGGTTGTCAAAAATTTTACCAACATCTGTTCGTGTTAAGGCACGGAAAACAATAATGCTATCGAAGCGGTTAATGAGCTCTGGTCGCATACGATCGCGAAGCGCTTCGCGTGCCGCAGCATCATTTTCGACGTGGGTTGCGTCAAGCTTGTCGGTGTCTGCTTTACTGCTCGCTGCAAATCCAAGCGCCGCTTCTTTTCGCATCCGCTCTGAGCCAAGGTTACTCGTCAGAATAATGATCGTGTTCGAGAAATCAACACTCCGACCTTTTGCATCAGTCAATGTTCCGTCTTCAAGTAGCTGGAGAAGGATTTGGAATACATCTGGATGTGCTTTTTCGATTTCATCAAAAAGTACGACACTGTAAGGTTGGCGACGAATTTTATCAGTCAGTTGACCACCATCTTCGTAGCCCACATATCCGGCTGGCGCACCAACAAGCCGAGCTGTTGTATGACGCTCCCCAAACTCGCTCATATCAATTTTAATCAATGACTTTTCGCTACCAAACACTTCTCGTGCGACGACGCGCGCTAATTCCGTTTTGCCAATACCGGTTGGCCCCATGAATATAAAGGAGCCGATTGGACGCTTTGGATTCGCTATACCCGAACGACTACGACGAATCGCTCGTGAAACTTGCTCAACTGCTTCTTTTTGACCAATAACGTGTTTCGTCAGATGTGACTCAAGACTTGTGAGTAATTTTGCCTCAGATCGTTTAAGTTGCCGAACCGGGATGCCGGTCATTGTAGCGACGGCCGACGCAACATCATCACTTTTGAGTATGATCGCCTTATTATCACCACCCTTCAGCTCATCAATTTTTTCATTTAAGCGCGTAATCCGCATCTTATACAGCGCTGCTCGTTCGTAGTCTTCATTAGCGACGGATTCCTCCATCTTTTCATTCAGCTGCCGAAGTTCGCGCATAAAAGTACGAACTTTTGATGGTGTACGACCTTTTTGTACTTTCACGAGACTCGCCGCTTCATCAATCACATCGAGCGCTTTGTCTGGCATAAACCGATCGTTAATATAGCGATCAGCGAGGAACACCGCGTCTTCAATCACTTCGTCGCTCATCGTAACGCCATGATAGGCTTCATAATGCTTCTTCAGGCCCATGAGAATGGCACGAGTGTCTTTGAGCGATGGTTCAGGTACCACGATTGACTGGAATCGGCGCTCAAGTGCTGCGTCCTTTTCAATATGCTTTTTGAATTCATCCAAAGTCGTCGCACCAATAAGGCGAAGTTTTCCACGAGCCAGCGCTGGCTTGAGCATATTGGCTGCGTCGAGTGCCCCTTCTGCCGCTCCAGCCCCAACTAAAAGATGTAACTCATCGATAAAGGCAATCGTATGATCATCACTGCTCAGCTCATCGATTATTTTCTTAAGACGCTCTTCAAATTCACCACGATATTTCGTACCAGCAATCATACCAGCAAGATCAAGTTGGACAATACGTTTATCAAGTAGATGGTCGGGCACATCTTCACGAGCAATCGCTTGAGCAAGTCCTTCGACAATTGCTGTTTTACCTACCCCAGGTTCACCTATGAGAATTGGGTTATTTTTGGTGCGACGCGACAGGATCGTTATCATTCGTGAGATTTGTGTATCACGCCCAATAACAGGGTCAAGCTCGCCTTTTTTCGCGAGGTCAGTGAGATCAGTCCCATATTTATTTAGTCCTGGTTGTCGAGATTGCTTTGGACGAGATTGCGTCTGACCATTATAGGAGTCTTCACCTGAGTCGTAATCTGACTGCTGACGATTGAGATACCCTTCGATGTCACCAAGCAGTTCTTCGATTGGTACATTCATATCACGCAAAAGCACTGTGGCGCGGGCATTTTTCTGACTCAAAATACTGAAGAGTATATGTTCAGTGCCACAAAAATCTTGATGGAACTCCTGAGCAACATCCCAGCTCATTCGGAGTGTGAGTTTTGCGGTTTCACTTAAGCCTTTTGCTCCGGTACTCACAACGAGTGAGCGCGGCGTGAGATTGAGTGCCAGGCGTGCACGGTCGAGCGTAATACCAGCATCAGCGAGTAGTTTTGCACCAACTGAAGCTTCTTGACTGAGCACTCCCAGCAATAAATGCTCTGTGCCTATGTAGGCACTCCCCAGGCTACGGGCTATCATATCCGCTTGCTGCAAACTACCGCGAGCGTTATCGGTCAAATGGTGTGTAAAATCTTGAAAATTATCGGGCATATTGTTCCCTCTCTCTATTGTAGACCTATCCCGGTCGATAGTTCTAGTATATAAAATTAGCACTCTTCATGCAAGAGTGCTAATTTGTTTTTTTCGATTATTCTTGAGCTTATTCTTCGCCAGCTTCTTCAACTGCATTAAGAAGGCTATCTTCAATATTCTTTTTTGGTTTTGCGGGTGCAGTTTTTGGAGCAGAAACAGCCGTTTCGATATCGAGCTCATACCCGGTCAGCTTACTAGCAAGACGTACATTTTGGCCTCCACGACCAATTGCGATTGACTGTTGGTCCTCATTGACAAACACGCGGGCACGTTTGCCTTCGCCATCAAATTCAATAGAGCTAATTTCAGCAGGAGACAGCGCGTTAGCAATAAAGTTCTTCACGTCCTCATTGTAGGTAATGATGTCAATTTTTTCCTGATCGCCAATCTCATTCATCACCGCATTCACACGTGTACCGTGTCCACCAACAAAAGTACCGACTGGATCAACACCTGGAACAGTTGAGTTAACGGCTAGTTTCGTGCGCTTTCCAGCTTCACGAGCAATTGCCTTGATCTCGACGGCACCAGTTTCCATTTCCGGCACTTCCTGACGGAAGAGATATTCGACGAAAGCTTCGTTGGCACGAGTCAAAATGAGTTGTGGGCCGCGATTTTCACGCTCTACATCCTTGAGGTAAACCTTAATACGAGAACCGATAGAATAGTATTCACCAGGAATCTGCTCGCTGGCTGGCAAGATGCCGGCAGTTTTGCCAAGCTCAACACGAACAACACGAGGTTCAACTCGCTGCACAGTACCAGTCAGAACAGTACCGATTTTGTCAGCAAATTCTTCCATGACTACTTCACGCTCGGCTTCACGAAGCTTTTGGAGGACAACTTGCTTTGCGGTTTGAGCTGCAACACGTCCAAAACTTGTTGCGATATCTGTTTCTTCGACGATGTCACCCAGTACAGCACCTTTTTCAATCTCTTGTGCTTCTTCGACTGTCTTTTGATTGGCTGAATTTTCTACTTCTTCGACAACTTCGTAAGCAACAAAAATTTTTGCGTTGCCATCATTCGTATTGAGCTCAGCACGAACGTCTTGTTCACGGTCGCCGTGATCACGACGCCACGCCGCAGCAATCGCTTGTTGCACGACATCCATGACAACTTCTTCAGGAAGGTTTTTTTCCTCCGCAATGGTTCGCATGGCGAGGGTGAGTTGCTTGATATTGAGTTCGTCCATAAAGTATTCCTTTCCTTTTAACGCGTCTTTAAACTGGAAAATCCGACCTGCCGGCCGGATGTGTACGAAAACAAGTATATACCTATATTTCATCTTTCGCAAGCTGTTACACTAGATATATGCAAACAGTACCACGACTCATCGACTCATTTGTTCCTGAACATTACGACCTTTCACTTGCTCTTCAGCGTAAACAACGCACATTTTCAGGTGAGGTAACTATCAGTGGTGCCAGTACAGATAATCATGCGATCTCGCTTCATGCAAAAGACCTCACAATTACAAAAGCTTCAATTAATGCGGTCGATGCAATCGTACAAGAGGCCGAATTCGATACGATTACATTAACGGTACCGAATCTTTCAAAAGGTGACATAGAGATTAATTTGTCTTTTACGGGGAAAATCACTGATCCAATGCATGGCCTTTACCCGTGCTATTTCGAACACGACGGAGTAAAAAAAGAACTACTCGCGACACAATTCGAATCCCACCATGCGCGAGAAGTATTTCCTTGTATTGATGAACCGGCCGCCAAAGCCACGTTCGACCTCACACTGAACACCGAAAAGGGCATTCAAGCGCTCGGTAACATGCCTGTGAAGACGCATACCGAAGATGAGACTCTTACTACAACTTTTGAAACAAGCCCGAAGATGAGCCCGTACCTCCTCGCCTTCGTTGTCGGTGAACTCCATAGCAAAACTGCTCACACAAAGAGCGGTGTTGAAGTCAACGTTTGGGCGACGCAAACCCAGAAGCCAGATAGCCTTGATTTTGCGCTCAAATCAGCGGTTCACGCTATTGAGTTTTTTGATGAATATTTTGGCGTACCCTACCCTCTTCCAAAAGCCGACCATGTTGCATTGCCCGATTTTAGCTCTGGCGCGATGGAAAACTGGGGGCTCATCACGTATCGCGAAGTCTGTCTGCTCGCAGATGAAAATACTTCTGTTTCAACTCGACAGTATGTTGCAATGGTCGTGGCACATGAGACATCTCATCAATGGTTCGGCAACCTCGTTACGATGAAATGGTGGGACGATCTCTGGTTGAACGAAAGCTTTGCCACCCTCATGGAATATATCTGCGTCGACGCGCTTTACCCGGAATGGAACATATGGATGACGTTCGCAACATCCGAGACTCTTTCAGCAGTGCGTCGTGATTATTTACCAAATATACAACCCGTCAAAACCGCCGTGAATCATCCAGATGAAATCAGTACGCTATTTGACCCTTCGATTGTGTACGCAAAAGGTGCTCGACTTATGGCGATGCTCCACCGTTACGTTGGTGAGGATGCATTCCGCGCAGGCCTCAAGGCTTATTTTCAAACTCACGCATACGGAAACACCGCAGGACAAGACCTGTGGAGTGCCATCGCCACAGCTAGTCATCAAGACATTGCCGGATTCATGACGCCATGGCTTGAGCAGCCAGGACTTCCTGTCGTCCATTTAGAACGAACGAAGATATCTCAAGAGCGTTTCGTACTGGGTGGAGCTAACCCAACGCCTGATGCTATATGGCCTATCCCTTTAGCTAGTGAAAAAACAACTTTGCCGCAGCTCTTCACTGAAAGAGAACAGTCTGTCCTCACTCTTCCTGAAAATACCAAGCTGAATACTGCTGGCCGAAGTCATTTCGTCACGCACTATGTTGATCAAGACATTCTCGCTACACGCATTGCAGCTATAGCTGACGGTTCCGAAACCGATCCAGCCGATCGTTTGACGCTCCTGCACGACACAAGCCTTTTAGCTCGAGGTGGTTATGCGAGCGCCGTAAACCTCCTGGAGCTTGCGATCGCCTACCAGCATGAAACGGACGAACCAGTCTGGGATATCATTAGTCTCGTTATTGCAGACCTAAAACGCTTCGTTGAATCGGCTGATAACGTTGAGAAGAAATTCAAGGCGCAAATCGTACAAATCGCCAAGCCAACCTATGAGCGACTCGGTTGGACAGCAAAAGAAGACGAAACGGAATCAGACACTAAACTTCGAGCAACAGTTATTGGACTGTTGGTGTACGGAGATGATGAAAACGTTATTGCACAAGGACTCGCTGATTATCGAAACAGCACAATGCTCGCGACACTTCCGGGTGAAACTCGCTCTCTCATATGTGGCATCGTTGCAAAACATGGTTCACACGAAGACGTTGAGCGTCTCATATCCACCCACCAGTCGACGCAACTTGCTGAACTGAAGGGCGACATCGCCGCCGGCCTGACGTCTACACACGACCCTGAACTCATTACCCGCCTTATTGGTTTTATGAAAGACGAGACGTTCGTTCGATTACAGGATGTAGATCATTGGTTTGTCTACCTCATGCGTAATCGCTACTCACGCGAAGCAACATGGGGCTGGCTCACTAGAAATTGGGGCTGGATTGAAACGACTTTTGGTGGTGACAAATCATATGATAACTTTGCCCGTTATAGTGCTAGCGCTCTTTCAACTCGTGAGTGGCTCGAGCGATACATTGAATTCTTTGGCCCGAAGAAAGACATACCGGCACTAAACCGTGCGATTGAACTCGGCATAAGTGACATCCAGGCGCGAGTTAATTGGCTCGAGCGCGATCAGGCGGAATTTATCGAGAAGCTTTAGACTTGTTCGATAAACTCGCTGATAGTAAACGCTTCACTACTGACTTCGATTGCTGACAATACTGATAGCTCTACGGATTTATGAGCGAGCCATAACTGAGCAGCAAACTTCATTTGACGTAATTTTTTCGGCGTGATGGCCGACAGGCCTGAGCCCTGTGCGTCATTTTTGCGGTATTTTACCTCTACAAAATGAACGACCCCTTTACGTTCAGCAATAATATCGATTTCGCACCACTTTGTCTTCCAGTTACAATCGATAATGGTATAACCGAGTGATCGTAAGTATTCTGCGGCTTTTGTCTCGGCCAACTGTCCAGCTGTTCCGGCTTTTTCTATTGGAGCTTCGATGACCAACTCTTTCAATGGCCCAAAACTCATACGGTGAATCGGTGTTGCGCCATGCTCGGTGAGTGCGGCGATATGCGCCGCTGTGCCATAGCCAACATGCGCGGCAAATTTGTATTCAGGAAATTTGGTGTCAATTAGTTTCATATACGTGTCACGTGCAACTTTCGCGACAATTGATGCAGCACTCACACTCGGGATGAGCAGATCTGCTTTAGCCATTGTGACTGCTCGAGGATCATCGACAAGCTTAATGGTGCCGTCAATGATGAGCTGGTCATAGTCCACTTTAATTTGCGAAACGGCACGAATGGAAGCTAATTTGAGTGCCTTCGAGAGACCAATCTGATCAATTTGCTTTGCGCTCACCCAACCAAGCCCAACACCTGCGGCTTTTTGTTTGATTTCGAGTGTCAATTTCTCTCTTTTTTTAGCCGAAAGCTTTTTGCTATCAGTAAGACCTTCGATCTGTGCATCACTTAGTGCAACCGCACCCACGCACAATGGCCCTGCCCACGCTCCACGCCCAACTTCATCAATACCAACTATCATCTATTTATTCTAACCTACTAAAAAATCCCGGCATAACCGGGATTTTTTATAGACATTCGTATGTTAGCTGTTTGCCTTGTGAGCAGCTTCCACTGCAGCAGCTTTTGCAGCCAATTCTTCGTCAGATTTCGCTTTTTCTGCAGCATCAGCTTCGGCAGCCTTTGCAGTTTCTTCGGCAAGTTTCGCAGCCTCTTCCTCAGCTGCCTTGTCACTGACATCATTGACAGCAGCGCGATCAAAATCGACAGCCGTCAAACGGGCACTCTTACCAGAACGTTGGCGCAGGAAACTGAGGTAGTTGCGGCGAACTTTTGAACGCTTGGTGATTTCAACCTTAAGAACGGCTGGAGAATGGAGCAGGAAGCTCTTCTCAACACCAATACCACTCGTTACTTTACGAACAGTGATACGTGACGTCAGGCTGTTTTTGCGGTCACAACGGATGACAACACCTTCAAAGATCTGTACACGCTCTTTGGTGCCTTCTTTAATCTTTTGATGCACACGAACTGTGTCACCGCTTTTCGCGTCGACAACTTGTGGCTTTTTGTGTGCGTTGCTTGCTTTTTGGATTAATTCAAACATGGCTCTCTCTTACACTTATATTTCATGAGTATAGCGACTCTCGCTACACCTTGCTTATCAATAAATGATTGTAGCATAATATTTGATAAATTAAAAGAGGTGAGAGTCAGGCACATCGTTTTATGCGCTATGCACCATAATCTGTCATAATGAGAGTATGAATTATGATGAATTAGCCCTCCAACAACACAAGGCCTACAAAGGTAAAATTACTACCAAACTTCGTGATGAATCAGAACTCTCCCGCGAAAAATTAAGCACGTACTACACGCCTGGCGTCGCAGCAGTCAGCAAGGCCATCGCCGAAGACCCAAGTCTTCTTCCGATCTACACCTGGACAAACAACCTCGTTGCCGTCATTTCTGATGGCTCAGCCGTCCTCGGTCTTGGAAACATTGGCCCAAAAGGATCAATGCCAGTCATGGAAGGTAAAGCGCTCCTCTTTAAGCAGTTCGCGGATATCGACAGTGTTCCTATCACGCTCGATGTTCATACGCCTGATGAAGTTGTCAGTGTCGTCAAAGCAATATCGAGTAGCTTTGGTGCCATCAACCTGGAGGATATTGCCGCACCGCAGTGTTTTGAAATCGAAGAACGCCTCAAAGCAGAACTCGACATACCCGTCTTTCACGATGACCAGCATGGAACAGCTGTCGTTGTCTTGGCTGGTCTTATCAATGCCATGAAGGTGACGGGCAAAACATTGTCAGAATGCAAAATAGTTATTATCGGCGCTGGTGCTGCTGGCACAGCAATCACAAAGCTTCTTCATAAATATGGCGTCGGTTCAATTGTCGCCGTTGACAGTAAAGGAATCGTTGGGACATCCCGCGAAGATTTAAATCCAGAAAAAACAGCTCTATTAGACTACGTCGATGCGAGTGCGAGCGGTTCGCTCGAAGATGCATTATCTAACGCTGATATTTTTATTGGTGTTAGCAAGCCCGATCTTCTCTCGACTGTTATGGTCAGAATGATGAACCCAGATCCAATCATTTTTGCACTCTCTAATCCGCTCCCTGAAATTATGCCGGATGTCGCACGTCAAGCCGGAGCAGCGGTTATCGCAACGGGCCGATCTGACTTCCCGAATCAAGTAAACAACGCCACTGCGTTTCCGGGCATATTCAGAGGAGCACTGGACAACAAAGTTCGCATGATTACCGATGACCACAAAATCGCAGCAGCCGAAGTCATTGCATCCCTCGTCGAAAATCCAACGGCTGACGAAATCATTCCAAGCGTCTTCGACAATCGTCTCGTTCCAGCCATTGCCGCGGTTATAAAGTAACTTACTTAAACTTAAAAAGGGCTTCGTAAAATGAAGTCCTTTTTAAGTTGAGCTTTACCCTTTAAATGACTCTATTAATCTCTTCGAGTGTTGTCTCACCCTTTAATGCCCGCAGGACACCGTCTTGTAACATAGTAAGCATACCCTCTGATTGAGCTGTCTTCTCTATTTCAGCGACATTGACGTCACGGTTCTCACCTCGAATGAATTTTTGAATTGCCTCTGTGACCACAAGTTCCTCGAGTATCATGATGCGACCCTTGTAGCCGAATGGCACGTCGTTGCTTGACCCCGGCTTGTAAAGTTGGAACTCATCAAGATTTGGCTTTTCTACGTTTTTTGGAAGATTCTTCAGAACATTTCTGACCCACTGTTTTGTCGTCTCGTCAGGCGTGTAGGCAATCTTTGTCCCATCATCGAGTCGGCGAACTAAACGTTGGCCGATGACCATACGGATTGCATTGGCAAAAATAGGGTTCTGGCCAATCATATCGATAATACGCGAGAATGCAGCAGCGGCTGTTGAAGCATGAAAGGTCGACAACACAAGGTGACCAGTAATTGATGCCTGGATAGCTGTTTTTGCCGTATCTACGTCACGAATCTCACCAACCATGACAATATCTGGATCGAGACGGAGTACAGCACGAAGCTTATCGGCGAAACTATCGCCTGTTCCGGTATTGACAGGGATTTGTGTCACACCAGGGATGCTCATCTCAACTGGATCTTCAAGGGTCAAAATTTTACGACTTGGGTCATTCAGAGCGTTAACGATAGAATACAGCGTCGTGGATTTACCCGATCCTGTTGGTCCAACTACCATCATCATTCCGTGGGGATGGGCCATGATCTCGTGGATCTCTTTGAGACGATGCTCATCTATACCGAGTCTGTCGACTTGTAGAATTGATTCATCGAAGGTGAAAAGACGAATGACGGCATCCATTCCATAGACGGCAGGAATGGTTTCAATACGCATATTAATGAGCTGGCCGGGATTTTTTGTTGAGTCTTGTTGAATATGACCAGTCTGCGCATCGGATGCAGCAGTCGATATGTTGGCTCGTGATGCAATTGAAGCTTGTAAGCTCCGATATTTATCATGACTAATTTCAGCGATAGGATGCAATGCCCCGTCAACTCGAAATCGAATCCGAACATGCTCGCGTTGGTTTTCAATATGTATGTCGCTGCCGCCCAATCGATCGGCTTGATCAATAAGGTAATTGAGTATATCGTCTGTTCGCACTGACTCAAGCGTTCGCGATACCGCTTCGAGCGTATCACTATCGCCATCTTTCGCAATCTCAACATTGTCGTACACTACTTCTTTTGGTGGATCATACCTGAGCATAAATTCACGAAAACCTAGGTTGCTGATGAGCACAAAATTAGTACCCTTCCCTTGTGTACGATACTTCTCAGTCAATGACTTAATGGCGGATTGCGGCGTACCTGTCGTCACGCCAAATACATAACTGACTTCGTCGGTTCCCTCACGCAACGGTATGAGCAGTGACGCATACATTTCCGCAATAGGCATCACATGAGGATAGAGTGTTGCTGTCTCGACGAATCCACGTGTGTCAAAATAGCGTAGACCCAGAATAGCCGCACGATGTTGGGTATTCTGCTCTTCTTGACTGCGATATTGTTCTGTTTGTTTTGAATCATTCATTCAGTCTTCATTGTAGCAAAAAGCACGAGGGCTTTACACTGGTACAATAAGTGTATGCCACAAATTATCCTGATTGCTCATAATATTCGCTCAACACATAATGTTGGCTCGCTCTTTCGTACAGCCGAAGGTATCGGTGTCACGTCAATAATTCTCAGCGGTTATACACCCTATCCAGCAATGCCACTCGACGTACGTCTTCCACATATTTCGCATAAACTTACCCAGCAAATACATAAAACAGCACTTGGAGCAGAAAGTTTCGTATCCTGGACTCATGCAGAAACACCCGATTTTCAGGCGCTGAAAAACGATGGCTATCAAGTTGTTGCATTAGAGCAGGATCCAGCTGCAATAATGTTGCCCTCCTACAAGTCACCCGACAAGGTAGCCTTACTGCTGGGGGAAGAAGTACATGGCCTCACCTCAGAGCTTTTAGCCCTATGCAATGAAATCATTGAGATACCAATGTATGGCAAAAAGGAGTCATTTAACGTCAGTGTCGCTGCAGGTATTGCTTTGTATCATCTTTCGACTCGCTAAATGCTATACTAACCAAAAAGCATGAGCTCAATAAACGCAGCAAAACAACCACGCTACCTCCTTCATGCGACTCGAGTCATTCTCATCGGAGTCGCAATTATTGCTGTAGGTTTTGTCAAAAGCGACGCGGAACCTTTAACACGATCTATTCAAACTTCTCAATCGCCATCACATGTTCTTGCATTTGCCGCAAACATGAATCAGGCAGATTTATATAACGCAACAAATGCTGCTCGGACTCAAAACGGACTCGCCCCATTTACACTAAGCACAAAGCTTTCATCAGCAGCACAGATGAAAGCAAATGACATGATTGCTAAAAATTACTGGTCACATGTGGCTCCAGACGGAACGCAACCATGGTACTGGTTTGAGCAAGCAGGCTATAACTACCGCAACGCAGGCGAAAATTTAGCCTATGGTTTTGATACGGGCTATGAAGTCGTTGACGGATGGATGAATAGTCCGGGACATCGAGCAAACATACTTGGCAGCTTTTATGATGTTGGATTTGGTTACGCACAAGGCGAAAATTATCAAGGCGGTCGAAATACTGTCGTCGTGGGTTTATATGGAACATCATCTTCGACCACAACTACGCCTCCCGCACCCCCAGCAACGCCGACAGATCCTATTCCTCCATCTCTAAATATACCTGTCCCTTCGGCCAGCTCAGCCCCGACACAGGCGCCACAATCTTCTAACAACCCCGCACCAACACCCTCGCCTACGACAGCCCCATCTACAGCTCCTCCTTCGTCTGCTCAGGCTCACGAAGAGACACCATCTACCACGACACCGTCGACTTCGACGCCAGATGCATCATCGTCAGCAGTTACTACCAATAAAACCGAGGTGTCGACACCGGTGATTCCTTCGGCTGTCACTGTAGCCGGTCAATTACTCAGAGGTTCGCTTCCCACCATCGTCATTACTGGGCTTATTTTACTGAGTCTCGTAGCGGCCAGTTTTATTGCGACCCATGTAGCACTATTCCGGCACTCTCTTGCTGCTGGAGAACAATATGTGCTTCATCATCCAGCAATTGATATGACGGTACTCGCCGTAGCAGCAGTACTCATATTGACAACTCAAATAGGTCGGATTGGCTAATTCCTATTTTAGAACAACGCAATCAGCCCCATAGAGCGCACCAATACTTTTCGTCAAAACCTCCGATGGCTCAATTAAAAATGGCAAGCGAATCGCTGAACTTTTTGCTTCACCTAGAACGAGAATAATCTCAGAGCTTCCCGGGTAGTCGTTCAAAGACTTCTTCAGTTGCAATAAACGTTCGTGATCATTTGGATCTTTGACATGGACATATAACTTTTGAACTACCGCATCTTCGACTGGTATGTAGGTAAACTTCTGCTTTACTTCGGCAGCTGCACTCACAACTTTTGCTGCACGTGTCGCCTTTGTTTTTGCCATTTGCTGGAACGTCTTTGGCTTCGGCACCTTCATCTTTTGACCATGCGACTTGTAATTATCTAGCTCACTATCACTAATGATCGAGATTTCATCGGCAATAATTTTTGGTTCGCCAAGACTATTGCCTTCGCGATCGGTGCTCGATATTTTTCCGCTCACACGAATCACTTGGTCTTGGGTGAGTTGCAGACCTACCGTTTCATAGAGACTCGGAAATACAATGACTTCACCTTCACCTGATTTATCTTCCAGCTTGACGAAGGCCATTTTTGAACCAGATTTCGTCACAATACTACGAACAGTGCTGACAACACCGCCAACGATGACTGCTTTTTTGTCATGTTCAACCTGAAGACTTGCAAGAGGTATCGTCTGCTCTTCGAAAAATGCATCGTATTTATCGAGTGGATGAGCGCTTAAGTAGAGCCCAAGAAGTTCACGTTCCCACATAAGTCTTTCTTTGTCTGTGTGTCTTTGCGGAGCTTTCTCGAGGCTTATCTCAGGAATTGCAACGGCATTTTCCAAACCGCCAAAAAGGTCGGCTTGCCCGGCAAGTGCTTCTTTTTGCAGCTTACTCGCATAACCAAGAATAGTGTCGAGATTGAAGAGAAGATCCGATCGATCGGCAAGTGCATCGAATGCACCTGCTTTGATAAGTGATTCCCATGCCTTTCGGTTGCATTTTCGCGTACTAACCCTTTTGGCAAAATCTGCGACGCTCTCGAAGCGTCCTTCTTTACGTGCCCGTAAAATTTCATCAACCGCACCAGTTCCAACCCCTTTCACCGCGGCCATACCAAAGCGAATTGTTTTTTCATTTGGCACGACAGCAAATTCTAGGTAGCTTTCGTTCACATCAGGATTATTGACCGCAAGGCTCATGTTTCGACATTCTGAGATTTCAATTGCAAGGCGATCAATATCATCTTGATCACTTGTCATGAGCGCCGCCATAAAGGCATCAGGATAATGCGCCTTAAGATATGCCGTCCAGTAGGCGATTAATCCGTAACATGCCGCGTGCGACTTGTTAAAACAATAGGCAGCGAAGTCTTCGAGCTGCGCCCAGAACTTCTCCATCGTTGCCTCATCAATGCCTGACACTTCTTTGGCGCCTGCGATCATCTTGTCACGCATCTTGCGCATGATGTCGATTTTTTTCTTACCAATAGCTTTACGCAGAGTATCCGCCTCTCCACCTGTAAAGCCGCACACTTCTTTGGAAATCTGCATCACCTGCTCCTGATAGACGAGTACCCCGTAAGTATTTTCGAGTGAGTTTTTCATGCTATCGTGCGGATAGGTGATTGGATTTTCACCATGTTTTCGTTTAATAAAATCGTCAATAAACTGCATTGGCCCTGGACGATATAACGCCACCATGGCAACAATATCTTCAAACACGGTTGGTTTGAGATCTTTGAGGTAGCGCTTCATACCAGCAGACTCTAACTGAAAGACACCTGTCGTATCACCACGCTGGAAAAGCTCGTACGTTGCTTTGTCATCTCGAGGTAATGTCCCTAAATCAATTTCATCACCATATACCTTACGGATAATACGCAGGGCATTGTTAATAATTGTCAGGTTTGAGAGTCCAAGAAAGTCCATTTTGAGCAGTCCGAGTTCTTCGATTGGATCTTTTGGATACTGAGTTGCAACAACCCCTTTTTGCGCCATTTCGAGCGGAGCAAATTTTACGATATCATCCGGTGCAATCACGACACCGGCAGCGTGAACACCATGTGAACGAATGGTTCCTTCCAGGCGAACAGCAAAATCAATCACACGCTTCGCTGTCGGGTTTGTTTCATATTCATGCTTAAAGTCAGGATCATCCTGAATACTTTTTGAAAGTGGAATATGGTGTCCCTGTACGGGAGCTGGTATAAGTTTCGCCAGACGATCGGCTTCAGCGTACGGCACCTGGAGTACGCGCGCCACATCTCGTACAGCCGCGCGCGCTGCCATAGTGCCAAATGTCGCGATATTAGCGACGCGGTTTTTGCCATATTTCTCAGCACAATACTGAATGACTTCGTCGCGTCGCGTATCCTGAATGTCGATATCAACATCGGGCATACTGATACGATCTGGGTTGAGGAACCTTTCAAAGAGCAGGTCGTACTGGAGCGGATCAAGGTCAGTAATTTTGAGTGCATATGAAATAATGGAACCGGCCGCCGATCCACGACCAGGGCCAAAAATGATACCGCGGTCTTTTCCCCAATTAATAAAGTCCCAAATGATCAAGAAATAGCCATTGAAGCCCATAGAGTCAATCACCTTCAGCTCATAATCTGTACGTTCCGTCACTTCTTTTGTGAGAATTTCTCTCGCTTCCGCTTCAGTCATCTCTTTCACACGCGACTCTTCGATGCCGCCGTAGCGCCAGGCAAGCCCCCGCCAGACAAGTTTTTGAAGGTACGTCAGCTCAGTATCACCCTCGGGCGTCGGAAATGTTGGGATTAAAATCTTTCCAAGTTCAAGTTCGACATGGCACCTGTCAGCAATTGCCTTTGTATTCGTAATGATATCTGGATGCTCAGTACCCCACCGCTCATAAATTTCTTTTGGGTCTGTCACGTGTAGGTGAAAATCCTTGAGACTCATACGCCCTTCATCACTGAGGTAAGAACCCGTCCCAACACAGAGCAGGATCTCATGCGCTTCTAAATCGTCCTCGCCTAAATAGTGAGCATCACTTGTTACTACACACTGGATGCCCGTTTCTTCGGCAATTCGGAACACACCTTTGTTAATGGTTCGCTGCACGTCCCATTCATTGTGGTCCTGAATCTCAAGGTAATAACGGTCACCAAAAATACTCTGGTACCACAACGCTATTCTCTTTGCTTCTTCATAATTACCGGTTTTGAGATTTTCGCCTATCTCACCACTCGCACAAGCAGAAAGTGCAATAAGGCCTTCATTATGCTTTTCGAGAAGGTCATGATCGATTCGCGGCTTGTAATAGACACCTTCTAGGTTTGCTGTCGTACTCAACAACATTAAGTTTTGATAACCAGTATTATTCATCGCAAGTAAGATGAGATGATAGCGAGCCTTATCTCTTGCCGGGTCACGATCATGAATGGTTCGAGCAGCGACATAGGTCTCAATACCGATGATTGGCTTAATGCCTTCTTCATGACAGGCTTTGTAGAATTCAATGGCTCCAGAAAGCGTCCCATGGTCTGTCATGGCCACCGCGCTCATACCCATTTCTTTTACGCGTTTGACGAGAGCGGGTACTTTTGTAACACCGTCTAGCAGGCTATGATGAGTATGGTTATGCAGATGAACATAGTCTGACCCTGCTGGAGTCGTCGTCACTGTATTAATTTCTGCCATAGTCTTTTTATTATACCAAGCTTCGAGCTCATGTTTTGTTGTCGATTAATGTATTGCCGACAAAAAATACCCTCGCTTGAGACGAGGGTATTTTTATAAAATGATACAAAATTATTTATCGTGACGCGTCTTGCGAGTTTCGCCTAGAGGTTTCTTATTAAATCCTTCTTTAGCGCCATCCACAGCTGCTTCGATCCGGTCTTTGAGATCATCTGCTTGACCAGATGCCTGGCTGCGCTTAGCTTCAACGTGTTCTTTGACGTCTTTTGCCTTCTTTTCAGTCTTTTCTTTGAGGTCTTCAGCTTTTTGTGAAGCATCCGCCTTGAGTTCATCGGCTTTCCGCTTTAGATCAGCGCGTGTTTCTTTTCCACTTTTTGGAGCAGATAGCAAACCAGCGACAACACCTGCTGCAGCGCCTATGATTGTTCCGAGTACGAATTTCCCTTTAGCCATTATTGCATTTCTCCTTATTTCTTAGCTTTTTTTACTTGACCAATAATACTTTTGACTATCATGAGTGGCGAAGAAAACTTTGATGCGTTAGCCGTAAAATTATTGATGTTTTCTACCGTTGATTGCGCAGTTGAGGTCACTTTTTTAATTTGTTTCGTAACTTTGATCAGTAAAACTACTAGGATGATTCCGACAAGCAAGAATAGTGCCAGAAAAATCGAAAGTATGATTACCAGAATTTGCATTGCATCCATGGACAGCTCCTCTTCAGTTAAGTATGACGTATTCAAATAATATATGCCATCAGAGGTAATTATACAAACAATCCTCTGTCGATGTAGTGAATATAGTTACATAATAGTGCTTACTTTATTCGCGAAATAAGAAATTCTTGGAACTCTTTTCCGAATTCATCATTTTCGATACCAAGATCCACTAATGCTTTAAGATATTCAAGTTTATCACCTGTATCAAAGAAAGTTCCATTAGTAATCTCATGCGCATAAAAATCGTGGCCATCCTCTATCATTTTTTGAACAAAAGGCTGGAAGGTAAACTCACCATTTGCACCTGTATGTGACTTGGCGGCTTCTTCAACATATGACAGCAATTTTGCCGGTAAAAGATAATTACTTACACTCGCTAGAGGAGACGGTGCATGATCTTTCCCTGGCTTCTCTATGATGTGCGACATCCTGAGAGTATGTGCATCTACTTTTTCACCTGCTGCAAAGCCGTACTTGTCGTATTCATTATCTTTTTCTACAGCCTTACATGCAAAAACGCCACCGCCATACATGAGATACGTTTCTATTAGTTGTTGAGTGGAATTTGGTGTTGCTTTAAAGAAATCATCTGCCCATTTGTAGATAAATGGTTCGTCATTGCTAATCAAATGCGCAACACTTAGAAGTGGCGCAGCGTTTCCAAGTGGCCCTTTTTGCCGCACGTAAATAAAATTCGCAAGTTTGGATATTGATTCGATCTGGTCAATAAAAGGTTGTTTCTTTGGGCCACCAGCACGCAGAACTGACAATAAGTCTTCATTTGGTGTATCGAAATGATCCTCAATAGATCGCTTATTGGCACTTCCGACGATAATGATATCTTTAATGCCCGCCGCAACCAACTCTTCAACGACATACTGAATAATAGGCTTATCAATAAGAGGTAACATTTCTTTTGGCATGGCTTTTGTTTGCGGAAGAAATCGCGTGCCAAAGCCTGCTGCTGGTATGATTGCTTTCGTTGGCATTTTACGTTGCGTCATTATCACCTCCTATAATTTTTGTCTGATTAGTTTCTGTAGCATAGCGGGATTAGCCTTGCCCTGAGATCGTTTCATAGCCTGGCCGACTAAGTACCCGATCACCTTGTCATTCCCAGCGCGAATGTCTTCAATCGCTTTCGCGCTTGCAGGATCCGCTAGCACTTCATCAACGATCAAGGCAATCTCACCTTCATCATTTGACTGTAATAGGCCTTTTTCCTCTGCAATATCGCGAGGAGAACGTGATGAACGGAGCATGTCGTTAAACAGGAGTCGAGCATCAGAGGACTTTACTTCTGATTTTTCAGCCATCTGAGCAAGTTCAGCGAAATATTCAAGCGGCACACGAGACGTAAGATTCTCTTCTATAGCGTCATCGCCTTCTGTCAGTGCACTACTAAACCAATGCGCAACTCGGCGTGCAACGCCATCACTGTATTCTTTTTGCAGCTTGTAAACAATCGGTGCGCTGTACTGAGGTGAAGCTAGTAATGCTGAGATAACCGTATCGTCAACATTGAGACTTCTCCAGCTCTCTCGGTAATCGTCCGGCAATAGCGGCATATGTGCTCGAATCATTTCGACTTTTTCTGCTGGAATAATCACGGGAGGTAAATCTGCGTCCGGGAAATAGCGGTAATCATGAGCGTTTTCTTTTGATCGTTGGCTAAACGTTTTTTGTTTCGCATCATTCCAGCCGCGTGTTTCCTGCACGATGAGCTCGCCCTTATCGAGTAATTCAGCCTGTCGCAGTGCTTCGTATTCTGCAGCTTTTTCGACGCTACGAAAACTATTAAGATTTTTAGTTTCAGTACGCGTCCCAAATTCTGTCTGTCCTTTTGGCTTCAGTGATAAGTTCACGTCAAAGCGCATATTCCCGTGATATAGGTCACCATGCGTGACACCTGCATACGTCATGAGGCGATACAGCTCTTGTGCATAGGCTTTTGCCTCTGTAGGTGAGCTCATATCTGCTTCGGAGACTATTTCTATGAGCGGGGTACCGGCACGGTTCAAGTCAACGAGACTATAGGTTCCGCCAGCGGGATGCGTCAACTTCCCTGCATCTGTTTCCAGATGAGCGTGATGGAGCCGTACGGCAATTGATGCTCCATCGGGCAACGGAGCAGTAACAATGCCGCCGACAATGACCGGTTCGGCCAGCTGCGTAATCTGATAACCCAGAGGCAGATCAGGATAAAAATAGTGTTTTCGCTCAAATCGACTGAGTCGTGGGACTGTTGCCTTCAAAGCAATCCCGGCGCGTATCGCAAGCTCGACAGCCGCCTTGTTGAGTACTGGTAATACACCAGGAAAACCGAAATCAATGGGCGTTACCTTCGTGTTTGGCGCAGCATCTCGAGCATCATTATCTGAACCAGAAAAGAGTTTCGTCTTTGTTGCCAACTGAACGTGACACTCAATGCCGATGACAATGTCGTATTTTTCCTGAATTGTTTGTAATGTCATTAGAGTGCCCCCATATCTTGTAAGGCTGCTCGAAAATCAGCCAAAGCATTATTTGTCTGCTTCATTGTCATCCGAGCATTATCTTCATGTGCGATACGATTGCGCAATTTGTGAGCTGACCATACAGAGTTATTATCACGAAACAAGGTTTTAGCGTTTTTCATACGATCGCCCATCGTTTCACCTTTTATACCCCGTTCTTTCAGTGCTTGATCAAGTAGCTTGTCGGCGTTAAGTATAGCCAACTGCTGCGTTCCTTGCTCTTCGTTCACACTGCCCGTAATAATAAGCCAGCGTTCGCGGTATTTATTTTGGTTGAGCTTCAGTGCAGGTTTTCGCGTCAAAGCTATGACGGCCAGAAAAGCTCCGCCAAGAATAATAATTGCGATAAAAAGAAAAATGATACTGCTTGACATTATGTCAATTCTCCTTGGAATTGTGCCGCGAGTGCAAGTACGAGACCGTCTGCTCGTTGTTGTCCAATTATTTGCAACCCGATAGGAAGTGAGCCTTCAGTGCCGGCAGGAACGCTTACAGCAGGAAGGCCGGCCAAGCTCGGCGGAACGGTCATGATATCTGCAAGATACATTTTCAGCGGGTCATCTGTATTTTCACCGAGTCGGAATGCTGGAGTTGGCGCAACAGGACCGATCAATACATCATATGCGTCAAAGGCCTGGTTAAATTCACGAATCATGAGCGTTCGCACTTGTTGTGCTTTACGGTAATATGCATCGTAGTACCCACTCGAAAGAACGTAGTTACCAATCATAATACGTCGCTGATTTTCAGGCATAAATCCTGCCTGGCGTGTATTGGCATACAGCTGATTAAGGGAGCTCGCTTCAGCAGCAGCGCCATAGCGAACACCATCATAGCGAGCAAGATTCGAAGCAATTTCGGCTGGGACCACAACGTAATAAACCGATAGTGCGTGCTTCATACTTGGCAGAGATACGTCCGTGACATCATGGCCTTTGCTACGTAGTGTTTCGGCCGCCGCCTCAACAGCTTCTTTTACTAACTCATCGACTCCTTCGTCCATCCACTCTGTGACGAGCCCGACTTTGAGTGGTCGATCGAGTGTTTCAGGCTGAAAGAAATCAGGAAGTGTCGTGCTATCTTTAGGGTCTTGGCCACTCATAATACTCATAACATAGGCGACGTCTTCGGCTGATCGAGCAAATGCACCGATCGTATCTGTACTACTTGCCATCGCAACCACCCCGTACCGACTCACCGTACCATATGTTGGTTTATGCCCTACAACGCCAGTGAAGCTTGCAGGTTGGCGAATGGATCCGCCTGTATCAGTACCGAGTGCAAACGGCGCGATATCCAACGCAATACTTGCTGCCGACCCGCCGGAACTCCCGCCAGGCACACGAGTTTCATCGACAGGGTTTTTGGTCGGACCAAAGGCTGAATTTTCAGTACTTCCACCATGTGCAAACGCGTCTAGGTTTGCCTTTCCAATGAGAATCGCTCCTTCTGCTTCCAGCCGTACAATTGCTTCTGCTTGGAAAGGTGCATCAAAGTTCTCAAGAATGTGTGACGCTGCAGTTGTTGGAGCACCGAAAGCAAGCATGTTGTCTTTTGCAATAAATGGAATACCAGCAAGACGACCCAATGGTTCGCCTGCTGCTCGTTTCGCATCGATACTATCAGCTCTCGCCAGTGCTCGCTCTTCACTCAAACTTAAGAGTGCGTGAAAAGATTCTGTTTCTTTTGCACGTAAGATCGATGCTTCAACGAGACTTCTGGCAGTAACTTCCCCGGAAGTTACTTGTGCAACGAGACTCGCTATCATTCGAGAACCCTCGGTACTTCAATCTGACCATTGCGAGTTTTTGGTGCACTTTTCAGTAAATCTTCTTGAGAGACGTCATAGTCAATAATCTCATCTTCACGCATCACATCTTCCAACCCGTTCACCTGATATGTCGGCTCAACGCCTTCAGTATCAATAGTTTTGAGTTGCTCAAAGTAAGCAAGAATTTCACTTAGCTCACCGCTCATGGCCTGAGCCTGCTCATCGGTGATAGTTAATCCTGATAACTGTGCAAGTTTGTGCACATCAACAATAGAAATAGTATTCATGCGTGGTAGTAGTATAACCGAATAATAGAGATGGTTCTACAATTTTTGTTTGATGTCGTTGATTGTATCGCGAAGCTCTGCTGCTCGTTCAAATTCCAGATTGGCGCTAGCGAGTTCCATCTGTGCGGTCAGTTCCTTCACGAGACTTGGATATTCGTCTTTTGGTATCTTCCGCAGATCAAGCTTATTTTTATCGCCTTCTTTTTGCGGAATGATGGCGCGCAGACCTTCATCAATCGCTTTATTGACGCCACGCGGCGTAATATTATGCTCTTTATTGTAAGCCTCTTGGATGTCGCGCCGGCGATTAGTCTCCCTAATAGCTGCCTCCATAGAATCAGTTGTATGATCAGCGTACATCAACACCTGTCCACGCATATGACGTGCCGCACGACCAATAATCTGCACGAGCGCACTTTCACTGCGAAGAAACCCTTCTTTATCGGCGTCCATAATCGCAACCAAACTAACTTCAGGGAGGTCCAGCCCTTCTCGAAGAAGATTAATACCAACAAGCACATCGTAAACACCTAGACGAAGATCACGCAGAATATCACCTCTCTCAAGCGTGTCAACGTCCGAGTGCAGGTACGATGTTTTGATTTGTAAATCCAACAGATACTGGCTGAGGTCTTCTGCCATGCGCTTCGTGAGTGTGGTTACGAGCACGCGCTCACGGCGCTCGACACGAATCCGAATTTCGGCAATAAGGTCATCAATTTGGCCTTCGATAGGACGAATTTCAATTGGCGGATCAAGCAAACCGGTTGGTCGAATGACCTGCTGGGCTGGTTCTGGTGAACGACTCAATTCGTATGGGCTTGGTGTAGCCGAAACATAGATCACGTCATTGAGATGTCGTTCAAATTCACTAAATGTGAGTGGTCGGTTATCGAGTGCACTTGGCAGGCGAAACCCATGCTCAACCAATATTTCTTTGCGAGCTCGGTCGCCATTATACATACCTCGTACCTGTGGAATTGATTGATGAGACTCATCGATGAGCATTAAAAAATCATCCGGGAAATAGTCGAGCAGCGTTGCTGGCTGTTCACCTGGTTCCCGGTTCGTAAGGTAGCGTGAATAATTCTCAATACCCTTTACAAAACCTGTTTCTTCGAGCATTTCGAGATCATATTTCGTTCGCTGTTGAATTCGCTGGGCTTCAAGTAACATGTTGTGACTCTCAAAATATTTGACTCGCTCTTCGAGTTCATCTCTAATCCGTCCAATTGCATATTTGAGCTTATCTTGTGGCGTGACATAGTGTGAGCCAGGGAAAATCTTGACCGTTTCAGGCTCTTTGATAATTTCGCCGGTGAGAGGGTTGATCTCAGTAATACGGTCAATCTCATCACCAAAAAATTCTATACGGTACGCCGTTTCGCCGCCCGATGGAAACACATCGACGACATCACCTCGAACACGAAATGTTGAGCGGGCAAAATCAACGTCATTGCGATGATACTGAATATCGGTCAAGTGTCTCAAAAGTTTGTCGCGCTTGCGTTGCTCGCCCCGCGTGACTTCCACGGCCATACCGCCGTAGTCTTCTTTTGATCCAATGCCATAGATACAGCTCACACTCGCCACAATGATGACATCGCGCTGAGAGAGGAGCGATGCCGTAGCGGCATGTCGCAATCGGTCAATCTCTTCATTAATACGCGAGTCTTTTTCAATGTAGGTATCACTCGAGGCAACATATGCTTCTGGTTGGTAGTAATCGAAGTAACTGACAAAATAATGAACTTCATTGTCAGGAAAAAATGCTTTGAATTCAGAAAATAATTGCGCAGCCAAGGTTTTATTGTGCGCAAGTACAAGTGTTGGCACTTGTCGATTAGCGATGATATTTGCCATAGTAAACGTTTTACCAGAACCGGTGACGCCAAGTAGTGTTTGCTGTTTTTCATCATCTTCAAGTCCGCTCAACAATTGTTTAATTGCGGATGGCTGGTCACCTGTTGGCTGATATTCGGTCTGAAGTCGGAATTTGCTCACCTCTCCATTGTAGCGTATTTATACCCCTCATGCTGCGTGGTGAGAAGCGCGAGCTATATTCGTTTGCGTGCGTGTGGCATTTCACCTTTTGGTGCTTTGTTTTTATCTTCCTCATGAGAGACGACAATATTAATGACTTCGTCGATATCATCAGTAAGCGTGAACAATTTGAGATCAGCGGGGTCAATAGTCTTGTACTGTGTTTTGAAGATTTTTTTAATGTAATCCATCATTGGTTGCCAGAATTTCGTATCGAATAAGATGATAGGTACTCGGGGTATTTTGCCGGTCTGTTGCAGCGTGACAATTTCGAAAAGTTCATCAAGTGTGCCGAAGCCTCCCGGACAATAGACATACGCACTCATATCCAACGTCATCGCTACTTTTCGTCCAAAGAAATGCTCAAATTCATAGTGATCAGTAGTGTAGTCATTCAGGTGTTGCTCCGTCGGGAGCTTGATGTTGAAGCCAATAACGTCGCCACCACTCTCGTGTGCGCCTTTGCTTGCCGCTTCCATCACGCCATAGCCTCCACCCGTCACGACAGTATACCCTTTTCCAGCGAGACCCGCCGCGATGGCATATGCGTCTTTATATGCCTGGTCCGTTGCAGGTAATCGCGCTGAGCCAAAAATTGTGACCGCTTTATCGTATTTTTGCAGAATATCAAAAGCGTTCGTAAACTCATTGGATACACCTATCAGCCGCCCTTCTGCTGCACCGATCAATTTTTGACGCATCAATATATGAGAACGACGCTTCTTTTCAGCCGCCTTTTCTAAAGCAGTAGGTTTTGGTGCAGCCAATGTCTCTGGCTCAATCATGTCATTATCAAGCTGGTGCAAAATTTGCGTTTCCAGATTTTTCTGACCCATATATCGCATGAATATTTCGTTCCATAAACTTTCACGAAAATGGTAGAACAGCCGTTCATTATACGTGGCACCGTTAGAATAACTTAGACTCACGTCCATAATATTGAGCGTAATAGGCGCTCCGTCATACATCATGCCGACATAATCTTTTCCAAGCCAAAATGACATCTCTGGATCGAGTTGCGCCAGGTGTTCTTCGGCGCGTCGCCAATGGAGGTCTTCGGGCTGCACATGTGGCTCAAACGCTTCTGGATGGTTTTGATCTTTCAGCTTTCCGAAATACCTCTGTATAACGCGCCAGTGAACATTTGTTCCTGCCATCGTACTCGCGCTTCCAGGATCAGCGACGAGTGTTTCAACGACAGTTGCTCCGAAATTCTTATTGACCTGTTTGAGCTTAAAGAATGAGCTATATAAACGAATCTCATTTATGTAATGGAACAACAGCGGCAGCGTCTTCAGGGTAATCCCTTTCATCTTCGTCGCATGCATTGGCACGATCACAATGACACCCATTTCTTTAGTGTGGGTAACATTGTGCAGCTTCTTTAGCACGAATTTCTCAGCCAAATCAACGTATTTATCATGATCCATAACAACGATGGAGATGTCCCTTGTTTCAAAATCAGACGGTTTAATGGATTTAAACAGTTCATTATATTCATTGAGCCATTCACCGCCTTCAGAAAAACGAAGCGCAGTATAAATCTCATCGATGTTTTCATGCTTGAGCATGCTGTCGATTGAACGATAGCCGAGGTGTTCCATGAGTTTGTATGGCGGCATTTTTTGCAGTAGTTTTTTCGCAACAGAACGTTTCAATACCCAACACGTCCGATCAATGTTCATATTTTGCACTGCCTTGACCATCAGCGGTACCATTTGGCGTACATCATCAGAATCAGTGCCACCGATCAGCTTTGTCACTCTTTCGTTGTCGACAGTAATCTTATTCAACAGAGCTCTATAGAGTTCATGGCCTGTCGTGTCGCGTACATCAAGACCGAGCATTTCTATACTCTGGTGCATTTTCTGGGCAATTTCACCTATCAGTTTCGCGTCTGCACCAGAATGGGCACTCGCTTTTTCCAGCTGTCGTAGGCTTAATGAAAAGACAGGTTCAGTTGCATCCAATAAATCTCGTAAAATTTTTGCCATGTTATACCTTACGCTCCTTCGGCTAGCTCCGTCACTTTATATTCAGCTGGCGCCGATGCGATGAAATCATTAATTGATGCTTGATCTAGCAGCCCCGCTTGTGCACCTAGTTTTTGAACCACGTTCATGCTGTTAATGGGCGCCGCCAGTAGCGCCGCTTCCATTGATCGCCCCAGGGCAAGTGAGGTGACAATTGTTGAAGCGAATGCATCACCAGCACCAGTGCGGTCAACTGGCGGTGCTGGATCCAAATAATTAGGAATAGTGACCACCTTACCGTCATATGAGGCATATGACCCTTTTGGTCCGTCGGTAATGACAACGATTTTTGGGCCGAGAGCATGCAGTCCTGATGCGAGCTCATGAATTGAGTCAAGCGATTTTCCGGTGACATCAGCCGCCTCTTCTCGGTTCATGATGACGATATAGGAATGACTATACACACGTGCGAGTTTTTCAACGCCCCACTCAAAATGAAAGGTGCCGGGTTGAAAAGCCAATTTCACTTCTGGATTTTGCTCCATATAGCCGACAAGCTTTTCGTGAAGTTCCCAAGAATCTTCACCAATATAAGCGAGATATATCCAACTCGGGGTTTGCGCCGGATCGTGCCACTCATACGCATACTTTTCACTTCGTACTAGCATCGTCCGATCGGCGCCATAGCGAAGGACATACCAATAACTTGTTTTATTGCCGACCTCAGTTACCATACTCTGCGTGGCAACCCCCTCCTCATGCAAATGCTCAATAGCTTCTTTTCCAGTTGCATCATCGCCTACCCAAGCCATAAGGTTAGCGTCGAGACCGAGACGTGACATAGAGACGGCAGCGTTCGGAGAGGGACCGACAGAGCGGACTATGTCGACGTGATCATAGGGGGGCTTCTGACCAAACGGTAGCGCCAGCCATTCTCTTCCATCAGCTTCTTTTATGATTTTCGCTGATCCTTCTGATAATTGTATAAACGCGTCGGTAAATATATCACCTATTACCAAGGCATGGGGACGCGAATCAGTAGCATTTGTAGTGTCGGATTGTTGCGACTCATCAGTTTGATTGCCTTGTAATTTTTGCCAAAATCCCGCCATGTCGTATCGTCTCCTTAAATTTCTTTTTCTTCTATTGGCATCTCGTGTAGTTCGACACCTGTGTGCAAAATTCCCGCTTTCGCACCAATTTTACCGACAACACTCGTTGAATTGGCGCTTGCAAAAACAATCGAATCTTTCAAGCTCTTGCCTTGTACCCATTGGCTCAAAAAACCGCTCGCGAATGCATCGCCAGCTCCGGTACGGTCAATCACAGGTACATCTTCATACATACCGGCACTCACAACGGTTTTTCCATCGCTTGCGCAAACGCCGTTCGGCCCATCAGAGACGATAACAACATCACAAAAATGCAGTCCGTGCCGTACGAGCTCTTCCATCGTATGACCCTCTACGAGTTGCTGCATTTCCTCTTTATTGAGACAGAGTACGTCGATATCTTCTAGAATACTCTTTAATTTTTTCGGATCAGCTAATTCCGGACCGGCAGGGTTCAGCATGACTTTTGTGTTTGATTCTTTTGCGACTTGCACGAGCTTCGAAAGTAGTTCGATACCGCCATTCGCAAGTGACGTCGGATAAATCCAATCAGCATGTTTCACAGCCTCAAAGTCTAAGTCTTGTCCTTCGGCATTCGTCGAGACACCGCGATGGTTGAGGATTGTCCGCTCACCGTTTGTGGCTATCATGATCGTTGAATAGCCAGCTTGGTACCGTTCCTTTTGAACGACAGGTGCTGTATCAACGCCTTCTAGATCCAAGTCCCTGATGACGGTTTCTGATGCGGGATCGTGTCCAAGCGTCCACATGTACGATGCGTTGAGTCCTTGGCGAGCGAACGTGACTGCGACGTTACTGGCATTTCCACCCGTCGCAAAGGTGACGTCTTCAACCTCCATTTTGACACCAAGCGGCAAGTGCGTATACGCTACCTTGCCCTCATTGTGAGGATCAAATTCATCACTTTTTAAAAAGACGTCTTGTGTGGCTTTGCCGATAGCGAGTATGGTGATTTGTTTGCTGCTCATTTACGATCAGTATAACAGAGTAAACACAAGCATAATACTTGACAAAATACTTTATTTTTGATATAATATAGTATACTCATTCTACTCATGCTTGGCATTTTTATGAATAAAATGTATCTTTTATAAAAGCTGCTTCACCGTCTGTAAATATAATGGAAATACCAACTACCCTCACTCTCCAGCGATCCAGCCTTGAATTACCAGGGAGCCACGCCTTAACGGCAGGTCGTCGTGCCTATGCGATGTTCTCCGAGACAACCGCCTACATCGAACCTCTTGTCCGCTTTGCACAGCTCACACAGGAGACAGTATCATTGGACTTAGATGAGCGTGCTGATATCTTACTGACACAACGGGGGCTACTTCGCAAAGGCACCGGAAGTCTTGCGGTGCGCCTCACGACACTTGGGCATACTGCACGAGCAATGATCGTACCAGATATTGTGGATGACTTTGCGGCGGGCTACCTTCAGGAGCCGTTCGTAAACTATTCAGTGCTCGAAGAGTGGCATCAAGCCGTTGAAGCTGTACGTAAAGGCAAAGCAAAAGAAGCATTAATATCATCTGGCTTCCCTGACCTCGCTGAAACTTTAATTATTTAAGTTACAAAACAGCTTTGTTGCTTGAACCAAAAGAGTCAATTTTCTCTTCAACAACTTTTTGGACAGCGTCTTTGACGGCATCCATCAGCTTAACGACAGCAAATTCTTCGGGATCACCTTTGAGCGCTTCTTCGAGAGTCGTTCGAAACGCATATCGCATGTCGCTGTTGATATTAATCTTACTGACACCAATTTTTGCAGCCTCTTCGAAGAAATGAAGTGGCGTACCAGACCCACCATGCAAGCTGATTTGGCATGGAATTGCATCACGTATTTGTTTGAGAAGCTCAAGGTCGAGTTCTTTTGGTACCGGGTATTTCCCGTGGAGGTTACCGATTGCTGCGGCAAAGGTATCAATTCCTGTTGTCTCGATGAATGAGGAGGCCGTTTCAGGCGTACTAAATGTCTTTTTGATCTCTTCATAGTCGATATCTTCTTTGTGAACGTTCGAACTACCGCCAAAGTAGTGTGGCTCCGATTCGACAAGAGCACCAGTGAATTTAGCGTACTCCACAACTTCTTTTGTTTTTTGAATGATTTCTTCGGTAGTTGCATCGTGGTTGGCTTGAGAAATATCTATGTGAATGAATTCATACCCGGCGTCGATTGCACGCTTACAGTCTTCGACCGTCGGACTATGGTCGAGGTTTAGATAAATTTCGATACCATATTCGGCTTTGTAATTGTCGACGAGATCGCGCACGTTATCGAGTCCCATCGCTTTGACTTCCCCATCGCTTACTTCGATGAGTACTGGCGCATTTTTCGCTTGTGAGGCGCGGCAGATAGCAATAAGCGTCTCTTGGTTATCGATATTAAATGCACCGACCGCAAAGTGTTGTGTGCGGGAACGCTGCATGAGATGACGTGCCCGTAAACAGTTTTGTCGTATTTCTCGAATTGTTAAGCTCATAGTTTCTCCTTATTGATGATAGCGTGCGTATTGATCGGTAAATTCGTGGACTGCAAAGGCAATGTGCTTGCCAGTGAGGTGGAAGTGCTCGAGCAATTCTTGTGGCTCGCCGGACTCACCGAAGCGGTCCTGCATGCCGATGCGTTTGAGAGGTGTCGGCAATTTTTCACCGAGCAATTCGGCAATCGCACCGCCAAAACCACCATTCATCTGAGCTTCTTCGGCCGTCAGTGCGCGACCGGTTTTGCGCACACTCGCTAGAATTGTCTCCTCATCGAGCGGCTTGATTGTTGGCACATGCACGACTTCGGCTTCGATTCCATCGCTCGCAAGCATACGTGCAGCGAGAAGACACTGATAGGACATCGTACCGGTCCCAAGTAGCGTAATATCGCGACCTTCACGCAGGACATAGGCCTTGCCGATCTCAAACGGCGTCTGCTCAGTCGTAAAAATAGGCGTCGCCTCGCGGGCGAGACGCAAATAAGTTGGCTTTCCGTTTTGTGCAATCTGTAACGTCGCCTTTTCTGCCTCTAGGCTGTCCCCAGGCGCCACAACAATCATATTAGGCAGTACCCGCATGAGCGCAATATCTTCGAGCATTTGGTGTGTCGCCCCGTCAGGACCAACTGAAATCCCGGCGTGTGAGCCGACTATTTTGACAGGACGATCATTGAGACAAATAGTAGTACGGATCTGCTCCCAGTTACGTCCCGGACTGAAGGCAGCATAACTCGAGGTAAAAGGTATCTTACCCATAGCCGCCATACCTGCAGCAACGGTCACGAGATTTTGTTCAGCAACACCTATCTCAACAAAACGTTCCGGGAACGCCGTTTTAAAGAGACTAATCTGCGTCGAATCGGTCAGGTCAGCGCTCAGTGCGACGACGTTTCGATCGATCTCACCTGCCGCCTTCAACCCGCGCCCGAAACCTTTTCGTATAGGCTCCTGCGAAATGTCATCATGACCAATTTTGCTCGTTAGATGAAGACTACTCATGCTCGCCTCGTATTTTTCCATTTAGTGTCCGTAATTTTTTGAGTGCGTCACGAGCCTGTTCACTGTTTGGCGGTGCGCCGTGCCAATGGTAGTCGTACTCCATGAATGGCACGCCTTTGCCTGGAATTGTATGCGCAATAATCACGCTTGGCTTCTCGATAATAGCGCGCGCCATTGAGCAGGCATCAATCACACTTTCGACGTTATGGCCGTCAATTTCCTGTACATGCCAGCCGAAACTTTCCCATTTTGCACGGAGATCTTCGAGTGGCATGACATTTTCAGTATTGCCATCAATTTGTATGTTATTACGGTCAATAATACCGATGACATTATGCAGCTTATTTTTGCCGGCAAACATTGCCGCTTCCCAAATGTTGCCTTCATTGAGCTCACCGTCACCCATGACCACATACACCCAACGATGTGGTTGCGGATCAATGTTTTTGAGAGTATACGCAATACCAGAAGCTTGCGAGAGGCCTGATCCAAGTGGGCCAGACGTAGTTTCCATACCAGGGAGTTTTGTTCGTTCAGGATGACCCTGCAAGCGTGAGCCGAGACGACGAAGTGTCATTAATTCTTCGACGTCAAAATAACCAGCTCGAGCCATTGTCGCATAGCGAACAGGGACAGTATGACCATTACTCAGTATCATGATGTCACGCTCCTCCCAATCTGGATTGCTTGGGTCGTGTTTCATGATATTGAAATAGAGAGCTGCGAAAATATCGGCAAGATCAAGTGGCCCCGCACTATGTCCAGAACCGGCATGTTCGAGCATGCGGATAATATCTTCGCGAATCGTATTCGCCATTTGTTCAATTTGTTTGATTGTTAGCTGCCCGCTCATTGTTACTCACAGTGTAGCATAAGCAAGATGAAAAAAATAAGAGGGTGTCGTCACACTAATCAATGAGATGACAGAGGTGCTGATAGGCTTCGAGTGGATGTTCGTTTTTTTGAATCGCACTGCCGACGTTGATCACATCAATACCGCCAGTAGCAAGCTGACTGACATTTGTTTCGTTTGCCCCGCCGTCCCAACCAATTTCGATACGTGGGTTTATTGCACGGATCTCAGCTACCTTTTTTAACTGCGTGAGGTCAGCGTGACCGCCGAATGTTCCAAGTGATCCCGCAAAAATAAGTACATGGTCACTTAGTGCAATAAGCTCTTTGACGCTCTCGACAGTTGTCGGTTGTAAAATGGCAATTCCCGCTTTGATGCCCAATCCTTGCAGGTGTGTAATCATTCCCAAGAGATCACCATCTGATTCAGCATGGACAATGATGAGCGATGGTTTCAGTGATACCAGCGTTTCAATATACTCCAGCGGTCGTTGATACATAAGATGTATGTCAATCTGCACGCCTTCAGGCCACCATGCTTGCGCAATATTGAGCGAAGCGGGGCTAGCGAATTGCCCATCCATAAAATCCAATTGCAAGCGAGGAGATATACCGCTGACACGCTCAATTTGTTCCCGATATTCGTGCGGATCAAGCGTTGTCGGAGTAACAGTCGGACAAATGCTGCTCATCGTGAGGTGCGGCCATATAGTAGGCCAAGAAGTGTACGAATACCCAGAGTTAATAGTACGACCAAAATGGTCCATACGGCCATTTTGCTAAACACTGGTACGTACGCGAATGCAGGTATAATGTAGGCGGCCGTAATAGCTAGCTCAATAACGAGTAGTACGAGAGCATCAAACTTTGGTCGTAGTTTCATAGTGCGTGCTAGCATGACGTACCCAATATCCAGCAGAGCAACTGAGCCGACAAAATAAATGAATGCAAAACTCTCGACATCGATGTCTGTTTCACCCGCGAGAAGTCGTGACAAAAGGACGGCAAGCGCTAAAAATCCAACCAACAAGATACGGACGCTGCTTCCCCAGAACGAAAGTGCAATTAGTAATTGATGGAGAGTGAGTCGTGGTTGATTGTTTTTCTTCTGTGCCATAGATTACTCCTTAACTATATCTTTAGTGTCAGTGCTCATGCAAGCTCATCAAGCTGGCGGTTTCGTCGTACATACCGTGCCGCACCAGCAAAAGGCGTTTCAAGCCATACATCAACAATTTTTTGCCATTCTTGATCTTCGTTATCCAGTACTCGTGATGGCAGGCACAAAACATTACTATCATTGTCATTCCGGGTCAGACGCGCTTCTTTTTCATCCCATATGACGCTCGCTCGTATTCCGCGGAAACGATTCGCAGCCATGCACATGCCTTGCCCGCCGCCACAGATGAGTATGGCGCGGGCATCATCTTCGCCGAGTATTTTAATTGCTGACGCTGCCGCAAATTCCGGAAAATCATCTTCTGGGTCCAGTTCTTTATCTCCGACATCTTCAACGTTATATTGACGTTTTGACAAATAGGCAAATACTTTTTCTTTAAGGTGATAGCCATTATGGTCAGCTCCCAAGAAAATTTTCATCGAATTACTCCAATGTTTTTGCAATATCTGCAGTCAATTCTACGAGACGGTTTGAGTAGCCCCATTCATTGTCATACCAGGCGACAACTTTCACCATGTTCCCGCCAACTACAGCCGTAAGCGGAAGATCGACAATTGCAGAGTGGCTATTACCTTTAAAGTCAGATGAAACGAGCTCTTCGTTTGTGACCGCTAATATACCTTGGTAATACGGCTGCGCAGCTGCTTCGGTAAATACTTTATTAATTTCTTCAACCGTAACATCTCGCTTGAGGACTGCGGTGATGTCGCTCATACTTACAACTGGGGTCGGAACACGAACACTCATACCACCGAAGCGATTTTCGAGTGCCGGCAATGCCTTGGCAGCTGCGATACTTGCACCTGTCGTTGTTGGGACGATGTTTTCAGCGGCGTTGCGTGCTTCGCGGAGATCCTTTGATGGTGCATCCTGCAGTTTCTGGCTGGCGGTATAGCTATGAACGGTCGTCATCATCGCTTTTTCAACTCCAAAGTGGCCCTCGAGCACGCCCATGACTGGCGTAATACAGTTTGTTGTACACGACGCGTTGCTGACGACGTCACTGACACCATCTTTGAGTTTATCTTCATTCACACCAAGGACGATTGTGTCAGCGCCATCACCTTTGGCTGGCGCACTGATAACAACCTTTTTTGCACCTGCTGGGTCGATGTGAGCCCGAGCCTTTGCAGGATCTACGAAAAAGCCAGTGGATTCGATGACGACATCGACGCCGAGATCACCCCATGGCAAAGCAGCTGGATCTTTTTCTGCAAAGATCTTAATATGCTTACCATCAACGATGATACCGCTATCATCAGCACTTACGTCATGGTCGTACTCACCATAGTTTGAGTCGTGCTTTAAAAGATGTGCAAGCGTCTTTGTGTCCGTGAGGTCATTAATTGCGACAATCTCGATGTCACTGCGGTCAAAAGCAATCTTAAAAGCATTTCGACCAATGCGACCGAATCCGTTAATAGCTATTTTGGAAATCATGTACGTACCCGCTCCTTTTAACTAACATTAGCGTTATTTATCATTACTATACCCCTTTACCTGCTTTCTTGACAAATATTTATTATTAGGTTGCTGCTCGCTGAATCGTAGCTCCGGGCAAAGAGCATCGTTTATAATAAGAATATGAAGAAACATCAGTTGCTAAATTTAGCAAAAGATCAGTATGATGAATCCCAACTTGCCGAATTAGATTCAGCAATCGATGTAGCTGCTCGCGCCCATCACGGTCAAACTCGTGCCAGCGGCGAGCCATACATCATTCACCCACTTCACGTTGCTACAATTCTCGTTGAATGGGGTATGGACATCGATAGTGTTGTTGCCGGAGTCCTCCACGATACAGTCGAAGATACAGAAACAACACTCAAAGATATAGAAAATAATTTTGGTCGCGACGTCGCATTTCTTGTCGATGGCGTGACAAAAGTGAGCGCAGCCCGTTCTGGTATGCGCGACATCTCCAGCTACCTTCCTAAGACTCGTGACAATCTCACGAAACTTCTCATAGCCGTTGGTCAGGATGTCCGTGTCCTTATCATCAAGCTGGCCGATCGGCTTCACAATATGCGCACTCTCGATGCGATGCCTCGGGCAAAACAGCTCAAAATTGCTCGAGAAACGTTACGAGTTTTCGCACCACTCGCAGATCGACTGAACATGGGTCGAGTTCGCGTACAACTTGAGGACCTCAGTTATAAGTTTATTGAACCAAAAGAATATCGCCGGCTTGATAAGCTCATCAAAGACAGACTTGGAAAATCACATCGTAAGCTCGCCAAAGTACAGCACGACCTCAGCCAAGAACTTTCGCGACAAGGTATTACCTTTCATATCGATGGTCGCGTCAAAAGCGTGTATAGCCTGTACAAAAAGTTGCAAAAAGTTGAGTCTGTTGATGACATTTATGATCTTATCGCCTTCCGCGTCGTCGTAACTGATATTCCCACGTGTTACCGTACGCTTGGTATTATTCATGGCACGTACCAGCCGATGATTAATCGAATCAAAGATTACATCGCCGTTCCAAAACCCAATGGTTATCAAAGTCTCCATACAACGGTGATTACGCCTCAGGAACATATTGTTGAATTTCAAATTCGTACCGAACAAATGCATGACTATGCCGAGAGAGGGCTAGCAGCTAGCTTCCATTATAATGAACAGAAGCTGACTGATGCGTACCGCAAAGGACAACTACAGGCCATGCCTGCTCATCTTGAGTGGATACATGAACTACAGGAAGTTGCTGCGCGCCTACAAGCGGGAGAAGACGTGAGTCTGGAATCGCTCAAACTTGAATTGTTTGCAGACCGTATGTTTGTCTATTCACCAAAGGGAGACATTTATGACTTTCCGATTGGTGCCTATCCGCTTGATTATGCCTACCGCGTTCATAGTGATCTCGGTAGCGCGGCTTATGGCTTTCGAGTAAATGGAAAAATGGTCAGTTTCGAACATCGATTACAAAATGGCGATGTGGTTGAAGTCATCACCAAACGCACAGCACGCCCAAAACAAGACTGGCTTGAATGGGTCATGACATCCCATGCCCGCAACAAGCTGCGCGCCCAAATCAAAAAAGCCGACACATAGCCGGCTTTTTTAGAGCTGTCTACTTGCTGTTGTAACGCTTGATCGATTCAGCGATAATTTCTTTCGCTTCTTCGACGTCACCCCAACCTTTTACAACGGTACTGCCTGGTTTTTTCAGGTCTTTGTAGTGAGTAAAGTGATGGACGATTCGCTGCTTCCAACCCTCACCCAGATCATCGACCGTGAGTGGCCAGTCTTTGTTGTTGCGATCATCTGCCGGTACGACGACGACTTTATCATCAACTTCTCCATCATCAACAAACTTGAGGACACCAATCACGCGAGCCTCGAGCCATACGCCCGTAGGAATTGCTTCTTCTGAGCAGTAGACGAGCGTATCAAGCTCATCACCATCTTCGTCGAGTGTTTGTGGAATAAATCCATAGTTTACTGGTTTTGCAAAAATTGTTGGCTCTACGCGGTCAAGCTTAAATATCGCGTGTTCACGATCCCATTCAATCTTGTGTACAGATCCTTGTGAAATTTCGACTACCGTATTAACGATGCCATTTTGGTAATCTCCTGGTGTCAGAACTTGGTTAAAATCAGCCATATATGTCTATTCTCCCTGATATGCATTTATATTACGATATATCTAGTGTAGCAAACCTGTCACTCTCAAGGTAGAATAGGCCTATGCTGATAATTGGACACCGAGGAGCTCGGGGCGAAAAGCCCGAGAATTCCGTTGCCGCTCTTCGCGCTGGAATTGAGTCTGGCGCCGATATATTAGAGTTCGATATCCGCGTGACACGTGATGGTGTGCCCATTCTCGCCCATGACTTTTTGATGTACCGGACGAACAGACGAATAGACTTTGTAGGTCGTCATTCGCTCGCTGAGCTCACAAAGCGCACCGCAGGCAGTGACCATCCCGTCATGACGCTCGAAGCAGCCCTCAAAGAGTGTCTCGGCAAAGTTCTCCTCAACATTGAAGTAAAAGAGTACCGGGCAGTCACACCAATCATTACCCTGCTCAAGAAATATCTCAAACGCAAAAAAGACTGGGATATGGTAATGTTCTCATCCTTCAATCCCCTAGTCCTGCGTAAAATTCGCGTGAAGGTTCGACACGCATCCCTGGCACTCCTTCACTACCGCAACCCGCTCTACTTCGTTGCATGGCAAATACCACTCCGTTTAACAGCGGTTGGCTTTCACCGTCTTCATCTCAGTGAATTCGGACTAAAAGTGGCTCAAAAAGTAGGCCTTGTGACCTACGTTTACACAGTTAATCGTTTGGGTGCGGCAAAAATTCTTCAGGAAAAAGGATATGACGGCGTCGTCACCGATTATCCGTCAGAATTTTCTAAGAATTTAAACGGCGACGACTAGGCATTCTGTCGCTGCTTGTTCTCAAGATATTCACGCATTTTGAGTGCAGCCGTAGCTCCCTCGCCAACTGCGCTTGCAATTTGCATTGTTGCGCCTGAGCGAACATCGCCACTCGCAAAGACACCGGACATCGTCGTTTCAAGATTCATATCGGTTTTAATGAGTCCAATCTCGTCTAGCTCGATCTCACTCTCTTTTAAAAAACCTGTATTTGGAGAGAGTCCCACAAAAACGAAAACACCGTCTGTTTCATATTCTTTTTGCTCTCCATTTTGTGAGCCGACAACTTTGGTAACGCCATTATTTTCACCAATAATTTCTTGTGTTGTGACACCGAGATGAACAGTAATTTTTCCTGCTTTTACCGCTTCATCTAACTCATGCTGTAAGACTTCGCTCGCTTTTAGGGTTGAGCGAACAAGTAAATCAATATGCGTCGTAAATCGAGTTAAAAAAAGCGCTTCTTGTACGGCTGAGTTTCCGCCACCAATAACGGCAAGTTTTTTGTCACGGTAAAACGCTCCATCACACGTAGCACAGTAGTGAACGCCGCGGCCATAAAACTCCGCCTCACCTGGGACACCGATTTTTTTGTAATCACTTCCGGTTGCTATGAGCACCGTACCTGCGCGAACAGTTCCCTCACTCGTTTCAATGATGATGTCTTCAGCTTGTTTACTAATACTCATCACTTCGCCGAACTGAATGTCAGCACCAAATCGTTCAGCCTGTCCTTGCAAGGCTTCAGCGAGCTTCAGACCTTCAATACCTTGCGGAAACCCAGGATAATTATCAACCCAGTCTGTAATGGCTGCAAGCCCACCAATCACTCCTTTTTCATAGAGTACCGTATCTAAGTCTTCTCGAGTTGTGTACACAGCAGCAGCGAGCGCACTAGGACCGGCGCCAATCATGACTACTTGACGATATGGGATGTCGATTGCAGGTGTTTCCATTATTTTCTTTCTTTATGCGATTGCGGCAGCAAGTTTGCCCGGATTCCAACCAATAGTAATATCTTCGCTGTTATCATCTTTCGTTACGACAATAACCGGTACAGTACGAGCACCACTTTTGGCTATAATTTCATCAGCAAGGGCTGGCTGTTCGTCAAGGTTGATAACATCATATGTTTTTTGCTTCATATCAAGGTACTTCTTGACCATACCGCAGTAAGCGCAGGTTGTCCGCGTGTAAATAGTGATGTTTTTGCTCATACAAATGCCCTCTTTTTATTAGCTATATATCACTCATCAGTATATATAGCGTGAACCACAAGCGTCAATACGCTATATGTTGTTAATTATATCGAAATACCGTCAATACGAACTATGAATTGCAGCGGTGTATTCGCAGGAATGAGCGGCTCACTGCCGGTAGCGCCATACGCCTGATCGGCTGGAATAGTCAACTTGCGCACACCACCGACTTTCATACCTGGAATACCGTTCGTCCATCCCGTAATAAGACTTCCTTCGGCCAATGTAAACTCAGTGGTCGTATTAGTCCCCGTTTTGGTCGTTGAATCAAAGATGGTACCATCTGGAGTCCAGCCCGTGTAGCTGACGGTAATTTTGTCATTGAGCTTTACGTCTTGTCCGGTTCCAACGATGAGGTCTTCTTGTGCGAGTTCAGTTACGCTCGCCGGATCAAACTTCGTCACTTCATACCCTGCTATCGGCTGATTAGCTTTTGCCTGATCTTTAATTTGCGCATAATACTCATCGATAGTTTTTTGTTGATCAACCGCTGCTTGGCTATCGTTTTGATTACCCAACACTAATGCAAAATACGTTCCGATCGTTCCAACGGCAATTGCAAAAACAATAATCCAAATAACTATTCGCTGACTTCGTGGTGTGGCCATAATTTCTCCTTTTTGACTCTTTCTATCCTACTCATTTTCGACGTGTATGTCGATCACCTTTGATGGGAAAACGCCTGTTGAGATCCATGTGCGTAAATAATTGGCGACTTGTCCATATCCTTTATGAAAGTTAAGTGCTGGCTCATCGAGATTGACCCAGGCGACACGATAACTATTTGGCAAAAAATGCTTTTTTTGCGCCTCTTCACTCTCGAGATTAAATGTTGGCACACCCTCAACGATGCGGGCTGTAAAATAAAAGTTTTCTCGCTGATCCAACGCATCTGTTTGATGCAGTACGAGCTGCTGCGCTTGAATGGTAACGCACATTTCCTCGCTCAACTCTCGCACGACCGCTTGCTCAGGGGTTTCATCCTCCTCGATCCCACCCCCAGGAATAGAAAAGTAGTGCAAGTTTTTGCCGAAAGCAGTTCGTCTATTGCGTTCAAATACGAGTAGCTTTCCCTCTTCATTTACTATAAGCGCTCGTGCACATCGTCTCATTCTGATATCTCAAATTCCTGTAATTTTTCTTTAGCTTGCTTTGTCGCACCCATCTGCAAGTTGAGTAACTGCCCGTAGATGCCGTCAGTACGAGCAAGCTCTCCTGGTGTTCCTGATTCATCAATCGTCCCGTTTTTAAGGGTAATGATGCGATCAACATGGGCAATGGTACTCAGACGGTGAGCGATAATGACAGTTGTACGACCCTTCATCAACCTATTCAGTGCTTCTTGAACTTGTGCTTCAGCACGAGAGTCTAGGCTACTCGTTGCCTCATCCAAGATGAGAATAGGCGCATCTTTGAGAATTGCCCTTGCAATAGCAATCCGTTGTTTCTGACCACCACTGAGCTTGAGCCCTCGCTCACCAATTTGCGTATCAAATCCTGCGCTCAATTTTTCAATAAATTCGTAAGCATTGGCGGCCTTTGCTGCAGCGATGATTTCTTCTTCGCTTGCATGGGGATGTGCATAACAGATATTTTCTCGAATGGTTCCGCTAAATAAGGCTGCCTCCTGGAACACTACCGCTATATGTTCACGAAGACTCGTTTGTCTCACCTTCGAAATATCATGACCATCGATTGTGATACGCCCTTCGTTTGGATCATACAAACGTAGCAGTAAACTCGTAAGTGTGGTCTTACCCTCGCCACTTTCACCAACGAGAGCAATCTTTTCTCCCGGCTTCACTACAAATGAGATATGTCTGAGAACACTTTCTTTCACGCTATAAGAAAAACTCACATCCTCATACTCAATTGCGCCTTTCTCAATACCGAGAACTCCAGCATGACCGATATCACTGACGGCTGGCGTGAGGTCCATAACAGTGAAGTAGTCCTTTGAACCGGCGATTGCACGTTGCGTATTGTCGACGATAAAACTCATACTGAAAATCGGCATTCGCATCATGTTCACAAGTTGAATGAGCAACACCATGTCTCCGATAGTAAACTGTCTTTGAAGCGTTGCAACAAAGATATAGGCAAAAATAAAGAAGAAAATAACGTTGAGGACGAGACGACGAACAATATCCATGTCATGCCAGTAGCGTGACTGCTTTTTCGTGATAGTGACGGTATTTTGGAAATGGCGTTCGAGGTGACGATATTCGAGCTTCTCTTGTATGAAACTCTTCACTACTCGAATTTGTGCCACCACTTCCGCAAAACGACCGCTCGCTATGTCCGTTTCGAGGTTTTTTTCACTCTGCCATATTTGCCATTTTTTACTCGTCAGCATTGTCAGCCACATAAATGTTGGATAGACGATAAACAAGAGAAGCGCGAGCTGCCAGCTATAGAACAAGACAATAATCATGCTGAGCACAACAGTGAGTATCATTTGGAAGAAATTGTTCGCAAATATATTCATAAATTGCGTCACTTCAAAGATGGTTCGATTTAGCCGATTAATGATGGTTCCTGTCAATTCTTTGTCGTAGTAACTTTGCGGCAATTTCAAGAGGTGATCATAATAACGTTCACTCAGTTGTTTTTTGAGTTTTGCGCTCATAATATCGCCATAGTAACCGCCCCAATTTGAAAAGAGTGTATTCAGGATATCAACACCCAATAGCGCAACGGCAAGCCAAATAATCCCGCTCACCTCCATGTTGCCAGAATCGAGTGATGTAACGAGTAGATCGGTAGCAGCTTTGATGATAAACGGCGTTGCAAGCGCTGTGAGGCTCATGAGTACAGAAAATATAATGATCACCGTGTAGTACGGCCACAAATTTCGAGCATAGCGAAGAACGCGAAGTAAGATATGCATTTCCTTCATGATATCACCTCCTCCCTGTTAGGCCATAGTGCCCATGCTTGCAAAATAGAGTTTTAAAAGGTATAACGACTGTAGTTATCGCGCACGCGATGGCACCCCCCTTTCCTCTTGAAAAGGAACGCACATGAACAGCATAAGGTCATTTATGAGACGCTTGTACGTCGTACAAGCTTATCTCAAAGTTGAGGCATGGGTCCGCAACCGTAGGCTGCCGATTGATTCGCAGACTTTTTACATTGGCTCCGGTGTTGTCGGTCTTGCACTGGCACTTGTCCTGTGGTGGTTGACGTTTCTTCTTACCGGACATGTGCTTTGGAGCTTGCTCTCCATACCAATCATTTCACTCACTACGATCGTTACTTGTGAAGCGCTCAGCCGCTCACGCAAACGCAATCTTATCGAGCAACAGCGTCAAGCTGAGCAAAAGCTAGAAAATGATGATGAAAGCAACGACGACACAGTCGTCTTGGAGCACCTCGAGAGTGAGAAGGAAGGTGAGGAAACCGGGACAGATCGCTTGACGTTCAATCCTGATAAAGGAAAGAGTTACGAAGAGTGGATTGCGTCACGTACTCCAGAAGAAGTCACTATTCTGCACCACAGATCTGCACTCATAGCCCAGTACAAAGAAGAAATAGCCGAGCAAGCTAAGTACGACGTAGATAGTACGGAGTACTGGAATAGGCATCCAGGTAAAAAGTATTTCATAAAGCGACTTTGGCGAATCGTTGTGGCATGGATTGCAGCGATTGCAGCTTCCTCGGCAAGTATTGCGGGAATGGTTCATTTCAGCACATTGATACTTATCCCGATTCCTGTTCTCGCCCTATTGCTCGCTCTTTGGTACACGATGCGTCGCTACTATAAGTGGCGCAATCTCCGGGTACAAATCATCGGCAACTGGGGTTACATCATTGAGCCCAAGAGTCGTTTTTACTTCCTCAACGGTCAGGACCAGCGCGCCCACCTTATGTACTTCAATAACGTCGTAGTAAAGCGTACATTCTGGGAGCGTATGCTCAGTGAAAATATACCTTCACATCAGAGCAGCGTTACAGCCGCACGGAGAATATGGTCACGACTTTTCAATTGGCCAATGTTCAACACGGCGACCATTGAAATTCAAACATCGATTCCTGATGATGCAACGGATAGCGTAACTACTACTTCGCGCGCAAGTAATGACAAGTTTCGTCTTCTGACTGACATGGAGATGCCAGAGGAATTTGCCGAAGTAGTCAGCGTACGAAATGACGAAATCACCCGTGGCTTGACGCCGCGTCGTCGTATCGGACTCGGAAGCAGTGGTTCGCTGCAATAAGTAAGGGGGATTAACAACGGGGCGGAGCAACTATGCTCCGCCCCTTAATCTTAGACATATTTGGCGTTTATTTTTTGTGCTGCCTGTTTTGCAATTTGGTCAGTGATAGCGCTGACATCGCTATCCTTAAGTGTCTTTTCATAATTTGTCACTTTGATTCGGAAGGTAATTGTTTTTGTATCATTTTCTTCAGCTTGGTAAATATTGAGCACACTACTTTGCACAACATATTCCGAGCTTAAATTCTGAAGTTCATCGTCAACAATAGAGGCAACATCCGCAAATTTTGTTTTTTCGCTCACTTTGAGCGAAATGTCCTGAGTAATCCCAGGGAATCGTGAAAGGGGTTGATAGGATTTTTGCGTTATCTCGTCAAAAGTCGATAAGAATAACTCGAAGCCAGCGGTGTAATCTGGCAGCTTCATCCCTTTTCGTACACTTGACTTCATCTCACCGACGACACCAACAGGTTTTTGCCCGACATAGACCACGGCTGAACGATTCGCGTCAAATGGTGCACATAACTGTGTAAACATGACATGATTTTGCAGCCCTGCCTCATCAAAAGTTCGAAACGATACATCGTTTTGAGACGCAGTAAGCGCGAGTAACTCTCGAACGTATCGAAGTGCTACATAAAATGGTGCGCCTGTGTAGTAAGTTTCGACTTTTTTGTTTGCTGCAAATACTCCTGCAACACGACCGAGTTCTTTCGGTAAACCATCTTCATCAATTTCACTTTTTCCGTGTGCTTTACCGATTTCGTAGAGTAGAAATTCATCATGGCCTGCGCGAATGTTACTATTTACTTTTTCCAGCAAACTCGGCAGTACGCTCAAACGGTAATACTGAAGATCAGGGCTCAATGCATTACTGAGTTTAAACGCCTCAGTAATGTCTTGCGACGATCGCTTCACCAAGTTTTCATGTACAAAACTATAAGTGAGGATTTCATTTGCACCCGCTCGTGACATGACATCTCGAATAATGCGTCGTGATTCAAACAATGGATTCTTCGTAGCGGGCATCATAGAACGGACTGGGAGTTCCCGCGGCAAGTTATCAAAGCCATAAAGCCGGCCAACTTCTTCTACGATATCTTCTGGTAACTCAATATCAGTACGCCAAAACGGCGGCTTCACCGTTAGCGTATTCTTCGAGATAATGGTCTCAACCTCAACGTTAGCGAGCAGCTTAGCTGCTTCATCGGCACCTAATGCTGTCCCTAGCCGTTCATTAATGAAGCTGGTATCCAAGCTTATAGGCATGGTTGGCCGCAGTTCGGCTGAAGCATCGAACAGCTGACTCGCCACTTCTCCACCAGCGACATCTTTGAGTGAGGCGAGCGCTACCGACATGACGTGCGTATTTTGCAGTGGCGACTGGCCTTTATTGAACCTGGTTACTGCATCGGTAAAGAGTCCGTGTCGCATGCTTGTCTTGCGAATTTTATACATATCAAACGTGGCACATTCAAGAATGATATTTTTTGTCTCATTACTGACTTCAGAATCACCCCCACCCATGACACCTCCGAGTCCAATGACTGTTTCGCCATTAGTGACAACGACGTCTTCGCCCGTCAGCGCTATTGTTTTACCGTTTAAAAGCGAAGCTCTTTCACCATCATGCGCAAAACGGGCACTCAGTTTTTTCGTACCAATCTTGTCATAATCATAGGCATGAAGTGGTTGTCCTGTCAGGAGCATGCAATAGTTTGTCACGTCGACGATATTATTGATCGGCTTGCTCCCCAAACGTATTAATTCACATTGCAACCACAGCGGACTTGGTTTGACTTCAACATTTTTGATTGCCACAGCCATAAAGCGCGGCACTGCCTCGGTTGCTTCATTCGTAACACTCAGCTCCAACCCGTACCCGCTAACAAAATCCATTTCCGCCGTATACCACTCGGGACTAGAAAATGTATGCTGCTGTATGCCAGCAATTTCCCTTGCAACACCAAGCACGCCAAAACAATCAGGACGGTGCGTGAACATTTTATTCTCAATATCAATGACATACTCATCGAGGCCGTACGCTCGAGCGAACGATAAACCAGGTACAATCTCAGTTCCGATCGGTGACCATTCGTTTTCGTCTATTTCCAAAATTCCGTCGTGACTTTCACCAATACCTAGCTCTTTTGGGCTCGCCAACATTCCATTACTCATCTTGCCGCGAAGTTCGCGCGCACCAAGCACAAATGGCTCATTATCTGAAAAACTTGTGGGCACCGTCGATCCTGGTGGGAGCCATACGACAAAGATACCTGCGCGAGCATTCGGCGCGCCACATACAACTTGAACATAGCCATCAGCATCACGTTCAACGTCTTTCGTCACCCCGCCATCATCAACCATACAGATATGGAGACGGTCTGCATTGGGATGATCTTCGCACGAAATGATCCGAACTATTGTCGCACCGATGTACCGCTCACCAAGATTTATGACTTCTTCGACGCCGCCCAGCTGTGCGTTGATCTTGACGACAAGCTCATCAATCGAAAGATCGACATGGGTGAACTGTTTAATGGAATTTAAGCTTACTTTCATGAAAACTGCCTCAAAAAATCTAATTTTGCTGATTCAAAATGTCGCACATCTTCGATGTCATATTTCATCATGACGAGTCGATCAAGTCCAAGCCCCCACGCAAATCCGGTATAAATAGTTGGATCTATACCGGCTGCCGTAAGAACATGTGGGTGTATCATGCCGCACCCGAGTAACTCAATCCATCCGCTATAGGAGCAGATGTTACAGCCTTGTTTTTCACAAAACGGACAACTCAGTGATATCTCTAAGCTCGGTTCCGTAAAAGGAAAATAGAAAGGGTTGGTTCGTATATCTAATACTTTGCCGTAATATGCTTCAAGGAAACTTTTGAGTGTCGCGATAATCATACCTGTATGAATATTTTTAGAAACATAAATTCCTTCGATCTGGTAAAACGTATGCTCATGTCGAGCATCTAGGTCTTCATTGCGAAAGACGCGATCCGGCACAACTACGGCAATAGGTCTGCCATTTTCTAAATCTTTCTTATGTTGAGTAAGCAGTCTATTTTGCATGGTGGATGTATGCGCTGGTGCAATAAAAGCATCACCATCCTTGTCTTTCTCTATCGTCATAAAGGTATCCCAGTCATCACGTGCCGGGTGTCCTTTTGGAAAGTTTAACGTTTCGAACATGTGGTATTGATCATCAATTTCGCGTGACTCAGCCACCTCAAATCCCATGCGATAAAAAATATCCGTGATAACGTTAATTTCATTCATGAAGGGATGTACAGTTCCTTGTGTACTTGGAAGTAGGCTTGGCAACTGTGCATTCACGTCAAATGGCGCTGTAATATCAATCGGTCGTAGCGCCTTTTCTGTGTCGGCACTTTGTGAAACTAGCTCCTCAAGTTCTACTTTGACTGCATTCACTGCCTGTCCATATGCTGCGCGCTGTTCGGATGGCTGATCTCTAATCCCTGCAAAAAGTCCACGCAGCTCAGAAGCACGTAAAATAGTTGCCTTGTCCTCGAGTGTCGCGAGACGTTCTACAAGTACGTCTCGCACAGCTGTTACTTCTTTATATTCCATAATCTATCCGTAAGTATACCTAAAGTTATCAGGGGTGGCTACATGCCGTTAGGAAATTTTTCAATTCCATCTAACAATTGAGTTCGTACTGGCGCGAGCACTTCTGTATAGTGGCGCAGCAGACTGAGACAATACCGAACACGCGATTGAATATAACGGTCGTCGTCCGTTTCCGGATTAATCTTAAACATATCGTGATTAAAGCGAATGAGTAGATGGTCGGGTATCCATAAAATACGCGAATTTTTACTTGCAAAACCGCGAATCATTGCTTCTGGAAACGCTCCTCCACGACTGTCACTTTCACCGATAATTAGGCCTGGCTTGTGGGCTACGACCCGACCTTCTGCTGCTGCTTGTAAAAAGGAAATGAGCTTACCGGGCGTCATACCATGCCATTCTGGACTAATGACAATAAGCGCGTCACACCATTCGAGACTGTGTTTCGTCGAGGCAAACTGCGCAGTTGCTTCACTTGAAGCATCCCACAGAGCAGATGTATCTTCGGGTATATATGCCTCGGAGAGATCAAGCAGCTCTACTTCATCATCTGAAGAAAATTGCTGATTTATCCAAGAAGCAATACGTATTGCCTGACTATTCGGACGTGCGCTTCCGCTGACGATCAAATATTTCATAGTAATCCTCCGGCACGCAGTGCGAAAATGATGATCGCAACCACAAGTAGGGCAATAAGAATGAGGATGATGCGTCCGGCGAGTCGAGTTTCATGCTGACCGTCGAGTATTTGCGGATCAGACGCCCCGGATTCGATAGCAGCAGTACGCTTTAATTTTTCTTGAAGTTCAGCGGCAACACGTTGTTGCAGCTCGGATCGTTGTTCGTTTTGTTTGATAAATAATCCCATAGTCCCATTGTAGCAGTCTCTCAGCATAAGAGGTGAGCCATTGTGCTATACTGCAAATATCAGATAATTCAAGGAGAGGGTATGGCCAAACAAGCCGCATCAACGAAGAAAACTACCAAGACTACGACCACAGGCTCAAAAAGCCCAGTCGTGACGAAAACAACCATAAAAACAGTAGCCGCAGCAACGGAAGCACGTGAAGCGCGTACAAAAGCAGCAATGGTTGCCGAAAAGGGTTTCACCGCCCGCTTCAATCGCACACTCACGCCACACGCATTGATCAGTGAAGCTGTAGGAACATTCATTCTGGGGCTTGTCACTTTTGGATTGTTCACGACATTCTCTCTCAGTAGCGCTGCGCCATCACTTGGTCCAATTTATGTCGGCCTTACCTACGCACTGCTTGCAATTGTGCTCGGTGGCATTTCCGGATCTCACCTCAACCCAGCAGTCACGTTCGGTCTCTGGACCGCTCGTCGTTTTTCAGGATTTGCCGTACCGTTTTACTGGATCGCACAGTTCATTGGTGCTTTGGCAGCCGTGCTTATCATGGCTGTGCTAACTGGTAACGGACTCAACCTCAACTTGAGCCACTTCTTTAGTAACTTTGACTGGGGTGTCTTTGCAATCGAAGCAATCGGTACTGCAGTTCTGTTGCTCGGTTTCATGGCTGCTCGTCATCGTCTCGGCCTTTCTACGCTCGGTCGTTCACTTGGTGTCGGCCTTGCACTACTCGTTGCATTAACGACTGGTACAAGTCTTTACTCAAGCCTTAAGGAAGGTGTCGACATCACTAACGTCCAAGCTGTTACAGACGTTCCGCGAACACTTCGTCTCGATGGTCCAATCTACAACCCAGCACTTGCCCTTGGTGTCACAGAAAAGACGAACAACGAAATTCAGCCGACAGGTGCAGCTGACACTGAAAGCTCAACGAGTCGTTTAACGCTTGGTGAAACATTAGTCGCTCCGCTACTAGGCGCGGCACTAGGCGCAAACCTCTACCGCATTCTCTCTCGACGCGAAGACCGCTAAGAGAAGTATTGCTTTAAAAAAAGCTCCTCGCTATCGAGGAGCTTTTTGATTAGTCATCACTTTGCGGTTTATCAACGAATAGCGGCTCGATGACCGAACTTGTGTCGGCGATCTTCACGACGTCTTTGTCTATTTTTTTTAGTTCCTTATGAGCCGTATTGAAGTGATTGACGGTTGTCCCGAGGCTTGCACCAAGTTTCTGCATATACGTATCGTACGCAGCGATGTGACGACCCAATTGACCGACACGAATCTGAATATCTTTTGCCTGCTCTTCGATCTGAAGGCTTCGCAATCCTTGCATGACGGTTTGGAGGTAGGCCATAAAGCTCGTCGGACTGACAATGATCACATGTTTTTCTGCAAACGCATATTCGATCAAGTCACGTGCGCTCGAACTACTACTCCCTACCTTATTAATAAGCAGGTCATAATAAACAGCTTCTGAAGGAATAAACATGAATGCAAAGTCCATCGTCCCCTCGCCTGGCCGAATGTACTTCGAAGTTTCATCGATTCGATTTTTGAGATCTATCTTGATTTGTCGCCCCAGGGCATCTCGTCGCAATTTGTCTTTTTCTTCAACGAGGCGATTATAATTTTCGAGACTGAATTTACTATCAATTGGCAGCACTTTATTTTTATCAAGGAATATAACTGCGTCAACAATTTCCCCGTCGCTAAATTTGTACTGCAGACTAAAACGCTCGGGAGGTAGCACATTGCTCAATACCGTTTGTAGGAAATATTCACCGAGCACTCCTCGTTGTTTTGGATTCTGTAGTACATTTTGGAGTGTTTTGAGCTCATCGGCAACGTCAACAACACGGCGATTCGTCTCATCCAGCTTTGTGAGTCGCTGTGTCACGTCCCCAATAAGACGAGCGCTCTCACTCAGTTGCCGAGCAAGCGTATCGCGCATTAGCGTCGCATTTTTATCCAGCCTATCCGTAACAGTCGTCTGTAAATTGTCCTTGAGCTCACCGACACCTCGGGTCAATTCGATGAGGTCTTGCTTTAACAACTCCGCTTCACGCCCTCGCCCCGTGTCTTTGAGTCGCTGATTTAAAATGATAATAATGACTGCGAATCCTACGACGAGCACAACAAAAATAACTGCTATAAATACATATTCCATAGCCTAAAGTATGACGGAGTTACGCGTTAATTACTACTAAACGCGCCAAGACAACGATGACGATAGTGACGATAAGTGCCAGTAAGAATTTATTAATTCGTGCAATCCAAGCAAAAAGCCCGAAAGCGAGCGCAAAGAGACCGCCATGCCATAGCATTGCTTGCCACCACTCCAATGGGCCAAGCCATAAATTTGCACCCCAGAGAGCAATCAGTGAGGCAAGAATGACTAACAGCGGCCGAAACACGCCTGAGCGAACCAAGACAAGGAGACTAGCGATACCAACGATGACCATCGCAACAACCCAGGCAATCGTTCCACCGTTTGAACAAACGGCAAAAGTGTCAGGTGAGTCACAAAAAAGTTTAGCTATTACCCACGTTTTGAGCGAAAGCTGCAAAAGCCAGCCAACGATACCAGCAACGAGTCCGGCGAGAACGGAACTCAATAATGTTTGGCGTTGCCCACTTGGTTGGTAATTAGAATTCTCTACGACGATATCAGCCATAATTAGATTTAGTATACCGAGTTAGTTTGACAAAAGCAAACAAAAAGTTTTATGCATTATTTTTATGCTTATGCATGTTGAGATACCAAAGCCCCCCAATGAGGCCGCATGCAATTCCGCCAATCACATCAGCCGGCGTGTGAACGAGAGCAAGTACTCGCCCAACACAAACGAGGAGAGCCAGCAACGCCAGGACGATCGCAAGCTTGCGTCGTTTTGTCAGAGCCCACACCGCGACCACGATAACCGTTACAAATAATGCATGATCTGAAGGAAAACCAGGATTATCGAGATAGAGTGCGCCAGCTTCTCTTCCAAGCGCCTGAAACGGTCGTTCAGATCCTGGCTGATACAGGACAGACAAGAGTTTGGCGCACAGGAGCGATGTCAGTCCCGCTAGTACCATATACTTGTACGCTTCAACCTTTGGTCGCGACACAAAAAACCACAGACTGAAGCCACCGATGAGAACAATCGGGATGATCAAACCATCAGCAATGAGCTGAATCACGCCTTCTTCCCTTCACGCCGAGACGCGTAAACAGACAGGCCGATAATACCTAGGCCGAGTAGCCCAGGTACGGCCTCAGGTAAATGTACAAAGACGCTTGCAAGAAGCACTACCGCCAGCAGCAGGATCGTATAATGTGCTCCGTGCTCAAGATACTTATACTGGTCGAGAAGCTCTCGACGCACCATATAGACAGTCAAGGAGCGTACCCAGAATGCGCCAATGCCCAGTCCCGCAGCAATAATAACCACGTCGCTCGTGATCGCAAACGCTCCAAGTACTCCATCAAACGAGAAGCTTGCATCTAATACTTCGAGATAGAGAAAAGACCAAAATGCCGCCAGACCAGTTTTGTGTTTGACGCTATTAAGACTCTTATTGTGCTCCATAGTAGATGACAAGGTATGAATGACGAGATACACACATATACCGGCAATACCAGCGATCAGTGCCCCGGTACTATCAGGATGACCTGGTATTCGACTCAGGGCAAACACTGCCAGTACAGCTGGAATAAGTGGCACCCACCAGTGTCCGATTCGCGCCAACATTGATTCAAATGGAAGCCAAAAAGTTGTTTGCGCTTTGTTGAAAAAGAAATGAAGCCCGAGCATTAAGAGAAAACTTCCACCAAAGGCCGTAATGAGCGGGTAGGATGACTCGAGTGAATGTGCGTACTTTTCAGGGTTATTCAGTGCTAGATCAATAACAGTTTGCCAGGATAGACCTGAGGTAATTGCCACAATAGCAATTGGAAATACGAGGCGCATACCGAAGACCGCAATCACAATACCGACCGTCAAAAACAGTTTCTGCCAAAACGGTGACATGGTCTTGAGTATCTTCGCGTTAATAATTGCGTTATCAAAGCTAAAGGTAATTTCGATAATAGAAAGCAGCGCCGTAATCAGCGCTGCTTGCGGGCCGAGATATATCCAAACAAGAATAATCGTAACGAGGGTGATAGCACCGGAAATACCGAAGATTCTGAGTGGATGTGTCGGTGCGGCCATAGCGACCATTATACGCTATCGGTTAGTCTTGAGCGGCAGTTCGCTCCAACTTCTTTTGAAAATGGTGAGCAATTTTTTCATCACTCCAACCACGTTTTTTCAGCTCCTCTTTGAGTTTCCCCGTCAGTGCTGTATTGAATGCCGATACGTCTTTAAATCCATGTGCCTTGAGGACACTTTCAAATGATTTCGACTTGAGTTCTTCCTTGAGTTGATCACTTGTGATGCCGAGTACGCTTGCTCGCAGCTCCATTTTGCGGTCATGACGCTTATAGACACGCTCCAGTTTGCGCTCACTTGTTTTCGCGAGACCATCTCCCGATGTCGCAGCCGCAAGATTAACTGAACTCAATGTCAGCATTGCAATGAGCAGTAAGCTCGCCAAAGTTTTTGTTGCTATTTTCATGTTCGTACCTCCTGTGTTTGTAAGTGGTGGTAGAAACCATTATAAGACCACTAAACCCGTGAAAAGAAAGTGCTTTTGGCAACGTTGATTTATTTGTTATGGAAATCAAAAACCGCTCAATTTCTTGAACGGTTTTTTGAAGGTTAGCAGGGCTAGCGTCGGTGTTGTGGCTCGACGAAGGTCAATGCTTTACCCGATTTACCACCACGACCAGTACGACCAATACGGTGTACGTAATCATCGTAGGTATTCGGTTGATCAAAGTTGATCACGTGTGAAACATCAGGAATATCAAGTCCTCGAGCGGCAACGTCAGTTGCGACAAGAACTTTCACTTTTTGATCTTTGAACGCTTTTAAGGCGCGCTGTCGTTGTGACTGAGACTTGTTACCGTGAATAGCTTCTGACGGAATGCCGCTCTTAGAGAGAGCATCAGCGAGGCGCTGAACACCAAACTTTGTCTCGCCAAAGACGAGGACTTTGCCGAACTCTTCTTTTTTGAGCATTTCTTCGAGAAGCTCAACCTTGTGAACTTTATCAAATGCTTCGACAATGTCTTGCTCAACGTGATCACTTGTCTCACCCGTACGGACTGAAACAGTTGCAGGATCACGCATGAATTCTTGTACGAGTGCTGAAATCGTTGGTGTCATGGTCGCGCTAAAACAAAGCGTTTGGCGATCTTGCGGCAATAGTGCTGCCACGTGACGAATATCAGCGATGAATCCCATGTCGAGCATGCGGTCTGCTTCATCGAGAACAAACGTGTTGATTCGATCGAGCTTCATTGCACGACGGTTGAGAAGGTCCTTAAGACGTCCTGGCGTACCAATGATGACATGGGGGCCACGCTGCAAGTCGCGGATCTGTCGCTCAATGTTCGTGCCGCCAACACAGATAGCTGAGAATAATCGTTGATTGCGAGCAAATCGCTTAAATTCTTCATCGATTTGCTGAGCAAGTTCACGAGTCGGTGCCATGATGAGTACCGAATTACGTTGTTCATCACCATTAAGTTTTTCGAGGATTGGCAAGATAAATGCTGCTGTTTTTCCCGTACCAGTGTTTGCAAGCCCAATGACATCGCGCCCCGTGAGGGCAATTGGAATGGCTTGATCTTGAATTGCACTTGGTGAAGTGAAACCGATACTCGCAATGTTGTTTTGGAGGATAGTATTGAGGGCAAAATCACTAAAAACATGCGTTGGTACGTATGGCGTAATTTCGACACTTTTAACGGTTTTGTTAATAAATTTGCTTGGGTGAATGCGCTGCTTCATTCCACGGCCTCCGCCGCCACCGCCGCTAGGTCGACGGCTCCTGTTGCCGTATCCGCCGCCGTTACCCCCCGAGTTACTACTTGGGCGAGAGCCTTGATAGCCGCCACTCGAGCGAGGGCTACGTTGTCCGCGCCCACCAAAAGAAGAATTGTTTTGCATGAATATACCTTTCTAGATCATTCATTTATAAAGATGAATGGTCGAGAAAGTGACTAATTTTCAGCTCGATATTCATCCAGTACTTATGTACTCATTTCATTATAGCATAAACAAATTTATTTGTCTATAGGACGTCATTACCACTGATTCTTGCGGCGGAGCGTCGAGATAACGACAATCAGGCCAACAACACTCAGTATGATCGGCGTAGCCATATAGACCGCCCCAAGCCACTGTGAAAGACTGCCAACAACCACATTATTAAAATAGGTAATTTGATACAAAAAATTAGAAAGAGAACTAAAAATAACAAATACAGAAATTGTCAAAAGTAGCGTTTCAAATACCGAACGAACACTCACTCTGCGGTCGCGACGAGTCATAAATACAGCAATGAGAATAAGTACGGGTATAAGATAAGACCACAGCATCCAGTCATAATGCGTCTCCGTACCGCTAGGAGCCTGAGTCATAGATTGGAATGTATATACGAGTTGCGAAATTGCTGCAACTACTACCGCGACTATAAATAGTATTTGTAATGTCTGATTATTACGTGTTACCGCTGTTTTTTGTTTCATGAGCATCCTATTTCGTTATGCTCGAATTTTAACATACCTCTTATGCTTTGTGCGCAAACCGTTCGGTCGCTACATCCCAGTTCGCAACATGCCACCATGCTTTGACATAATCAGCTCGGTTGTAGGTATAGTCGAGATAGTAAGCATGCTCCCATACATCGAGACCAAGGAGCGGTGCTGCCCCGCCACTCATCAGTGGCGAATCTTGATTTGGTGTCGTCACAATTGAAAGATCAGGCTGGAGCCATGCCCAGCCACTTCCAAAGACACCGAGAGCGGCTGTTTCGAATTGATCTATAAATGTCTGGAATGAACCGTATTTATTCTTGAGGGCTTCGCCTAATTCCCCTGTCGGTTCGCCGCCGCCTTCTGGCGACAGATATTGCCAAAACAGCGTGTGGTTGTAGTGCCCACCGCCATGATTACGGACTGCTGCCCGGATTTCCTCTGGTATGTTCTGAAGATCGGTGATGAGTTCGGTGACTTCCTGGCCCTTCAGTTCAGGAGCTTTATCAAGCGCAGCATTTAATTTATCGACGTATGTCTGGTGATGCTTGTCATGATGTAGCTTCATGATGTCGGCTGAGATGTATTTGCCGAATGCATCATAGTCATATTCTAGATCTGGTAGAGAAAACATAGTACTCCTCGCTTTATATACTATCTCTAGTATACAACGGCAAGCAGGCTAGAGCACTTCGACGGCAGGGCGGAAGCGATCATCACTGAATATACCGCTCAGTCCGATCGTGTCGAGCTCAAACTGATAGTGAGCCGAGGTGAAGCGTACATACGGAACCGGAAGATGAGCAGAGAAGGTACTCAGGAGCATCGTATTTGTTTGACCATCGATATGCCCTTCGATACTGAGCGTCATTGCCGCGTATTCCGCAACACCAAGTTGACGTGCATCGTGCCCACCAACCATGTAACTACGGTCATTAAGAATTTTCATTGGTTGGCCTCGATGAAGACCTTCTGGACTCGCAAGCACTACCATGACGCCCCATGTTCGTCGACGCATACCTTTTGTTAAAACTTCTTCCATAGTATCTGCTTCAGCAAGCTTGCTGACACGCTGTCGTTTTTTACGTTGCTGTATGCCACGAATATTTGCCGCAATCGGTAACGAAAGCTGTCGGGCTGGTGGCAATAGGATTACCTTAAACTGTCCAGCGACTTCAGGTAAGTCAGCTTCGAGGTCACGCATCACATCACTTGAGGCAACAAGACGGCGCTTCAACATTCGAAAACTTGGCAGTGTAATGTCATATTTCGCCCATGTTGCTTCTAGCTCTTTGTACAAAGCAAGCGCAATGAGCTCGCTACTGTTTTCGCTTGGGAGCTTGTCTTTTGGTGATTGCTCGGCCTGTTTCATGAGTCGTGCGCGTTGCACATAGAGCTCACTTAGGTCTTGTTGAGTTTGTTTGATGGCGTTGTCGATATCGATGACACGCTTGAGTTCATTGAGTTTCATAGCCTTGTTCTTCTTTAGCGGGTGAGATTAAAAATGATTACAACTATAAGTACTGTTGCGGCGACAGAGAGGAGCGCTAGTGCGGCGAGTTGCTGTGCTTTTGTCTCAGTCGGTAACTGGGAGTCAAACAGGGATGGCTGCTCGTCAAACGTCACCTTTACATGGTTGACGCGGCCTTCTTTGGCGGCCAGCTGAGTACGGTTACGCATGATGCGCTGAGAGACAAGTGCAGGGTTTTGTGCAATTGCCGTTGAATGGAAGTTGTCGCTTTTCTTTGTGGTAGAACGTGACGTCTTCACTGGTACAACTTGTACCTTACTAGGCTTGCGAATTCCGTCGATGTACGTAGGAGTTGTATCTGGTTTCATAAAAATATCATACATTATAAATATGTATTAGTCAATAGATTATGCCATTTATTTTACAATAATATAAAACAATGTCTTACCATAAGATTTATGAATATATGCGGTTATTCTAGGCTGAAAATGATCGTAAACGATACGAAGAAACAGAAACGAGCGTGAGCGTGATACTAGTGAAAATGAATCCCGAGACACAGGCATGAGTGAGCGAACTTGGCGTTGCAACAACAAGCATGATCCCACTAATGAGCGTTGCGACGACTGAAATATAGCCAGACCTTACGAGTCGCTTTGTCGGGCGCAACGCAGCATAGGTCGCTAAACCGACGCTGGTGAGCGCAATGAGAATATGCACAAGCAATATCATACTAAAAGTGTATCATCATGGGAGCAGTGCGCCAACGGAAATTATGCAGCACTGCGCAAGGAGGACAAATAATGAGGCGAAAAACACTTTTTTAGCCCAATGGGTTGGCGGTAAAGACCATGCGCGAAGCGCAACAACGAGCCAATATACGGCAATAATCAACGACACAACGAGATAGGTATACCCCATATAGCCGGTGAATGTGAGCAATGGAGCAACACAAACATATGCGATAAGATAGCCAAATATATGTTGTTTTGTTATCTTATCACCCTTAACGACAGGCAAAACAGGGAGATTTGCTGTAGCGTATTCTTCCTTGCGTCGCATCGCGATTGCGTAAAAATGCGGCATTTGCCAGACCGTAAGTATGAGAAACAGAATAATAGCCGCGCTATCGATGACATTCGTCACCGCCACATAACCCGCCAAAGGTGGCACAGCCCCTGGGATACTTCCGATCAATGTACTGAACGGCGTGTGACGTTTTGCATAGCCGTACACCACGACATAAAAGAAGTAGCCGAAAATGCCAGTCAAAGCTGTCAGCAGGTTCACAAAAAGAAGCAGGGTCGCTAATCCCACGAGACCAAGTATTGTCGCATAGATAATTGCATGAGTAAGCGATATCTCACCGCTGACGAGAGATCGCCGCTGAGTTCGCATCATTCGACTATCAATGTTTCGGTCGAGGCAATTATTGACGACGCAAGATGATCCAATTACTAGTGCTGTGCCGATAATTGTTGCCAGAAATGAAGTGAGGTGAAAGGAATCGCTCAGACTGGAGGCGAAGAAAAAACCGGCAATCGTGGCGATGCTATTGCCATATATAATACCTGGTTTTGCGAGCGTGTAGTACGCCCCTAAGCGCGAATGAGCCGCCATTAAAAGCCTTTGTTGCTCTCTTTGCGCAGTAGTGTGTCCGTTTGTTCTGGCGACATCATATGGTAATTAAGGTTATTCATAATCCATATTGAGCCGAATACCACGAGAAAAAGGACGCCGAGCATAAAGAGAAACGCCATGAGGTTCCATCGTGGCTTCGACTCTTGTCCAAGGTGCAAAAAACATACCATCTGCACAATGAGTTGCACAACAGCAAGACCAGCGATCACTAAAAAGGTAGTTGAATCCATAAATACTTCACGCTCTACAAAAAGATACGCAGTGACAGTTAGCAATAGAGACAAGATAAAACCGGTGGTATAGGAAATGACAGACTGCTTCACGCCGTGGTTCGTACTCATGTGATAGCTCCGTTCAGGTAGACAATCGTAAAGATAAAGATCCAGATGACATCGAGGAAGTGCCAAAAGAGGCTAAAGAGCGTGAGGCGACGAAGATGTGCAGGCGTCAATCCCTGCTGCAATACGCGAACCATCATTACTGCAAGCCACAGGAGCCCAACCAGGATATGAGCACCATGCGTCCCAACAAGCGTAAAGAAGCTCGTCAAGAATCCGCTGCGTGTCCAGCCGTTGCCTTCCGCGACAAGATGCTGGAATTCATAGAGCTCCATACCAAGAAAACCGAGTCCGAGAAGGCCGACGAGACCGAGCAATACAAGCATGACATGGGTACGATGAATGCGCCCTGCGATAAGTGCCAAGCCACACACAAAACTACTTGTCAGCAGTAAGAATGTTTCAACTAATACAAACGGAAGATCAAACAACTCATCTCCGCCAGGGCCGCCATACGTATTGCCCCTTAGTACGGCATAGGTCGCAAAGAGTGTCGCAAACAAAATACAGTCTGTCATCAAGTAGATCCAAAAGCCTAGGTACTGCTTTGTATCAAGCGTGGTTATACTTCTTGTCATACTGTACCTCCTTGCTCTAATCGTGCCACTTCTGCGGCCCGAATAATCACTTCCTTATCCTCGCCCGTGAGCCTCACGATCAAAGTGATCACGACGACGAGCAGACCGATAATAACAAGCCACCAAATATGCCAAATAATACCAAACCCGAGCGCTAAAGCGCCAGCGCCAATAATAACCCCTGCTCCGCTATGTGCCGGCACTGTTATATCTTCATAGTCAGGTTTTGGCTGCGTTGTTCGCTTCATTTCCCAGTAGGCGTCGCGATCAGTGACGAGAGGAATCGTGGCAAAATTATATTCACGAGGCGGTGAACTCGTCGCCCACTCCAGTGTACGTCCGCCCCATGGGTCATTACCAACGCGGTTATTGTGCCGCTGGAAATAACTGACGACAAGCTGTAATACCTGGAAGAAAACGCCAAGCGCAATGACGAGTACGCCCACACCCGCGACGATGAATAATCCCTGCCACCCCATCGATGCATCATAGTGATCGAGTCGTCGTACTGCGCCCATAAGACCTAGGATATAGAGTGGTATAAAAGCGAGTAAAAAGCCTATAAGCCAGCACCAAAAGGCGTATTTTCCGATGCGTTCATTTAACCTATACCCAGCAAATTTCGGGAACCAATAGGTGAAGCCTGCAAACAGTCCAAATAGCACGCCGCCAATAATCATGTTGTGGAAGTGCGCTACCAGGAATAACGTATTATGAACCTGGAAATCAATAGCTGGTACACTCATCAATACGCCAGTTACGCCGCCGAGCGTAAAGGTGACAATAAAACCAAGGAACCACAGCATTGGCGTTGTCAGCCTCACGCGACCGCGATACATCGTAAATAACCAGTTAAAGACTTTGACCCCAGTTGGCACGGCGATGACAGCCGTCATAATGCCGAAAAATGCGTTGACGTTGGCGCCGCCGCCCATTGTAAAGAAGTGATGAAGCCATACAGTAAACGAAAGAAAGGTAATAGCGGCAATTGCCACCACCATTGAGGTGTAGCCAAACAATCGTTTCGATGAAAAAGTTGCCACTATTTCCGAGAAAATTCCAAACGCAGGCAAGATGAGGATGTATACCTCAGGATGCCCCCACGCCCAAATAAGGTTGATGTACATCATTGGATTACCGCCAAAATCGGAGGTAAAGAAATGCATACCAAGGAGACGATCAAGCGAGAGCATCCCGAGCGTAGCAGTCAGGATTGGGAATGCGAAAATGACCAGCACCATACTGCCCACAACGCTCCAGACAAAAATCGGCATTTTCATAAGGTTCATCCCCGGAGCACGCATTTTGAGTATAGTAACAAGGAAGTTGATACCTGAAAGCAAACTACCAATACCGGCAATTTGAATACTCCATATCCAGTAGTCCACGCCAACGCCTGGGCTGTATTCGAGACCTGAAAGTGGTGGATATGCTAACCAGCCTGCGGGTGAGAATTCACCAACAATAAGCGATATATTGATCAGCAATACGCCAACGACGAATAACCAGAAACTGACGGAGTTCAAGAACGGAAAGGCAACGTCTCTTGCCCCTATCTGTGGCGGCACGAGCAGGTTAATGAGGCCGAATATCGCCCCCATGGCTACAAAGAAAATCATGATCGTACCATGCGCCGAAAAGACCTGCTGGAAGTGGTCTGAGGTCAGAATTCCTGCATTGTCACCACTCGCAAGCGCCTGCTGAGCACGCAGCATGAGCGTATCGGCCACTCCTCGAAGTAACATAACCGCAGCAACGATGAGGTACATAAGCCCAATCTTTTTTGGATCGAGTGATGTCAGCCATTCGCGCCAGAGCCATTTCCAACGCTTAAAGTAAAAGAGCAGTCCAACAATTAACAAACCACCAAAAATAAGTCCGAGTTGTCCGCCCGTCTCAATAAGGCCGTGTTGGAAATCTTCCCACGTTAATCGTCCTAGCATACCCCTCCCCCGTTAATGCGCATGTGTGTCATGCGTCATGCCCTCTGCCGATGTCGGCATCATGTATTTCATCACCACTGTATCATAAAGATCCGACGGCCGGGAGGAGTAAATTGTTACTGGATTTTTTTCCGTCGGACTTGCTAATTGGTCGTAGCCAGTGGTTGTCAGCGGGTTGCCATTACGCTGTGCTTGCAATACCCACTCATCGAAGTCCGGCTGAGCAACCGCTTTTGTATCAAATGTCATATCCGCATAGCCTTTGCCGCTAATATTCGCTGTCATGCCATGGTAGGTGCCCGCTTCACTTGCCATCAGGTGAAGTTTTGTCGTCATACCACTCATCGCATAGACTTGTCCGCCTAGTTGCGGAATCCAAAAAGAGTTCATCGGCGCATCCGATGTCAGCTCAAAACTGATAGGTCGATCGACGGGAATGTGTAGATAGTTAACGCTGGCAATATTTTGCTCAGGATAGATGAAGAGCCATTTCCATTGCAGCGCAATGACCTGTACTGTGAGTGGCTTTTTGTCACTGACGAGCGGCTTGTACGGATCAAGAGAATGCGAGCTTATCCATATAACGACGCTCAGAATCACGATCAGAATAAGCGGTATTCCCCACCACAACGCTTCGGCACGCTTGCTACTCGCCCAGTTCGGCATATACTTTGCCCGCTTGCTGCCTTCGTGGTATTTCCAGACAATGCCAAAAGTCAGTGCGAAAACGGGAACAATAATAATAAGACTGAGTGCTGAGGCAAATATTAAAAGGTCTTTTTGTTGTGCAGCAATAGTTCCTTTCGGATCCAGTACTGCAACGGTCTCATCTTTTATCAACCACCAGAATAGTCCTATGGCAATGAAAAAAAGGAGTACACCCCCGATAACCACAAGCTTTTTGCGCATTATGCTTCTACCATAATCATCTTGTAAATACTATAACATTTCTCTCATCATTCTTTTTTATGAATTGTTAGAATACACAGCATGAGCATAAGTTTGCAAAAAATGCATTTTGTGGTCTGTAAACTAGTTACGCATATAACATAAGGAGGAACGACAGAATGAATGACTTCGACATCACACAGTCACTCGAAGACGGTCTCAGCAAGATTATAGGTTTCTTGCCGAACCTGCTCGCCGCATTACTAATCTTATTAGTTGGATATATCATCGGTAAGGCGTTGGCACGATTAACGCGAAAATTACTTAATCGTGCTCGTTTCGATCGCGCACTACACAAATCACCTGCCGGTAACACGGTTTCACGAGTTGTAGAAAGCCCTTCAGCATTTGTCGGCTCAGTCGTCTATTGGTTGATTTTTATTGGTGCAATTTCGCTCGCAGTCTCAGCACTGAACCTGCCAGTACTTAATGACCTATTGAGCGCAATATATGGCTACATACCAAACGTTGTAGCTGCCGTACTGATCTTCCTTGTTGCTGGAGTTGTATCAGCTGCAGCGACAGCATTTGTTCAACGTGTCATGGGCAAGACAGCTATTGCGAAACTAGTTGCTACGGCTATTCCAGCAGTCGTCATGAGCCTTGCAATCTTTATGATTCTTAGTCAGCTAGGAATTGCAAAAGATATCATCAACATCCTCTTTACTGCCATCGTCGGATCAGTTGCACTCGGTCTTGCCCTCGCCTTTGGTCTCGGTGGGCGCGAAGTTGCACGTGATCTACTCGAACAAGCAAATGACGCAGCTCGATCAAAAAGCGATCAAGTGAAGAGTGAGTTCAGCCAAGCTGCAGCGAATACTCGTAATGAAGCGCGTCGTGCTAAAGACAACCTTCAGTAAAGCCATTTGGACCTCTATACTGATCACCCCCATAATGCCAAAATCAGTTATAGCTTGAAGAATATATAATACCTATATGCCACACTACATTGTTCGAACAGGCGCAGCAAATACGGTAGTCTACACGTACCGTGGCGATCGTATTACCAATCACAATGAACTTTCGCGAATCGAATCGCTTCCCATTCCTCCTGCATGGAAAGATGTTGCCATAGCTCGCAGCACACGTGCCAAAGTACAAGCCTTCGGTACAGACAGTGCGGGACGAACTCAGTATATTTATAGTCCAGCTTTCCGCGCAAAACAGGAGGCTAAAAAATTTGAACGTATTATATTATTTGGCAAAAAATTACCGAAGCTTCGCAGGCAGCTTGAGAAAGATTTACATCGACGCCGTTTCGATAAACGCAAAGTACTTTCATGTGCCGTGAGTCTCATGGATCAGACGTACTTTCGAGTCGGTAATGAACAATATGCTCAGGCACATAAAAGCTATGGCCTCACCACGCTTCGTAGTAAGCATATTGAAGTGCAGGACGATGGTATTGTATTTGATTTTATCGGTAAAAGCGGCCAACATCAGCACAAAAAAGTCACCGATAGAACGTTAGCGCACTACATTAAAAAGCTTGATGATATACCTGGATACGAATTATTTCGATACTACGGCGAAGACAACACACTTCATAATTTAACGAGTGCCGATATCAATCAGTACCTCAAATCCGTCATGGGACAAGACTTTAGTGCGAAAGATTTTCGAACATGGGGCGGCACGCTGGTTGCCTGTATGGAGCTTTCAAAATTGCAGCGTCCGAATACCGAGGAAGAACGTAAGAAAGCCATAGCATCGTGCGTCAAGCGCGTGGCAAAGAAACTGGGCAATACCCCTGCAGTTACCAGAAGTTCGTATATCGACCCTCGTGTACTAGAAATGTTTGATTCATCGAATGCACTATCAGAAATGTACGCTACCGTAGCAAAAATAAAAGAATCCGATTACTTTAGTAGTGATGAACAGTGTGCCATGAACTGCTTGTCAGCTCAATAAGAGGAACCTACGCGATACAAGTAAGAAATTTTTTCTTAAGGCTAATCGTTGCCTCGGTTTCACCATCGATTCTGGTCACTTCCCCATCTAGTTGGATAAGTGTCGTGCGCAGGGTTTGGAATGAGAATGATGAATACTGCTCATTTACTTTCAGTCCGACCGTCGATGCTTTCAGTAGGTGTCGAAGGAGCTGAAACTTTGTATGGCGATAGATGACGGCTACTTCAAACTTTCCGTCATCAAGTTCAGATTTTTCTGAAAGCGACATAATTTTACTCATCTTGCCCACGTTGCTAAATATGAGACTGTCATAAACGCGTCTTTTACCATTGACGATTAATTTTACGGGCTTCAAGTCAAAAATAACTTTGAGGACAATCCAAACTTCATTGAGGCGATTTAGGTCGGTTTTGTTTAGTTCGTGGCCAGCTTTTGGCGTCAGCCCGAGACCTATATAAGAGTGCGCATACCGCACAAATTCTTTTCCTTCGCGAACTGCCGACAGAGTGAGAAGATCAATGGTACGTTCATTTTGGCTGACAATACTTTGAACCAGGTCCTCTCGTTCTGTGTCATGGAGGCTATGGTAATGATCGTTGGCATTTCCTGCTGGCAACAGACCGGCAATAGGATGCGCGCCTTCGGCTTTCGCCTTCATAAGACCATTGATGACCTCATGATAGCCACCATCTCCACTGGCGGAAATAATAAGCGCGCGCTTGGTTTTACTTGCTAAATCATAGGCCAATTTTTCGGCATGGCCCGCATATTTCGTCGCAGTCAGCGTCACCTTTTGTTTGGGTAGCGATTCGATTAATTTCGCACGAAATTCCTGTGCCATTTCTTTGCCTGCACCAGTGCTATTCGGATTGTAAATAATATTGATAGAGGTATACATTGCCATATTAACTGCTAGTATAAAGGTATTATGCAAGATATCCTATTTGCGTTTTGGTTTCTTCTTCCGGCAGCACTTGCGAATGGTGCGCCAGTATTCAGCAATGTGATACCCGGCTTAAAACACTGGAATACCCGGATGGACGGTGATCGAACGTTCCGCGGCAAAGAAATATTTGGTGCGCACAAAACATGGCGCGGACTCGTGTGTGGCGTCGTCGTTGCTACGATTACCTTTTGGATACAACAACTCTGTGTCGAGCATTTTGCATGGGCACAGCAAATCGTTGGGAATATACCCTACGCACAGCTACCGACGCTCCTACTCGGTGCGTTGTTTGGAGTCGGAGCACTCGGTGGTGATGCAGTCGAAAGTTTCTTTAAACGTCAAAAGGGTGTTCCATCTGGTGGCACCTGGATTCCTTTCGATCAACTCGATTACATCATCGGAGCGGTACTAGTAAGTCTTCCGTTTATCATTCTGAGCCCCATTCAATACCTTTGGATTTTCGTCGTATGGTTTGCACTCCACGTAACAGCCAGTTACGCCGGCTGGTTGATGGGTCTCAAAAAAGATCCTATTTGAAATGTTTACGAATCGCATCACGGAAATAACCTCGTGCTGCAAAACACCCTAAAAATACAGATATAAATGCGACTGCGTACGTAAACACACCCAGCACCGATACATCGGCAACATCAAGTATCTTCATCAGCACAAACCCGACGAGACTCACCCATACTGTTGCCATGCTGAGTTTACCGGCTCGTGAAGGATGCAGTTGCTGCTTATGCTGAACAGCTATCATCGTCACAAATGTAATGACGATATGAGGCAATAACAACAAGACAATAATCCACCACGGCGCGATGCCAGCTACAAACATAACTCCGAGCGTCAGGAATGTGCCGACTTTGTCCAGGCTCGCATCGAGCAACTCGCCAAGTGGACTTTTTGTACCCGTGACCTCTGCAAGCCACCCATCTAAGATATCGGCAGCTCTTCCAACTGCTAGTAATACTGCCCCTAGTAGATACTCATGGTTGAGCAAATAAAAGAGGCCAATAACAACAAGTGCAAACCCACCAAACGTGACGATATTGCTAAGTGTTGCGATGCCATAGGTACTGGCTGCTATATGCTGCCACACATTACGGTTGCGCGGCTTGACGGCAGCCCAGTCAGGTGCGCCTGTTGTACGATGTAAATTCATACCTTCACTATACCCTATAAGCCTGTTGCGGCTGTGATAGTTGTAGGGATTTTTGTATACTAAATGGTAATGAGCAAGTCAGAAACAGTATCAAGTGAATATCTTCCCCGTCTCAGACAATTGTCGGCACTTGATCAAGCAGATTTCTACACTCTCCTCGTTAACAGTATCCAAGATTATGCAATTTTCTTGATGGATCCAAAAGGTATTATCTCGAGCTGGAACCTGGGCGCACAAAAATTAAAAGGGTATACACCAGAAGAAATCATCGGCAAACATTTCTCAACCTTTTACGGGCCTGAAGACATCGCGAACGACAAGCCTGGTACTGAGTTAAAACTATGCAATCGATTCGGTCACGTAGAGGATGAAGGATGGCGCATAAAAAAAGATGGCGGTAAGTTCTGGGCAAACGTGGTTATCACAGCGCTTCGAGACAAAAACGGCAAACTAGTGGGCTATGCAAAAGTGACTCGTGATCTTACAGAGCGCAAAAAACATGAAGATGATTTGCGATCTGCCAATGAGCGACTTCTTCGTCAGCAAGTTGAGCTAGCCGACTTAAACTCTGTCAAAGACGAATTTATTTCTCTTGCGTCCCATCAGTTGCGTACTCCCGCAACAGGCGTAAAGCAATTCCTTGGCCTTTTGCTCGAAGGATATGCCGGCGAACTAAGCAGTCAACAAAAAGATTATTTGCAGCGTGCATATGATAGCAATGATCGTCAAATTGATCTGGTAAATGACCTCCTAAGAGTTGCGCAAATTGATGCTGGAAAAATTATACTAGCAAAAAGTAGCACGGATATTATCAATCTCACAAAAGATGTTGTCGATGAGCAGATTGACTCCTTCAAGGACCGCCAGCAGTCACTTCACCTTGAGTTACCATCGTCACCACTTCATGCCTACATTGACCAGATGCGATTTCGCATGGTACTCGAGAACATCATTGATAATGCCAGTAAGTACACGCCACATGGTGGAAAGATAAACGTTACTATACATAGCGACGTGAATCGCATCTACGTTAAGGTTGCTGATACCGGCGTTGGGATCGATAAAGAGTCACTCGCGAAATTGTTTATGAAATTCTCTCGCATACCAAATGAACTATCCGAAGCAGTTGGCGGAAGTGGTCTCGGTTTGTACTGGGCCCATAAGGTCATGGAGCTCCATGACGGCACAATAGAAGTTACGTCAAAGCCGGGCGAGGGTACTGTCTTTAGCATCATCTTTCCCAAGGAAGCAGCGTAATGGCCTCAATTCTTTTGGTCGAAGATGAAAAAATTCTACGTGATGCATTTTGTATAATACTTGAATCGAAGGCACATAGCGTCGAGACTGCCACGAATGGTCTTGAAGCATTTGACGCCTGTCAAAAAAGAAAATTTGATCTCATTCTGCTCGATCTTATGATGCCAGTACTCGGTGGTGTGGGATTTCTAGAAAAATACACGGCGCTCTCTCTCCCTCATAAAACGAAAATTGTCGTTTTAAGTAATCTCAGCTCGGGCAGCCAAATATCGCAAGCATTGCAGTTTGCTATTCACGCACAAGTTGTAAAATCATCACTTACACCTTCGAAGCTCATTAGCTTAGTCGACGAAACACTACAAGACAACTAGAACCAAAACGTTATTATATAATTTTCTCAACGATGTTATAGTTTTGTTTTTCTTGAACGACATTCTCAACCTTTTCTATTTGGTGCCCCTGAGCAATCACAAAACGTTTGCGATTATGATGAATGTTTGTGTAATCATCTGGTGTAAGAACAATTCGCTGACGACAGTCAGTGTTTGAACATTCACAGTAAAAGTGAAGCAATCCATCATTTGAATCAACAAGGTGATCTTGGCCCGTTTCTTTTGCCATCTCCGACAATTCAGCCAATCCATCAAGTGCGGCTTCATTGTAAGAGCGAAAAACTCGTTCATTTTCTTCGAGCCGCCGCAAAGAAAAAATATCTGTCATGTATTGATCATAGCATCAACGTAGGTTTTATATTCCTAACTTATATCACTTAAAAGTACTCTATATAAGTGTTCATACGACACTTGCTCGTGTATGATAGTAAAGATGTCAAAAAATAATCATAAACACTCACAAATAGAATTAAAAAAAGGAAGAATAGCTGCTGGCGTCATCTTCTTTGTCCAGGGTGCAGTTAATGGATCGTGGCTTGCTCGTATTCCTGATGCACAAAAACAGCTAGGTCTCGACGAAGCGAGCTTGGGCAATGTCCTCCTTGCAGGAGCAGTTGGCGGTTTAGTCGCCATGCAAATTGTCCCTTATCTCATAGGAAAGTTCGGACACCGAGCAGTTCTTGCCGTGATTGCACCGCTCTTCCCTCTCGTCTTATTAGGTATTGCATTCGCACATAGTGCATGGTTACTTGCTGCCGCCCTCATGCTTCTTGGTGCCTGGGGTAGCGTCCTCGGCGTAATTGTCAATACACACGCGGTAGACGTTGAAAAAGCGTATGAGCGATCTATTATGAGTAGCTTTCATTCAATGTTTAGTATTGGCGGACTCCTCGGAGCCGGCGTAGGGGGGATTATGGCGGCTCAACACGTCAGCATACAAGCAAGTCTTATAGGCTCTGCTATTGCTATGTTCGTACTCATACTCATCACTATCAAAGGTCTTCTCCGGGTGGCGCACGCCGATGCCGAAACAATTGATGCGAGCATCGATCACCCCTCTGATCATCATCACAAAAAAGCTTGGTGGCGGGGTGTTATTCTTGTGGGATCTTTATCTTTCGTTTGCTTTATGGCCGAAGGAGCAATTGCGGACTGGAGTGCAATTTTTATGCGTGAACAACGGGGAGCTAACCCAGCAATTGCTGTTGCCGCATTTGTGGCATTCAGCGCCTGCATGACAATTGGGCGCTTGTGTGGTGACCGATTGTCAGCTCGTTACGGGAAAGTAACCATGGTACGCGCCGGGGCACTGCTCGGATCATGCGGACTTTTTATCGGCATACTAACCCCAAATGCCTACGCTTCAATTGCGGGATTCGCCATCGTTGGCTGTGGTCTCTCTATTTTAGTTCCGGTACTCTTTAGTATTGCCGGAGGACTCAAAGGTGGCGAATCACATGCTGCGATTGCCCGCGTCAGTACCATTGCGTTCTTCGGCTTATTGGTTGGACCCACTTTGATCGGCTATATCGCCCATACGAGCAGTTTATCGTGGGCACTTTTTGTGCCCGCAATACTATTGCTCGTAGTCAGTGCAGCTGCTTCAAAAATTCATACAGTCACGAGAACACAGACAGCTCTCTAGGCTCAAAACGATTTCATTATTTATAGCACTAATATTCATAACATCGCCTATAATTGACCATACATGGTCAATAGACTATACAAGGTACCCTCGACGGATATGTCGCAGCGAACCACGTGGTATGCCTTTGTCAGATTGTTCTTTTTAATAACGCTCTCCGTCCCCGGCCTGCTGTCGCTCTATATTTTTCAAGGTTGGAGCAATGGGGTGATGCGTAATTTGACACTTCTTCTCGTTGCATTGACTTCAAATCTCGTTTTCTACTTACTTATACGTATCTACTCCGACATCAAACATCAGAAGCTATTTGCTGGCGCATGGATTACGCTTGACATCATGCTCGTGACATTCCTTATCTATACAAATGGCGGAATTGAAAGTCGTAGCCCTATCCTTTATGCCATGCCCATTTTGATGTCCGCAGCAATCTTTGGGCGTAAAGCCACCTACCTGACAGCCATAGCGAGTGGACTAATGTATATCTGCCTCATACTATTTGATTATTTTCGCATCATACCAACGACAGGTGCCTTTAATCCTGCACTATCGAACAACCTGTCATACGTTGTAAACTCGATCTGCTTCTTCCCATCAATCCTCGTTGTCATTGCTCTTGCGGCTGACCTCATTACTCGATTACTCATCCAAAAACAGCAACAAGCAAGCGATAATCTTGATGCTTTAATTCGTGCGCAGGACATAGCAAAACTTGGCAGCTGGGAATGGGATGTAAAAAATAATAACTTGGCATGGTCTGATGGTTTCCTCAAAATATACGGGATAGAAAAGCAACCACAAAATTTTAATTATGAATCATATTTAGATATGATTCATCCAGATGATATAAAAAACTATCGACGCACTATCACAACGTCCATAAAAAAGAAGCAAGCTTTTACGATTGACCATCGCGTCGTGATGCCCGACGGCACTCTCAAATATATTCACGGTGAAGGACGCCCGCTTTTCGATCATAACGGCAACGTTATTAAGCTTCTCGGTACAGTTCAGGATGTCAGTGATCTCCATAGTCTTGATGAAGCAAAAGGCGAATTCGTTTCGCTCGCCTCTCATCAGCCTCGAACACCCGCCAGTGGAGTAAAAGCATTTCTCTCACTACTACTCGATGGGTACGCTGGCAACATACCAAAAAAGCAGCAAGAGTTTATCTTACGAGCATATGAAGCAAACAACCGTCAACTTGATATTATTGACGATTTGTTGAGTCTTGCAGCGATTGAATCTGGACGACTCACGCTTCGAAAAGAACCTGTTGATCTCAATACGGTAGTTCGCCAATGTCTCCGTGACCATAAGCCTGAAATGCGCGCCCACAAACAAATATTAGTCACACACTACACACGTCGTCCCATAACTGTCACGGCAGATACAAGTCGTCTCTATATGGTGGTAGATAATCTTATATCCAATGCCATTAAGTATTCACCGGAAAAAGGTATCATTACAATCACGGTGTCGCAGAGCAAAGCTTCAGGATACATCGAAGTTGCCGATACCGGCATAGGCATTGCAACTGAAAATGTTCCTCAACTTTTTCAAAAATTTCATCGTTTGCGTGATGCGTCAGCAAAATCTGTCACCGGGTCTGGCCTAGGTCTGTACTTAGCGAAATATATTGTTCGTCTTCATAAGGGTTCGATTACGGTTCACTCAAAGTACGGACAAGGCTCTCAATTTAAAGTACGTCTCCCACTCTTGTCTAGATCAACCTAAAACAAAGTCAGGGTTGTAATTTATTTGCTCAACTTACGTCGAGTGCCAGACTACATGGGTCCGACGTAGGACTCGATGACAATCCAGTCCAGATATAGGTTCCACGCTGATGATTCAGGCGGGCGAGTTGCGGTGTCTAGCCACGTCTCCGTCTGCAGCTGAAGGTGCATGGTGTGCGAAGGTACATTGGAAGTAGTAGTGCCAATTTGCACTCCGTCCATAAAGAATGTGACGCTGCCTGTTTGGTTAGCCGTCTTTGGCACCCACTCTGTCGTTGCCGTGTGCCACTCATTCAAAGGTGCATTAACTTGTGCTGACAAAGCATTTTCACCAGCTCGACCGACATCAGCACGGTGGGAATATCCGTGCACCGTACTACTGTTTAATGATCTTTCAGGGAAATCGATTTCTCCATAGTCCCAAGGCCAGTTATCCGCCCCAGACCATAGCAGCCATGCTGTCTTATACCCAGAGCCGGAGCCATCGCCTCGGTAACGGATTGAGTAACGCATACCCAGATATTCTTGCGAACCGCCGTGAACGCCTGCTGGCGGCTGTGGGAACGGGCATGCGCACACAAACTGGCCCGACGATGGCTCGTAGAAGGTCCGAATCTGTAGCATACTGTTTTCGACACTGAGCGACTTCGCAGGCTGGTAGGAACCCCAGTCCGAGGTGTCGTTCTCTACGTTAACGTGGCCTTTCCAGTTTGGGCCGTACTCTGATAGAGCATTCCCAAGCGGTGAAGCGGTGTTGAAGTCCTGGCCATAGCTGTATGCCCATCGAGAGTCGCCAACCTTGGAAGTAGTTGGCATGACAGCTGAGTTTACTGGAGGCGTCACTGTCCCCGTACCATACGTTGCTTGAGCATAATCATTGATCTGTGTGACCAACGTGCCGGCAGTGTCAGCGGTGTTGTATACGAGGATTTCAGCGATATGACCGGCAAAGAACTCTGCCGCCCCTGCAAGGTTGGAACCGATCACACCAGCTAAAGATGGGGTATCAGAGGTAGTACCATCTGTCTGGAATGTCGTACTCGACGCAATTTGGGTACCATTCTTGAACAGTAACAAGTCCGAAGTTGACCATCGGTACACGGCCGTTAAGTTAACCAACTCATTTAGTCCGTTGACAGCAGTAGTTGAAGCAGCTAGCCCCTGGACAGTATCAGTATCGAGTCGTCGCCCTGTAGCTTGCATGTAACCGGCAACCTGCTCGCGCTGGGAAAGCAGGGCGCGAGATCCACCTGTACTAGTCCCATGGGAAAGCCCAAACAATGAGCGAGGCCCTGCAGTATTAAAACCGGCGGTACGATAAATGACTGAGACAACCAGATTGGACTTGTTGCGAGCGAGCTCCAGCAACCCACCAGTGAGAGCGAGTGTGTCGCTAGTGCCGTTGAACTCAACGGTGTTATGGCCATTAAGGAAACCTACTCGGAGGTTTGGTTGGTTGGCGGCTGTCGCTTGTGATGCAGCACCAGTACCAACACGCGGTGCCCATGAAGCGACAGGTGACTGGTCGACTCCAGTCAGGTCGTCAGCCACAAATCGGCCTGTCAGGTTGGCCGTCGGCGCAGTAGCGACTGGTACACTAACTGTGATGAACTCTTGCTTGTTTTCAGTGTCCGAACCTGCCGAGTTGGTCACGGTTAGCGAAACAGTGTAGGTGTCTGCTGAGGTATACGTCTTCGATGGATTTGCTACGGTCGAAGTGGTTCCGTCACCAAATTCCCATAGATAAGAGGTAGGGGCGCCCGTTGAAGTGGAGGTGAATTGAACGGCGAGAGGAGATGTGCCAACAGTCGGTGTTGCGGTAAACGCTGCGACTGGAGGCGTCACTGTCCCCGTACCATACGTTGCTTGAGCATAATCATTGATCTGTGTGACCAACGTGCCGGCAGTGTCAGCGGTGTTGTATACGAGGATTTCAGCGATATGACCGGCAAAGAACTCTGCCGCCCCTGCAAGGTTGGAACCGATCACACCAGCTAAAGATGGGGTATCAGAGGTAGTACCATCTGTCTGGAATGTCGTACTCGACGCAATTTGGGTACCATTCTTGAACAGTAACAAGTCCGAAGTTGACCATCGGTACACGGCCGTTAAGTTAACCAACTCATTTAGTCCGTTGACAGCAGTAGTTGAAGCAGCTAGCCCCTGGACAGTATCAGTATCGAGTCGTCGCCCTGTAGCTTGCATGTAACCGGCAACCTGCTCGCGCTGGGAAAGCAGGGCGCGAGATCCACCTGTACTAGTCCCATGGGAAAGCCCAAACAATGAGCGAGGCCCTGCAGTATTAAAACCGGCGGTACGATAAATGACTGAGACAACCAGATTGGACTTGTTGCGAGCGAGCTCCAGCAACCCACCAGTGAGAGCGAGTGTGTCGCTAGTGCCGTTGAACTCAACGGTGTTATGGCCATTAAGGAAACCTACTCGGAGGTTTGGTTGGTTGGCGGCTGTCGCTTGTGATGCAGCACCAGTACCAACACGCGGTGCCCATGAAGCGACAGGTGACTGGTCGACTCCAGTCAGGTCGTCAGCCACAAATCGGCCTGTCAGGTTGGCCGTCGGCGCAGTAGCGACTGAAGTAGGAACCGTTAGTTGGAAAGTGGTAGCAGGTCCGGTGCCAGTAGCATTGATAGCAGCAACTGTAAAAGTATAGGTATTCCCACTGATAAGGTCATTAAAAGTAAACGTACGTACTGCTCCATCTACTGTGGTCGACCATGGTCCACCCCCATTCAAGTCAACACCGTCACGGCTCACAATATACGCTGTAATTGCAGCCCCCCCATCGTCATTCGGCAGAGACCAAGAAAAAACTGCCGTGTTATTAGCACCATTTGACGCGCTGACATTTGTTGGTGCGGAGGGTGTAGTTAATAAATTGTGCTGTACTGTCCTCATCAAGCGCCGACTTAACATAATCTCATACTCCTTATAACACCTTGTGTTATCTTAATTAATTTAAGCATAGTTTCAACGAACTTATAATAATGGTAGTGTTTGTATTAAAGATACCAAGATATGCATAACTTAGCAAACGTCGAAAGCATAAATTGCTCTTATACGTAAAAGAGACCCATAGTAGGGCCTCTCATTTATTTTGCTTTGCGAGCTTCGATCTTCTGCTTTTTCTTGAGCAATCGTTTGCGTGACGCGCTGTGCCAGTTCTTGTGTTTCGCCATATTAAAAGTTCCTGTTATGTTGTATCACTATATAATACCACGCCTCGAGGTAATTGGCAGGATATGTCCTCTGTTTCTTTGATGTCTAAAAACATTTCCCGTGATAGCAAACAAATACTAACGATGTTACTCTTCAATTGGCCAGTTCCATTTTTCGTATTTCCGCCGTTTCAAGGTGCGGTAAACTACGGTGCTTTGTTGGGTCAATTTTCTGAAAACCTGTTTGTAAAATCTGCTAGGTGTCACCATGCGCAACCAATAAAATATCTTTGCCTTTATATTCTGCTTCAAGCTCAAAGACAAGAGAAGCGGCACGATCAAGAACTGAGTTAATTGATTCGACATTGCTTTCATTATGATCAGCACTCTGCTCATCGAACTCCCAGACCTTTTGATAATTTGCGTGATCAGATTTCTCGAAGTCACCAAAATGTCTTTCACGCAACTTTTCGCTCAAGTGGATTTCAGGTGCGCCAACAACGCGCTGAACAATAGTAGCCGTCTCTCGCGCGCGCGAAAAGTCAGAACTATATATCACTGTCTCATTCGTGAGTGACGCACTCTCTGCTGAGGCTTGTGCTTATTCTCTTCCATGTTCAGTCAATGCATAGTCGTCGTGGATACCATGTACAGGATGACTGATGATAACCCCTTGCAAGTTAGCCTTGCTCTGGCCGCGTCTCATAATATAGTAATTATTCTTCAGCTTCGTAAGTGGTACAAGATGATTCATAGAACACAATATAACGCGACTATTACTAAAATAAAAGCTGCAATCCCATGTTAAACTACTTTGATGCCTGCTTCGTGCGCAAAATATGGTGCGAGTTGCATCAGCTGATCATAGCTAATAGTGATGCCCTTGAGACTCGCAACACCCTTAATACTTTCGATATGTGACTGAGACAAATTGACGCTCACAATTTTCGTTCCGGCAAATGAGATATTTTTGATGGTGCAATTAATAAAATCTATATTTTTAAGACGTGCGCCATTAAAATCTACCTCATCAAGGTTGCAGTCTTCAAAGATGATATTTTCCATGTGTGTCGAACGAAAATTAGTCATCTCGAGTTTAGAGTCTTTAAATAGTATATTTTTTAAACGGCTATGTTGTAGCTGCATTCCGCTGGCTCGAATGCCGTCAAAAGAAATGACATGCCAGCTTGAATCAACAAATTTACTCGCAGAAAGATTACACTGGCGAAATATACAATCCAGCGCATCGAAACGCTCAATAACCATTCGCGACAAATCTGTTTTAACAAATTCTGATTCGGATATATGAAGTGACTTATTTGAGACTGCATCGAGTGTTGCCCCCACTACCGACAGCTCTCGAATATCATCGTGGAGAGTGAATAGTTTGCGTACATCGGTCGGTGTAGCAAGCTGCTTTGGAATGGTAGGCTTTAAAACTTTCATGTCGATACGTTTTTTGTAAGCGCAAGCCATCGTTTTAAAATTGAACTCAGTTTATCTTGCTTCGCTCGAACGTCATCAATACTTTCAAATGTGATGATTCCGCGTATATTAGAATTCCACACAATCATGCCGCTGTCATCATGCAATATCGGCGTCGCTTCTTTGTCTTCCTTGTACGTTACACCCATATGGATCAGTAGCCTGATTTTATCGCCGTGGGCGTTAAACGTTATTCGATCTTCCCCTTCATAGACATAACTTGGCGCGTTCCACTTTATATGTTCCGTCAGTGCTGGCTCACTCATCATAATGATAGCCCTGATTTCATTTACCTGTTCTCGTCGCTTAGGAGTCAGGGCATTGAGGAATTCTTCTGCCGTCTTATACTGCTGCATATCTTTAGTATAGACGAGTAAGTCTTCGCATACGTTTTTACTTCTTGCGTATTAAACCATTTCAACACAGAAAAAGTCCTGAAAACCACGAAGGGTTCAGGACTTTTTCTTGGCTGGGGATGAGGGATTCGAACCCCCGATATCGGGACCAGAACCCGGTGCCTTACCACTTGGCCAATCCCCACTAGCTTGATGTCGCCGAACTATAACAGCGCAACAACAGATGTGATTATACAGATTTTGCGTGCTTTTTGGAAGTATTCTTGAGATCCTTGAATGCTCGTTCATAGTTAAGAAGCCACAATGTCCAGTAACTTATCACTAACCATAGTAAATCAAGAATGATTAACCACCATGAGCTTGGTGTCGACACATACGAACTAAACTGGCCGGTTGAATGACCGTTATTTATTGCCCATATGGTGAAGCATGTCCAGATGAGCGGAACGAGCACGACAAAGAGACCGCTCATGATACGAAATAGCGGGCTCAGTCGAAGTCGAAGCAGAAATGGAAGCGCAAACACCTCCATAATAACGATTAACGAGACGAACCATGTCGCCCCAGTTGTTCCTAGCGTTTCCGCAACGACCGGTATGAGCTTATCGATACGAATGAGATGAACGAGTACGAAGATTAAAAAGATACTTGCAAGCGTCCAGGCGACAGGCATCGCATAGGTTTTGCGGTTCTTAGGAGGTTTGATTGCAAGTATTGGCCACTTCATTAAAATCATTATACCTCACTCTTTGTTGTATTTTCAGTCAAAATACTTGTGGTTTTTAGCATAAATAGGTAGAGTATTTTTAAGCGAAACGTACAAAAACAAAAACAATCAAAAGTTACGTATCGTGGAATATTGTTCCACCACAACATATACTCTACCCTTCTAGCCTGAGCCTGTCTCAGGCTTTAACGGTTTTGGAGGTTTGGAGGTATTCACATTTTTCGAGAGTTTTGCGCACGCCACTTGGCAATCTCAGCATGGTTGCCGCTCAAGAGTACATCTGGAACTTTCATGCCGCGAAATTCAGCTGGTCGAGTATATTGAGGAAACTCGAGCGTCTCCCCATCACTAAAGCTCTCTATCTCGGCACTGGTTTCACCACCAAGCACTCCTGGCATTAATCGTACAATGCTATCAATAATCGTCATCGCCGGCAGTTCGCCGCCAGTGAGGACATAGTCGCCCACACTCACTTCTTGATCAACGAGACTCAAAATACGTTCGTCATAACCTTCGTAGCGTCCACAGATAAAGATATAGCCATGATCTGCTACAGAGTACTCTCGAGCAAGTCTTTGCTTCCAACGTGTACCGCGCGGCGTCATAAGGAGTACTTTGGCTGTCGGGTCCATTTCTTTTGCCCTATCCACGGCTACAAAGAGTGGCTCTGGCTTGAGAAGCATCCCGTCGCCTCCCCCAAACGGTGCATCATCTACCTGACGACGCGGTCCGAGACCAAATTCCCGTAAATTGACTGTGCTGAGATGCACGATCTCGTCCTTTTGCGCCTTCCACATCATAGAGTTTTCAAAAACTCCAGTGAACATTTCTGGAAATAATGTGATAACTTGGAACTTTTTCATCTGTTCTAGTCTGTCATATATTGACTTTTTTGTCTATATTTGTTATAATAATATATACATCTATTATAACTTGATTATTTTCTCTACGTTAATTTTGACAACTAAAAATACCACCGCATTGGGTGGCATTTTTAGCACATATAAAGCTCTCAAACTTTAAATTTTCGTTTGCTCGCATAGAGACTTCTGTTTGTTTTTTGGTGAGCATTTGCCTGATTGAGGCAGCTCTGTTCTCGCAGTTCGGTTTAAGTACTAAACTTTTGTTTTTCGAACTAAAAGAATTATATATCTAAATCATCGAGCTCTGCAAGCTCTTTTCGTGAACGCGCGCGGAGGTCAGACTCTTTTTCCACAGGCTCATCTGCTAAGTTATCCCCAGTCTGGCTATCATCGTCATCTGATGGTGTAGACTGGGAGCTTTCGTCAGTTGCGCTGACGTGTTCAGGTGCAGCAAGATCAGATGGCATATTGCGTTCACCTTCGGGACGATCGACATCAACGATCTTTAGATTGTAACGAGCATCGTTCTTTGTACCGAGAGCTCTCAAAAGCGCCCGGAGACTTTGCGCTGTTGATCCACGCTTACCTATAACACGCCCGAGATCCTCAGGGTCTACTGTGAGCTCCAAGAGCACACCTTTCTCATCAATGGTGCGCGTAATAGAAACCGCATCAGGGTTTCCCACCAAAGATTTGACTATATATTCGATGAATTGCTGGTCGATACTCGACATTGCGGCCTCTCCCTCGTACTTAAAGTCTTAACCTCTTTATTGTAGCATGAGCATATAAAAACTGCCCGTGTGTTTCGGGCAGTTTTTATAAGAAATAAATATTTATGCTTCTGCTGGAGTTTCAGCCTCTTCTTTTGGCTGATTTTTACGAAGTTTTTCAGTGTTCTTGACTGAAGCTGCCTTTTTGTTGTTTGCAAGTTTTACCCAAGATGGTAGTTTCACCTTTTGGTCACTCAAAAGCTTCGTAACACGAGGAGTTGGTTGCGCACCGTTTCCGAGATATTTCTCTACCTTTTCAGTATCGATTTTTACTTCTTTTGTGTGAGGGTTGTATGCACCAACATACGCAACAACACGACCACTTGATGGGTGGCGCTGTGACTCCTGAACGGCGATGCGATAGACTGGGTAGCCTTGGCGGCCGATACGCTGCAAACGAATAGCGAGCATGTTTCTAATATTCCTTACTTGAACTTAATACTTATTTACAATCAGTGTTTGATTATACCGAAGATTAGACAAAACGTCAATCTGTTACTTGTGGTGCGGATCACGCTGAGCATACGCATCGAGCGCAGCTTTAGCGGCTGTTTGCTGAGCAATCTGCTTGCTTGGACCACTACCCTGTCCCATGAGCTTATCGGCAACGAAGACACCGAGCGTAAATTCCTTTTCATGATCAGGTCCAACCTCTTCGAGAACACGATATTGAGGCGTCTGGTTATCGATACGTTGAGAGACCTCCTGAAGGTGAGATTTTGGATCGCGCCAGCTTCCTTCGCTCAGGATGTTATCAAGCTTAGAGACAATATGTTTATTGATAAAAATTTCTGCATCTTTATAGCCGCGCTCGAGATAAATTGCTCCAATCAAGGCTTCGAACGCATTTGCCATGATCTGTTGCTTTGCACGATCGCTTCCGTGTTTTTCACCTCGAGAGAGCCGAAGGAGATTATCATACTCAAGTAGCTCACCTGCGGCACCAATACTTTCCGTACGGACAAGTGCTGATCGCCAACTTGTCAAAATACCTTCTGGCTCAGTATAGGTGTTGTAGAGGAAATCAGTTACAGCGAGTTCAAGGACAGCGTCACCCAAAAATTCGAGTCGCTCGTTATGTTCGCTCGTCGATTTTTTGTGTTCATTGATATAACTTCGGTGCGTAAAGGCAGTGACTAAAAAGCCGATATTTTTGAATTCGAAACCAAGCTTTTCGCGAGCAAATTCTTGGTACGGTGTCGTATCAATGTTATTGATGAGTTCTTCGTTCATAGATTCCGTTCTCTGATTCGTTTCATGGCGAGTAGCATGAGCTTGCCGATGTCTTCATATTCAATAATCTCGAGAGCATCGTGAAACTTAAACCACTTTATACCATTCATCCAGTCTTCTTTTTGAATCTTATTCGTATCACCCAAGGCACGCACAAGATAAATTTGCGTGGTCATAAGGACGAGCGTCGTCACGCGCCGGTAACGAAAGTTGATTTTGCCCAGCCAACAAATAGCTTCGGCCTCCATGATGCCAGCTTCTTCGCCAATTTCACGAAGTGCTGTTTCTTGGGCAGTTTCACCTTCTTCAATATGTCCCTTTGGAATCGTCCAGCGGTCTTTTGCGTCTTGGATTAAAAGGATTTCAACATCACCCGCTTTTGTGCGGCGAAAAACGATACCACCAGCAGTTGGTTCACGAACAACCTCTTGAATTGACCCAGTTTTTTTAGAAAAATATTTCTTGAATCGATTGAATTGTTTATCAAACTTCGGCGCTTGCATTAGAATTGCCTTCCGGGCTCACAGGCTCTTCGATCAACGTGCGGTACGCGGTACCGAGCACGCCATTGACGAACTTGCTGGAATTATCAGAACCAAATGCTTTTGCAAGCTCAACCGCTTCGTTAATCGCAACTTTTGGCGGTACAACATCTCCACATTCGGTCAGCTCGTACACTGCCATGCGAAGAATGGTGCGATCGACGCGAGCAATCTGATCAATTGGCCATTCGGGTGCAATTGGTGCAATGAGTGCATCAAGTTTGTCGCGAATCGCGTTGACACCCTCGACGAGGCGAGAAATAAACGCCGTATCGTCGACAGTATCAGCGTAACGTTCAACGTTGCGAGCAGTTACCTCAGCAAGGTCAAGGGATGCATCCTCTGCTTGCTCACGAAATTCGTATTCGTACAGTGTTTGCAGGGCAATGATGCGACCGAGGTGACGATTTGATGCCATATATGGTTCTTCTGGTTGATGTTAAGTTAAATAATTTAAATAGCAGACAAGCTGTTATTTTTTTACTCTGCCAGTTTCACGTACGGTGGTACGAGCTTTGACAGGTGATTTGCCGTTGACGATACGCGCAAGTTTGAGCGCGAGGTGAGATCGGCGTAGTCCGGTTTTACGCGGGCTCGTTTGTTTTTTTGGCTTACCCATATAAAAAGGTGCTCCTCATCGGTTACTTTTACTAAAACTTAGTAGTTATTATAGCAAGTTTTGGGGCTGTCCTCAAGTAGAAGTACAATCCAGGCTTAGCGTATGACAATATTGAGAAGCCGTCTGGGAACATAAATGATCCGTGACGGCTCTTTGTCAGCAATAAATCCTTGCACACGTTCATGAGAAAGTGCTGCTTTTTCTACCGCGTTTTGATCGCTATTAGCATCGATTTCAATCTCAACACGTACCTTGCCATTGACTTGCACGACGATTTTTACTGTGTCCCGCACCAGCAACGCATCATCCCACACTGGCCACCCGTCGGTATGGACAGAACCTTTACGGCCGAGCTGTTGCCATAATTCGTCAGCAATATGCGGTGCAAATGGAGCCACCAATTGCACAAGTGATGTGAGTGCAAAGTGCCATGACTCATCTTTCATACCATCAGATTTAGATTTATAGAGTTCATTTACTAACTCCATTTGTGCGGCGATGGCAGTATTAAAGCTAAGTCGTTCGAGATCTTCGCTTACTTTTTTAATAGTCTGGTGAACAGCAACAAGTGGAGCTTTAGCTTCATTAGTAGCTTCGTTATATTCCTGTACAAGATTCCATATACGGTTCAGGAAACGGTGCGAGCCAACGATGCCATTTGGATCCCATGCAGCGTCAAGATCATACGGTCCGATAAACAACTCATAGACACGTAGTGCATCAGCACCGTAGCCAGCATCCACGAGCTCCAGTGGGTCGACGACATTTCCTTTACTCTTACTCATCTTCTGCCCATCGGCTGCGTTGATATACCCGTTATAGACAAGTTTTTTTACCGGTTCACGGCCACTCACTAACCCCATATCCGCAAAGACTTTCGTCCAAAAACGGCTATAGAGGAGGTGAGATACGGCGTGATCACCCCCGCAGTAGTAATCAATCGGCATCCAATAATTTGCCTTGTCACTATCCCATGCAGCGTGGTCATTTTTCGGATCAGCATAACGAAGGAAATACCAGCTCGAACACGCGTAGCCGTCCATGGTGTCGGTTTCACGCTTTGCTGGTCCGCCGCATGTTGGACATGCGGTATTCACCCATTCATCAACACGGCCCAGGACACCAACACCGCTGCCATCTGGCTCGTAGTTTTTAACCTCAGGTAAGATGACGGGCAACTGGTCTTCGGGAACTGGCACCGCTCCATCCTTTTCGCAGTGGATCATAGGAATCGGCGCGCCCCAATAGCGCTGACGAGAGATTAGCCAGTCACGCATACGATATTGCGTACTTTCTTGACCACTCCCTTCACGCGCCAAATGCTGCACAATCAATTCGCGAGCCTCGGCCGTCGGTATTCCGCTAAATGACCCAGAATTTACAAGTATTCCATCGCCGTGAAAACATTCTTTCTGATAGGTCCCTTCGACAACTGATTTGGCGCGCTCCATCAGTGCCAAATAGTGCTCAATATTATTGCCTAATTTTTGGATGCCTTTAATAAGCTCGTCGTATTCATACCACGTTGACTCATACGTCTCATAACTCTCTCTTTGTGTCTCAGCTTGCTCGAGTGAATTCACAAAAAAGACAAATCCTTGACCAAATGAACGTTTATTCACTTTTTTAACTGGATTGAAATAGTACGAATAGTGAGGATCGCCTAACGCGACAACCTTTTCATATGCCTGAAAGCCTGTCTCCTCTGAAAGTTCACGCACTGCCGTTTGTTCGAATGTTTCATTATTTTCTCGCCCGCCTCCTGGTAGCAGTACTCCACTATCAGTCTTGAGCCCAAGCCATCTATGCGTCTGCTGGTCGTAGACAATAGCAACTGATCCAGTTACCTCGGCGGTATTTTCAAGTGGCTTTCCAAAGTCCTGCGCTACAACCGTTTTGATAGGTAAATCAAACTTTTTGGCAAAGTCATTGTCGCGTTCGTCATGTGCAGGTACGGCCATGATGGCACCGGTTCCGTATCCCATCAAGACATAGTCAGCTACCCATACAGGAATCTGTTCATGCGTCAGAGGATTTGTCACATAACTACCAGTAAAGACACCCGTTTTGTCACGTCCTGCGTCTTGGCGCTCGATTTCAGATTTCTTTTGTGCATTTCTGACGTATTCATTAACAGCGTCATTTTGTTCGACCGACGTGAGCTGTGCTAGTAGTGGATGCTCGGGTGCAACAACCAAAAACGTAGCACCATACAGCGTATCAACGCGGGTCGTAAACACTCTTAGCTTTTCGCTTGCATTCATCACAGCAAAATCAACTTCGGCACCAATACTTTTTCCAATCCAGTTTTTTTGCTGCGCCTTGATACCTTCAGGCCAATCAAGCGCATCGACTTCAGCAAGCAGTTCATCAGCATATTCAGTGATCTTAAAGAACCACTGCTTCATCAGTTTTTTTACCACCTCGTGGCCACAGCGCCAACAACGACCAGCCTCGACTTGTTCGTTTGCCAAAACCGTCTTGTCATGCGGACACCACCACTGTTCGCGCTCTGCCTGATAAGCAAGTCCGCGTTCGAATAATTTCGTAAAGATCCACTGGGTCCAGCGGTAATACTCTGGGTCCGTCGTGTTGAGTTCGCGTGACCAATCAATACTCATACCGAGACGCTGAATCTGGTTTTTGAAATTTTTGATGTTTTGGGCAGTTGAAACGGCAGGGGGCGTTCCAGTCTTGATTGCATAGTTTTCGGCTGGCAAACCAAATGTATCCCAACCTAAAGGATTAAGTACGTTATAGCCGCGCTGACGGTGGAAGCGGGCGATTACATCGACAATCGAATAGTTGCGAACGTGTCCGACATGTAGCCCTGCTCCTGATGGATATGGAAACATGCCAGCAATATAGCGCTTTTCTTTCGTGACGTCTTCGCTCACTTCGTAGAGACGAGATTCTGCCCACGCAGCCTGCCATTTTGGTTCTATTTCGGACGGATTATAGCGATTCATCTCTGTTAGTATACATTAATTATCAAGTTTAGAGATGTAACGAGAGTATCATCTTGATCAGATCGCCATTCATTTACATCTACCCTATTATGGTGTCGCTTTTTGTTTGCCTAAGTGATCAGCAAATTGCGCTTTCTTGACATTCAGCCAATAGTCACTTTGTCGGACAAGTGCGGTCTCTTCTTCTGTAGCATGTAATAAAATTTTTACTGCTTCTTCTGCAAAGACACCGTTTTGTGATCCTTTTGCGAGCACAACCGCGCGGGGCTTGAGAACGCTATGGGCGAATCCACCAGCTTCGTATGGGTTATTAAAACTTCTTACCTGACAACCTTTGGCACTCGCCATGGGTGCAAGATATTTTCCCGCCTGCTCGCCAATCGTAATAACCCAATCTAATTTTGCCGGGTCACATTCGTTTCCCGCTTGCTCGTGAGCCTGAGCAGAAGTATCGCCGAGCTCATTCATGCTACCGAGAATCGCAATTCGCTGTGGCGTCTCAATGTTGTAAAGCGTTTGCAGCGCAGCTTTTACAGCAAGCGGGCTAGCATTATAGGTATCATCGATAATGACACTCTCTTCGAGGCCGCGCAGCACATTCATACGTCCTTTAACAGGTCGAATTTTACTGAGGCCCACGGCAACCTGCTGACTCGTCAGCCCTAATTTTGCACCCACAACTGCCGCTGCGGCTGCCGATTTTACGCCCTGGTCACCTACGACTTGTAGATTCACAGGCAAGCCATCCCATTCAGGTGCATACAATTTTCCGATGCGCCCATCAAGCGGGCTGGATGGCTCCAGCACGATCCGATATTCTGATCCTTCACTCAGCCCATATGTGTCGATAGTTTGGGTTGTCGCATATTTTGCATATTCTTCGGCGACGTCATCACGATTCACTATCGTTCGCCCTGCAAAGGCAGCGACAGACAACTCTTCCTGGGCAACGGCATCAATTGTCTTAAAAAATTCCATGTGCTCAGGGCTGATTGCCGTCACAACCGCTATCTGTGGCTTGAGATAGGTACCGAACTGCTTGATATCACCCGGTTGGTCGGTTCCGAGTTCTTGGACTATTACTTGAACGTCGTCTTTTTGTCGCATTCGAATCCATGCCGCTCTCCAGACTGCAATCCAGGCGCTTACTGAACGAATATTATCGGGGTATTCAATCCCCATGATTGCGAGTGGAGCGCTCAGATGGGTATTGTGATTGCCTTCATGTACACGAACGCTATACCGCTCTCCGAGCACTGTTGCAATTGCCATCTTTGTACTTGTCTTGCCCACGCTACCTGTCACTACAACAAGCGTAAGGCCCTCTTTTTTTAAATATTTTTTTACTAATTTTTCGAGTCGTTTTTGTATGAATTTTTTAAACATGTTCTTAGTAGTATACGAAAAAAGCCGGTTCGCTCATAGAGAGAAACCGACGTTTTGCGTGGTGGAGTGTAGCGGACTTGAACCGCTCGCCTCTTCCATGCCATGGAAGCGCTCTACCGGATGAGCTAACACCCCAAGTGGGACTTACTATATCAGAGGAAAATCCGCAACTCAAGAGAGTCAAAAGGCATAGAAAACGCCTCCATTGGAAGCGTTTTCTATGCGAGCAGTGGTGCGCGCCCACCCGGCTCTCTGGGTTTTGTTTGATTTTTTGTTTGTTTTCAAGCGCCGCTCTGAGAGCCATGAGCGCACCATCCTCATGCATTATCATGACAAAACATGAGCTATTTAGCAAGTCGCTATAGCAATTACGAACGAAATGTGTTTAAATGAAATCTGTTTCAGGTAGCTAACAAGAGAATGATTGTGTATAAAAGTATCTATTCCGCAGCTGGTCGAACTGAACTGATCATGCAAAGGAATATCCATGAAAAAGTTATTTGTAGGTAGTCTTGCTTGGGCCACTAACGATGATGGGCTTGCCGCTCACTTCGCTAGCGCTGGTACTGTAGCAAGCGCCAAAGTTGTTACGGATCGCGAAACTGGCCGCTCACGTGGTTTTGGTTTCGTCGAATACGAAAACGACGCCGAAGCTGACGCTGCTGTTGAGAAGCTGAACAATTCAGACCTCGATGGCCGTCAGATCACCGTCAACGAAGCTCGTCCACGTGAAGACAAACCACGTCGCGACTTCGGTGGTAACGGTGGTGGCAACCGCAGCTGGTAATTCTAAGCTAATTACTCTAAATACACCTCTTTCGGGAGGTGTATTTTAGTTGCAGCTTACCCGTCTTTAACATCAAACGTGGTATAATATACAATTATGCAACATGGCTCTCAGTATATTGCGCCAACTCTCAATGTCGATGCAGTTATCTTTCAACTTGGCGGCAAAGGATTAGAGACACTTCTCGTCAAGCGATCAACTGATCCTTTTTCTGGAAAGTGGGCACTCCCGGGCGGATACAATGCCGTTGGACATACGACATCCGAAGCACTCCAAAAAATAGTCCTTACCAAAGCCGGCGTTGATATATCGTCAGCCGTACCGTATGTCGAACAGCTTTATACCTTTGACACTATCGCTCGCGACCCACGAGGTCACGCAGTCTCTGTCACTTACATGGGTTGTGGCCGCGAAATACCTACTCAAAAATCGTTAGATGAAGCTGCTTTTTTCCCTGTAAGTGAGCTCCCCCAGCTTGCTTTTGACCACGGCGACATCATCACATACGCACATTCACGCCTTGCCGCAAAACTCACCTATACAAATGCTGTGCATGCACTCTTACCTCAGGATTTCACCCTCACCCAGTTGCAAACAGCCTATGAAGCAGTATTTGGTCGTGAACTCGATAAGCGTAATTTTAGAAAGAAATTTCTAAGTCTCAACCTTATCCATGAAACTGACAAAACGTGGCGAGAAGGCGCTCATCGCCCTGCCAAACTTTATGAATTTAATAGTCATACACTCGAGAGCTTATCTCGAAGTTTTGACTAAAAATTCTTTTAACTCGTCCATCGCCTTACTGACTCTATAGCTATCAGCATACTCATCGTCACCGAGCTCAGCACGTGTTTGCCCGTTATAACCATTTGGAATGAATATTTTATCCCATCCATACCCATTGTTACCCGCTGCGTGCTTTGCAATATGCCCCTGCATAACACCATGAATGTACGTTACTTTTGTTCCATCGAAATATCCGTAAGTACATCGCGCAACTGCCGATCTGTCGTCAAACCCGTCAAGCATACGGCATAGCGCTTCAAGCCCGTCGGGTTGCTCTACATAAAATTTGATGAATGGACCAGGAAGATCATGAAGTGCCGTAAAACCGAGCGCCACATCTTCTACGAGCACTGGGGTTTTAATAATTTCATACGCTTGTCGAACCTTATGCTCAACAATTTCATCAAGATTCGTAGATTGAATTTCATCAAGGTTTACCTTTTGATGTGCAATTTCTATTCCAAGTAATTGCGCGAGATAATCTGCTTTATTTTGGTTCCCTGTGATAAATGTAACATTCATATCTTTGTAAATCTCTGCTTCGTTACTCCTTCAACCATGACTGTACCTACGAACATTTCATACGGTCGCACCCACAGTTTCATCTCTGCTTTATATAATGGCCGGTACGCCACAAGTGGTTCGAGTGTCTCTGAATGTAAGGCGACTCCTGTGACTTCATATTGCCCGCCTTTATAGTGTTGGTATATCCCTAATGGAAGTACAGGGACTGAAAATTTTACCTTTTTCATGAAATGAGTTGTATAAACGCATTCTCATCAATAATCTTTGTGCCGTATTCCGTCGCTTTTTTGAGCTTACTGCCGCCAACCTTGCCACCTGCGACGAGATAGGTCGTATCTTTTGCAACCGCTGATTGAAAAGTCCCGCCAAGCGCACGGATTTTTTCAGCAGCTTCATCTCGTGACATAGACTGCAGCGTCCCCGTAACCACAAAGTTTTGTCCCATTAACTTCCCCGTCTTTTTTTCAAAATATGGTTGCACGCCAAGGTCATTAAATTTTTGAAGTAATCGTATATTGTCCTCGTCTGCAAACCAGGCGGCCACACTTTCGGCGACTACTTTACCAACTCCATCAATCGCTTCTAGCTGATCAATGGTCGCGTGAGCGAGTGCATTGAGAGACTCGAAAGCAGCAACAAGATCAAGTGCCGTTTGCGTACCGACATGTCGAATACCCAAACCATACACGAATCGTTCTAGTGGCGGCTTCCGCTTATCTTCAATTGCCGTAATAAGTTTTTGAGCCGAAATTTCGGCGAAACGATCGAGCATGAGCAGTTGTTCTTTTGTGAGAGAAAAAATATCTGCCAAATCTTTTACCAGTCCAGCATCGACAAGGGCAATGACGTTCTTTTCACCAAGCGTATCAATATCGAGCGCGCCTTTACTCGCGAGGTGTTCCAACGCTTTTTTGAGAAGAATCGGCCCTGTCGCTCCTTTGACCCGGTAGACGGCATCGCCCTCGGGACGCACAAATTCAAGCTCAGGATATTGCCGCGCGAGCTCAGCCTGATAGTCAAAACTTTTCGTATCCTTCGGTCGTAAATCAATCAGAACCGTTTCAACTTGCGGAATAATATCGCCTGCTTTGTAGATAATGACTGTATCGCCGACGCGTATATCTTTGCGCGCTATTTCATCGGCGTTATGGAGACTAGCATGTTGCACCGTCGTTCCAGCAATATGGACAGGATCGAAGACTGCTGTCGGTGTCGCCGCACCTGTACGCCCAATGGAGATGACTATATCACGCACAACAGTTGTCGTTTGTTCTGCAGCATACTTATACGCTACGGCCCCCCTGGGTGTTTTGCCGACCGTGCCAAGCTCCGCGTAATGTACCCTGTTATTTACTTTAGCGACAGCGCCGTCGGTGTTAAACGGCAAATTTTGACGAGTCGTATCGAGATGATCGACAAAACTCATCACATCGTCAAGACCACGACAGACTTGAGACTGACCACTCGTCATCACTCCGAGTTCCCGCATCATTAGATACGCTTCATCGTGAGTTGCCACCTCTTGCGGCTCAAGTCGAAGCAAGTCATAACCGACGAAATGAAGTGGTCGCTCAGCTACGAGTTTTGGATCAAGTTGACGGATCGTCCCAGCAGCAAGATTCCGTGGATTTTTGAATAAGGGCTGTCCTGTCTTTTGACGTTTGGCATTGAGTGCTTCGAAGTCTTCTTTAAACATAACGATCTCACCGCGAATTTCTGTTCGTCCGATCAGAAGCAACGGATACTTCTCGCTACCTCTTAGTCTGAGTGGTATATTTTCAATTGTCCGCACATTCATGGTGACATCCTCACCAACACGGCTATCACCGCGCGTTACTGCTTGGATGAGAATGCCGTCTTCATAGACAAGTGCACATGCAAGACCATCCATTTTGATGTCGCAAAAAAATTCATGAGTATTACCAGGCAAGAGCTTGTCGCTTCGCTTAATCCAGGCTTCAACTTCTTCCCTATTAAAAACATCGTTCAAGCTGATCATTGGTATGCGATGCGTAACTTTGGAGAACTTATCAAGTGCCACACCTGCCACACGCTGGGTTGGGCTTGCAGGAATAATGAGTTCGGGATATTGCTCTTCGAGTTGTGAGAGTTCGTGCTTGAGACTGTCCGCTGCCGCTTCGCTCATTGTTGACTCATCGAGAACATGATAATGATAGCGGTAGTCATTAATGAGACCTCGAAGCTTCTCTATTCGCTCGGCAGCCTGATTTTTATTGAGTTGGCTCATCGATCATTCTCCGATAAAGCATGTAAATATAACTGACAGCAATTACAAATGATAAAACGGTCGCAACTTGAAATGCTATTGTTACGAGCGGAAACCATGAAATATTGATTAGCTGATCAATAATCAAAGCAGGAAACAGACAAAATACCCACACGACAGCAAGTAGAACAATGAGCCACAGCAGACGCACCATGAGCTGCAACCGACGGCCAAGAGCCAGATCATTTGCTCCACGTATTGCAACCATAGGATATGTCCCGGGTAACGTGACTATGAGCAGGGCAAAAAACGAACTTGTCAGCCAGTATAGTGACAAAGTGACGAGCAGCAGCGCCGCGATGCCAAACAGCATTGCTTCAACTCCTCCTGCCAAGATGCCGTTTTGCGTCGCAATAGAAAAAACAAATATTCCGATCGCTCCCGGTATTGCTTGCAGCAACATGAGTCCAACGATGAGCAATGTGGAAATAAAAGGCGCACAGGCATTATAGAGGGCTTCACGTATTTTTATGTCGTTATTCACATACAGTTGTCGCATGAGCCAAACAAGTACAAGCCATGTCACTAAGTACAAAATGGCGAGATAAAGTTGTTGAATTTCTGTGAGTGAAGCGTTGAGCGTCCCGGATATAGTTGCGCCGAATAGCGAAACAGTCTGTCCAATAACCCCGATACCGTCTGCCGCCAAGTCCGGAGCAGCATCTTGAACGGCACCCGCAAGGTTGCGGTACTGGTCTTGCTGAGAAAATCCGATAAGTAAACCGGAGGCAAGAATATACAGCACCGCGAACAAACCAAAAGTTCGCCGATATTTCCATAGTAGATCAAAGACACTTCTAGTAAATGGAAGATACCTAGGTAGTGTCGGTCGCTTTGGAATATCTCGCTGCTTCGTCATGGCAAAACTTTTATGAGCTCGTCTTTTTCGAAGGTCTTGTAGTCGTACGATTGGTGTTTTTAATCGTTTCGTTAGTGTGTTCTTTTTTGACTTTGGTTGTTGCGACATAGTAAAAGTGCGGAAGCGCTACATCTTAATATTCATATTTTGAAGTCGCGCGATACGATCAGGTATTGGCGGATGCGTACTAAAGAGTGCCGCGACACTCTTGCCCTTCAGCGGATTAGCAAAAAATAAGTGAGCAGTCGAACTGTTCTGACGCTGCAGTGAGGTGGAATGGCTTTCGAGCTTTGCGAGTGCACTTGCAAGCCCTTCAGGATAGCGCGTCGTGTGCGCACCGGTCGCATCAGCCAAATATTCTCGCTGTCTCGACACTGCCATTTGTACGAGTAGTGCTATGAAGGGCGAAATAATTGCTGCAGCTACTGCGATGACAATAAAAATTGGATTTGAAGGCCGGTTATCACTATTACCAAACCACATCATACGGAAGAACATATCAGCAATCAGTCCGATAGCACTCACGAGTCCGAAAACGATCATCATGACGCGAATATCGTAGTTTTGAACATGTCCAAGCTCATGCGCGAGCACACCTTCCAGTTCGCTATCATTCATGATGTCCATAAGCCCGCTTGTCGCCGCGACATAAGCATGCTTGGGGTCACGTCCTGTTGCAAACGCATTCGGTGCTGGATCGTCGATGACGTATATTCGCGGCATCGGCATTCCGGTCGTAATCGTGAGATTTTCAACCATACGATACAGCCGAGGGTTGTCGGCCTTTGATATTTCTTTTGCTCCATTGACGGCGAGTGCAATTCGAGCCGCTGCAAAGTATTGGATCAACGCATAGACTGCCGCACCAACAAGCGTACCCCAGAATATTCCCGTACTTCCGTAAACAACTGAAAAGAGATAGCCGAGGCCAGCGATGAGCACGAGAAATACAGTAATGATCATTACCGTATTTCGTTTATTAGCAGCAATGGCACTGTACACGAGCGTACTCCTGAAAAACTATTAGATTAAAACTTTACTTCAACTGGTTGGCTGACGCTCGCCATGTCTTCGACTTCGAAGAATTCTTTATTTTGAAATCCAAACATGCCAGCAAGAATATTGCTCGGGAATTGTTGAATTTTTGTATTAAGATCGCGAACCCCACCATTGTAAAAGCGGCGGGATGCCTGAATCTTGTCTTCAGTGTCGACGAGTTCAGCTTGTAACTGCTGGAAATTTTCAGTTGCACGAAGTTGTGGGTAGGCTTCTGAAACTGCAAAAAGGCTCTTCAGTGCCCCTTCGAACTGGTTTTCAGCTTTTGCGGTCGCTGCTGGACCTTGAGCCGTTGCATTTACGACGTTAGCACGAGCTTCGGTAACATCCTGGAAGACTTTTGTTTCGTGAGCGGCATAACCTTTGACAGACTCAACAAGGTTTGGAATGAGGTCTGCTCGGCGTTTGAGCTGAACTGTAATGTCACTCCATGCCTCTTCGACACGAACCCCAAGCGTAACGAGGCTGTTGTAGGTAGCCCAGACAAAGATGCCGAGGATGACAACAATAGCGATAATGATGAGTAAGGCGGTCATAATTGCTCCTTATAGTTATATGTTAATTATAGCGGATTTACCTCTAATAATATAGACAAAACGTCGGTCATATTGCAAAAAATGTTTATATGTTGTTTATTAGAAGGATCAGGTCGCTTACTTCGGAAGGAAGTGGTTCATAATGGACAGCCTGAATGATCTGGGGCCCCTCGGCATCGGAGTGGTGATGATCGCAATTGGGGTCATCATCTTGAAGTCAAAGCTCTCAAGCACGTTCTGGAAAGTCTTGCAGTGGCTATTGATCATTGGAGGTATTCTCCTCGTAGTCAATGAGACGATCGGCTTCGAGAACATCGGATCGGCGATCGCATTCGCGCTGACGTGGTTGGGCCGCTTCTTCGCTGCTGTCGGAGAGGCGCTACAGATCGCTGGAGCTGCGATGGATCGTTTGGGTGAGTGAGCAACAGAAACTCCCCCGAAACGTGCCGTGAGCCCCACCAACTGGACGGTCTTTTGTGCCTACGCAGGCACAAAAGACCGTCCCATACTCTTTACTGTTCAACCCTTATTTTTGGAACCAAAGTAAAAACCGATCACAATGATCGGTTTTTACTTTGGTGGGCGAGGAGGGACTTGAACCCTCAAGGTTTTTCAACCAGCGGATTTTAAGTCCACCGCGTATACCGATTCCGCCACTCGCCCTGGAGGCACGTATGGGAGTTGCACCCATCTACGCGGTTTTGCAGACCGCTGCGTAACTGCTCCGCCAACGCGCCAGGTAAAAAGTTACTTGGTTATTATAAGAGATAAAGCGACGAAATAACAAATTCTAGCTACCATTCCATGCATTTAATACACGCAATGACTCCCAAGGTATATGTGTCATATCAAAATAATCCCACTCAAAGCCAACGTCGATATATGCTGCACCAGGGTTGCCGTCTGGCTGATACTCAAAAATAAACCCTAAACGCGCGCCGCCCTGGTCGCCTATAATCGCGCCGTGCATCTGCAGCGTCTTTGCGATCACCTTTTCGCCAGCCGTTATGTTTGGTATTGCATCAATATCCACACTTGGATCCAGCTGAATTCTAGTACCTTCCGGAATAGGCGTTTCAACGCCCGCCATATTCAATCCATCCGATCCGACGGCCGGTGCACGAAATTCGGAGGACATAACGTCAGATGCACAAAATAACGTATGGTTGAGACCGGTATTTGCTGCGGCTGCGGCAGTCAATTCCATAGCTCGCACCACACCCGCGTAGCGACTTAGTCTCGTTGCCGTTGCCGAGCCTTTATAGTCAACGCCATCTCCGTTTATCATGGCCCTGCCACCCCAAGATGCGCTTTTTGGATTTGTAATCGGCGATGCTTGCCATAACGAATAGACAGTACCGCTAGAAGCGTCGAGTATGGATACATGTCCATCGGTGCCGGGCGGGACCATGAGCCCTTCCGGTACCGGCATAGTGTCGGAATCGAAGGGGTCACTCCCCCAAGCAGGGACATTTGCAAAAGTTATGTCATATCTGGGGGCAGTAGCTTCCGCCAGCGTTGCAGCATAATCATGTAAAGCGCAGCCTTGCTGCTTTGTTGGATCGGAGAGATATCCTGCCCATGTCGTCGAGTTTACGTCCAATACCGGATTTTGAGGAATCGGATTCCACAGCCAGTCTGCGAGCTGAAAATAGGGTCGCACAACTTCATTTTGCTTTGAATTGTCATACACCGCTTGGGAAATTCTTCGTGCAAATTTACTCATGGAGTCTTCCTATTATTACGTACTGTCATTTGATTATATCTTAAGCGTATACATATTAGTCGTACCGCACCTTATCTCAACGCATATACGAATGAATGTGACCCTGTTAAACTATAAGTAATATAAATAACTAGGTGGTGCATCTGTTTAGCAGAAATTTACAGCGTGCGTCAAAAGATTACCCTGCAGTCGGCGTAACGACATTAAGCGTCACCGCTGGTGATGGGATCGCAGCCCTCAACTGGACTGCAGTAGCAAATGCGACTGGATATACGGTAGGCCGTGATGGAACTGATAGCCTTGGCGCTGGACCATGGCAGACGACCGACCCGAGTACCGCCCGTTCACGGGTATTCAACAACCTCACCACCAAAACGACGTATACCCTATTTTGCACACCACAGCCCGGGGGAATACAAAAAACAATTCAAGTCACTCTGCAAGCCTCAGAGGCCGCATCCGCTACGCCGACCGGTGCCGCAGCCTCACTGAAGGCATGGACCCTCGTTTTTGAAGATGATTTTGACGGCACCAGCATCGATACGACGAAGTGGATTGTCTCAAATAATACCGAACGAAATAACTTGACGACGGTTGCGTCGAATGTCAGCGTCGCTAATAGCGAAGTACGTTTGTAGTTATCGGACGCTTCGCATGACGCAGAAATCACGACCGGCAATGGCTGGGATCCAGCAAATATCAAATACGGACTTCCCGTAGGAGGCTACACAGAAGCACGAGTACGGTTCCCTGGACCACCTAATACATCTGGCACAAACATCGGCTACTATAACTGGTCAGCATGGTGGACATCGGGTTATCCCTGGCCAAATGCGGGTGAGCATGACATTGCAGAATTACTTGAAAATCACCTCACGAACAATTATCACTATGGAACAAACTGGGACACTGATCATCAACAGATTAACTGGAGTGCTCCATCAGGCTACTGGGGAAACGCGTGGCACATTTACGGTGTTTACCTAGGGCAGACGACAGCGACAATTTACTGGGATGGTGTGGCTGTCCGCACCTACCCCCGTCAGGACACAGGAGGCGAGCAGTCGCTTATATTAAATGCAGGCTCTGGCGGAACATTTATCGCTGGCCTCAGCGGAGCATTACGATGCGACTGGGTCAGGGCTTGGGAGTAAACGACACACATTAACTCGATGTAATCATTAACTTCCGAGGCTCGTGAAAATTCCAACTGCTAGCTCAGTCCAAATATAGAGGAATATCAGCACAATTCCGAAGATAATAATTGCTCGGTACTGCCCCGCTTTTCTCGCCACAAGATCAACCATAAATCCGACAGTGAATAATAATATACCCATAAGAGCGAAATTAGCCACGTCCCATTGCACTTCATCCGTGAATTGCATGGCGATAAGCGGAACGAGAAGTACTGCAATTGTCACTAGGGCAACAGCTGAAAGATGGGGTTTTACTGCACTCGTTGTTTGTATATTTTTTGACATAAGTTTACTCCTTACTTTCTTTATATTCCAAAATGTCTCCGGGCTGACAATCGAGCGCCCTACAGATAGATTCTAGTGTCGTCAGCCTCACAGCTTTTGCCTTACCGTTTTTTAGTATTGACAAGTTAGCCATCGTGATCCCTACTTTTTCTGTTAGTTCGGTGACACTCATTTTGCGTTTCGCGAGCATGACGTCGATATTAATGATTATTGGCATGCTACAAACCTCAGACCGTCAGGTCATTCTCCGCTTTCAAATCAACAGCGGCTTGTACCAGTTTTTGCAAAACGGCACAGAATGTTGCGATTATAAACGAGGCAAATACGATAATGCATGCCATGGCTAGCACGCCAGGGGCGTCATCTTTGTCTGCAACATAATAGATGTAGGGTGATCCGGCTACGAACATTCCGCTAATAATTAGTGCGCAGTACTTTATGACTTTAAAAGACTTCACTGAACCGGATGAGAAAGCCTCATTTTTATCAATAAGCCTGAGCAATATGAGTGCTTGATATAAAGCATAGAAAAATGGAACTGCAGCCACATAGAGTCCGAGAATAACTGGCTGATAATATCCCGTTGCATCTGAACGCAGCCCAATGGGCAAGGCAAATATACAAAGTCCTAGTACAAACAGTCCGATAAGTAACACTACTCCTCGCAGTATCAGTGTCGATCCACGTTTCATTTTTATTCCTTAACTTAACTAATGATACTACTGTTTTAGCATACTATTTATTGAATCACAATATATTATTACTGATAATCAATATATTTAATTGACTAGAACGTGGGTAGTTCAGGAGCAAATAGTACTTTTTGCAATAGCTCGATGGCTTTATCGACGGTATTTGCTTCCGGTGACGAGCCGAAGCCATAACTCAAAATGATCCAATCACGTTCATTCAGAATGTTGAGTTGACCCAGATCAGGATTAAAGTAGGCACGATCACCTAGATCCTTTACCGTTTCGAAGTTTTTGCCTAACATACTAGCGGCAAACTCCGACTTGTTGCGCTTGATGCCTTCGTCATCCACAGCAGATCGAACAGCAATAGCAGAAACGATCATCTTATCTTTATCCGGGTTCATATCCGTATAGCTACACTTACTGGTCGCAACGCCTTCTGACAAAACTGGATTTTTCGGGGTACCGCCAAGGATATCTTCGCCAAGCATTTCTTTGGCTTCACTCGATGTGAGTAAATCGCATGCGACAGCCGGCTGGTAATCAAGCTTCGGTCCAGAATTTTGTATGAAAAGCACGATCACCGTCACAAGTACAGCGAGACCAATGACGACGGTGACGCCAATGGTGAGTTCCTTCCCTGCCATTTTCGTAAGATATTTTTTTGCAAACTGGATATGCTTATTCATGATTTGTTCATAGTATAGCAATAATCTATCGTTCGTAGAGGACTCTCCGCACAATGTGTGGAAGCCGTATATGTCTCATATCATTTGACGGACATTTATGAGTTTTTGACTGGCTCGCTGCGTAGATGCTTTACGAGCCGCATGAGCCGTGATTCGAGGCGGCGCACTCGTTGTTCGATAGAAAGATCTTCTCGAAGTTGCGCTCTCGATATATGCGCTGCTTGCGTCTTGTTCCGTATATGTTGGCTACATTTTAGATCTGCACAGCACAGATAACTGACGGTAGATTTTTTATCTAAAACAAACGTGATGCTGCCTGATTTATCGCCGTATTGCCACGTCCGACAAAGATCACATATTACCGATTGCGACCTACCTGTTGCTGAACTCACGATTCCTGTCTTCAGTTCATAGGGCAACACATATAAACATTTTTCTAGTTCGAGTAGAAGCACTCCATTATTTCCGCTGCGATCAGCAATACTTATGAATTCACTGTCATGCCATTGTTCATCGTCTACATTTTCAGTACTCGTGACAAACCGTAATTCTCTTCTTAGTCGTGGTTTGACAAATGAATGCAGCATAAGTTTATCAAAATCTACTTTTATAATTTTTCTCATATAAACGTTCTTTATATATTCTTTGCTCAGTTGATGCCAGCCACCTTTTGAATCATTAACTCACCGACTGAGTAGATCTATAATTTTCTCGATCCTACGAGTTTTCGTATCATCCGCTTTTGCCTCACTCACTTGTCGAGCAAACTCTTTTCGCTTGGAATACGTGAGTTCACGAAACGCTTCACCGAGATCATTCTGGGCCAATGCTCCGCTTAACGCTGCCGGCACGTCAACCAAACGATAGCCATCATCCAGCTGCAAAGTGACCGTTACGCGATCACCGGCAACCGCGCCCGCTGTTTCGCGATCATGCGTCGGAAATACAACCATGCACTTACCGCCCACTCCTGTTGCCGTGCTCTGATAGGTATAGCCATTGATAATGATTTTGAGTGGTGCCCGTCTGTTGCCGCTAATATCAGCGAGATTTTTGTCCGGGATTTCAATTGATGCATGGTTGCCGCTACCCATGACAACGGTTTCATACATGGTCGTCATGTCAATCAAATGAGCCAGTCTCAACAACGCCAGATCTTTTATAGTTTGCGACGATAACCCCACTTGGAGTAGCCTGGGTTTCGCTCAATGTAAATGCTGCTGGTATCGTCCCGTGATCGAACAGTTTTTTGCCTTGACCAAGAGTGAGCGGGAAGATTTTCAGCCACAATTCATCTACGAGATCATGTTCGAACAGTAGTTGAATGAGCTGGCCACTCCCATGAACCTGAATGTCAGAACCCTCAGATTGTTTGAGTTTTTCAATATCTTCTACGTTCTTGAGAAAAACTGAGTTTTCCCAATCTGACGTTTCCATAGTTGTCGACATGACATACTTAGTGACATCATTTATCCCTGGCCACTCGTCTGCGCGATCTGGCCAATATGATGCAAAGATCTCAAATGTTTTTCTACCGAGCAACAGATCTGTTGATTTCAATTGCTTTTCCATGATCTTGCCGGATGCTTCGTCAAAATACGGCACGACCCATCCTCCATATTTGAACCCGCCGGACGTGTCTTCCCCAGGTCCGCCAGGAGCTTGCATAACCCCATCCAAAGTTATAAATGATAAGACAATAATTTTTCTCATATTTTTATATTATCAAAAAGCGATACAAACCCTGATTTATTTACATACTGGCGACTTAGATCGTAGCTGAGTCTATGACAAAGCGGTATCGAACATCTGATGCCAATACCCGCTCCCATGCAGTATCGATTTTATCTGCTTCGATCACTTCGATTTCAGCAGCAATTCCATGCTCAGCACAAAAATCCAACATTTCCTGGGTTTCTGGTATTCCACCAATAACTGAACCTGCGAAGGATTTGCGTCCAGGGATCAGGCTAAACACTTGTAGTGAAAGCGGCTCTGGCGGTGCACCAACGTTTACCATGGTGCCATCTACAGCAAGTAGTGAAAGGAATTCGTCGAGATCAATCTTTGCGCTGACAGTGTTAATTATTAAATCAAAACTTCCAGCAAGATTTTTGAATGTTTCAGTGTCTTCCGTCGCGTAATAATGGTCGGCACCTAGCTTCAAGCCATCCTCTTTTTTGTTGAGCGAACGAGATAGCACCGTCACGTCTGCGCCCATCGCGTGCGCTATCTTTACGGCCATGTGTCCTAATCCGCCGAGTCCGACAATAGCAATCTTTTTACCAGGTCCTGCATTCCAGTGCCGCAATGGTGAGTAAGTAGTGATGCCAGCACAGAGTAGCGGCGCTGCATTATCAAGAGCTATTCCCTTTGGTATCTTGAGTGCAAAGTCTTCAATCACGACGATGTGTGTCGAATATCCACCTTGCGTTCGCTCACCTGTTCCATATTTGTTGACGCCGCCATATGTTCCGACGTTGCCATTGAGGCAGTACTGCTCTAATCCTTTTTTACAGTTATCGCATGTCCCGCACGAATCAACCATGCACCCAACACCAACACGGTCGCCGACAGCATGCTTGGTGACTTCCGTACCGATTTCGGCTACGATACCAGCTATTTCGTGGCCGGGAACTATAGGGTATTGCGTTTCGCCCCACTCACCGCGAGCCGTATGAATGTCAGAGTGACAAATGCCGGCATATTTAATTTCAATCAATATATCTTTTGGCCCTAATTCACGACGATCAATTGTCGTTGACTGGAACGCTTCAGTCGGCCCAAATACAGCCCGTACTTTTACATCTTTCATAGTGTGATCCCTCTCGTTTTTGCCAATATACTATTTCATTTAACATCTACCTTTGTAGATAGACTGTTAATTATGTTACGCAAAACGAAAAGCATACCCAAGCGTTAAAAAACTATATTTTATTTATCTATATTAATAAGCAAATGAAATTATCGATTTTTAGGTTTGAACTAGGAAACTCTACTTTTGGCCAGCATATGAGTAGCCGGATACAAGAGTTAGTATTGATTATAAAATATTCTTGAAGAGGCCATGAGTAAGACATCAATTTCAAACAAATATAAATACCACCGCAAGGGTGGTATTTATATTTGGGCGCTGTATGTTATGAATTTATAATTTTATTCCCATAACATCATTGTACAAAGATTTAGTAAGCTTTTTTGACGCCGTCTTCTACTGCTTTTTCAGCCTTTTCTTTAGACATCATTGCACAAACAGTCGTTCCGCATTTATCATGCTTTCCCTTGGCCATGAAACCACCTGTTTTAGTTTTGTGCATCTCTGGAGCCGACAATTCAACGCCCTTTTCTTTACATTTAACGCAATATCCTGTAACTGTAGCCATATCTATCTCCCTCTTGAACTGATTTTTATTGCATAACTTGTAGTATTATAACGGTTTTTTATGATGTTTAATAATTTTAAAGGTAAAGTTACAAATATTTAATGAATTTACGAATGACCAAAATTAAAATTCCCGAATGGAAATTCTTATTTTAGTGCGAAGCTACAGACTTTACTTAAAATTTGAGCTACTCATTTTATGCGACACTCCACCCATACAACGAATGCACAATATAAGCATCATTAAACAAAAGTAGTCCACTAAGTGAACGGATACTATTCAATAATATTCGCTAATTTGCTGAAGGTTTGCTTAATGCCTTCTTCCATCCCCATTGCTAAAGCTTGTTGAAGCCCCTCTTTTGAATCGAATATGCTCACAGACGTAATTTTTGTTGCATCGTTAACCTCTTCTAAAATGACAGTGATTTCTGTGGTTGGCATATTTTCATTTGAATTACCGTCTTCATCAGAAAAGCTATCTTTATATGTGAATGTATCTATTGGGGTGACGCTGCTAAATTCTGACTTGTTCCAACTTTCTTGTCCAAACATTTTCTGGTTCTCATCTTCACACTTCATAGCAAAAAGCGTGTAACCTCCCGCTGTAAAGTCGAAGTGCTTTACACGTGTCGTCCAGCCATTCGTTGAGTACCATTTGGCGAAAATGTTTGCATCAGCATACGCTTCCCAGACTTTATATTTAGGGGCATTAATTACTCGCTCTATAATTAGTTTGGTGCCTTCGTGTGTCAATTTTGTTTCGTTCATTATTTCTCCTTTAATAGTTGTTCTAGGTTATTAAACCGCTCATCCCATAGCACCTCGTACCGTTTTAAGTATGTAGTAGCATCAGATACTGTCTGTGGGTTGGCGGAAATGATCTGAAGCCGACCCTGCCTCTTCTTAAATATAAGGGCAGCTGTTTCCAATACGTTAAGGTGCTTGGCTATAGCTGCAAAACTTATCGGATATTTCTTCGCAATCTCAGTAATAGTTTTTTCACCTGTATTAAGTTGCATAAGTATGTCACGACGTGTTTCATCGGCGAGTGCATGAAAGATACTGTTATAATTTAATGATTCTTCAACCATGTGGTTGAATATATCTAATCCATTGTTTATAGTCAAGAAAATAAAAATACAACAGATGGTGTATTTAATAAATTGCTGAAATTGGTGCGGGTTAGGAGACTCTAACTCCTGGCCTCGTCCTTGGCAAGGACGCGCTCTAACAACTGAGCTAAACCCGCATATCTGTCGCGACTCAGAAGATTATACAAGAGATAAGAGATGGTTTCAACATGTAAAGCCTACTGAAAGGTACTAGAGCCGTTTGGGTCGTTGTCTGTTGCACGTTGGGCATAATTATTCACTTGATCACGTTTTTCCTTTGCTTCAGCTTGTTGCTGGTTGCTACGCGCGCGCTCAGCCTGTGACTGATAATCGTCTCGAGCTTTTTGAGCTGACCGGAGATCATTATTTAATTTAAGCAGCTCACGATCAAGGGTTGATTGTAATGTGGCAACTTTCGTTTCCCAAACGTCAATTTCATGTTCGTCACCACCATTTTGTTTAAGTGAGTCTGCGCTCCGCTGCGCGGCAGCCATGTTAGTTTGCGCACGACTTTCTTCACTTTGGATTGTAGCCTGAATTGACGCAATCTGGCTATCCATCTTTTGCACACCTGCTTCGTGTGTTTCGGCTTCTATTTTATAATCTGTTGAGTCTCTTTGCATAAATACAAGTATAGAGTCTTACATATAGGAGACTGTGATTTATATTACACATAGAGACACTATCTCTTCCAAAGTAAAACACCCTAGTGAACTAGGGTGTTTTACTTTGGTGGCTCCTCCCAGACTTGAACTGGGGACACAAGGCTCTTCAGGCCTCTGCTCTACCAACTGAGCTAAAGAGCCGCAATATCGTGACACCCTTTCAGGGTTTCTCGATGCGCGGGTGACGAAGTGAACTCGTAAGCCCGGCTGCTCTTCCCTGAAAATACATAGTTGCAAAACAAGGAAAAGGAACTTAGTTATTGTACGGTAACAGAGGCAACATGACAAGCTAATAGATAAAACTTCGCTCAGATGACGTCGGCGAACCCTCAACGGTTGAAATGATTTTGAGCGTATGAACCGCGCCGGTCTTAGAGGTTTTTAGACGAAGATTAGCAACAAATTGCCCGCTTAATTGTCCGTTGATACGATCGTATAGCTCACCAATTTCAGCAGGCGTGTTCGCTTCTAGATATTGACCCCCGGTCGCAGCAGAGATGTTTTTGATCGAAGTTGGGTTAAAATCAAGACCTTTCACTCCAACTGAGAAAATTGGCAAGTTTGCTTTATTCGCTCGATCAATCACACTCGTTTGGCTCTGCGTTTTAGATGCGGTGTCATCGCCATCCGTTAAAATCGTTACCGCCTTTCGGCCGCAGCCGGAGATGAGACCGATCGCCTGATCAAGCGCGTCGTAAATAGCGGTATCACCTCTTGGTTGGATTGTTGCGATAGACGAGACGACGGCGGCTTTGTCCTGAGTCATAGCGACAAGGGTTTCCACGCGATCATCGAATTGAACGAGCGCAGCCTGGTCACTTGCTTTAAGCTTTTGGATATATTGGGTTGCAGCAGCTTTGGCGTTATTAAGCGCACCATTCGTTGTCATGCTGCCTGAGTGATCAATCACCAGGACATTACTAATAGGTGACGTATTGGTATTCACAGGACTAAAGTCAAAATCTGTCACTTCTTTTCCATCGACGTAGACTTTGACGTCAGCTTTTTTGAACTTTGTATTTACCACTCCTTCATCGGTGCTTACCCCGACGTAGGCTGAAACTCCAGAAGCACTGCACGTTTCGATTTGATGAATCCTGAGCGTCAGTCCTTTGAGATTGCGAAGTGAGACCGTCTTACCAAACAATTTCTCAGTTTTACCTGAAAGCGATTGGTCGACTTCCGCCTTCCCTCCACTGAGGTCATTTGAACTATCTGCTGTGCGTGTCACAGGATCCCGCATCAACATTATGAGCAGTGCAATTATGATCAAGAGAAGCACGTATGCGAGTGCTGATGTAGCGAGCAAAAATTTGCGAGGATCATTAAGGAGTTGGCGAAGACGAGCATTCATTACGGTATGTTGATGTTATCAATTCGGTAGTCACGCATCACTAAACTGACCGTTGTGCCGCTCGGTACTTTCGCAAATGATACAAAACATTCGATCTTTTGGCCGGGATTGAGATAGCCGTAGCACTGAGGGCTCACAAGTGTCTTATCGCTTGTGTCGGTAACCACGTTGTATTTTTCAGTACCAGCATCATCCACTAGGTACATATTGTTCATATTGGAACCGGTATGAGAGGAATGATACGGCTCAAGCGCATACGATTTGGCAGGACAATTTGTCTCACAAGTATTTTTTAGTGCAAAATCTATTGTCGTGTTGTTCGCTGTTTGCCGTGGAGTATAAAGCTGGAAAGTAATGTTTTCGTTTTTTGTCGCAACAGTGGCAATGACTTTTTTGTCCTGTATGGCTTGGTCGCTCTCTCCTGTCGTGACGGTTGTCGTGTTAGCTGCGCCCTTTTGCAAGACGGCAATAACAAGCACAGCGATCACAGTAAGCAGGACGACAAATCCTAACAACACACCTATGATGAGTGCTTTACTAATTTTTTTCGCTTGAGGAACTTGTCCGTCTGGATGCACCGGAGGGATAGATGAAGGAGTGAGGTCTTCCTGCATATTATTTGGTAAATATATCTTTGAGATTTGTGAGTTCGGTAGGCAAAAGAACGAGAGTCTTTTGACTTGGCTCCACCGCAATTTTTTCAAGTGTTTGAAGTGTACGAATGTTAATTCCGCCCGGTACCTTACTCAGCATTGCAGCCGCATCGGCGACGGATTGAGCCGCTGATTTTTCACCCTCAGCCGTGATGATAACAGCACGGCGCTCTCGCTCGGCTTCAGCTTGTTTTGCCATTGCACGCTTCATGTCTTGTGGCAATTCGATGTTTTGGATTTTCACGTTTTCGACGTCGATACCCCATTTATCAGTCTCACTATCAACAATTTCTTTGATTTTTTGACTGATCTCTTCGCGCTTACTGAGAAGCTCATCCATATCAGCGTTACCCGTCACGTCACGAAGTGCTGCCTGGGCAAACTGACTTGTCGCATAAACATAATTCGTTGTCTCGAGCACTGCCTTGCTGGCCTCAATGACACGGAGGTAGACGACAGCATCAACACCAACAGTGACATTGTCCTTCGTAATAATCTCTTGTTTTGGGACATCAATTGGCGTCGAACGCACATCAACCTTAATCATCTTCTGAAAAACCGGAATGACGATGCGAAGACCAGGCTGTTTGATGCCTGCATAGCGACCGAGTGTTAAAATAACGCCTCGTTCGTATTGATTAATCACTTTAATACCAGCCAGCACAAAGATACCGATAATAATGACAAGGATGACGAGAAGTTCCATAATTTTCCTGCTTTCTAGCTCAATTATACCTCAAGGGCGAGAGAAATGAGTCGGTCAAGTAACTGCGGGTAGGTCAGGCCTTCGTGCTGCCAAAGTTTCGGGTACATACTAATATTAGTGAAACCAGGTATGGAATTAATTTCATTCAAAAAAATTTCATTCTTGTCAGTCACAAAGAAGTCGATACGTGCCATGCCTTGTCCGCGCGTCGCGGTATAGGCCTGAATTGCATATGCCTGGAGTTGCTCAACTAGCTCATTATTCAGCGGAGCGGGTATGACCGCCTGGGAACTGGAGCCTTCTGCGTACTTATCTTCATAACTATAAAATTCTTCACCAGGAATAATTTCACCCGGCATCGTGACCTCAGGTATTTCATTTCCAATAACCGCTAGTTCAATTTCTCTCGCTTTAACTGCTTTTTCAATTAAGACAAAATTATCGTGCTTGCTAGCAAGTTCTAACGCGGCCGCAAAGCTTGTTTCGTCGACCGCTTTTGACACGCCGACGGACGAGCCGGCATTGGCAGGCTTTATGAAAAGCGTCTCACTGAGCTGCGATGATGCAAAACCGTAGGTGGGTGCAGGGTCATTAACATTCCACATAATCCAATCAACAACCGGCACATTGGCATCTCGCAGCAATCGTTTTGTCACATCCTTATCCATAGTGACTGCTGCACCGATCAGACTTGGACCGACATACGGAACATGGAGAAGTCGTGCAAGACCCTGCACATCACCATCTTCACCGTGCAAACCATGTAGTACAGGTAAAAGTACGTCGACTTCTACAGTCGAGTCATCAGAAACGGTAAACTTTTTCTCGCCCAATACAGGCGTGAGGCCTCGAAGCGTTTCAAGATCGTCAAAAGAATCAACAAGCTGCCACTTCCCGTCGCGTGAAATATAGCAAAGCGTTACGTCGTATTGAGTCTTATCGAGCGCATCATAGACATTTCGCCCACTCACTAATGAGACTTCGTGTTCTGATGATTCGCCACCGAACAGTAATAGGATATTCATTATTTAGATTGTAACACTATCCAACTGATCTTACTTCGATCATCTCATGTCCATAAATTATTATTTTATAGCTCATTGCATAGGGAGAAGCTATCGCATTTTTAGTTAGTGTATTTTAGTGTTATTATTACTATAGAGTGCAGATGCGTTCATAAGCAGCTTTGCTTTGTTACTTAACAAGCTAAGATATTTATGTTCCATTTGCATGCTTTTTCGCCGCCATCCCCGGCGATATACCCATCCCCCAGGAGGTAGCTCGAGATGACCCTCGAAGCTTGGTCGCACAGACCGCCCCGTCACAAGGCCCGCGAGGAAAATACGCCGACGTATCTTCCCGAACCACCGACAGATCAGGAGATGACCTCCTACATAAGGAGGAACATCTACTGGATCATCATTCCGTCACTTATCAGCATGACTGGTCTAACCATCAGTCAGCTCAGATTCGGTACGCAAAGCCCATGGCTGTACCCATTCTTGCTGATCACAGTCGTAACGATAGTCTACTACCTGATTTCACTGGTAGTGAACATCGGATCGAAGGATTTCGACTACGACACGCATACGCAGTTCGTAGCCAATTTCTGGCACACTATAAAGAATTCGCCCAAAGCGAACCCTGTCACCGCTCCTATGGTGTTCCGACCCGATCGAAGCGGCGGCGCTGGGATATGGATCCATCACGCTAAGGACGAAGACCCGACACTCTCACGGATTGTTACGCCGACCGTCGACGTGTTCATGCCGGTGTGCGGCGAACCGATCGAAATCCTCAGAAACTCCTGGAGATACATCAGCAAGCTGAGGTATCCTTCGGGAAAGCTGAGCTTCTACGTGCTGGATGACAGCAAGAGCAGCGCGATCCAGCAACTGACCGAAGAGTTCGGCTTCCACTACGTGACTCGTGCCGACAACATCCTTCAGAAGGCAGGCAATATGCACCACGCCTTCTGGATGACCTTCAGCGAACTCGACACCGGTACGGGCGAATACGTCATGGTGTTCGATGCAGACTTCTGCCCCCGACCCGACATGCTGACCCAGCTGGTTCCCTACATGGCCAGCGAACATCGCTACGGCATCATCCAGTCGCCGCAGTACTTTCGGATCGATCGAAATCGGCAGAACTGGCTGGAGCGCGGCGCAAGTGCTGTGCAAGAGCTGTTCTACCGCTACATCCAGCAGTCCAGAGAGCAGCGCGATGCTGCCATCTGCGTCGGCACCAACGCGCTCTATCGTCGCAAGGCCTTGGCAGCAAACGGTGGCCCGACGCAGATCGGACACTCCGAAGATGTGCACACTGGCTTCGACCTGCGCGCCATTGGCTGGAAGATCAAGTTCATCCCGGTCAATTTGGCGACGGGCACCTGCCCGGCTGAGATTCCGGCTTTCCTTGCCCAGCAGTACCGCTGGTGCATGGGAAGCATGAGCCTGCTCGGTAATAAGAAATTCCGCCACTACCCCATGCCGCTACGGACACGTTTCGGCTACTACTCGGGCTTCCTGTACTACATCATGACTGCGATTATGACGATAGTCGGCCCTCTTATCCCCCTCTTCCTACTTCTCTTCCACCCCAACCTCGTGGTGTTGGAGAACTACCTGTTTATTCTTCCCAGCGTGATCTACAGCCTGATCGTCTTCCCTTTGTGGCATCACAGCCGGTACGGTCTGGCGGCATTTGCCACACGTTTCATCTACGGGTGGGCGCACCTCTTTGCGCTCTTGGACGTTCTGCGAGGAACGGCCAAGGCGTGGAGTCCGACTGGCGGGAAGGACAAGGCAAAGAAATCAACCAAGATGGTGCTGTTCTCCAACTTCCGTCTTTTTGCCACTCTCATCAGTGGCGGTGGAGCTGTTGCGTGGGTTGGCCTGTCTCTGTGGCGAATGCTCACCACGCCCCATTGGTATGACTTCGCCCCGATGCTCGCACTTGGATTGGTTGGCTTGGTAATCGTTGCCCAGGCACTCATTCCGACGTGGCATCAGACATTGACTACGAGCAAGACTCGAAGCCGCGGCGTACAGCCCAAGGCTTCTGTCCTGACCATCAACAACTGAATATCTTGGCTTGAAGGTAAGTGACAGCGTTGTCCTTACCTTCAACCATCCACTCGATATATAGCTGTTGAGCATCGCGCTCTAGCTATATAGCTGCTTACATGAATGTGTATTCATGCTGATGATTCCAAAAGGATGAAAAGCTTGCTATTAGAATTTAAGGAGGGTTGGGATGACAAGATTACCAAAAATTGGTGAAGAAAATTGGGGAGAAGTATTGAATGAATATCTCTTGACCGCCCATAGTGCTGACGGGACAATCAAGCCAATAAATGCGTCACAGGTAATCGGCCTACAAAAAATGCTCGCAAGTAAAGCATCAGTCGCTGATGTTGCGGAGAAATACACCAAACCAAAAAATGGCATCCCGCTCAATGACCTACACCCTTCCGTTCAAGCTGCAGTTGCCGGGGCGACGACAACAAGTCTTCCTGATCAAGCGGTCATCATGCCCTCAGCAGCACGTGCTCGTCTGGCGAACGTTACCGATGGCGCTAGCGACGTCACGATCGACGGTGATGCTAGTGCCACCCAAAAAGGCATTCTCAAACTGACAGGCGATCTCGGTGGTACCGCAGATATTCCAACGGTGCCAGCACTTGCCACCAAGGTTGCAACGAGTGAAAAAGCCGCCAAGTACGGCGTCGCAGCACTGAATGGCGATACACGTATCATGCCGCAACTTGAAAGTCGTTCAGTACAAGTCGGCATTCATTTTCCTGGATACGCCGATTCAACAGGCGTTAACACCTCGCTTCCTTCCCTTCAAACGATTGAGACTGATCTCAAGTTCAAAGCAGATTACGTCCTCCTTTTTCAAGCAGTTAACCCAGGAGGTACATACACGACAACTCAATGGAATGATGTCGTTGATATGCTCAATAACAACACAAGTGTTGTCCTTAATTTTGAGCTTTTAGGAAACCTCGCACAGATTAATAATGGTGAGTTTAATACCGCTATCGATCAAGTGGGTGGATTTGTTTTGCAGTACGCGAAGGAGCACCCTGAATGGAAAAACAAACTCCTTGTTAAGTTTATGCATGAGGGCAACCTCACGAGCACTTACCCTTGGTGCGTGTACGCCAACACTAATCTCTCAATCAATAGTAACAGCGTGACACAATCTGCAGCACAATACGTGAAAGGCTATCGATCCGTTGCCACTCGGCTACGTCAAGCCAGCACCGCAGATACCTTTTGCTACGTTCGCACCATTTGGGAAATTGGACGTGATCACAATGCCGGCGCGCAAGATCAATACGATATCTTTTATCCTGGTGACGATGTTGTCGATATCTGCTCCATTAATAACTATAATCGTTTTGGTATTGCATCGGGTTATTCTTATTACAATACGTTCGGCACGAGTTTTAAACCTGCGTACGAGCAGCTGAAAAGAATTGCCCCACAAAAGCCAATTATGGTTGGAGAAGCATCGTCAACACCAGGCGGTGAAATAGTGCGTATCAATGTTACGAACGGTGGATCGGGCTATAGTAGCGACACGACCGTAATTATTGAAGGTGACGGCATTAATGCGGCAGCGACCGCCCAGGTCAGCGGCGGAAAAATTACTGGTCTCACGATGGCTAATGTCGGACAAGACTATACGAACGCCACCATCAAATTGACAGGAATCGGCAGCGGTGCTGTGCTAGCTGCAGATATACGTGGTGGAAAGTTTTCTAAAGCTCAGTGGTTTTTAGAAGTTTTCGAATACGTTCGCGATGCAACTGACGTTTTGTTTTTAACATTCTTTTTTGAAAATAAAAACGTTGATGTGACCGACAACCGCCAATGGGCCCCAAATACCCCTGCTGAAAAAACAGCATGGGTACGTGGTTACCATCTGCTTAACCGGCGAGTTAAAGAAGGATCGAGTGAACCTCGGCGCCAAGTAATACGCAAAAACCTCTGTCCCGACCCTCGCACTCTTTCCCTTTCTTTATGGAGAGCAACGGGGACAAACGTAGGGCTGCTCACACTCAACATTAACCCAGATAATTTTCCTGATCATAGCCTCGATGCCACAAGTGTTCTCCAATTGACGCATAATGGCGTTGCTGCGCGGGCAGAAACGAACCGTTTTTATTTCACGCTTCCATACACCCAGCTCGCACCAAACCAAAATATTACTATCTCATTTGATGCTCGGTCAAGGTCAAGCGCTCCAGACGCAGGCAAGTATATGTTCGTACAGCCCGGTATAGAGATGGTAGATAGCCCTAATACGTTTGAGCGTAATTACCCACCATTCCGCGTCACAAATCAGTACCAGCGCTATACAATTACTGTCAATAACGGCCAGTACTCACCGTCAGGTTGGCGCATCTGTTGGCGTATCGGAACGAGCACCATGAACGGCGCGTTCCAGATGACAAACGTCAAAGTAGAATACGGCGAGCATGCCTCTCCACTCGCACCTGAAGAAAAGGTGGTCGACGCCACGCATGATAAAAAAGGCATTCTCAAGCTCAACGGTGATCTAGCCGGTACTTCGGCATATCCAACTGTACCGACAAAAATAGACAGGGTACGATTTGGCGCATGGCACACATCTGTTTCGCTACCAACAACCACCGACTCCATCCAGCAAGCTCAAAATCTTGAGAAAAAAATTGGTAATTCAATTGATATGCTCGTGCGCTACGGCAAAGTATACAGTACGTCGTTTGCTACTGACGTAAAACCTATCCTTGATGCAGGGTACGACGCCCAGTTTTTCCTTGAACCAACGAACGGTGAGACTGATGCCAATCTCGATACAATTATCAGCAGCCTTGAAGACAAGATTGGCGCTTTCTATAACAACTTCTATTTCTTTTTCAAAGATCTAGCAGCAGACGGTCGCAGCGAACATGTCGTGCTCTGTATGTTTCATGAGGCGAATGGCGATGGTTTTTATCCATGGCAGGCCTTCTATGGTACGAACTCTCCCGAAAAATTAAAACATGCCTACCAGTTAACAGTGAGCCTCGCTAGGAGTCTTGGGGTGCTTTCAAAATTTGCCCAGATTTATATCACGCGAAACAGCGGCAAAAACTACGCACCATTTAGTGAGCTCTACGCTGGCGATGAATATATCGATCTGGTCGGCGTGACCGATTATAACCGTCAGGGCATTAGCTATAACTCTTGGCGATATCCCGGCATGCTCCTTAAATCTGCCTATCGACAGTTAACGGTAATGTCACGGCGACCCGTCATGATTGCCGAAAGCAACTGTGTCCCTTCACATGACAACTTCTCCCGATCGCAGTGGTTCCGGCAGTACAAAGACCTCATTCTCAGTGATGAATACAGCCGAATCTGGTCATATACTATCTTTTCAGAAGACAAAACATCGACTGGCGACCCTAACTGGTTCTTGTCATCTGATGATATGGCAGCTGTCGCAGACCTCGTCGAATCATTCAAACATCGGCCAGAAATAAAATATAACCGTACAATACGACAACCAAATAAGAACCTCCTTTCCACCCAGATTACTGCGTCTCTCAGTGGTTGGAATAGTTTTGGTGAGCCAGATACACCAGCGCTTAGTATTTCTGAACTCGTGCCTGATTGGTTCGATCCGAGTGAGCGTTCACTCAAGGTGTCGAAAACAGCCTCGACGTCTGCCGCGCCGAAAGATATCAACGTTTATTACCTCCCCTCCAACTATAGTTTCTGGCAAGCAAACAAAACATATACGCTCAGTTTTTGGGCAAAATCTTCACGTCCTGACACTCGTCTCGGCATAGGAGTGAGGGAGCATGGCAATACGTTTCAAATTTACGCGGATTATAGTTTTACGATCGATGATGCCTGGAATTTTTATACGGCTTCGTTTGCAACTGATATTCCCTATAACAGCGGTGTGCGTCTGCCCTGGTTTGCACTAGGTCAAAACGATGATGAACTCGATATATATCTAACTGGCCTCAAGCTCGAGTATGGCCATCAACCCACGCTTCGTCTCAGTAGCGCAACATACGGGCTTGATAAAGTAGATAATACCTCCGATAAAGATAAGCCGATCAGCACATCGGTTCAAATGGCACTCGACAACAAAGTTCCTATCAACGGCAAGGTAAGTCAGCCAATTAATTTTGAGGCAGAGAAGAACATCAATATTGTTGCGGTCAGAAATAATGCTGACGCTGGCCACAACATTTCCTCAATGGTATTTGAATCGCGCACTACCTCGAGCCGCGAGATACAAACCGGTCTTGAAACGGATGCTATCAAACGCTTCTCCATTGAGACAAGTGGTCGTATGGAATGGGGGCGCGGCGAAGACGTAACACGTGATACTGCGCTTTATCGCCAAGGTCCAAAAATGCTTCGTACCGACGGAGGCTTCACAGCTGGTTGGCTACGCATTACCAATGATGCCGGTGCAGGCAAAGTGCTGGTTTCGGATGACAAAGGCTACGCCACATGGAAATCCTCACTCAAGACGGCGCCAATTACGAAAAAGGCAGCAAGCTATACGCTCACAACCAATGACTACACCATCATTGTTGATGCAACAAATGAACCATGTACAATGACGCTTCCACCAGCGCAAACCGCACCTGGCTTACTCTATGTCGTGAAAAAAATTGATAGTTCCACCAATGTCGTAAGCATTGTAAGTAACGGTCAAAAGATAAATTCAGGCAACGATTACATGCTCGCCTCGCAGGATGCAATCGTGCGTTTCCAGTCTGACGGCACGCAGTGGTGGACGATTTAGAGTTCGAAGTTGCTTATTATATAATGTACATATAGTTGAGGTGAAAATACTTTCATTTCGGCAATGCACTTTTTGACAATGTCGTTAAAAGAGCCTAGCCCTTCGTTCCTACCCTTTTGGGAGTGTCATGACTCGCACGATTACCATTCTGGGTGCCGGTTTTGTCGGCGTTACCACCGCGGCTCTGTTCGCCAACGCTGGCTACAAGGTCTACCTCGTTGAGCTCAATGCTGAGCGCCTCGATACCATCAAGCAAGGTCGCTCGTTCTTCTACGAAGAAGGGCTTGACCCACTTATAGCCCGCGCTGTCAGTGACAACAGGCTCATTCCTACCAATTCATACGCCGTCTCGGTTCCTCAGAGCCAGTTTGTGTTCTCGTGCGTCGGAACCCCTGATCGCATCGACGGCAGTTCAAATCTCGACTATATCTATGCCTCGGCAAAAGAAGCGATTCAACATCTGCGTTCAGGTACGATCTTTGCTCAAAAAAGCACCGTTCCGCCTGGAACAGGCGAAAAAATTGAGAAGATCTTTGCCGATAGTGGCAAGGACGTTGCCTACGTGTCAAACCCTGAGTTTTTACGCGAAGCAAAAGCAATTGAGGACACGCTATTTTTCGACCACGTGGTCGTTGGCGGCAATGACTTTGAGGCTGTCGGACAGGTGCTCGATGTCTACCGTTCTGTGCAAGCTAATCGAGACTCTCTACTGTTGCTTGCAGGGTTGAAAAAACCGTCCAACACGGGTGCGGGAAAGTACTTCGCGGTTGAGCGTGCTGACGCTGAGCTGATTAAGGTTGCGGCAAATGCCTTTCTTTCGCTGAAAATTACCTACTCCAATTTCATTGCCATGTTGGCCGACCAAGCAGGAGCAGATGCACAAAATGTACTCAGCATCATGGGTCTCGACTGGCGAATCGGTTCTGCTTTTCTGAACCCAGGACGTGGCTTCGGTGGTGGATGCTTTCCGAAAGATAACTCTGGTCTCGTCGACGCTTCCGTTGCATTCAACGTTGACTCGGGTTTGATTGAAACGGTCCTTCGTCTCAACAGCAGGATGCCTGGGTATGTGATCGAATCGCTCCGAAAGCACCTTGGCGGAAGTCTTGCGGGGAAGCGTGTAGCCCTCCTTGGCCTGTCGTTCAAAGCAGGCACGAGCGATACTCGCAAATCCCCCGCCATCACGCTAGCGAACCTATTGTATAAGTCTGAGGCATCAGTGATTGCCTTTGACCCGCAAGCGAGCGAAGAAATTCGTAATGAAAAGGAACTATGGGCACCCATTGCCATTGGGACTTCACTGGAAGAGGCGCTCGAAGGCGCAGATGCAGTCGTCATCGGTACCGCGTGGCCAGAGTTTAGAGACTTTGGGCTCCATGAAATGATGGCACTCATGGCCGGTAATACGGTATATGACGCTGATAGTTGCTTCAAGCACTTGACCACTGCTGATATCAGAAAGCTTTGGGATCAAGGCACGCACTACCTCGCAGTTGGGCGATCAAACATCGTCTAGTGGTGAGGTAAAATAATCCACGGTAAGGGCTGCCGCAGTCGTCAGCCCTTACCAGTTTTACTCTTGCATTTTATATTAGCATTCATATCTATGAATGCTAGTTTTATATAGTGAGCAGTGGCGCTCATAAGAGATATAATAGAAAGCATGCATAACTCTCCTCTCGCTGAACGTATGCGTCCCAAAACACTCAATGACGTCATCGGACAGACTCATGTCGTGGGTGATACTGGATTGCTTCGACAAATTGTCACCAAAAAACAACCGACGAGTCTCATTCTTTGGGGGCCACCAGGTACGGGCAAAACAACACTTGCCCGAATAGTTGCACATGGATTAGAAGCTGATTTCGTAGAACTTAGTGCAGTCGTTGCTGGCAAAAAGGATGTACTCGCTGTCGTTGAACGAGCAAAATTGAATTGGAACCTCAAACAGCGCACTGTCCTTTTCGTCGATGAAATTCACCGGTTCAACAAAGCGCAACAAGATGCGTTTTTGCCACATGTCGAATCAGGACTTATTACGCTGATCGGCGCGACAACGGAAAATCCAAGCTTTGAAATTATCACCCCACTTCTCTCACGCTCACGCGTCCTTGTCCTCGAGCCACTGTCCAAAGATGATATATTACAAATTTTGAAGCATGCGCTCAAAGAAGAGCAGACTGAGGAACGCGTGAGCGATGACGCTCTTGACTATCTGGCAGAACTATCTGGCGGCGATGCCCGGCTCGCTCTCGGTAATCTCGAAGTGGCATTAAATTTGAATGAAAAAGTAACACCAGAAGTTGTCAAGACTGCTGCGCAAAAACGCGTGCCCGGCTACGACAAAAAAGGTGATATGCATTATGACGTCATCAGTGCATTCATCAAATCCATGCGCGGGAGTGATATTCAGGCCACGCTCTATTATCTTGCACGCATGATCGAAGCTGGTGAAGACCCGAAGTTTATTGCTCGCAGAATGGTCATATTTGCGAGTGAAGATATCGGTCTCGCCGGCAATGGCGCGCTCGCTCTTGCCGTTGCTACGTTTCAAGCCGTAGAGCGAATCGGTATGCCCGAAGCCCAATACAACCTCTTTCACTGTGCCATCGCACTTGCACGATCAGAAAAGTCACGCGAAGCGGCTGAACTTATGTATGCCAGCCTCGATCTTGCGAAGCGCTTTCCTGATTCGCCCGTTCCATTACAAATTCGCAATGCACCGACAAAACTCATGAAAGACCTCGGCTATAACAAAGGATACAAATGGGAAGCCGACTTCAAGCATCAGAAAGGTTTTTTGCCAGACGACGTCCGAAAAGAGTTTACTTAGACTTTTGACTCAGTCGGATAACTTCGTGGTAACGGTCAAGATATGCCTGCGCCATGGCTGAAGCCGAGAACCGCTCCTCCACTGATTTACGGCAGGTTGCAGGATCAATTTCATCGATACGTTTCATATACTCGCCGAATTCCTGTTCATTATTCGCCAAGAAGCCCGTCACACCGTGCTCAATGATTTCAGGCATCGCCCCTCGGTTCATGGCAATGACTGGCGTGCCACAGGCGAGTGCCTCGATCACTGACATGCCAAATGGCTCATCCCACTGAATTGGAAAGAGGAGTGCTTTTGCTTGAGCAATGAATTTAATTTTACGAGAACCACTGAGGTTACCCGAGAATGTGATACGTGGATGACGAAGCGTATACGGCAATACATTATCGCTATAGTAACGAAAATGTGGATGACCACGGAACGAGCTCAACGGATTAGATAACTCAATTAACAATTTACGACTCGTCGTAATACCGGCGACGGTACCGGCCATGCGGAGGCGCTTTTTTTGCTTGGCCGCTAGCTTTGCGGCAATATGCTGGCCTTTATCTGGCGCAAAACGAGCAAGAGTGATGAAGTAGTCTTTTTTATTTGGAATGAACGGAAAAATATCCATATCGATAGCATTGTGCACTGCAGGCAACATATGTTTTTGAATTTCTTGAGGCGCCATGGCAGCCATGGCATCAGATATACATACGCCATACAAATTGCCCATATCTTTGAGATGCTCATATTGCAATGTATTCTCATATTCACCTTGTTCTACCATTTCTTTCGTATGAAATGGAGGCCCATGAAACGTATGGAGCGCAGGCGGTATACCTTTTATTTGCGTCGCCCAATTCAGCATGTGCGGGCCAATGTCAGGATCATGAGTATGGATAATATCAAAGTCACCATCACGGATAACGTTAATGGCAAAATTCATATGGGCTTTCAGTATTGGCATAGCCTCATAGAATGGTCGCTCTAGCTGTTCGAACTGCTCTTTATTATAGATAGAGTGAGTTTTGACTCCGCGCATTTTACGAGCCCCATTTGCAATAAGCTCCACATCTACATCGAGCTTGCGCAGCCCTTTCACTATTCCTTCGATCACTAGTTCAATACCACCGTATCCTTCAATTGGGAGTGCGAGCCATGGCGGCGCTATCATCGCAACCCGAAGCTTCTTTTGGGCCATTGTGTTGTTGCCTCTTATCTTTGTGTCGTTATAAGTTTTTAGAGTATCGAATACATAGTATACCACGAGGGTATACTAGAAGGATGAAGGGGAAAACAATCAAACGTGTTGCAAAGCTACTAACAGTCATTGCAATTATTTGCATCGGCACATATCAGACTATGGTGAAGCCGACTGATGTAACCGACAATTCGACACAGAATCTTCCTACTATCACATCCTCTCCTGCTGCCGAGGCATTAAAATTACTTCCCATTAAAGGACGTTCACCGAAAACCGATTACTCGCGTGACCAATTCGGCAACGGTTGGTTGTCTACGAACGGATGTGATACAAGAAATCGCATTTTAGCACGTGACCTCACCAACATTACGTATGTACCGACGACCGATATCGTTGTATGCAAAGTAGCGACCGGCACTCTGGTTGATCCGTATACAGGAAAAACAATTCAATTTTTACGCGGAGAAACTACGAGTGATGACGTCCAGATTGACCATGTTGTCGCGCTCAGCGATGCTTGGCAAAAAGGAGCACAGGCATTAATTCCTGAAAAGCGAATCGAGCTAGCGAACGACCCGCTCGAACTTCTCGCAGTAGAAGGAGCCGCCAACCAGCAAAAAAGTGACGGAGATGCAGCTACATGGCTGCCAGAAAATAAAGCGTATCGATGTGACTATGTTTCTCGACAAATTGCTATCAAGAAAAAATATTCCCTTTGGGTTACCCGGAGTGAATATGATGCAATAGCAAAAGTCTTAAGCACTTGTCCCGCCCAAATACTACCAGCAATTTAATGTGCTTGCGTTCGTGCGATATACTAAAGGTATGCCAGATGATACAAACAAGTATGACGTGCCTGAGGACTTTCGCTTTTTGCCATGGGAACATGTCATTACCGACAAAACGTATCGTCATGAGCGTCGTTTTTTTCAGCATACGCCCTCTAGCCTCCAACAAATGCTGCGTCTCACTGGCTCCCGATCAGCTCGAGCAATCGGAACAAATGGTCCGAGTGTTGCGTCTCTTGCTCTCGAGCCGCCAGTTCCGAAAAAGACTCGTCTCAAAACCATCTCTCGATTACGATATTCACCGACAATGGCACCGTCGGCTCCAGCACACCTCCGGTTGTATGAAGTTGTGTTTGGCCGCGATTCACTTCGTGTTGCAATTGATCTCATCAATAGCTATCCCGAGCTCGCTCGAGCAACAACCTTAAAATTAGCACAACTTCAGGGGATTGAATACAACATTGCCCGTGAAGAAGAACCGGGTCGTATCGTTCATGAGGCGCGTGACAATGATGATGTTCGCGCGCAACAGCTCACTCGTGATCTTGGCTGGGAATGGCCGTACTATGGAGCCGTCGATGCAACGCCGGAATTTGTCCGCACGCTCACTGCCTATTGCCGACGGACACAAGAAAATTATAAATTTCTCACAACCGAGTATATCGACAGGAGTGGTCATAAACGCGACATGGCGTATGCCCTCGATATGGCACTCGAATGGATTCTCAACCGCCTCGATAGCAATAGCGAAGGCTTACTCGAGTACAAATCAGTCTTGCCGCGCGGCATCGAAAACCAAGTCTGGAAAGATTCATGGGATGCATACCACCATGCCGACGGAACACTTGCCAACCACGATCAGGGTATTGCTTCAATTGAAGTCCAGGTCACGGCGTATGATGCCCTACTAGACGCAGCTGAATTATATGAACGTATATATGATGACGCAGACCACGCACAAGAACTCCGCCGTCGAGCCGAACAATTGAAACGCACTATTTTAGACATTTTTTGGACCGAAGAAAAAGGTGGGTATTTTGTCCTCGGAACAGACCGCGACGAAGAGGGTCAGTTGCGACAAATGAAGATCCGCACCTCCAATATGGGTCACGTGCTCAATTCACGGCTGCTCGAAGGTGACGACCCCGAATTACTCCATAAGCGGGAAATGGTCGTACGACATATCCTCGCTCCTGAAATGCTTAATATCAGCGGAATACGTACGCTGGCGAGTGATGAAATTCGTTTTCGACCAGGCGCGTATCACAACGGAAGCATTTGGTTATGGGATACCCACCATATTGCGAAAGGCCTTAGACGACAAGGACACACCGACGCAGCAAGTGAACTCGATCGCCGCATGCTTCACGTCATTGAAACGACGAAAATTTTCCCAGAATATGTTCGTGGAGATAATTACCTACTCCCTAGCATCAATAACTACACCGTCACCGTTTGGGATGAGCTAGCACAGCGGGAAAACCAAGTCGAACAGCCTCCACAAGAAGTACAGGCATGGACCGTTGCTGCTATTTTGGCAATTAAAAAACGAATTGACCGTGAGAACAAAGCTGCCGATAGCGCATTTGACAAGTTATCTGATCGCCTACAAAAAGTGGCGCGATTGCCGCGCCGCTTTTACGGTGAACTGTAAGCCTACTCAGACTATTTTTTGTGACGCTTACGTTCGTTAGGGTCAAGATAACGCTTGCGAAGACGAAGGTGTTTTGGTGTCACTTCAAGTAATTCGTCGTCTGCAATGAAGTCAATACACTGTTCAAGAGAAAGATGCGTATGCGGCGTCAATTGAACCGTACCATCAGAGCTACTTGAGCGCATATTCGTGAGCTGTTTTGCACGACATACATTGATCTCAAGATCTTCTTGACGATTATATTGTCCGACGATCATACCAGGATATACAGTTGTACCTGGACCGATGAACAATTCGCCACGAGCTTCAGCTGCCTGAAGCGCATATGGCGTGGTTGTACCGGCTTCAGTAGCCATAAGTGCGCCGCTACGTGTAGCCGATAGCTTCGGACCAAGCGGCTGATAACCGTGAGGAAGACTGTGCATGATAATCGTACCCTTTGTCGCGGTCAGGAGGAGGTTACGGAGTCCAATTAAGGCACGAGTCGGCAAAACATACGTCGTGCGAGTTGCGCCGCTTGAAGTTTGTTCTTGCTTAGTGAGTTCAGCGCGGCGTTGACCGAGCTCCTGGCTAATTGTTCCAACAAATTCTGAGCTAACTTCGATCAAGAGTTCTTCGACAGGCTCAGACTCAACACCATCAATTATCTGCGTGACGACCTGAGGGCGCCCGACTTCAAACTCAAAGCCTTCGCGGCGGAGTGCTTCGATAAGCACGCTAAGGTGGAGCTCGCCACGGCCAGAGACGATAAAACCGATACCATCGTCTACAACTCTAAGCGCAACATTTGTTTCTATTTCCTTCTTCAGACGATCACCGATTTGACGTGACGTCGTGAATTCACCTTCGCGACCTTTCAATGGGCTGGTGTTTGGGCCAAGATACATACTGATGGTTGGCGCTTCAACTTCCATAACTGGAAGCGCTTCAGGTGCATTGCTGTCTGCGATCGTTTCACCGATGTGCGCCTCGCTGATACCGGTAAGGGAGACGATGTCGCCGGCAACTGTGGCGTCAACTTCTTCGCGGTTCAAACCACGATTGACAAAAACTTTTTCAATTTTGCTGCTCACTTGAGTACCGTCAACTTTGATTAGTTTTACTGGCATATTTTTAGAGACGCCACCACGGTGAACACGGCCAATGGCGTACTTCCCGAGGAAGCTGTCGTATTGGAGTGCTGTCACGAGAAGTTGGAATGGCTTATCAGCTTCTACGGTCGGTGCCGGAATGTCATCACGAATCGCTTCGAATATAGGCGTGAGGTCCGCAGATTCGCCCGGGTCAGTTGGCATCGATGTCCATGCTTTTCCTTCTCGTCCAATTGCGTAATACACAGGATAGTGTAGTTGGTTCTCATCAACGGCTAGTTCGAGGAAGAGGTCACCGAGTTCGTCTTCAACTTCAGCAACACGACGCGCAGGCTTGTCGATCTTGTTGATGACAACGACTGGCTTCAGTCCGAGACTCAGCGCTTTTCCGAGGACGAATTTCGTCTGCGGCATTGGACCCTCTTGCGCGTCAACAATGAGAAGTACACCATCAGCCATATTCAGCGTTCGCTCAACCTCACCTGAAAAGTCTGCGTGTCCTGGCGTATCAATGATATTGATCTTAAGATCTTCCCAGTAGACAGTCGTCTGTTTCGCCGTAATCGTGATGCCTCGTTCACGCTCTTGGTCACCTGAGTCCATGATGAGATCTTGGCTCATCTCAGCCTGGTTGTCACGGAATGTGTTTGATTGTTTGAGTAGGCCATCAACGAGTGTCGTCTTCCCGTGGTCAACGTGGGCGATGATAGCAATATTTCGAATGTCAGTTGTCTTAGTCATAAAAATAAGCCCCTATTATCCGGAGCATTCCTTCCTTTTATTATAGCACGAAGCATATGTTTTATCAACTATGAACGAAAAAACCAGATCTTTCGATCTGGTCATTTCTTGGTGGGCGCTGAGGGGCTCGAACCCCCGACCCTCTCGGTGTAAACGAGATGCTCTAGCCAACTGAGCTAAGCGCCCGCATGTTTATACGTAACAGTAGTAGATAATACGGGAAGATGTAATAAATAGCAAGTCTTCCAGCGACAATAATTGACTTCTTATAGTATTTATGCTAATATAAAATTTAAAGCAACCTTGCTTCCCGTACCGAGGAGACGGATCGCCACGTTGCGAGATGCCTCCGTACCGGCAGGACGATGAACCTCGAATCAGCGGACGTCGATCCTCAGGCATAATGCTCCACCCTACCTGTATATTTATACTTGAATGAATATGCAGGTAGGGTAAAACACCACAATAAAAACCGGTCGTTATGACCGGTTTTTATTGTGGTGCGCGAAAGAGGACTTGAACCTCCACGTCCCGAAGGACACTAGCACCTGAAGCTAGCGCGTCTACCAATTCCGCCACTCGCGCTCATTGCAATGCACCAACCTCAGATTATAACGGCTCCTAGAGATAATCAAAAGCCTAGAAATAATTTTCTATGTCCGAGGTAAGTGATCGCTTAAATGCGCAATCGAATAGGTGTCTCGAAGTAGGCTTGCCAACTCTTTAATGTCAGTCCCCGTTTTGACGCCTGGGTTGAGAATGCCGTGCGGATCGAAGGCTGCTTTGACTTGCGCATAAAGTCCTGCCATCTCAGGTCCCACCTGAGCGGCGACATACGGAGCGCGCAGTCGACCATCATTGTGTTCGGCAGCGATGCTACCGCCATATTTGAGCACGATCCGGTAATATTCATCCATGAGTTTAAATACTTTTTGTCGATCGCCCAACTTCCGCAGATCAAGAAGCGGTTGGATATGAAGGTTAGCGTCACCAGCATGTCCCCATAGCGCTACTTCCAGATGGTGTTTATTGAAAAGCGCATACACATCATCAATAAATTGTCGAAATGCCGTTGTCGGCACAATGCCATCTTCAATGATTGGTAGTGCAGCTTTTCCTGCGTGATCATAATTCACGACAACCGCTGCCGCATGCCGGATGCTCCACAGTTTTTGCTGTTCTTCGAGATCATTTGTCACCTTCACAGCAGTTGCGATACCATCCAGAAGCTTACTCGTCTTTTTAATACGTTTATCACGTTGATGACTACTTGCTTCATCAAATTCAACAAATAGCAGCACGGCCGGCACGGGCGCCTCTTCGCCAACAATATCAGTATGGACTGGTGCTCCCTGTTGTTTAGCTACAAAATCGAGTAAGTGGCTGTCTACCATCTCAATAGCACTTGGCCGTAGCTCGCGCAATCCTTCGACAGCATCGATGGCTGCATCAACGGTATCGAAGGCTGCGACGAGCAAACTCGTTTGTGGTGAATAGGATTCAAGTTTGATAATAGCCTCGGTGACGATAGCCAGCGTCCCCTGCGAGCCCACGAGCAAAGGTGTGAGATCAATGGAACCATCTTTACGACGTACCTGAGACAAGTCATAGCCAACGCTATTTTTTGTCACCCGAATCTTACGCTCGTACTCATCAATCAGCTCGGCATTATCGGCGAGAATGCCATCAATTGCTCGATAAATTTCACCTTCAAGTGTCGCTACGCCTTTTCGTTTGTCGACTTCTTTGCGGCTCATACGACCCGTCTGGATCACTTCGCCATTTGCGAGAACGACCTCAAGACGATCTACCCACCGTCGCATTTGGCCATATTTGAGTGATTTTTCGCCGGCAGTATTGTTAGCAACCGCTCCACCCACCGTCGAGTACTGGTAACTTGCAGGATACGGAGGGAGAAAAAGGCCATGTGTATGCAGTGTTTCCTGCAAAGATTTAAAATTTAATCCTGGTTGCACGCGAACTTCTTTTTGCTTTGAATCCAGCTCAAGTATTTTGTTCATGTGAGCCGGAAACACCATTACGATGCCGCTCCCGATTGCAGCACCGGTTTGGTCGGTTCCGCTCCCTCGTGCTGTCATTGGCAATATATGGCCTTTTTCGGCCAGCTGCCACGTAAAGCGTGCTATTTTGCGAATATCATTTGTGGAACGGGGATATGCCACCATGTTTGGCGTCATCTGCAAAACGCTTCCGTCCGTCGAGAAAAATGTCCGCGCCCCGTCACTGACGAGTACTTCACCCGCGATGTGCCCTTGCAGGTATGCTGCGAGTTTATTCATAAGTTTTTTGCCCTCTCATTACTACAGATAATGATAGCATAAGCGTGATCCGATAAGCACGTCTGTTATGCGGCAAATTCGCTCAAATCGAGCGCATCCCATTCCTGAAGCGGAACGCCAAGAGCAAACAAGGCGATCTCACGTGAGTTTTGCCCTATTTCGCCTTCAGACAAAGCAAGCATTTGTTCACGAGTGAGCCAACGCAAGTCAGTTGACTCACCCTCCTGCGGATACCCTTCAGGTTTCGTGTCAGCGATAAAAATATAGCAGGTGTCTGTATGAAAGTGCTGATTTTCACGCTGACTAAAAACGTGCGTATTTTGACACAGCGGGAGAGGATGAAGCGTGGCACCCGTTAAGCGGGTAACACGTGCTTTTGGTTGCAAAATTTGTAACTGCGTATGAGAAAACCCTGTCTCTTCGATTATTTCATGAAGGATACTTTGCCAAAGCGTTTCATGTAGCTCAATGTGACCGCCGGGTTGTAGTAATTTACCAACCTTTTTATGAAGATGGAACAAGACTGTCGGCTCTTTCAAATCGGTACGTATAATAAATGCGCTGACCGTATGGTCGTGCTGTCCCGGTTGAGTATGTATGTGTGGCATGCTGCTGATTATACGCCAAAGAAAAAAGAGATCAGGACGATCTCTTTTTTCCGTGGTGCGCGAGAGAGGACTTGAACCTCCACGAGCGCAATGCTCACTAGCCCCTCAAGCTAGCGCGTCTACCAATTCCGCCACTCGCGCATATATTGTTAATGGTGCTGTACGTCTTCGTTTTAACCGTGAACCGCCACAAGCACATGAAAGATTTAACTGATGTATTGTATCTGATTTTTTACGATTAGTGAAGACTAATACGTATTATTGACGCGCCGCTGCTCAACTGTCCAGTATTCGACTGCACGATAGCGTCCCACACTATCCGAAAGAACGGCGTTACTTGTGACGCTTTGCACCACATTGTCTGAGACATAATGAATTGTTGGCTGATAGAGTGCGACAGCTGGCACGTCCTGAAGCCATTGTTTTGTGAACGTTATATATTTTGCGTCACGAAGTGCCATGTCGCTCCGTGACCGAGCACTTGAAAGCACATCGTCAGAGACACCTGAGTTGTAGTTAGACAAGTTTAACCCACGAGCACCTACTTGAGACGAATGCCAATAGGCGAACACGTCGGGGTCTGCCCCAATCGCAAGTTCATAGACTAAGACATCATAGCTACGGGGAACGAGTACGTTCTGCTGAATCGTACTCGGACTCGCAAGGTCTATTTTGACGTCGACACCCAAGAGTCGCCATTGTCGAGCTAATTCATCTACAACTGTCTGATAATCACCAGTTTGCGGTGCAACGAGACTCAGCTGTAGCGGCTGAGCGTCTTTTTGTCGAATACCACCGCCCGAGCTTTCTATGGAGCGCCAGCCCACTGAATCAAGAAGCCGTTTGGCTTCGTCAAGATTTTGTTTTGGCTGTCGATCAGTCGTCTGTACATGATCTTTTGTCAGCGGTCCTTCGAGAGTTGTCGCGTAGCCTCCAATCGAATCGATAATATCGCCTCGATTCGTGGCCAATTGCAGTGCTTGGCGAACGGTCTTATCTTTGAGGATCGGACTATCATTGCGAAAAAGTGCAAAGACGCCATTGTCGAGTCTCACATTCGACACTTTTGCTGCAGCATCCGTCTTGCTGATGGAGCTTAGATCTTCACTCGTCAAATCGGCCGCGGCATTAATTTCATCGGTGAGAAAACCATTTTTCAGCTGGGCATGATCCTTGTAGGCGTGAAGTTGGAAACGATCCAACTTCGGACGACCGAAAACATATTTTTCATTTGCATTCATATATGCGACGAGATGACTCGCATCACTATCAATGACCTGAAGGGTACGAAACACAAAGGGGCCGCTACCAATTGGATTCCTATTAAACGTACTTTCTCGCAAACGTTCAGGTACGGTATTGCGGAGAATATGTTTTGGCAAGATACCAAATGTCAAAGCATGAGGAAATGGCGCATAAGTCGAAGGGAGCGTAAATGAAATCTGACGATCATTAATCTTTTGTACGGCGACGTCTGCCCAGGTCGAGTAGAGTGATGAGTTCACCTGTGGGTTTTTGATGAGACTCAATGTATACATGACATCGTCAACTGTCAGTGGCGCCCCATCGTGCCACTGAAGATCTTTGCGCATTGTCACGACGTAAGTTTTGCCATCATCAGGTGTCGTCCATGTCTCCGCCAGTTCCCCGCGAAGGGAATTTTGACGATCATAGGAAAGTAAACTCGCAAAAATAAGTCGGCTTGCAGCTCGCTCAGCACTTGTAGCTGCAAAAAGTGGGTTCATCGTATCAAGTGAACCGACAGTACCCTCTGCATATGTCCCGCCTGGTGCCGCTTGGACTTGCGAGAATGTATTTTGATACAAGGTAAATTGAACCATCGTTAGTCCGATGAGAAGGAACATGAGCGCCAGCCATGAAAGCGTATGGCGCTTTACGTCGCGAACATTATCAAGCCTGCGAATAATGAACCGGTGCGCATGTTTGAGCGTAGCGGATTCAATCTTGCGGGCAGAGCGTCGTATTTTGCGTCGGTTTTCACGAAGACGAGTAAACTTACGCCAGCTTCGTTCCGGTTGACTATCGTCTTGCACAGAGAAACTACCTTTACGCTAAGATTATATTTACCAGAATCGACATCACAAAGACAACAGCGAGGACAATAGTTGCTTCGTAGAGGTTCTTGTCGAGCCCACGACGAGTAGTAAAGAGCTCGCCCGAGCTACCAAAACCTGCACCGAGGCTCGCGCCGCGTGCCTGCAACAAAATACACAGTATCATCAGGACAGCTGAGACAATGGTGGCAAATTCAAGCAGTGAGCTAATATTCATAGTTGGTATTTCTCCGGAGTATTGTTACTTCTGATCTCTAGTATACCGCTTATCACGAAATTAATCAGGCTAATAATCATGCCGACGAGGATTGATGAGAAAAAAGTAATATCAAGGCCTGGGACAAGCTTGAGCGAGATATAGACAACAATTCCATTGACTACAAGCATGAAAAGACCGAGCGTTAAGACAATTGCTGGAAGGGACAGCACCACGATAATAGGTCGAAGCACTGTATTCACAAGCGAAAGGACGAGTCCAGCAAAAAGAAAATTAGCCGCAGTCGCATCTGTGTCAACAAAACTGCCAGAGAGTAATCGGCTGGCAAGCCACAACCCAAATGAGTTAAATACCCATCGTACTAAAAAGAGCGCAAATTGTTTTCGCATAATCTTGCGTCTAGTATACCACTACATACCGCGATCGAGATGACCGCTCAAATTTTTCGGTCCTTTTTCAGTGATGAGAATGTCGTCTTCGATCCGCACACCGATGCCTTCATCTGGCAGGTAAATACCTGGCTCAACAGTGAGCACCATACCTGGCTGGACTGTATCATATCCAGCGAGAGCATCATGAACATCAACCCCGAGTCCGTGTCCTATCGCATGCGGCATATAGACATGTATATCACTTACATCGAGTTTGAGTGACTTCAGTGCTTTGGCAATATGTTGGTCAACTTTTGTTTGATATTCGTTCAATGATCGTCCAGGAATGAGCTCGTCTATGATGGATTGCTGAGCCTCTCGGACCGCATCGTGCACATCTTTTCCCCGTCTTGTCGGCTGACCGATAGCATACGTTCGACTGATATCCGCAGCATACCCATCTATGCGCGCCCCCACATCGAACAAGAGTAGAGAGCGTTTTTTGAGCGGTGATCCGTTATGTACATAATGAAGCGTACAGGCATTCTCGCCACCGCCAACAATAGGCTGATATGCATGCCCTGTCGCCCCCTTACGACGAATCTCATATGTTAATTTTGCCTCAGGTTCATACTCGTATTTGTAACTATCTAATTCACTTCGCATTTTATCGAATGCATCAACGGTGAGATTAATTGCGCGTGTGATGGCGCTCACTTCTTCAGGTTGTTTGATAGTCCTGAGCGTCGCAAGCTCTTTATTGCACTCAGAAACTTTTTTAAAAGTTCGCTCGAGCGTCGCTTTTAGCTCGGCCTGCGCCGGATTAAGATGAAATGATGCGTACTCACGGACGTATTTTGGTTGCGTCGTGGTATAAACGAGGGCATGGTGGCGAGCGGCTGAACGCAGATAAATAAGCGCTTCATCGCGTCCAATGACTCGATTGACGCCGCTGTGATCCTTAGCGTCTTCGATATTCAATGACCCATCAAATGTTTGCTTGACGTCATCTATCTCCGGCGCGACAGCGAGCGACTTGCTGCCATCAATAATAAGCCACCAGTTTGGCGCAGAAATTCCTGAAAGATACCAAAAATTTCCTTCCTGCTCAAACGGGGCCGCCATATCATTCATTTGCTGCATCTCACTATATCCCGAGATAACAATAAGCGCTCTCGTACCAATTCGATCAAGCAAAGCTTGTCGGTTGTTGCGGAAGAAATCAGCTGTCATATTGATCTAGCCTATCACTTGGTATGGAGCCAATCATAGGCTATTTTACCTTTTTTGGGTCCAAGTACACCTGCAAGCTGCTCCTGGGTGGCCTGCTGCACACCTCGGCCGCTCCCAAATGAACGCATCAGCTTTTTGCGAGTAATCGGTCCTACCCCAGGAATTGTATCGAGTACGCTCGTTGTTTGCTGATGACGCTTTAGTGTCGAGTGATAGCTCACGGCGAAGCGGTGCGACTCGTCACGAATACGCATGAGAAGTTTCATCATATTCGTACTATGTGGGACATTCACAAGGATGAATTCTTCACTTTCCGTTGAATAACCGCCAAGCTTCCGAAGATAAGCTTCATTGAGCGTCACACCAGACTTTTCTTTATGGATGACGACCTGCTCCTCGCGCTTAGCGAGACCAACAAACGGTACCTTGGAAGCACCGCGCTCATCTCGGGCGCGAATTGCCGCATCAAGCTGTCCTTTGCCGCCATCGATCAAGATCAAATCCGGACATCCCCAGGCTTTAATGTTTTTCTCACTCAAACGCCGTCCGATTGTTTCATTCATGTTAAAGAAATCATTATTGTGGTCTTTGGTCGTTTTAAATTTACGGTATTCACCTTTGTCACTGACTCCGTTTGTAAATACCACCATGCTTGCCACCACGTTCGTTCCGCTCATATGCGAAATATCATACCCTTCAATTCTTTTTGGAAAGCTTTTTAATTGTAGTAAATCGACAAGCTCACCGAGCGCATGGTCTTTACTGATGTCCATGAACTCTTTGTCTGAAAAAATGACCGCCCTTCCAAGTGAGCGGAGTGAAAAGAGTTGATTACGTAGCCTACTTGCCTGTTCGTAGTTTTGCTCTTGCGCAGCACGTTTCATATCCCGCTCGAGATCACGTTCGATATTTTTGCGCTTGCCTTGGATAACCGCCATAAGTTTGCGGAGATTGGTTCGATAATCAATCAGGCTTGTTTTTCCTGATTCGAGACCGGGATCAAGCCCGAGATGATACTGAAGGCTTTCTCGTTTTTGATTGAGCGAGTTTTTCGTGGCATACGGGAAAATTCGGCGCAATATTTTCAGTGCTTCACGCAGCGCAACCGTTGAAAAATAGGGACCAAAGTATCGGGCGCCGTCATCAAGTGGTCGACGCGTTGTTGTCACGGTCGGACAATCTGCGTCGTAATCAATCCGGATATAGCTCATCGACTTATCATCACGCAACAAAATGTTATAACGCGGCATATAGCGGCGGATCATTTCAGCCTCAAGGAACAGGGCTTCCAATTCGCTTTCGACTACCATCCAGTCAGTATCGACGATTTCAGCAACCAACGCGTCTGTCTTGACATCGCGACCTCGAGATTTTTGAAAATATTGTCTGACTCTGTTTTTAAGCACCGCCGCCTTACCGACGTAGATAATCTCACCCGTCGCATCTTTATGAAAATAGACGCCCGGCTCAGCTGGCAGCTGCTGCAATTTTTCCTGAAGTTTTTCGTTCATCTCTTTCTATTTTATCGCATTTTAGCGTAGTATTTATATCACTTACTGGGTATTTTTCTAGTGCATTTTTTTACAACTATTTTTTACCGTATATAGATATATAGTAAACATATTATAACATATTTATATACATATATATAGTCTTGTTTAATCTATACAATGATTTTAAAATTAGTACTAAAGAAATACAGTCTTAAAGCCAAAGTGTCCACACCCACGTTATTCGTTATTGTTCGGTAGCAGTCCTGAAGCTTACCTGATGTAACTCCAGTATTGGTACCGGCCAAGAAACTGGTCCGGCAGGTTGAGTTATTAATCATTACTCCCTGGTAATCTCTCGCTATGCGAGGGATTCTGTTCTCTTCGGAGAACGTCAGTACCTTAACATGTTGATCACAATATCGTTTTATACAACCCTACCCCGAAAGAGGTGTACTATGCCTAGCTCCGGCTATGTAGGCCACACGTACGAAGCACCGTCATCGGATACCGATACCGGCGTCCCTGAGCCTGGAGCGCAGCCCGCGCACAGTCCTGCTCCTCAAGGTGCAGGTCAAACCCAGGCTGCGCCGCCAGTAGTACGGCCTCGTCCGAGAGGCAAGCAATTGCCACTCCCGAAGCCCTACCCATTGACCGGTCGACAGGGCAAGAAATACCAGAAGTTCCTCAAGGAAAATCCCGACAAGGAGGTTCCCGAGGAGTTTTTGAAGCTCAATGCAATCGATGCCAAGACATGGGAAAAGAAGCATTTTCAACTGCGGTATGACGATGACGTTGACCGCATCTGTGGACACATGTCGACAGGCGTTCAGCCTATCTTCGCCGTTGCGAACACCAAGAGTGCTTCGAAGACAATCACCGCCCTTCATGTCGGACTGGAGATCTCCTCCAGGACCGGTAAGTTCGGTATCGTCTTCCCGGCCACGCTCAACACCGGCACCGCGACGCTCGGTCGTATGTCTGGTGTCGAAAATGGTCGTCTTCTCACGGTTGCGCAGTTCAATGAGCGCATCGGTGACTACAGCGATTACCGCCCATTTTCGGGTCGCATCCCTCGGATGAAAGATTCTAATCTGGGTGTCATCGCCGAAAAGCGGCGTGGAGAAAGGACTGACGGGTACAACCCGTGGGACTTCCTCCACAACATACTCACCATTCTGCCGTACGTCGATTTCTTGATCCTTGATCTGGGAAACGATAACCTGCAGACCGACAGCATCGGCTATTTCGCGGCGCGACTTGCGCACGCGTTAATCCTGCCGTACAAGTCGGGCGATCCGGTCAGCAAAGACACGCTGAGAGACACCATCTGGGCGCTACGAGACGACACCAAGCCCTGGGTCTTTGACCCGACAAAGGCGGACCTGTCGCCCCGTCAGATCAAATGCCTGTACGAAGACACTGGCTATCTCATCTCGACTCCTGACAAGGTGGCAGCGGCAATCGTTGTCGCCAACATCTTCAAGCCGGGTGACCGTTCCACTGACTTCGAGCGACTGATGCGGCCCGACGAGGGCTCTGACAAGTTGCCGACAAAGACGTGGACGGGTTCCGGTACCCAAGTACCGGCTGACCCCTATATCAGCCGAATCGATGTAAGTGAAGAGGACACGGATGAAAGAATTCCTCCGTGCGATCTGACGCGCATCATGCCTGTCACTGACTTGGCTTTCATGGACGTCACTGCCGACACGCTCGATGTTGCAGCGGCTGCCCAACGATATGTCAAGGATCGAAGCAGGCAATTTCGTCAGTACTGGGAGTCAGCTTTTAGCAACAAAACTCCCGATGTCGTCGACCCAAATCTGGTGTCGATTTCCCCCACCCCTCCTGAAGGAGACATGAAGTGAACACTCTCATCCAGCGGTTCGGAAGCCGCACTCGACGCTACGTCAACCTGACGGTTGGCGCAGTGACGCTCGCCCTCGTGGGCATGGTGCTCACAACGCCAAATGCCCATGCTGTTCCTGCCACGAAGTGTGAGTGGGTCAGTCCGGTCAAGACGCCCATCGCCAACATCGCTGGCAACGCCATCGGTCTGGGACAGTTCATCGGTGGCATCTTGCTCATCTTGGGCGTCGTCGCCCTGATCATCATCTCGTTCACGAAGTGGTTCGGCGAGTACGGCAAGAAGGTGGGCGTCCTCGCTCTCATCCTGATCGGGTTGGCGATCCTGCTCAACCTGGTCGATCTGTTCGACGGGCCCTGCTGAACAACTCGCTGCACCCTGTCGCGCATTCGTGCGCGACAGGGTGCGCGGGTACTCTGAAAGGATCAGGATGTTGCCACTCATATTTCCCATGCTTCCCAATATTCCGGGCTTGCCTGATCTAACCGATCCGCTTGGCATGCAAGAGTTTCGGGAAAAAACTGAGCAACAGTACGCTCAGCTCGCAGGTTTGTTCGGCAATGTGAAAGGTTTGTTTACACCACCCGCGTGGTATGACAACATTTACGGAAATGCTGCTGGGCTTGCCCAGTTCATCGCCGGAAATGCCATCATTTTCTTGATGGTCTTTTCCATTATGCTTTTTGGATGGGGCGTGCAATATCTGCCGAAAACCATCCTTGCAAGCATCTTCTTGTCTATCGTCATGAACGTCATCTGGGTTCTGACGATCGAAACTGCACCTGAAGTGATGAGTGCCCTCACGGCAGGCATCACTTCAGATTTCCCTCCGCCAAAAACGTCAACGACGCAAGCGGCCGAGGGAACGTTTTCGACGATGGTCATCTATTACCCGGCATACGGCCTCGGTGGTATCGTCATCGCAATGGTGAAGTTACTGCCCTACCTGAGCTGGGTATCGCTCGTCGTGTTCATGTTTGGCCTTGCTTTTGTCGCTCTTGGCGGCAAAGGTGCGCGGCTTGTTCGACTCGCCACCTTCGGCATGCTGGGCGGTTCATTGCTCGGCTACCCGTTGATGTACCTCACGTACATTGGCGCACTCAAACAAGGCACCTCCAATGGCGTGGTGACTACTTTTAGCGGTATGATGCTGCTTTTTTTGACAATCATCATCCCGCTATTGTTCCTCGCAGGAGGAATCGTGACAGAAGTTGTCATTTCGCGGCGCAGCCAGTCGGATGTTTCAGGTGACGTAAATGCAACGGTAGACAATACCGTTGATGCAAATATCGAAGGCAGCAACATCGACACTGGCTCCCATGACTCCGTAAATCTCGATTTGTATGACGAGTCAATTGTTCCAAGAGGAAGTGAGACCATTCCTAGCAATAGTGATGCGACCACTCTCTCTACGGAAAGTTCCGACAACGCAATCCAGGTCGACATGCCAGAGAGCACATCGTCACAAGCCGAAGACACTTCAGGTATCGGTCAGAAAATAGACATGGCGACCACCGGCGCAACGCTAGCAGGTCATCCTGAAGTAAGTGCAGCAATCGAAACCGCCCGTCCGCAAATCGAAGAACAAGTAGAAAGGAATGAGTCATGAGCACAACGCTCAATGCGAAAATGACCGTAAAGGTGCCAGAAAAAATTCGTATGGGCTTCTTTCCTTTTAGTCCAGCCGATGGTATCTTCACCGGTATCTTCAGCTTTGCGGTAATCGCGGTCATGGCCATCATGCAGCTGCAATTTTGGGCATACGGTATTGCGGGCATTGTTTTGCTCGGTTTTCTCTACCGTCTCCAGAACGCACGCTTCTACTGGTGGCTCATGTACCAGGTGCCCGTCAGCTTCTATATCTGGTTGCGGCGTGATTACCTTTACCTTGCGTCAGTAGACAAAAGGTCAAGACTTTCACGTCTCATACCGAAGAAACTGAGGAATCTGTTTCGATGGACTCCTATCAAGTTTCAGGTGGATAGCCTCCGTTCAGCCAAGCAAGAAATCGGGCTGCTCCATCATGTCGGTACCCAACGTGACACGTTCGTGGTAACGGGAGATGGATGCCCCATCTCTTCGCTCGACGGTCTCGCTCAAGTCAATCATCTCGGCAGGTTTGCACAGATTGTGAAGAAGACGGCAATGAATCCACAGTTTGACGTTGGGCTATCCCTTGTCTTTCGGCGGCGTCCGCCTGACTCGCATGCAATCAGGGAATCGTTTCACACCAGTGGCGACCCAAATGTGTTTTTCCCGCCGGCAAGGCAGAAAAAAGCCGATGAGCTGACCGACGATGATAAGCGTCACCTCTGGCTCAACCAGTTAGAGCGTGAATCGCAAGGTATCGGCGAGCAACTATCGGGCGATGTGACAATGGCCGTTGTCGTGACTGTTGAAAGAACGGGAAGCCTCAATGCCCAAAAGCATAAAGGCACTCTCGCGAGTGACGCAGTTTCGAAGCAGCCTGCTCTCAAACTCAACCGCGATCTTGTCCGTGACCTTACGGTTGTTGGCAAAGTCGGAAGAGTTACCACGCTCGATAAGCCCGCGCTTGAGCGGTATGTCAGGGAAACATGGGACGTAGAAGAAACCGGACTCACTGAGTTTCGCGAGCTGTACCACACGGGACAGCTCGATGCTCAGAAATCTGAAGACGGTGAACCAAAACTTCTCCATTTCCCGCAAGATTCAATTCGTGCGGTTCGGAATCGGCTCTATACCGATGAAGATTCTGTACATACCATCATCAAGGTCACGACCCAGCCCGAGGAGATCCGTCCCGGTTTCTGGGACGCGATCATGAATCTCCGTTACACAATCGACAATGAGCCGGTTTGGCTCAGCGTTGCCTACTGTGGAGAGCGCGTCAGTGTCAAGAATGAGCTGCGAATTCTCAGGCGATTCATCCCTGGTATTCGAACAATGCAGGACCAGGTATTCAATAAGCATTACCGCAACGACCCTGGTCTCGTAAAGCGTAGCCTGGAGCAAGATGCTCGCCGTGGCGAGCTCTATACCTCAGGCTCGTACCAACAGTCCTTCACAATTCTGATTTGCATCAGCGATACCACCGATGAAAAGGTGAATGAAGCACTCGGACTGTGTCTGGCTGTTATGGACGACAAGGGAGTCACCGGCACGATCGTTAAAAGTCGTGAGCGCCAGCTCCCTGCCCTGTGGAGCGCCGCCGGTGCTCCAATGATGTGATCAACATGAGGTGCTACACCGGAGTGCGCGTTGGGGAAGCAATTTCTCGCGCACTCCGGCATCTCACAAAGTCTATGTCTAAGAGACGTAGGTTCTGTGCGATGTCGGATAGACAAGCCCGGTATCGTAAATTAACAATTCACCCATATCCTATCCCCCGGAGGCAGATATGCTCGGCAGGTCTTTTAAGGGCAATGCCATATCGGCTGCGCCTCTTCATCCTTTTAGAGCCCCAAGTCCGTTGATCCTTCGCGGAAAACTGATTGGCCTCGATAGCGTCGGTCGGAGTGTCCTACTGGACCCCTGGCAGATGCAAAAGGAGCGAATCATTGCTTCGATGATTATCCTACTTCTTGGAAACAAGAATGCAGGCAAGTCAACGTTGGCCAAATCCATCGCCGCGCTACTCATGACGATGCAGGCTCAGCTTGGTGCAGAGATGCGCATCCGCATTAATGACCGGAAGCCAGAAAATGGCCAGCCCGAATGGGCACCGCTCGCACATGTGCTCGGGTGCAAAGTCATTGCCCTCAACCAGCTGCGACTCAACGTTTTTGACCCGATCATGGTAAAGGACTTCTTGTCCCTCCTCAGTATCGCGAAAAAAATTCTCGAGCTCATTATGCAGCAAAGCGAAAAGCGGAGTCTCAATATCTATGAGAATCTTGCTCTGCAGATCGCCGTAGACAAATTGTGGTCTGGTCGGACGCGCAACATCGCTTCACCCGAAATCCTTGCTGAAATTCTTCGCAAGCTGACGCGTGCGGATTATGACACATATTTTGAAAAACAAACAGGACGTATTTACGAGAACTTTCGAAAAGAACTTGATGCTGATACTGAACTCAAGCGCGAGCTTGATCTCATTGTCCGCCAGGAAGAAGTTACCACTGATTTCGAAGAGTTCTTTAAAGCAGCCGGCAAACTAAACGCGGCGCTCGTTCAAGTAATGGGTGGCGTGTACGGAGAAGTTTTCAGCGGCAACCAGTCGATGTATGACTTCTTCAGAATGCCGGCGCTGCTTCTCGACTGGACTGGTATCGAAGGGTTCCAGCAGGTCTTGCTACAAACTGTTTTTTATAGTTTCGAAACGGCCGCGATGGTCGCAGGTATGAATGAGATCATTCCCCATGTGCTCGTTTCCGAAGAGGAACACGAGGGGATGCTCGTTCTCTCCTGGCTCGAGGCAAAGGCGGCGCGCAATGCGAAAGCACGTGCCCTTCCGACCGTTGATATTTCGACGACCCAGTTCACTAACGGTTTAAAGATTGGTAACAAGGACGACTATATCCGCGAAGTAGCGGATCGAATCTACCGAGGCACTGACCTGATGATCGCTGGAGGCCTTCCATACGATGAGGGCACTATTCACGACCTCACCGAGTGGGGCTTTTCTGAAATGATGGCCAGGGATATAACGAATTACACGTACGGCACCTTTGGCGTGAAAGTTCGCAATCCGGCCATTACTGCATTCAAGATGCAACACATCCTGACACCGAGTGTCCGTAAAATCGCCGTCACCAACTCGGCGACAGAACAGATGCTTATTGGCAGGATGCCTACGCTCGACAACCCTGATGTTTTGCGACGGCTTGCTGTCGCAAATATCGATCCGCTCAGTTTGACACGAGGAGTCCCCCTGTGACAAAACTCCAGAGACAGAAGCCAGGCTGGCGGATCCATCCGGTAGTCCTGATTGTGTGCTTCGTAGCCGTCACCACGTTGTTCGTCTTAGGCTGCATGGCACTTGCAAAATCAGATGTGCAGACAACCCATGTACGACCAGCAAATACCAGTAAACCCACGATAATCCTTTCCCCTGGTGCGTCTCCGTCTTCAGTCGGCGACACTCTCGAGGATCAGATCTATGCGTTCGAGTCAGCTTGGTTGATTTCGGATGCAGCCGAGCGGCGAACGGCAATGAAGCCGTTCGTTACTCCTCACTACCTCGAAACCCAGCCAACAAAAAACGGCACGTCGCCAGCAGAGAAGGCTGATCTTGAGCTAGTCAAGACGCTCAATCCTCTGTATTCAGCGATCGACGCAGAAGTTGAAGACGACGCAATGTTTGTCACATCTAAGTTGAGCGTTGCGACAACACGCGAAGGTGCAGTTGTCAATACTCTCATCGTTGCCCATGATACTGTGTGGATCAAACAATCCGAACAGTGGCTTGTGTATGAAGACCAGTAGAGTGTGAGGTAAATGCGATGAAACTTCGCAGAAATCTGTTGGTGATCATCCTCGGGGTCGTACTTGCCGGGATTGCATCGTGCACTGCAGCTGTGGGGTTTCTAGCGGTTACCGTCAGTGTCTATACGCCCATCTGGGCGCAGGCAAACCCAAACTGTAACTCGCTAGCCCCCGATAGCGGTACCGATCCTGACCTATCAACGCTCGCATCGTTCAAAACCACGGCGAGCATTACCACCGCGTCACAATCATCTTCTTCCCTGAATATGAAAGTGTACGGTTCTGCTCCGGAGTTCAAATATCCGGATCAGCGCAAGAACGCCATCGCGATCGATAACGTCTCTATCTCACGAGGACTTGACGTTAAGATGCGAGCACTCGTGCTTGCAGTCGCCATTCAGGAGAGCAATCTTCACAATTTGAATGGTGGTGATCGTGACAGCGTAGGTCTTTTCCAGCAACGCCCAAGTGCGGGCTGGGGAAGGCCGGACCAGCTCACAGATCCGGTCTACGCAACCAACAAGTTTATCGATGCGCTCCTTCGGGTTACCTCGAAGTCGCAACGTGCAAGCTGGAGCCTGATTGAACTCGCCATCAAAGTGCAAATCCCAAATAAAGCGGCCTACCATAGCCGGTGGAAGTGGGATGCACTTGCTTACAGCATGGTTGGATCATCCAAGGGCAGCTCGTATGCAAATGGAGATCTTCCTCAGTCTGTCTCTCCGGGTACCGTGCAGTGCACTGACGAGAGCGGCACCTCGACCAACATCGAAGCTGCCCTCAAATTTGCGCTCAGTAAGGTTGGAGCACGGTACGTACTGGGAGATGGGAACGCAAAGAATAATACGTTTGACTGTTCTGAGCTGACCCAGCTTGCATTCAAAGCCGCGGGAGTTACCCTTCCGCGCGTTGCGCAGGCGCAATACGTGGCGACGAAAAAGTTTGCAGTGAACCGGAGTGAACTCCGCAAGGGTGATCTGCTTTTCTTTGACACGATTCCCAGCAATGGCATTCCTGTAGATCACGTCGGTATCTACTGGGGCGACGACAAAATGCTCCATGCACCAAACCCTCGTAAGTTTGTCGGTATCTATGATCTCGGCGGCAACGATGGGTATTATTGGCCGAAGCTTGTCGGCGCCAGCCGACCAATCCAGGTCATCAAAGTTGTACAGGGTGAGGCGTCAGTCGACGGATGGGGATCCCCTCTCAAGAAGCAATACGCCATCACATCGCCCTTTGCGGCAAATCGAGTCAACCCGGCAACGGGTGTTCTCAAAATTCACGACGGTACTGATTATGGAGCACCGTCTGGAGCCACGATCATTGCTGTTGCAAACGGTACCGTCGAGAGTGCCGGCCCTGGTGGCGGGTATGGGAATTATGTGACCATTTCTCACGCCGGTGGTAAAGTCATCACCGGCTACGCTCACATGTCGAAAATATCTGTCCATGCGAATCAGAAGGTCACTCGAGGCCAAGTCATTGGCTACGTCGGCAGTACGGGCAATGTTACGGGTGCTCACCTGCACTTTAACGTGCGAGTGAAGGGCTACGACGGTCCCTGTGGTAACGGTCACTGTGACTGGGTGAACGCCAACAAGTTCATCAACAACACTGGAGGCCTCCGTGATTCGCTGCTGAACAAGAAGACCAACTTCGAACTCGCAGCGTAACTATTAATTAAGGGGCAAGCTCAACCTCTCAAGCTATGGTGTCTAACTATGGCAAACTGAGCACTTGCCGGACTTCCTCCTCATTTCGAGGAAGTCCGGCCATCACCTGAAATCTTATCTAACAGATGAGGCGTCAGGTGTTTTTTATTTTTCACACTATTTATAAGCATTTGAAAAGCTTGTGCTTGCATAAAAATATGTTATATTACTTGACATATTAAAGTATTTATGCTACTATGTGGATATCCTCGACGGGAGGTGGGTCATGAAGGTGGAGCGCTACATGTAGCGATCTCTTGATTGTGCTCGCTCACGAAAGTATGAGGTGCCGCTTAACAATTTAGCCAAGCAAATTTAAGCGACACTACTCATACAGAGTAAACCCGCAAACTAGATAGTCATGGGTCTTTAAGACCCATCCATCAGCTATAGACTATTCCTCCTATGGACACGGCACTGTGCTGACAACTAATTTGTCAGTGGTGTGTCGTGCCCATCAAGAGGGGCGGCCAGGCATCGTGCCTGAACAACCGACCCTACTTAAGGGGGAATTCAAGTGTCCACCAGTTCCACCGCAGCACCGCAAAAGGGCGCGCGCTTCACCGCGGTCGCATTCGCGCTCATCGCCAGCCTCATCGCCGCGATATTCGCAATGGCCTCGCCGGTCAAGGCCTACGCCACCGAGGTGCCCAGCACGACCGTCACGTCCCAGACATCGATGGCCAGCTCGAGCACCAGCTCGAAGAACACCAGCGTCAATGGCATCTCGGTGTCCTCGAAGACCACGGTGCTCGAGTACATCCAGGCCAAGGGCGCGACGTCCTCGCAGAAGAAGGCGAAGACCTACACGCTCAAGAAGAGCATGAAGCTCTACACCAGCTACTACAACACCGCCGGTAAGGAGGTCTGGCACTACAAGACCTACCCCAAGGGCAAGAAGTTCTACTACTCGTCCAAGGACAAGTGGTATCACGACTCGGTGTGCTGGAACAAGGTGAAGACCCCGACCGAGAAGAAGAAGGTCGGCACCGTCATCAAGGGCTCCGTCAAGATCGTCAAGACCCACTCCTTCAAGGTGTGGGCCAAGACGACCGCCAAGGGCTCTGCCAGCGTGACCGTCCGGGCCTACTGCAAGACCGAGTATACGTCCGCGGAGGCCTACGCCACGGCGAGCGCGTCCTACTCGGCCTTCGCGGAGGCCTATGCCTACGGCTCTACCAAGACGTCGGCCACGCTGAGCGCCACGAGCAACGCCAAGAAGCTCGCGCTCAAGCTCCAGCTCGAGACCAAGATGAAGGCCAAGGCAGCCGCCTCGGCCTCGGGCAAGGCAGCCGCCTCGGCTTCAGCCAAGGTGAACTGCTCGGATAAGCCCATCCCGCCGCCGGTCCAGGAGAAGCCCGTCATCATCGACCTCACCGAGGTCAACGACGTTGACGTCACGAACACCACCCAGGTGTGCGCGACGGTGAACATCACCGGCACCAACCTCGGCGCGCTCACCTTCTCCGCCCGGTTCGGCAGCTTCACGACCACCTCCACGTTCGACGTGAGCGGCCAGGTCAAGAAGTGCCTCACCTATAAAGCACCGACCGAGGTGCCTTCAGGCGGCACCGACACCATCACGGTGACGGTGCGCGACAACAAAAGCGGCCTCAGCGCCAGCGACTCTACGACCTTCAAGGTCAACGAGACGCCGCGCCCTCCGCTCTGAGCTTCACCCTGTAGTTGATGGACGCGGTAGCGCATGAGTTCGAGGCAGCCAGCTTCGCTCGTGCGCTCCGCGCAACTACTTAAAGACGCGATGACTATCTAGTTTGCTTTATCAATATAACTTCAAACGTCCCCATTTAAGGAGAATACTTATGAAGAAATTAGCGTTTATCGCTGCAATCATGGCTCTCTTGTCATCATTCGTAGCAACCGCATCGGTATTTGCGACGAGCGCTGGCCAATTGGCTGGTGGTCCCGACATTTACCAGGCTCGAAACGTTACAAAGAATACAGCGTACGGTTCTACTGTTGCAGTAGCTTGTAACGAGACAGTCAAGTACAGCTTTAAGCTGTCAAATACTGAGTACGGCCTTCTTTCAAACGTCACCGTCAAAGCTTCTTTGGCTGGTGGCAGCGCAACTGCTACGGCAACCAATGCTGCAAACGAAACCGTGAGCACATCTGGAACAGTTATAACAACTCTTGAAAAAAACAGCCTTAGCTACGTCGCTGGATCTACAAAGCTCTATGACGTAAATGGCGGTCTCATCAAAGACCTCGCTGACGGCATCACTGATAATGGCGTCAACACTGGCAACCTCAATGGTTCAACCCGTGCGTTCGTTCAATTTGAAGCAAAGCTCAAGTGTGACGTTCCGGAAACACCTGCAAAGATCCAAGTCTGCGACCTTACGAGCAAGCAAATCATCACAATTGATGAAAAGGCTTACGATGCAAGCAAGCATTCTCGCGACCTGAGCAAGTGTAAAGAAGTACCCCCGATCAAGGTTTGTGAGCTTTCAACTAAAAAAGTTATCAAGATCAACGAAAACGATTTTGACGAAAACAAGTACACCCGTGACCTCAGTAAGTGTGAAGTAGTACCTACTACCCCTGTTACTTCTGAAACACCTGAAGTCATCCCAGCAACTGGTCCTGTTGCCATCATCGCTCAGATGATCGGCCTCGGTTCACTCGCTGCCGCGTCAACTGCGTACATCCGCAGCCGCAAATTGCTTGGCTAGACGAGTCTGACCGCTCTACCTCCTGGAGGTTAATACTTCAGACCAGCAAATACCCTGCCTCTACCGGCAGGGTATTTTTGTTTATAGTACAAATAAATATTGATAAAAAATTAAATAAGTTTTCTAATAGCAACAGAGTTCAGTACCATTTGATTCGTACCTTGTTAGATACACTTTCTCATCCCATTCCCACCTGAACCGAGGAGGTTCACCATGAGACGCTCTCGTCTCGTCAGTATCGTGGTGGCGCTGACCGCAACGCTCGTCATGTCACTCCTGGGCTCGGCGCTTGCAAGCGTCGCAGCTCCGAAGCCGACTGGCAGCTCGCCCGTCAGCACCACACCAGAAGTACCTGTGCGCGCCCAATGGCAACGACATCACGGCGCTCGCCACCTTCAAGCTCGACAAGAGATACGTCGTCGTCAACGGTGACTTCACCGGCTGTACCGATCGTGCTGGCACGTTCCACAAGGCAAGCCAGCTGTACGTGATGGACAGCTCAGGGAAGTTCGTCTGGGGTGCATCGGCATCACCGGCGGCTATGTCCACGCACTTCGTGCGCGGGCAAGTACCTCTTCGTCGGCTTCCATCGTTCAGGCCCGAACGTCAACAAGGTGTCGTACAACTACGGCAACGCCGGCATGATCGTTGGCGCCAAGACAAGCATCCAGAAGGTCTGGGCTCCCAAGCCTGACTTCTCTGGTGGCGGCACCAACCGCAGCGGTCGCAACAACGGCGTCATCGCCAGCGTGGTGGTCGGCAACACGCTGATCATTGGCGGAGGCTTCAAGTCTCCGACGCCGCGGCTGGCCGGTTTCCCGATCAAGTAGGCGAGAAGGTCTGACACCATGAGTGAGTGTGCGAGCGGGGGCTCGCACACTCACCACTTATTCTTTGCACCGAATTCGGTGCTTTATTACTATCTATAGCTAGTGGCTGCTATTGCTCGCCACCGATATTTACCATCCAGTCGATGCCGTATTTATCCTTCACCATGCCAAATATCGCACCCCACGGTGCTTTGTCAAGGGGTATTGAAATAACTCCGTCTGCACCGAGCTTCTCCCAATAACCACGTAACAATTCTTCATCATCACCACTGAGACTCAATTGTATGTTTGAGCCGCTGGCAATCTGCATTGAACTCATTGCGTCAGACACCATAAGTTCAATACCATTATCTCCCTTTAAGTAGCCGTGCATAATTTTGTCTAAATCCTGCTCAGGCACCGGCATCTCATCGGATGCAAAGCTGCGAAACGTATCACTAAAGACTTCACCGCCAAATACACCTTTATAGAACTCGAGCGCCTCAGTCGCCGTACCATCAAAATTAATATACGCGTTCAAGTTTACTGACATAAGTTTCTCCTTAATATTCTGCTATAACAATTTTATGCTGATTCATCATGGTTTTGTATGCGTCCGGCTTACTCATGAGCTCACCCATATTTTCAGGAACGATCTGCCACGACAATCCATATTTATCTTTACACCAGCCGCATTGTTCAGACTCAGGAACATGAGAAAGCTTGCTCCAGTAATAGTCTATTTCTTCTTGATCTGTGCATGCAATTGAAAATGAAACAGCTTCGCTGAATTTAAATTCTGGTCCTGCATTGATACCAACATAGCGCATCCCACCAACTTCGAATTCTATACCGAGTACTTTACCAGCCATATTCTGCTGAAAATCAGCCAGCCCTTCTTCGCTGCTAGCCGGATAACGGTTAGTTCTAACGATTTTGCCATCGAGAAATACACTGACGTAGTATTCAGCCGCTTCCTCTGCGTTGCCGTTAAACCACAAGTTTGGAGTTATTTTTTGTACATTAGCCATAGTTACCTCCTTATGTATCTCCCTCCATCTTACTCCTCCACGACGACTCGAACATACGAAATCAGGGCTCTGAGCTTGTGAACAGTACGAGAGTTGCGGATCGTTATGCTTCGATAGATGGGGGTGCCGATTATTTTAGGAACGACACTTTTGGAATAACGGTCCATTGGGAGCGACCAAAAAATGACTTGGCCGTATTCGCTCAGCTGATCAGGCGTCTGCTCTTTTAGTTTTAATGCTGCAATAACTTCTGTGGTCGTTACAGGAGGAATAACAAATAGTGCATCGCTCCGTATCCGCTTATCTTCGCTTCCCCACCAGCTAGGAGCATTGTGCAGAGCGACAGCAAAATCTGTACTTGCTATCACCATGACAATGACATTAAACCCAAACTGCTTCTTTATTGTGGCTTCGCATAATGCAGCGAGCGCAACTTCATTTGTTTCTTCAGTAGTAAATAATACGTTCCCGCTATTAATGTACGTCGTAACATCGCTAAAGCCTGCTTCCTCAAAACATTCACGGAGCTCACTCATTGCCACTTTGTTGTTGCCGCCGACGTTGATACCACGGAGCAGTGCGAGATATTGCATTGGTCGCTACCTTCGCACTTTACGCAGTGGCGCCGATTTTGGCTTGATGTTGCTTCTTGCATGCAGCAGTGTGGAACAGTAGGTCAGGGTTTTGCTTGCAATCTTCACAGATGAGAACGAGGTCATTACAGTTAGCCCATGCGCAATTTTCGAAATTTGACGTTTTATTACTGCAATGCGTACATTCACCAATAATTTTAGTGTGATCAGAAAAATCTACCGTCATGCGATTATCAAACACGCGCAGACTTCCTTCCCATAGCCCATCGTCTCCATAGCTTTCGCCATATTTTACAATGCCGCCATCGATCTGATACACATCTTTAAAGCCGCGCTTTTTCATCATGGCTGAGATTACTTCGCAGCGAATACCACCCGTACAATATGTCACGACCTTTTTATCCTTGATGTCATCATATTTACTGCTCTCGAGTTCTTCGATGAAGTCACGTGACGTATTCGTGTTTGGAACGACTGCATTTTTGAATTTACCTATACTCGCCTCATGAGCATTGCGTCCGTCAAAGAACACGACATCATCACCATATGTTTCGACGAGCTCATGGACCTGCTTTGGCTTCAAGTGTTTGCCGCCGCCCACAACACCATTTTCATCCACTTCAAATTCGTCCTCACTGTTTTGGAAACCGACAAGTTCGCGCCTTGTTTTAACGCTCAATCGTGGGAAATCATCGCGCGTACCGTCTGACCATTTAAATACAATGTCTTTGAAAGCGGGGTAATTTTTCGTCTCTTTGATATAGGCTTTGAGATCATCCATTTCACCACCGACGGTACCATTAAGACCCGTATTTGCTATTAAAATACGTCCTTTAAGATTGAGTTGAGTACAGAGCGACTTCTGCCATAACTTCACTGCCTCTGGATCGCTAAGAGGTATAAATTTATAGTAGAGAAGTATTTTTTGCTGACTCATAACAGTAGTACATCATAGCATTATTTGACAATTTATACAATATTTGCTATAATAATATATTACCCATATGGTATCATATTCTTAATTATGATTAGCATCGCTAATCCTCTACTTGTTCGCGAAATTCTCACGCCACAAGAAACCATTTATTATTAAATCCAAGAAAGGCACATCTTGTCCAATCGTCAAAACAGCATGGTAGCCGCTTTTAAAGCGTACAAAGCTCAAATTTTCAAACATAAAGCATTTGCTCTTCCTGGACTCTTTATCCCTGGTATCGCGAATGTATTCACAAGCTACATCCCACCGCTTGTCATCGCCACAATGATCACTGATTTTCATGGTCAAATCCCGAAAGAATTTTCGGATGCGATGCCGTACATAGGAGTATTAGCAGCAGCATGGCTCTTCGGTGAAGCACTGTGGCGTATCGCATTTCTGCTTTTGAACCGGGCTGATTCACGTGGTATTGAAAGTTTGTATGTTGAATCATTTGATGCGCTCCTCAAAAAGGACATGAGCTTCTTTAATGAAAACTTCGCAGGATCACTGACGAAAAAAATTAGTGGGTATAGCAAAAATTATGAAAGCTTTATCGATACGCTTGCATTCAATGTTTTCGGTAACGTATTACCCCTCATTTTTGCCTCAGTGATTTTATGGACGATTTCACCATACCTCGTCCTCGCAATGATTAGCATTATCGCAATTACATTTGTCTGCATCGTGCCCCTCATCAAGCGCCGCCAGTCACTCACCATTACTCGCGAAGAGAATTCAAATAAAGTTGCCGGGCATATCTCTGATGTCATCGGCAACATTGCGGCAGTCCAGGCCTTTTCCCATCACAGTCGTGAGCGGGCACGACACAAAGTACTCGTGCATGACTACATGCGGTCGGCCCTTAAGTCATGGGACTATCACGTACTTAAAATTGATATGTTCGTGGCACCAATGTATGTCATCGCCAACGTCATCGGCCTCACACTTGCTATATACCTCACTGACAACTCGGCAGCGCTTGCAGCGGTGTTCCTTGCCTTCAACTACTTCGTCCAAGCAACACGCATCCTCTTTGAGTTCAACCGAACCTACCGCAATCTCGAAAACGCCCTCACCGAAGCTGGTCAGTTTACTGACCTTATAAAAGAACCGCCACGACTCCGCGAACGCGCCGATGCCAAGGATCTACAAGTAAAAGATGCTCGCATCAACTTTACGCACGTTGATTTTGCTTTTGCCGATGATCCTGAACATTTCATCTTCAAAGATATGAATCTTTCAATACCGGCTGGACAAAAAGTAGCACTGGTCGGTCATTCGGGCGGTGGTAAGACAACTATCACACGCTTGCTTCTCCGCTTCAACGATATCAACGGTGGCCGCATCACGATTGATGGACAAGATATTGCCGCAGCCACGATGAGTTCACTCCGTCATTCGATCGCCTACGTTCCTCAGGAGCCTGTTATGTTCCACCGCAGTATTCTCGAAAACATTCGCTACGGTCGTCCGGAAGCAACAGATACAGAGGTTAAAAGGGCTGCGAAAAAGGCGCATGCCACGGAGTTTATCGACAAGCTATCCGAAGGCTTCGACACGCTTGTCGGTGAGCGTGGCGTAAAACTCTCTGGTGGGCAACGGCAACGTATCGCCATTGCTCGTGCTATCCTCAAAGACGCACCGATCCTCGTCCTTGATGAGGCAACCAGTGCTCTGGATAGCGACAGTGAAAAATTGATACAAAAGAGTCTCAATGAACTCATGAAAAATCGTACAAGTTTCGTTATCGCCCACCGCCTCTCCACTGTTCAAAAAATGGATCGTATCCTCGTCCTCGAATATGGCTCTATTGTTGAAGATGGCACGCACGACGAGCTCGTCAAGCATGATGGCATCTATGCAGCCCTGTGGTCGCATCAATCTGGCGGATTTATCGAAGAATAATGCCGCGCTTTTTCACACGCACCGATTCCGAGACGACAAAAGCCACTATCGCACTCTATAAAGAAGAGGTCAAACATGATAAAAAACGACTTTTAGGAGCGACGATTCTCATTCCTATTGCGACCACCTCGCTCATAGTCGTGCAGCCACTTCTCCTGAGTTTGGTCATTCAATATCTCATCACTCATCCGCATGATTTTACGCCAGTCTATTACCTCGTTGGTGGAATGGCCGTGTCTGGACTCGTCACTATCATACTCAATGACCGTGGGTACCGTTGGCTATTCAATCATGAAGAGTACATCTCGACGCGCCTGACGAACCGGGCTGTTACTCACCTTCTCGCGCGCAGTCATTCCTTTTTTGCAAATCACAAGATTGGATCACTTACTGGCGACGTCATATCTTTTACTCGTTCCTACTTGAGTATTATGGATGCTGTATTTCTGCAGGCGCTTGCTATCGTCGTCAATATTCTCGCAAGCCTGGTCATCATCGCCATTCTCTCTCCTGTGTTACTTGTTCCACTTCTGTTGTTAACCATGAGTATTCTCATTATGAGTTTTCGTTCATTCAAAAAACGTTCGATATTCCGTAATGAGCGGAAACGAATGATGTCACATTTGAACGGCACGATTGCCGATATCATTGGCAATAGCCTCCTTGTTCGTGTTTTTGCCCGCAGAAACCAAGAAGTCAGTTCGGTCATAGAGGAGCGAAAGGCCATCGATGTCATAGCAGGCAAAGAGGTGAATATCATACAAAATGAAGCAGATTTACGCTACATCGTATTACTTCTCTTTCAAATAGCAACGATTCTGATTTGTGTCTGGTTATTTGCTCATGACAACATCAGCATTGCTGCGCTGATCTTTGCAATCACTTATCTCGGACGTGTGACTGGGTCTCTCTTTAACATCACTGGATTCATCCGGCAAATCGAACAAGGTTTTCTCGACGCAGCACCTATTACCCGTATATTATCTGAGGAGATCGAAGTAAAAGATGTGGCTGGCGCTAAAGCACTCACCGTGACAACCGGCGAGATAGTGTGTGATCATATCTCGTTTCGATACAACGATAATGAAAAAGAGTTCGTCTTCGACGATATGTCCCTGGCTATTCCAGCCGGACAACGAATCGGACTGGCAGGACATAGTGGGGGTGGCAAGACCACCTTTACCCAGTTGCTATTGAGATTTGCCGATGTTCAGAATGGGAAAATATTGATTGATGGACAAAATATTTCTCAAGTGACTCAGACGAGCCTCCATGCCGGTATCTCTTATGTTCCGCAAGACCCATTCTTATTTCACCGGACACTTCGTGAAAATATCGCTTACGGACGACCAAATGCGACAGATGATGAGATCATGGACGCGGCCTGTAAAGCCCACGCCATGGAGTTCATCGAGAAATTGCCCGAGGGTTTAGATACTGTCGTGGGTGAGCGTGGCGTCAAGTTATCTGGCGGGCAACGGCAGCGCATCGCTATTGCCCGCGCTATTCTCAAGGACGCGCCTATTCTGATTCTCGACGAAGCGACAAGTGCTCTCGATAGCGATAGCGAAAAGCTCATCCAATCAAGTCTCGATGAACTCATGAAAGGGCGAACGGCGATTGTCGTCGCTCACCGCCTCTCCACTATCTCGAAGCTTGATCGCATCATTGTGCTTGACGACGGCGCCATTATAGAAGATGGTACTCATGATGGCCTGCTCCGTCTCGGCGGCGTCTATGCACAGCTGTGGTCTCACCAATCCGGTGGATTCATCGAAGAATAAGCAGCACTACGTCATAAGACTCTATACTTTACATATAACCATATATGTGTTAAAATATAGAAACAATGACCGACACACTTTCTTATCCTCCTATTCTCGAATCCGAAGCACCTTTTGACGATTCTAATGACAAAGAAACAAGGCACACTCCTGCCGCCGTCATATCAAAAGAATGGCTGTTGCGCAAAGCATCAAAAGCCGAACGAATCAATCAGTTTAATGAGGATCGTTACCCAACAATTGAAGAAGATATTGTTTTTGCTTCAAAAATTCAAGATGGCATACGCGCGCAATCCGACCTACGACAATACTTAGATACGCGCACACGTCCTCGCATGGCAACTATTGCTGCATACAAAGAGCGGATTGAGCAAGGAAGAGTAGCTGAAAACTCGTTAGTCATAATGAGTATTCCCTTTGCACTACAGTCTGCGCGAGCTTCAATGAATATTTTTCCACGTAATATGTCGCCAAAAGAGATCAATGTCTTGTCTGGACAGATCAGCACATATGGTGACGTCCGTGCACTACGCTCACCTTATGCATCTCTTGCGGACCGAGAGCAAAGCGCGATTATTGGTCTCGTACGTGCCGCTCGTAAATTTGAACCCGGTAATGAAGATAGGAACAAAAAAGTAAAATTCGTTGGTTTTGCAAAATACCATATCAATAGTCAAATTCAACGTGGAATCATGGATAACGAAACACCCGGCCTGCTCATACCGGAACATATCGATCAGCAGGTACGCGCTTCAAGACAAGAGATTGATACAGACGAAAAAAGAGATGATCCTTCTGAGTATCGTCGCTTACAAGAAATAGCCTCATGGATGGAGGCTATTTCGATTGATGATGACAGCCTAGCGACATATTCTACCGAAGAGCTTAGTAGCGCATGGGACGAACCGTTAGCATTGGGCATTGCCGATACAGTGACAAACTTGGAGCAAGCCGCAGTTGATCAGCAGGCAATCGACGATATTCTCGGCGAGCACATTCGCGATATGCTCGATACTCTCTCCGAGCGCGAGGCGGGGGTCATCGTTATGCGATTTGGGTTAAATGGCTATACTCCCATGACCTTCGATGAAATTGGTAAGGAATATGGCGTTACCAGAGAGAGTATCCGACAAATTGAATCTAAAGCGATGAGTAAACTGCGACATCCTCAACGAAGTCAACATTTGCGCGACTTCCTTGATGAATCCGACTCCAGCCCACACATGGGTATGACAGTACAGAGCCGCATCCACGGCGTCATGAATGTAGCGACTCGGAACATGGGTCACACGAACCCGCCAAGTGTCGGCATCCCCTCCAATTTCGAGATTGATGACGATGACTGGGAGGCGCCGCTTCGACTCACAAAAGAACAGATCGAGACCAATCGCGAACAAGCATATGAAAGATTTTTAGAAACAATCTGTAGCTTGGATGCGCTTGATTTTATCCCCTACGGAAATGAGCTCTATCCCGAACGGGCTATCGGCAAAGTTGAAGCAGCTGGGGGTATATTCCTTGTAGCTTCGCACGTCGAACGATTTTGGAACGACCTTGGTCCTGAACTTTTTGAAGATATGTCTAGTCGTCTTGGGCAGGAGATGATTGGCTTATTCGTAAGCGGCTTGCTCCAAGACCTGTTAAGGCAGGACGAAATAGTTACGTTCACGATACCAAGTGAGCTTTCAGGCAAACTTCATTACTTCGCTTCAGAAATAAATTGCGGCAAAGTAATAGTTAATGGTGACTTAGGTGATTTTGCTGGCAAGGGCAACTCAGGCATTTCCGAAATTGTCGTTAATGGTTCAGTTGGTGCACACGCGATGGCAGGGGCAGCCGGTTTTGCTATCGCTAAAATCACTGGTAATGCCGGTAAACATTTTGCCCTTACCACTACAAGCGAAGGGTCGTTTACCGTTGATGGTCAGATAGATCAGCTTGATCTACATCCTGATTTTCAAGGTGAAGTACTTGCGGGCGCAATCAAAAAAACCACTCTTGGTGGAACTGCGGTGGACAGTATCATTCAGTTTCGCGCACCACGCTCATAGGGTATCGATCATAGCAAAACACCCCGCACGCTGCAGGGTGTTTTTGTAGCAAAGAATCGTAGACTATTTGTTGGCGTCAACGTTTGACTGTTTCGGCTCATCCTGGAGTTTACCACCTGGCTGAGTTTCTTCAGTTTGTGAACCTTGGTCGGTGTCCCCACCGTTATCAGCCTCGACTGCAGATTCGTCTTCTGCGTCACCACCAGCAGCGTCATTTGCTGCCGCAAGAGCGCTTGGCTCATATGCGGTTGCTACGACGAGTTCGGTCACGCTGTGAGTTTCTTCACCTTCTTCGTGATGACCGCTGTCGTTGTCAACCAGCTCAACGTTCTCAGGCATAACGATGTCGCCTACTGTGACACGATCACCGGAATCTTTAAGTCCTGTAATGTCAACGAGTAGTGCGTCAGGCAGGTCCATAGGCAATGCCTTGACGTGTAGTGACTCTATGTTTTGGAGAATAATCATACCAGCACGTTCAGCTTCTGATTCTCCTTCACCCTGGAGTTTTACGGGGATCTCAGCTTCTACCAGCTCGTTTTGCTTGACAGCATGAAATGATACGTGGTTGATCGTGTTTCGTAGTGGGTCGATGTCAGTATCTTTAATCATCGCAATTTTTTTGATTTTGCCGATCGTGAGATGTACTGGTGCGTGCTTTCCAGCACTCCGAAGTACTTTATTCATGATGACACTGTCAGCCTGAACAGCAATCGGATCTGTACCAGGGCCATATACAACACCCGGAGTGATTCCCTCGCGGCGCAATGCCTTAACTTTTTTACCGTGAGCAGTACGCTCGTCGAGTGTCAATGTGATTTTGTCTCCCATATCTCTCCTTTCTTAGACCGTAGTCCTGGATACTTGTTCGGAAACAATTAATATTACGTCATCTATTATAACAGATCAGGGACGTAACAGAGGTACATGGTACAATCAAAGATATGCAGCAATTAAAACGACTCCTCCCCCTTCTCATTCCTATATGTGTGCTTTTCCTCGGCGGCCTCGCCTATTTAGCCATTGATCACTACGGCATCGAAACACTTATTTCGACCGTCGGAATAATCGGTGTTGCAGGGATTGTGTTCGCTGAGTCTGGGCTTCTTGTCGGCTTCTTTCTCCCGGGAGACAGCCTCCTCTTTACGGCCGGCTTCCTCGTGCACCAAAATATTATCCATTTCAACATTCATCTGCTTGCGCTCATATTATTTGTCGCCGCAGCACTCGGTGATAGCACTGGATACGCATTTGGGCGGCGCGCCGGAAGGCGCCTCTTTAAACGCAAAGAATCAATTGTCTTTCGTCAAGAAAATCTCAAGCACGCCGAAGATTTTTATGAAAAATATGGCGCCAAAACAATTATCATTGCCCGCTTTGTACCAGTCGTCCGCACGTTTGCGCCAATTGTGGCTGGCATGAGTAAAATGAATTATCGTACGTTCATCGTGTTCAACTTAATTGGGGCTGCGCTCTGGGCTGCCGGACTCACCTATCTTGGGTATTTTGCGGGAACTCTCATTACCCGCTCAGGCATTAACATTGAATACGTTATTCTTGGTATTATTTTCCTCTCTATCGCGCCGCCTGCACTTCATATTCTTAAAGAAAAAAAGAATCGCGATGCCATCCGTAGTATTATCGTCGCTCAGTTCGCGGCATTACGTAAATAATTAGCTACACTAAAGCAATAAGGCCAAAAGCTCGTTGGCAATGCTCATACCTACGAAGTCTTATGGAAGCTATGTTACGACCACTGACCAAAAGATATCATCGCGGAGCTAGCTGAGTAGCTTAACAGTTTTGCCTAGTATATTAACAAAACATTAATGGCCAAGGGTAACAGGTGCACCTAAGCCAGTATGATGCTTCTTTGCGCGAATGATGATCGTCGACACGATAGATGCAGACAGCGCGAAGCATGACGCGACGAGCAGCGCCGAATGGTAGCCACTAACAGTTGCAACACCCATATTTGTTGGCATGGCATTCGTTGCTGCCGTGGATGCGACACCCGAGAGAATGGCAAGGCCAAGCGCTCCACCGATTTGCTGCGAGGTATTGAGCAGCCCCGACGCAAGACCCGACTGGTGCTTTGGCACGCCAGACGTTGCGGCAACCGACACGGCAATGAACGTAAACCCAGCGCCAAGTGCCATTAGAACCAGACCCGGCAATACAACGGCAAAGTACGAACCACCGACACTGATATGACTGAGGATAAACAACGCAACTGACATAGCCAATGGTCCAGCGACAAGAAACGGCTTGTACCCGAATCGGCCGATGAACTTCGAAGCTTGCGTCGCCGTGATACCGACGGTGACGGCGAACGGCAAGAACGCGAGCCCAGTCTCGATCGGTTTGAACTTCAGGATTTCCTGGAGGTACAGCGAGATAAAGAAGAACATCGACATCAGCCCAGCTGTGATGAACAGCTGCGCAACATTGGCACCCGTCAGGTTACGTATGCGGAAGATACTGAGATCGACCAATGGGTGCTTCACTTTCAGCTCATTAAAGACGAAGGCTGCGAGCAATACGAGTGAAGAACCGAGCCAGAGCAATGCCTGTGTCGAAGCCCAGCCCCATGTCGGCGCATTCGTCAAACCATACACGAGGGCCATCAGTCCAGTCGTCACAAACACCGCACCTCGAAGGTCAAGGTGTTTGTGGTCAGCATCGGAGTGGTGTGCCGGCACGTGCTTGAGAGCAAGCACGATCAAGACAATTCCGATTGGTAAGTTGACGATAAAGTCCCAACGCCATCCAAGGTATTCGGTCAAGAATCCACCGGCGATCAATCCAGCCGCCGCACCACCGGCGCCAACTGCACCCCAGACACCAAGCGCTTTGTTGCGCTCAGGACCTTCTTTGTATTCAGTCAGGATAATAGAAAGTGCTGCTGGTGACATAAACGCAGCAGTTAGGCCTTGGATGACGCGTGCAACAATCATCATCGCTTCATTCTGAGCAAATCCCGCAAGAAGTGAACCAAGTGTAAAGCCGACTAAACCGATCAGAAAGATTCGCTTGCGTCCGAACAGATCAGCTGCACGGCCACCAAGTAACAGGAAGCCCCCGAACGCGAGAACATACGACGTCACCACCCACTGGAGATTTTCCGGTGCGAAATTGAGACCTTCCATAATTGATGATAATGCAACATTCACAATCGATCCGTCGAGAATCACCATAAACTGTGCGGCTGCCAGTATGAGCAGTAGTAGTGCTTTTCCCTTTTTCATATATTCCTTCATTTTATTTGTAATTAAATACTATTGTAGTTTGCAATAGTTGTGATTGTCAACTATTTGACAATGTACTATACTAAGAACATGAAAGACAACAATAGTCACAACTTAGTGTTCTGGGATCTTCTCCAGTTGATGTATCAGGGCAAGCATCGCCTTTACGAGATGGCCGAAGAATATAAGCTCACCGTCATGCAAGCAAGCGCACTTATGATGCTTTCCGAAGACGATCCAAAGCCAATGCGAAATCTGTGCACCTACTTCATGTGCGACGCATCATCTGTCACCGGACTTGTTGATCGTCTCGAAAAAAATGCACTCATAAACCGCCAAAATCATCCGACTGATAGGCGCGTTACGCTCATCAGCCTCACACCTGAAGGCGCCAAGATGAAAAAAGAATTGTCAGCTCGATCAGAAAAAGCCGAGGCAGAACGACTCAACGCCGTCCTCACCGAGGAAGAACAAAAAACTCTCCAGAAGCTTGTCCGTCGAATTCTTGATTCTCCTAAATAGCCTTCAACAGTTGCTATAATAGACTCTTGTGATTACAAAGTTCTTACGTAAAAAAATGAGGGTGTATCAGCGGCGACTGCGTCGTCAATCAATTCCTCTTTTTTCGTGCATTGCATTGCTCGTTGTCGTCATCATAGGCTACGCTATGAATATGCAACAGCAAAAACCTAGTATCGACCCTCGTGCCTATGCAGCATTACTGGGACTCATTGGGCGCGTAGAAAGCAACAATAATTACAATGCGTATTACGGCAATGCCGACAACCAAGAGGTAAAGTTTACTGATATGACTATTGCCGAAGTTATGAAATGGCAAGCTGACTTCGTAGCCCAAGGTCACGACAGCAGCGCCGTGGGTCGCTACCAAATCATTGACAGCACACTCGCAAGTCTTGTTCGTCAACTTGATATCAATACTACCGAAAAATTTGATGCGTCCATCCAAGATCAGATGGCGATCGCTCTCCTCGAACGCAGGGGGTCGCATAGTTATGCTGCTGAAGAATTAAGCCCGCAGGAATTTGCCGCAAATCTCGCTCGTGAATGGGCCGCGCTTCCCCGAGTTATTGGTGATGATCCGAATTCAAGCTATTACGCAGGTGATGGTATCAATGCATCTCGCACGAACGTCGATGAAGTCTTGAAGGCAATTGAGCCTATTTCGACTAAGTAATAGTATGACGTCCCGCACTCTTCAATAGCCAACCATTACAGTGCATTTAAAATTCAGTTATCTGATTCATTATTGCGTCCAGTATCTGTCTTTGAGACTGGCCATCCGTAAATATCGTTTCATTTTTTAAACCCAATAAATCTTTTTCAACCCACCATTCTCGTAACTGGTCTTCGCTATAACCATCTGCGTCAGGCTTTGTTTTGCGGCGCCGCAAGGTCTCTTCAAAAGAGATGTCGAAATAGTATACGTATACGTCCATACCGAATTCGTGAATCATCCTAGAAAGCATAGTGCCATATTTTTTTTCGTGAGTATGCCTTCGAGGATGACATCATAGCCTATCTCTTTTCCGTATAGTGCAGTCCTATAAATCAACTCGATAGACGGGTTACCGATGCTATCTTTCACTCTAATGATTTGTCTTCGAATAATGTCTTGTGGTATCAGCATCGTGCCGTAGCCCAACTTTATTTGAAGCTTTTTGGCTATAGTAGATTTACCACTACATGAATTACCTCTCAGAATTATTAACTTTTGAGACATGCAACTTCCATTTATTGCTTAATACTTAAATAACAACTTTGACAACAATGTAAAGGCAACGACGAAAATAAAATTTGATAATAAATTAAGCCATACGTTTTCATGATAAATATACTTCATCCGAACAACTTTGTATTTTCTGTCTATGACAGTAAATAATATGGTTATAAGAATCATATATACAATATCGAATAATGTCATATGAGTAGTATACGCGGGTGAAGCTCATTCAATATATCAATTTTAACCGTTTAGTATCCACAAAACTATCGATTCTAATGTCACGAACGCGTACACCCATATCAATCAAGAGATGTTCATTCGCCTCCACCATACTTGGTGGTCCGGAAATATAAAAATTTTGGTCAACGCTTTTTATGAGTGTCTGAATCAGTTTTTCTCTCTTTTTTCGGTTGATATTGTCAGTGGAAATATAAGAAAGTGAAAGGTTTGATAGACGATCAGACCATGTATCTAGTTCTTTTTTGAAGAGGACGTTTTCATTTTTATTTAGATAGATCAATGCAACTTCATTTTTTGCACTGTTGTGGTACATTTCATGTATCATGCTACGAAATGGTGTAATACCCACACCGCCAGCTATAAGTACACTTGAGTGATTTTTTTCAAACGAAAATCATAATCGTTACCAAACTGCACAATCGTCAACCTGTCACCTGCTTTGACGGACTGCAGTGCGCGCTTGAATTCACTTATTCCCTCACGAAAGGTGATCCGAATATCGCTCAAACGGTGAAGATGATATCGAATATGTAATACCGCCGTTGAGCGGCTTGCCCTCAAACTGAAGATCTATCCAGTCACCAGCTTCAAATTCGAAGCCTACCGGTCGGTCAAAAAAGATACTCCAGTACGACGGATACTCTAGAATGATCTGCTTCACGGTAAGATGAATGTTTTGATTTTTAAAGACCATTAAAAATCCGTGATTTTCATTAAGCTTGAGTTATTTATTTCAACAATGACTTTAAATACTTGCCGGTATAGCTTGCTGGAACTTTCGTAATTTGTTCAGGTGTGCCCAAGGCAACAACTTGCCCACCGTTACTTCCGCCTTCTGGACCCATATCGATGATATGATCAGCTGATTTGATGACATCTAGGTTGTGTTCAATAATCACCATA